>WNGQ01007884.1_pt1 | contig 10205 bp, 14 predicted proteins | sample 5407661 | NCBI WGS metagenome assembly WNGQ01 (sample SAMN13153382, study PRJNA577476) | soil metagenome | isolation source: 60 cm soil or saprolite under Garry oak tree replicate 2 | place: USA:California | collected 2016-06-15 | reverse complement strand
GAGGTGATGCGCGCCCTCGATGACCAGGTCCGGCTGGGCAAGGTCCTCTACCTGGGCATCTCTGACACCCCCGCCTGGGTGGTGGCCCAGATGCAGACCCTGGCCGCACACCGCGGCTGGTCCACCTTCGCAGGCCTGCAAGTCGAGTACTCCCTCGTCCAGCGCGAGGTCGAGCGGGAGCTAATCCCGATGGCCCGCGGCCTAGGCCTCGGCGTACTGGCCTGGGGACCGCTCGGCGCGGGAGTCCTATCCGGCAAGTACGCCAACCCAGACACCCCAGCCGCCGGCCGCCGACTCGCCGACGTGGACCCCGGCCGCCTCGCTATCGCCCGGGCCGTCGCCGACATCGCCGACGGGCTGGGACTCAGCTCCTCCGTCGTCGCACTCGCCTGGCTACGCGCCCAGGGAAACGTCATCCCGATCCTCGGCGCGCGGACCGCCCAGCAGCTCGCCGACAACCTCACTTGCCTCGACGTCAACCTGCCGCCTGACGCGCTGGCCCGGCTCGATCAGGCCAGCCACATCACCCGCGGCTTCCCGCACGACTTCCTGGCCAGCGCCGACTTCATCCTCGGTGGCATGTCCGGCCAGCTAGACCTGCCACCAGGCCGGTCAGCTCACGGCTGAGCACAGCCCGCCAACCCCGACTCAATTAAAGGCAGGCCGACAGCCGGTAAGCGGGCCCCAGGCGCACGGTTAGCACGCAAGGCCAGTAAGCCGACACCACCCCTGGTCGCGATCGCGACTGAGGGCTTGAGGGTGCGAAGGACGATGACCGTTATCTGCCTGGGGTGGGAATTGCTCAGGGCGTCTTGGAGGCCGCGCTCCCGCCCGTGTCCGGGCAGACAGGCCCGGAGAATGGCGCGCCTGACTTTGATCCGATCTGGGTGCGCGGTGCGATGCGGTGACCGCGCACGATTGCTGCTGCCGCAGCGCCTGGGTCGCTGGCGGGAACCTGCTCACCGCTGGACAGGATGTAAGCGCTGCCGTCGGTGGTGGCCAAGCCGATACCGCTTGGGGCGAAGATGTGCAGTTGCGGGTCGGTCAGGCCGGACGGTTCGCACTGGCTGCGGTTGTACAGCAAGACGAGCCGGTGTTTCCTGGCGAGCACGCCGCGAACCCCTAGCCCTGCCAGCGCGCTCTGCAATTCGGCGAGCAGGAGCATCCGGCGACTGGCTTCGGCCTGGCCGAGGATCAGCGGGCGGGGCGTCGTAGGCGCGTCGGTGATGACGTCGGGCTCGTGGGTGCCGGGTGGAGATGCGTTCAAGGTTCGCGTCCTCCGCTCGGGTTGCGGCGGTCGTGGGAGTTATGCGGCCGACGCTACGAGCAGGACAGGACCTCAATCAATGGTGTTGCAGATTATTGCAGAAGCTCATCTCTTGCCTTGATGATCATGACCCTGGCACTCGCGCCGAGCATGGCCGCCTGGCGCATCTGGCCGAAGACGGTGACGTAGATGTCGATCTCCTCCGGCCTGGTGATGTCGAGCGCCGCCGTGAGGGTTTCGACCTTCACCAGGTCGTCGTCGAAGATCCAGAATGCTGTCTGGGTATGCGCGCCGAGCCCGGCGGCCGCCGGGATAATTCCGACCAAGACGTTCGCCAGGCTCATGACGCCGAGAACCCGGTCTAGCTGCTCGACCATTGTTTCGGTGGTGCCGATGCGCGTGCGCAGCGTCTGCTCGGCAAGCAGGAACTCGAACCGGTGACCGGCGCCGCGCAGTACTCGCTGGCGCTCTAGCCGGGCGTCGGTCGCGGCGTCGCTGTCATCTGGCAGGTCAAGCAACGACGCCCAGTAGGTCAGGCTTGCTGTTGAGTACGCTGCCGTCTGGAGCAGCCCGGGAATGCTCCAGTGCTCGTGAATGCGGAATAGCCTGGTGCGCGCGTACAGCGGCTCGATGGACTCCTGGAGCCTGCGCAGCCCGCTGCGTGCCTGCCGTTTCCATTCCCGGTACAGCGAGTCAGCGGCGCGAGCTTGCGCGATCACGCTGGGTACTTGGCTGTCGGAGCCGCAGGCAGTGCACCAGGTGCGGATGTCGGCGTCGGATAGTCCCTGGGCGCCGTGCTCGACGCGCGAGACCTTGGTGAAGTGGAATCCGGTCAGCTCCGCGAGTTGCCGCCCGGTCAGTCCGGCGTCCTGCCGGATCTCGCGGAGCCTGCTGCCGAATGCCTCCTTGGCGCGCTGGGCTGCGCTGGCCACGAGATAGCCAGGTGCCTGTCAGGCCGGCACGTAGTCGGCGTGCGGAATCGCCAGCTTCCACACGGCTTCGAACGCTGACGTGCACAGCTCAACATCGCCTGGATCGGTTGACGTGGTGAAATCGATGTTCGCGCCGTTTCCCGCATAGTGGTGAAAGACAACCAGGCGGCCGTCGAACATCCAGAAGTCGTTGCCGGGGAACGCGATGGACGAGACCTGCCGGCGCGGCATCCACCGCATGTCCGTGCCGGCGTCGACGTGCGGCTGCATGATGCTGTGCGACCAGCGCTGGTAGTCCGACAGCGGCTCCGACACGACATGCACGCGCCGGTAAACCTTGCCCTGCGCGACGTGCTCGCGTACCTGATCACACCACGGCCGCAGCCACTCCAGATCATCGGGCTCCCCGGCAGCCCATCTGGCCATGAGCGGCAGTTCGACCACCGTCCCGTAGCTGTCGCGCAACTCCAGGTGGATCGCCTCGCGGTCGAACTGCGTGAACAGGCCGGTGAACTGCTCGTAGGTCAGTCCCAACTACTCTCCCGAAAGTACGGTACGAGCCGGTCCGGGACCTCGCAGGAGATCTCGCCGTCCGGGATGTCCATCTGAGCCAGAGCCTCCGGGTCGGTCACAATCCATCCCTGGACGATCCAGCTTCCCCGATCGGTGCGGTACAGCGTCGGTGATCCCTGCGGCCGAGACTCGGGATCCTTGGCGACTAAAGCAAGACGCATGACTCCTCCTGGCTGAACAGGTTGCGCATTGTTGCGTCAAGAGGAGGCTATCAGGCTACGCGCGAGTTCGACAGGTCCCGTCGTGCACCTGTGTCTTGACGACCTGATTTCCTGAGCGCCCTCGTTCCGGTTCGCGGCCATGGCCTTCGGCGATGTGCCAGCCTGGCCGCAGCTGAACAGCCGCAGCGGGCAGGCCGACGGCACCCGACTCGCAGGGCGCCGAGTAGCGATCGCAACTCTTGGGCAAGCGGACGCTCCGCGGTCCTTGCCTCGGGAGTGAGCCGTGATGCTTGGCGGACCGAGCCGATCGTTTGCTTGTTGAGGTTGCGGACCTCGGTCGAGTCGGCGTCGAAGGTGTCGGCTAGAAGTGGGCGGACCGCCTTGAGTTCAGTTTGCGCTTCGTCGTGATAGCCGGGCGCTTGCGAGCATCTGAGCGATGACGACGCGGGACTCGAGAACCTTGTCTGCCTCGTCCTTATCCGCCGAGGCGTCGACGTTCTGCAGGTAGAACCGCAGGGCGACAGCGCCTTTCATTACGAGCAATGGTCACGCTGGCGAGCCGCCACCAAGCTGTTGCTCAACTATCCCTCAACCAGCGCAGGCCCAACAATCACAGGGTCACTCTCTCGTGCTAGTTACCGCTGCGTCTCGTGAGCAATATGCGGCATCAGATGGAAATTGATAATCGGCTTATGAGTGTGACTAAACGCATTCTGTGGGATCTATGCTTCTAAGGGGACTGAACTTTCGTAACCAACCTTTGGCGTGAACGATGACTTCAGCGGAGCATCGGGACTGTAGGCGCTTACGTGAGCGGAAGAGGCCGATATGAGCAGCCCTGCCGATCCACCGCCTCGTCCCTACAAGTTGAAGTTGATCGAGACAGCGATCCCGCTCGAAGACATCAATAGGGAATCGGCCAAAGAGAAATCGATCCGGCATAACCACCCCTCAACATTGCACCTGTGGTGGGCGCGGCGGCCGCTGGCCGCGTGTAGGGCTGTGCTTTTCGCTCAGCTCGTGGACGACCCATCAGAGCACCCTGAACAATTTGAAAAAGGAGGCGGATCAGGAGATTGAGCGCAAGCGGCTGCACGGCATCATCTCCGAGCTCGTCAAGTGGGAGAATAGCCACGATCAGAGGTTACTAGCAGAGGCCAACGCCGAGATCCGGAAGTCCTGCGGTGATCCCCCGCCGATCCTCGATCCATTCGTTGGCGGCGGGTCAATCCCCTTAGAAGCCCAGCGGCTCGGGCTAGAGGCCTATGCTTTCGACTTAAATCCAGTCGCTGTACTTATTGCCAAAGCCTTGGTGGAAATCCCACCAAGGTGGGCGGGGCGTAACCAGTCAGACCCCCTGTTGATCTGCGGCGTGTCGGTGCTGGTGCCCGGTTTGTGATCATGATTGGGTTCGGGGATGCCGCATCCGGAGCAGCCGTCGTATGAGGAGCTGGCTGCCGGGAACGCGGAGCTGACGGCGCGGGTCGCGGAGCTGACGGCGGTGGTGGCGGAGCAGGCCGCGCTGATCGAGTCGCTGCGGGCCGAGGTGGTGGCGCTGCGCCGGCAGGCGGGCCGGGATTCCTCGGATTCCTCGCAGCCGCCGAGCCGGGACAGCCCCGCGTCCGAGGCGAAGGCAAGGGCGGGCAGCCGGCGGGCGCGGGCGGGCCGGCCGCAGGGTGGCCGGAAGGGCCATCCGGGCGCTGGCCTGCAGAGGGCCGCCCGGCCGGATGAGACCCGGGTCATCGAGCCGGGCTTTTGCGGCAGGTGCGGTGCGGACCTGGCCGGTGCCGCCGGGCGGATCGCCTCCAGAGTGCAGGTCTTCGATATCCCGCCGGCCGCGCTGACGGTGACGGAGTACCAGATGATGAGCTGCACGTGCGGGTGCGGGCAGGTCACGGCCGCGCCTGCGCCGGCCGGGGTCAGTGGCGGCCCGGCGTGCTACGGCCCGAACGTGGTCGATGCGGCGACGCTGCTGGCCAGCGCGGACGTGATCGGGATCGAGCGGGCCGCGGACCTGAGGGGCGCCCTGCTCAAGGCGCCGGTATCGACGGGGTTCGTCTCCCGGTGCCTGGCCCGCCTGGACGCGGCGGTAACCGCAGCCGGATTCGAGGACGCCCTCAAGGATGCCCTGCGGGCGGCGGACGTGCTCGGCACCGACGAGACCCCCGCCCCCCTGACTAGGGCGGCGGCCAGCGCGGAGGGCTGCGGGAACCCGCACGTGTACACGGTGCGGACCATGCGCGGCGGTACCGGCGGCGGGCCGGACCTCATCGGGTACGGCGCGGCCGGGACCCGGACGAAGGCGGCGGTCACCGGTTCCGGGATTCTGGACGGCTACCGCGGGGTCCTGGTCCGCGACGATTACGGCGGCTACCTCAGCTGCGACGCCGGGCTCGCCGGAGTCCAGCAGTGCGTCGCCCACCTGTACAGGTATCCCGGCGAGCCTGCGCGACCGACCCGGAATCGCAGGCCTGGACCCGGCAGGCCGGCGACGCGCCGCGCGCGGCATCGGCCGCGGTCAGGGCTGCCCGGGGTGCCTGCCAGGCCAGCCTGGACCCCGCCCTCCTGGCCGGGCTGCGTCACAGCTGCGACCAGGCCGTCGCCTTCGGGATCTCGGTGAACCTGTCCCGGCCCTGGCACAAGGGCAACCACCCCGGCCTCATCCTCGCCAGGCGGCTGAAACGCAAGGCCGCCCAGGCTTGGCTATCCGCGACCCGCTTCGACGTGCCCGCCACGAACAACGGATCGGAGAACCCCATCCGGGCTACAAGCTCGCCGCGAAAATCAGTGGCTGCTGGCGCACCCTCGCGACCCTGCGGCGCCACTGCCGCACCCGCTCCCACCTCACCACCGCCCGCAGCCACGGCCGCCACCCCCTCGCCGCCATCCGCGACGCCCTTAACGGCAACCCCTGGATGCCACCGCAACCAGCATGATCAACTAATCAGGCACCCCTGACTGGTTACCCCGGATGGGCCAGATCCGGCGGCGCACGCATATTGTCGATGTCATCACCTGACGATGATGTTCGTCATGGCCGACTGGCGACATCGGCATCTATGCCGGTCGCCGGGACGGGCCGGGGTCGGTTTTCGGGCTAGGGAACGGGAACTGGCCGCGGACGAACGCGTCGAACGCAGTCGCGGGCAGCCAGCGGCGCAGCAGGAACAGCCCGCGGGCCAGGATGCCGACGGGGTAGCGGGGCCGGGGCCGCCGGCGGGTGGCGGCCCGCGTGATCACCCGGGCCACGTCATCGGCGGAGACCGCGAGCCGCCCGGCGATGTTGTGCGGCGGCCCGGCATAGGTCTGGGCGTGCCAGCGGGCCAGTTCCTCGCGGAACCCGGCGTACGGGCCGTCCCCGCCATCGCCTGCCCAGACGGCGTTGGCGTTCAGCCGGGTCCGGGCCGCGGTCGGCTCGACCAGCACGACCCGCACGCCGAAGCCGGCCAGCTCCCGCCGCAACGCCTCGCTGAAGGCGTCCACCGCATGCTTGGAGGCCGCGTAATACGCTCCGCCGGGCACGGCGAACCGGCCGAACACCGAGGAGATGTTGATGATCCGGCCGTACCGCTGGGCGCGCATCCCGGGCACGACCAGCTGGGTCAGCCGGGCTAGCCCGAAGACGTTGGTGTCGAACTGCCGGCGCACCTCGGCCGCCGGGATCTCCTCGACCGCGCCCGCCAGCTCGAATCCTGCGCAGTTGACCAGGACGTCGACCTGCCCGCGGCTGGCCGCGATCGCCTCCACGGCAGCGACCATCGACGCATCGTCGGTGACGTCCAGCGCCAGCACACGCATCCCCGCTTCAGCCAGACCCGTGAGAGTGTCCGGCCGGCGTGCCGTGGCATAGACCACCAGCCCGGCCTGGTGCAGCCGCAGCGCGGCCTCCCGCCCGATGCCCGAAGAACAGCCAGTCACCAGCGCAGTGCGCGAACTCTGACTCACCATCCGCATGTACTCCTGTTCGTAGAGCCGCCGTCCCCAGACGCGTCCGCGGCCTGCCTGCAGCACCCGCCGCGTCCCGGCCGCGCACGCGATGGCCAGGAGTCCCGCCAGGACGAAGTTAGTGCTCTGGATCCAGCCAATGCCTCCGCTTGCTCAGCAAGCTCGCGACGTGGCGGGTGATGTCGAAGCCATGACGGGTTGAGTGCCTGGATGACGGCCATCAGCATGAACAAAGGCCCGGCGGCGATGCCGCAGGCCAGAAGCATGCGTGCCCCGGGTGCCGACGTCATGGCCGAGGCGCGAACAACCTCATGATCCGTCATGGTGGTGCCTTCCTGCGGTGGCGATGGATGGGGAGATTCCAGAGCGCGCCGAGGGCGTCATATCGGAGCCTGGGCATCTTGAGCGCGCCGACCACCTGCCTTGCGGGGGCCGCATCAGTATCTCATTGCCTACTCCTCGTCTCGCGGCAAGAGCGACTCATGACCTTACGCGGCAGCCGGAGGGGCGGAATCCGTCACGCATAGGTAGCCGCACAGCTCACGGCCTGGCGGCGTTAGCCCGCGTCGTGGCTGACGCTGCGGGGAGCGGCACCCGCCCGCCGGTGGTCTCGGGCGATTGCACCACGGTGCTGGGGAAGACGCGGCCGACCCTGGCGCGGCGGGCTGACCTCAAGCGTACGGGCATGGCCGTTCCTGACGCGGAATGGAAGGGTTCCTGGCCTACAACCACAAGCAGCCGTGGCGCGGCCGGTTCGCTCGCGAGCCGCAACAATGGCCACCCGGCCACACGGCAGCAGTCCCTCATGACCCGGCCCGCGGCGCCGTTGCGTTCCTGGACTGGCTGGACGCGAACCACCTCACCCTCGGCGGCTGCCAGCAGGCCGACCTCGACCGGTGGCTCGCCGACGAGTCCGCCGTCTGCCGCGCGGAAGCCGGCGAGGTTCATCCGCTGGGCACACGCCGCCAAACTCACCGCCATCTGCCTTCCCGCGGCCGCCAGATGGACCGGGCCGGCGCGGCTGCTCGATCACCAAGACCGCTGGACACCGCCTGCCGGCTCTTGCACGACGAGGCGCTCAAGCCTGAAGACCGCCTCGCCGGCCTGCTCGTGCTCCTCTACGCCCAGGGGGCGACAGCGATCAGCCGGATGACCGTCAGCCAGATCCAGGTCAGCGAGGGAGCCGTCCGGCTCCGCCTCGGCCGCGTGCCCATCGAGCTGCCCGAACCGGTCGCCGCGCTTGCCAGGACCGTCGCGGCGAGCCGCAAAGGCCACGCCACAATCGGAACCCGGGACCGTCACCCTGGCTCTTCCCCGGAGGCCAACCCGGACGGCAGGTCAGCACCGCACGGCCGACCGAGCGGCTCGGCGAGCTCGGGATCCACCCCGGACAGACACGCAGCACAGCGCTCTTCCAGCCGCGGAGATCCCTGCCGCGATCCTCGCCCGCACCCTCGGCATCTGCACCGATGTCGCCGTCACCTGGCAGCGCCTGGCCGCGGGCGACCGGGCCGCCTACGCCGCCGTCATCAGCCGCCGAGCACCCATCCAGCCAGGCATTCCGGCAGTTCGAATACCTGACGTCGTCATTACAACACCGGAGTTGCTCGCACTGGCCGCCGGCCGCCTCGAGCAGGCGTTCGGGGAGCGGCCATGAGCCCGGTCGCCCCGGCCGCAGCGGCAGCAGGCGTAGCGGCGGAACACCTCGCTGCGCACCGGCGAGCGCCTCACGGCCGACCGGCGTTGTCACTGCGGGACTGGCCTGCACATGGCTCGCCGCGCCGCCATCTGGTGATCGAGGGCCATCGGCCCAGCCATTCCACCGCCGGATCGTTTTGCGCCTTTCCGATGCGCTGTCGCGCGTCACCCTCATCCGTCATCGGAAGATCGCTGCCCGCCGAGCAGCGCCTCGATCAGGGGCAGCCGCAGGTCCGACTTGACCCGCCACAGCCGCGCCGCGCCGGTGCCCGCCGCCGTGCACCAGTCCTCCCAGTTGCAGAAGTTCCGGTCCGCGATCACCAGCCACTCCGGGTCCAGCCGGCATAGAGCCCACGGCTCCTGGCGTGCGCCTATCTAAGAGCCGCGAAACGCTTAACAGGAAACGAAAGCAGCCGCCTAAAGCGTACCGGCAACAGCGCCGTGTATGTGACACTCATCGTCGACGCAGAACCCTTGATGAAGTTGATCTGTGGAAGGACCACCTTCATACCGGGGTTCTGCGTCTTCTTGTTGCGCCACAACGGATTCGGCGTGTTACGCACCCGGACCGCGATCGACCACCCAACGCCACCCATCGTTCCGCGGGTATGCCTCAGTTAGTCACAGCGCGACAGCACGGGGAGCAAGGTCATGTCCGGATTAGTCTGGTGATGTTTCAGATAGTGGGTTATAAGGCTCAAACCACACTCTTCTGGCGGGCGGCCTGCTGGCCTGCCCGTGGTGCGGCACCGGGCGGCTGAAGCGGTGGGGGCACGGCCGGGAACGGATCCTCCGGCTGCCAGCCGGGGCGAGGCGCGGCTGCGGCCGGACCGGGCCCGCTGCCGGTCCTGCGGGCGCACCCACATCTTGCTGCCGTCCTGGTGTGCGCCGCGGCGGGCGGGCGCGATCGAAGTGATCGGCACCGCGCTGGCCGCGGCGCTGGGCGGGGCTGGCTATGCGCGGATCGGCGCGGACCTGGGCGTGCCGCCTGGGACGGTGCGCGGCGGCTGCGCCGCCTGCGCTCCCGCGCGGAGGAGATGCGCTGCTTCGCGATGCACCAGCTGGGCAAGATCGGCGGCACCGCCCCGGCCCTCCCGGAGCCGGGCCATCTGGCCGCTGCATGATGCGCTCAACGCGGTCGCCGCGGCCTCACACGCCGCGATCACCGGCCATGGCTTCGGGCCGGCGCCCCGTGGCCGCTGCTGGGCCGCTTCGGCCTGGCCCGCCACCTCATGCCCGCTCGCGCCGGTTGAGCATCCCGCGCCGCCCTGGGCACCGCCATGCCCGCAGCCCGGCCGCGACACTGACTATGAGCGCCACGGCGTCACCCGCGCCGCGCACCGCGACACCCGTGAGCACCACGCCGTCACCCTGAGCACGAACCGCCGATCACGCGCCTGGAATGTCCGGTTCTACATGCTCATCGTGAACGTCGCCGCCATGCTCATCTTGAGCGTGGCGTAACAAGGAGGATCTGCGAAGGACTGGCGCGGATCCCGGCGGTGAACCCGGCGGAGACCTGCACTCCGGTCAGCGCGGCGACCAGCCTGGCGGCGCGGGCGACCGGCAGGTAGTTCGCGCAGACCGCCAGCGCCGCGCTGGCATGGACCCGCGGCCCGTACTGCACCC
>WNGQ01007881.1_pt1 | contig 10208 bp, 7 predicted proteins | sample 5407661 | NCBI WGS metagenome assembly WNGQ01 (sample SAMN13153382, study PRJNA577476) | soil metagenome | isolation source: 60 cm soil or saprolite under Garry oak tree replicate 2 | place: USA:California | collected 2016-06-15 | reverse complement strand
GATGTCATTTTGCTGGGTAGCGATCAGGGCGCAATCATCACAGTCAACGGCGGCAAGTCATGGAGTAGTTGGTACAACCAGCCCACAGCGCAGATGTATCACGTCAACGCGGATAATGCATTTCCTTATCGTCTGTGCAGTGGCCAGCAAGAGAGCGGCTCGGCGTGCGTTGCCAGTCGGGGCAATGATGGCGAGATCACTTTCCGCGAATGGCATCCGGTCAGCGCCGAAGAATACGGTTATGTAGTTCCCGATCCACTTGATCCGGACATCGTCTATGGCGGCAAGCTTACCCGTTACGATCGCCGCATCTCACAAGCCCAGAACATTATGCCCAAACCACTTCGTGGCCCGGATTTTCGCGTGGTGCGCACCGAGCCGGTGGTCTTTTCGCCGGTTGATCCGCATGTGCTCTTCTTTGCGGCGAATACACTTTGGAAGACGAAAGATGGCGGGCGTAGTTGGGAGCAGGTTAGCACCGACCTGACGCGCAAGACTTTTGATGTGCCCGAAACCGTAGGCAAGTTTCGGTCACAACAAAGTGCACAACCGACTCAGCGAGGAGTGATTTATGCAGTTGCACCTTCGCCCTTAGACATAAATCTTATTTGGGCCGGCACTGATGATGGGCTGATTCATCGAACGACCGATGGCGGCGCTCACTGGACTGACGTAACGCCAAAGCAATTGAAACCGTGGCAGAAAGTTTCGATTCTTGACGCCAGCCACTTTGACAAGAACACAGTGTATGCGGCCATCAATACGCTCAGGCTCGACGATCTGCGCCCGCATATTTATCGCACACGCGATGGGGGCGCGACCTGGACCGAGATTACAAAGGGCATTCCGGACAACGAGAACACCGATGTTGTGCGCGAGGATCCCGAGCGAAAGGGTTTACTGTTTGCGGGAACTGAACGCGCGGTTTACGTTTCGTTCGACGATGGAGATCATTGGCAATCGCTGCGGCTGAACATGCCCGCGACATCGATTCGCGATCTGATCATTAAAGGCGACGATCTTTGCGTGGGAACCCACGGGCGGGGTTTCTGGATTCTGGATAACATCACGCCGCTGAGGCAACTTCAGACGTCGATTGCTAAATCACCGGCATATGTTTTTCGTCCGCAGACCGCGCTGCGCGTTCGCTGGAACACGAACTCCGACACTCCTCTGCCGCCTGATGTTGCTGCCGGCGAGAACCCTCCCGATGGCGCGATGATCGACTACTACCTCGGGTCGGCAACAACGGGCCCGGTGACGCTGGAAATCAATGACGAAGCAGGTAAGTTGGTCCGAAGATATTCCAGCGCCGATCCGCTGCCGACTCCCGATCCGACACTCAACATTCCGTCGTACTGGGTGAGGCCGCCGCAGAAATTGGCAAGCGAACCTGGCCTGCATCGATTCCTCTGGGATTTCCATTATGCGCCTGTGCCGGGCGTGCGGGCCGATTATCCGATCGCAGCGGTTTATCGAAACACGGCGCCGGCCCCAACCTCGCCTTGGACGATGCCGGGCAAATACACGGTGGTGCTCACCGTGAATGGCAGGAAATATTCTCAGGAATTGATTGTTCAGATGGATCCGCGCGTCAAGGCGTCGACCGCAGACTTGGCGGAACAGTTCAGATTGTCAAAAGAACTCTACGACGAGTGGCTCATACTCTCTTCGATATCAGAGAGCGCCGGTACGATCCGCAAACGATTACTCGATCTACGACCGCGTGTTCCTGATGGCGATGTGAAGACGCGAGTCGATGCCTTAAGCGAAAAACTTCAAGCGTTGAGCGGCACGGGAGGCGGCGGACCAGGTGGCTTTGGCGCGGCTGCTGGCAGGGTAAGCATCGCGTCAGAGACCGGAAGGGTCAGAGCCCTTTTCAACATCATCGAAGGTGTCGATGCCGCGCCAAGCCAAGCTGTGGCGTATGCGGTGCCGGATGTGATCAAAGATTCACGCACGCTGCAGGCCAATTGGGAAACTATAAAGTCGCAGGAAATCCCGGCGCTTAATCAGCAACTTCGCGCCGCAGGTCTGCCAGCAATCGAGATATCGAGATAGCTTGAGTCTTACCGTTTATCGAAGATCAGGCTAGAATGTCTTAAGAGGTGCAAGAGAAATGTCAGTAGTAGCGACAGAAGATTCAGTATTGCTGACTCTCGATTTCAGTCCATTGAAGATGACTGATGAAGAGTTCTACGAGTTTTGCCGGCGCAATCAGGATTTTCGTTTCGAGATGGACAAGGAAGAAAACCTCATCATTATGCCGCCCACCTTTTTGGAAACCAGCCGTAAAAACGCGAAAATAAACGTGCGCCTCGGCCGTTGGGCTGAAAAAGACAATACTGGAGTCGCTTTTGAATCAGACGGAATGTTTACCTTACCCAACGGCGCCAAACGATCGCCCGATGCTTTCTGGATTTTGAAAGATAGATATTATGCGCTCTCAAAAGAAGAACGGGAGGAGCGCTTTGCGCGAATCGTTCCTGATTTCGTTGTCGAACTGCGCTCGAAATCGGACAATCTGCGAAAACTACAGAGCAAAATGAGCGAATATATCGAAAATGGCGTGCGTCTCGGTTGGCTGATTGACCCTTATGAGACACGAGTTCACATCTACCGTGCTGATGAGTCGGTGGAAGTTTTGGAGAATCCGCAGAAGGTTTCCGGCGAAGCTGTCTTGCCGGACTTCGAATTGGATCTAACGGAAATCTGGTGAAGCCTCACTAAACGTCCCGGACCGTTTCGATAGACCCTCGCAAACTCCCCAATCCTTGGAACTTCAAGGCAATTAAGCCTTTAAACCCCTTCGGAAAGTTAGTTTATGAAGGGGCAACTGACTACGGGAATCGGTGCTAATGCCATCAGTCTACGCGATGGGGCGGGAGCTTTGTTCCGTCGCCGGGCCCTGGTGCTTTCCATTTTTCTCATCGTGGTTGTCGGCACGGCAATCGTTACCTTCCTGCTTCCAAACAAATACGAATCACGCACCAAGATCCTGGTGAAGAACCAGCGCGTCGATGTCGCCATCACTGCGGAACAAACTGGCGGGGCGCCGCCGCCGACCGTCGAGAATGAAGTTAGCGAGAATCAGATCAATTCCGAGATTGAGTTGTTGACCAGCAAGGATCTCCTGACGCAGGTGGTCAAAGAATGCGGCTTGGCAAAAGCTGAAACCGGATTGTTCGGCCGCTCGGCCGCAGAAACACTGCGCGAAGAAAGCGCCGTAAATCGGCTGAGCAAGGACCTGACCATTACGCCGGCACGGAAGGCTAACGTCATTTCAATCACTTATGCGTCAAATTCGCCTGAACTCTCGGCTTCGGTGTTACAGAAGCTGGGCGAGCATTACCTGGAAAAGCATCTGAAGCTGAATCATCCAACTGGCGCCACGGACTTCTTCAAAGACAAAGCCGACGAATACGAATCTCAATTACGACAGGCCGAACAGCGGCTGACGGATTTTCAACAAAGCAACAATCTGGTGGTGCTGAGCCAGCAGAAGGATTTGACGCTGCAAAAGACCGCCGAAGCGAAATCAAAGATGCTCGAAAGCGAGACGGCGCTGAAGGAAGCTACCGATCGCATTGCCCGAATCGAGCAGCAGCTCGCGGCCATGCCGAAGCGCGTCGTAACGCAAAGCCGCCAACTTCCGAATCAATACTCCGCCGAGCGCCTGAACACGATGATCGTCGAACTTCAAAACCGCCGGACGCAGTTGCTTACCAAGTTTCGTCCCGACGATCGGCTGGTTCGCGAGATTGATGATCAGATTCGTAATACGCGCGAGGCGCTTACTCGCGCCGAGGGAAAAACTGCCGTCGAAGAAGCTACCGACCTCAATCCCCTGCGACAAATGCTGGAAACCGAATTGTCGCGCGCGAGATTGGATCAGACCGGAGCGCGCGCGCGCCGCGATACTCTGTCAGGACAGTTGCAACAATACGAAGCCGCTTTGAAAAAGCTTGAGAGCGACACCGGCAAACATAACGACCTTCAGCGCGAAGTCAAGCAGGCCGAAGACAATTATCAACTTTATGCGAAGAAGCGCGAAGAAGCGCGCATCGCCGACGAACTCGACCGGCAGAAGATCACGAACGTATCGATAGCCGAAGCCGCAACTGCGTCGCAGATTCCAACCTCGCCGAATCGGCCAGTGAATTTAATGCTGGGAATCGTGCTGGCAGCCTTTCTGAGTTTGGGCAGCGTCTTCTCTGCGGAAATGCTCAGCGACGCCGTCTACACGCCGCGACAACTCGAAGGGCTTACGGGGGCGCCGGTGCTCGCGACCGTACCGGAGAATAGCCGGAAGATGCTCATCCGCCGCAGCCGTGAACCTAACGAGTTTGAACTGAAAAGATTTTCAGTGGCTGAATTACCGAGCTAAGGAAACCAGAGTGCGAGTCGAAGAACAAATCGTCGAAGTTCAAATGCCGCCGGAGAATGGGCGGGCCAACGGCCACAAGCAACACAACTTGCAGTTGTTGCTGGCCAGCCTTCAAACGGGATCGCAACGTCTCCGCGAAGGAGCGGCCATTGCTTTCACTTCAGCTTCGCACGGTGAAGGCGTCACTCACGTAACGCAACTGTTTGCGGTTGAGATGGCGCGCTACACGGGTCGACGGACGCTCGTTATTGACGCGGAGCGATTGCAAAGCCTGGGTGTCGAAGATTATTTGCAGATGCCCTGGAACTGTCACCCGACGAACATTGACAACCTCTGGATGCTGCCCGCGAAGAAAAAGAGGAAGCATACTGATGAGACGCAGGCTCCGCCGCAGCGATCGTTTCTGATGCGCGTAGCAAAGGAAGGCGAAGCGATCGATACCGGTCTCGATTCGGTCGATGCTTTGCGCGTGAGCTTTGACAACATTCTGATCGACTGCCGCTCGCTCGGGACTTCAGCTGAGGCGGCGGTGCTCGCTTCAATGGTTGACGGTATCGTGATTGTCGTGGAAGCCGGACAGTCGCGCCGCGACGAAATCCTGAACGCACAACGCACCATCGAGAATGCCGGCGGCAACTTTCTCGGTTTCGTGTTGAATAAGCGCCGTTATCCGGTGCCGGAGTGGCTCTATCGGAGACTGTAGATTTTCCATTTGTCATGTGACATTTTTCATTCGTCATTGCCAGGAGCTGAAATGAAACATAGCCTACTTTCACTCGCAATAATATTCATTCTAGGCGTGCCGTTGGTGGCTCACGCGCAAGACCAACGGCCGCCACGACTAACGACCGTTACCGAAGAGCGATATCAGTTGCAGCCTGGCGACGTGGTCGAAATCCAATATCGCTATTCGCCTGAATTCAATCAGACGGTGACCGTCCAACCCGATGGGTACATCACGCTGGAGGTTGGCGGCGATCTGAAAGTCGCTGGGATGACCGTGGATCAGCTGCGGCAAGCGATCCTGAAGAAAGCGAGCACGCGATTACAAGATCCGATTGCGACCGTAATTCTGAAAGAGTTCCAGAAGCCCTATTTCGTGGTTGCCGGAGAGGTCGCACAACCCGGCAAGATCGAAATGCGCGAACGAGTCACGGCCATTCAGGCAATCATGCTCGCGGGTGGCATGAAAGAGAGCGCGAAGTCGTCGCAAGTTGTCGTGTTTCGCAAAATCAATTCCGACATCGCGGAAGTCAAGCTGCTAAACCTGAAGACCATAAGGCGCACCAGCGACCTGGAGAACGATCTGACTCTGCAACCCGGCGATATGGTTTTCGTTCCTCGCGACAAGATTTCAAAGATTGAGCGCTTCATGCGGGTGGCGAGCGTCGCCGCCTTTATGGCGCCGAAACTCTAGATTGAAAAGGCTCCCTCTCCTTTGGGAGAGGGCTGGGGTGAGGGCTTAGGTTACGGGCCGCTAAGCTAGTTCGCACGCGCCTTTTTTCGCGCTAGGCCCTCACCCCAACCCTCTCCCAGAGGGAGAGGGAAAGAACGGAATTCAAGCATGACTGCTCGTCACGGCTCAATCACCGACTTTTTTTTGAAGCTGAGCGATCTTGCCTTGCTGACCGCATCGCTCGGCCTGACGATTGTCTATCGTTATTCGCCGTCACAGAACCCTACTTTCGTCATTGATTATCTCTCCGAGCGCGTCAAGGTTACGAACGCAATCCTGGGCTTCATCCTGCTGCTTTCATGGTACGCGGCGTTTGCGGCCCAGGGCTTATACGTTTCGCACCGTTTGAGTTCGCTCCGCGGAGAGTTGCGGGAGATCGCGCACGCCGTGGCAATTTCTTCTCTGGCTCTGTTGGTGGCGGCGCAATTGGGCAACTGGCCCACCATAAATCTTCTGACTGTCGGCGGCTTTGGCGTGTCCGGTTTCGTACTCGTGGCAGCGGGCCGCGTGGCGCTCCGGCTCAATCTCCGCCGCTTGCGCGCCCACGGACACAACGTGAAAGCGCTCGTGATCATCGGCGGAGGACCGCGCGGCCGAAGGTTTGCCGCACAAGTGAAGCACCGGCAGGATCTCGGCTACAAGTTACTGGGTTATGTTGATAGCGATCCGGCTTTTTCGAGCGCCGAGCTTGCCGGCGCACCATGCCTGGGAACGATTGAAGAACTTCCGCGAATCATATCCAACGAAGTGATCGACGAAGTGGCGATTGCTTTGCCGATAAAATCGCATTACACCCAAATCGAGTCAGCGGCCGCGTTGTTGGAAGAGCAGGGAATCACCACACATCTGCTGTCTGACTTCTTTCCGCAGAAACTTGCAAGCTTGCACCCGCTGGACTTTGACGGGGTGCCAATCGGTTCGCTGCGCAGCGCGCCGCCGTTTAGCTGGCGCACTGAAGCAAAACGCTTAATGGATCTCGCGGTCGCGTTGGTGTTCTTAGTGATTTGTGGGCCCCTCTTTGCGTTGGTAGCTATCGCGATCAAACTCGACTCGACCGGGCCAGTGTTCTTCATTCAGGAACGAGTCGGGCTTAGCAAGCGCCGGTTTCGCATGATCAAGTTCCGCACGATGAGCATGGATGCCGAAGCGCGGATGAAAGACATCGAACACTTGAACGAAAAGACGGGTCCGATTTTCAAGATCCGCAACGACCCGCGCATCACTCGTGTGGGACGATGGCTGCGTAAGACCAGCATCGACGAACTGCCGCAGCTCATTAACGTGCTGCTGGGTGACATGAGTATTGTGGGTCCGCGGCCGCTGTCGGTCCGCGACGCGTTGCGCATGGAGGAGGCCTGGCAGAAGCGCCGTTTCAGCGTGAAGCCCGGGTTAACATGTCTCTGGCAGGTATCGGGACGCAGCAATCTCTCGTTTGAACAGTGGATGCAACTTGACCTCGAATACATCGATCACTGGTCACTGGGACTCGACGCGTCGATCCTGTTGCGCACTATACCCGCGATCGTCCTCGCGCGCGGCGCGAGCTAATCAATCGACCAATGATGCTTCATCGGTTTGCAACCAATCATGAGCCAGCCAGATTTCTTCCCGGCGATTTGGTAGAGGTGCGCTCGTCGGCTGAGATTCTCTCGACGCTTGACGAGAGAGGTGCGCTGGAAAACTTGCCGTTCATGCCGGAAATGCTCTCCTTCAGTGGCCGACAGTTTCGTGTTTCGCGACGAGCCTTTAAGACCTGTGTCGATGATCAGGAGATGCGTCAAATCGAGAACACGGTGTTTCTTGAGGACGTGCGCTGCGACGGCAAGAACCACGGCGGTTGTGCCAAGGCCTGTCTGATTTTTTGGAAAGAGGCGTGGCTGAAGCCGGTTGGTGAAAACTTGGAGTGCGCCGGCAGCGCGGAGCGGCGACGGCGCTTTCCGAGTAATTCCGCCGAAGAATCCAAAGCGCCGACGCCGCTCCGCTCTGCCGGCGCGCTCCAAATTACCGCCTCAGATCTCGTGGCTCTCGCAGATCGTGACGGACAATTCTTTTGCCAATCTAGTGAAATCCTAAACGCGTCGTCTCCGTTACCGTTTTGGCAGCCGAAACAATACCTCTGGGACCTTACCCACAATCGAGTTTCGTTTTTTCAATGGGTGAAGAGCCTGTTCATTGCGGTCTACAACAAGATCGCGCACCTGGGGGGATTCCGAAGTTGGGGATTTGTGGCGGGTCCGGGAACCCAAAACAGGACGCGCGTATCCCTGAGTCTGCAAACGGGTGATCGAGTGAGAGTGAAATCGCTGGCGCAGATTAGGGAAACTCTCGATGCCGACGGAATGCATCAGCATCTTTTGTTCGCGCCGGCAATGGCAGAGTTTTGTGGACGCGAGATGCGGGTGCAAAACCGGGTCGATAAGATCATCCTCGAAGGAACTCCCCGCCAACGCGAGATTAAAGACACTGTCTTGCTTGAGGGAGCCACCTGCGACGGCATCTGTCATCGCATGTGTCCGCGCCAGTCGCTCTTGTTTTGGCGGGAGTGCTGGCTGGAGAAAGTAAACGGGTCCTGAAAATTTCATTATGCACTCGATCCTTGTCTATCACACGATCAGTAGCCCGGAGAAGGCGCCGCCTTCCGGGGAAGCGATTTCGCCGCAAAGCTTCGAGCAGCAACTGCGCTGGCTCTCGCGCCGGCGCCGCATTGTGCCTCTGTCCGAGACGCTGTCCGGCAGAGAAAAGGACCACTTGGTTGCGATCACTTTCGACGATGGCTATCGCGACAACCTGACAGTGGCGCTGCCATTGCTGGAGAAATATTCGCTGCCGATGACGCTTTTTGTAGTCGCCGGCTTCGTGGATCGCGACGGTTATCTCTCTGAAGAAGAGCTGCGCCAAATGTCTCGGCATCCGCTGGTTACAATTGGCTCGCACGGCCTTTGGCATCGCGATTTCAATCGCCTGACATTGGACGAAGCGCGTTTCGAGTTGGTGGAGTCACGACGACTGTTGGAAGGCGTGGTCCATAAGAAAGTCGATCTGCTCGCGTGGCCATTTGGTGAGTGCGATGGCGCCCTGGAACGGTTAAGCGCCGAGTGCGGCTATCGCGCCTCATGGTCGGTATGGAAAGGAACGAACAGCTCGCACTCGCGGTGGCGTGTGCCACTGGGCCGGCGAGACAACCTGCTGCGTTTCATCGCGAAGAGTTCAGGTGTTTACGCACTGACGGAAGGAAAGTGGCATCGATTTCAAGAGCGACGCGAGCAGCGGGTGTTTAGAGTACCGACTTCAGTCGGGTTTTTAGGTGACCGGGAGAAAGCCCGACTAAAGTCGGTACTCTAACGCCGTCGTCAGAGTTCTGAAAAGCAATGGCAAGACCCCTTCAAATCAAAATCTCAGGAGGCCGCATGAGAATACTGCGCATAGCTCATGCCAGCTTGACCCCCGCTCTGCGAGAGCGGGAACGGGCGCTGGCGCGTGGATATACTGACGTCGACTTAGAGGTGGTGACGACTAATCGTTGGCGCGAAGCTGAAGTTGACGTGGACGCCGTCGATGACGATTTGTTTCCGGTGATCAAGGCGCGACCTCGCTTTTCAAAACACATTCAATTGTTCGCTTACGAGCCGGGCCCAATCGTGGCAGCGCTACGCCGGCATCGGCCGCATCTGATCGATCTCAATCACGAGCCATACAGCGTTGCTTGTGCCGAGGTGTTGACCTTATGTAGCTGGTACGCGCCGCAAGCGGTGGTGGTACTGCAAACTTGCCAGAACATCTTCCATCATTATCCGCCACCGTTCAATTGGCTGGAACGGCGCGCGCTAAGGCGCGTCGCTGCAGCGCATGTTTGCAGCGAAACTGTGCGCGAACTTCTGCGCGCCAAGGGCTTCAACAAACCTGTCGCGATAGTTCCCTTCGGCGTCGACACGGAAGCCTTTTGTCAACGTGGCGCCTTCAATCGCGAATCAAAAGACACTCCCACGATTGGTTTTGTCGGACGCATGCTGCCAGGTAAAGGGTTAAATATTCTGGCCGACGCGCTCGCGCAACTTGGCTCGGTAAAGTGGAACGTCGTTCTTGTGGGCGACGGGCCGGAGCGAAAAAGCTTTGAAACCACCCTGGCGGCGCGGGGCCTGTTAGATCGTGCGCACTTCACGGGCGCGATCAGTTACGACCGAGTCCCCGATCTTTATCAACAGATGGATCTGCTGGTAGTGCCGACGCAGACGACGGACCGCATCCGCGAACAGTTCGGAAGGGTTTTGGTTGAAGCGATGGCCAGTGGTTTGCCAGTGATCGGTTCGACCTGCGGCGCGATTCCTGAAGTCATCGACGATGCGGGCCTAATTTTTCCCGAAGGTA
>WNGQ01007879.1_pt1 | contig 10208 bp, 8 predicted proteins | sample 5407661 | NCBI WGS metagenome assembly WNGQ01 (sample SAMN13153382, study PRJNA577476) | soil metagenome | isolation source: 60 cm soil or saprolite under Garry oak tree replicate 2 | place: USA:California | collected 2016-06-15 | reverse complement strand
GGTTTGACAGCGTGATAGCCTCGATTCCCGCGTTCGCGGCGATCCTGGCGTCGTCGACGGTCTGAACTCCCTTCAGTACGATCGGCCCGTCCCACTCGGCACGAAACCAGTCCAGGTCCCGCCACGACAGCGAAGGGTCGAACTGGCCGTTGATGTAGTCGGCCAGCGTCACTGCCGAGCTGCCGTCGGCCACGATCGTCCCCGTGACATTGGCGAACGTGATCGGCTCTGCTCTGACGAAGTCCCAGGTCCACCCCGGGTGGAGCGCGCCATCGACCAGAGTGCGCGGACCGATCTTTGGCGGCAGCGTGAACCCGTGCCTGACATCGCGCTCCCGCCGGCCGAGCACCGCGGTGTCTACGGTGATGACTATCGCCTCTTGCCCGGCCGCCGCGGCACGGGCGAGCATGTCCTTGACCAGCCCGCGATCTCGCCACACGTAGACCTGGAACCACTTGGGGCCGTCACTGACCGACGCAACCTGCTCGATCGACCTGGTAGCCATCGTCGACAGCGTGTAGGGCAGCCCCGCCCGGGCCGCGGCCCTGGCGACGTCCAGCTCCCCGCCGGGAGTGGCGATCCTCGTGAAGCCGGTCGGCGCGAGTATCACCGGTACCGGCACGCGCCGGCCAAGCAAAGTCGTCGACGTATCGATCTTGCCCACGTCACACAGCACCCGTGGGCGGAACTCGAGGCGGCGGAATGCCTCGCTGTTGCGACGCAGCGACAGCTCGTCCTCCGCGCCGCCATCCACGTAGTCGAAGACCCCGCGCGGGAGGCGGCGCCTGGCCAGGCGCCTGTAGTCGGCGACGCTCGCCACCGTACTCAGCCGGCGGTCGGCCGCCCTGAGATGCACCGGCCGGAACCGCAGCACAGATCGAAGTGTTTTCAGCATGTCATCTCCGACCTCACCCGAGCCCACCGAAACCCGGCCCCCAGGCCACGGGACAGGCGAGTGACCCATCCACCAACCCGACTGGGCGTAGCAGCCATCGCAGCCAGTCTCAGGCACCGCGGCGCACATGCACAACCTGGAGGTCGGTCAATGCGTGCATGCCCCGCGCCGCCCTGGGGTGTTTCCATGATCACTACGGACGCCTTTCAACACACTCGCCGGCCGATGTCCGTGATCATGGACGTGGCCTCGGACTGAAATGTCATGATCGTCGTGATGGCTAAGGAGGCGAAGGGTGGATCTTGGGCTGCAGGGGCTTCGTGCCCTCGTAACCGGCGGGACCAGAGGCATTGGGCGGGCAATCGTCGAGGTGCTCGCCGCCGAGGGAGCATCTGTCGGGTTCTGCGCGCGGACCGAACGTGATGTCACTGACACCGTCGAGGTGCTGACCGAGCGTGGCTGCGCAGCGTTGGGGCTCGCCGTCGACGTCGCCGACGAGGCGGGCATGCAGCGCTGGGTGGCTGACAGCGCCGCCGAACTCGGCGGCTTGGACATAGTGGTGGCCAACGTCAGCGCCCTTGCCATTCCGGACGACGCGCCCAACTGGCGCGCCAGCTTCGATGTGGACATGATGGGCACCGTCCGCCTGGTCAAGGCCGCCCTGCCGTACCTGGAGCGAAGCGCCGCGGCCTCGATCGTGACGATCGGGAGCGTGTCCGGCAGGGAGATCGACTTCGCGGCGGGGCCATACGGCGTATTCAAGGCCGCGATCATCCACTACACCCAGGGGCTGGCTTACCAACTCGCGCCGAAAGGCATCCGGGCCAACAGCCTCTCACCGGGCAACACCTACTTCCCCGGCGGTGTCTGGGAGAACATCGAGCAGCAGAACCCTGAGCTGTTCGCCCAGGCTATGGCGTTGAATCCCACCGGCAGGATGGCGAGACCAGAGGAGATTGCGCGCGCGGCGGCGTTCTTGTGCAGCCCGGCCGCGAGCTTCATTACCGGCGCCAACCTGCTCGTCGACGGAGCGCTAACCCGCGGCGTACAGTTCTGACCTGGCCACGATCTGCCTCCGTCGCCGCTCCGATCGCGCCGCTGACGGCCGGAACTCGTGGAGCGCAGGCCGCCGAGGACCCGCGAGGTCCAGACGTCAGAGTCTGAAGCGGGCCAGGCCTTCCCTGGTTCTCCCGTTCACCGTGGTGAACTCCCCGCCGACGAAAAGCTGGCTGCCGTCGGTGACGAGCGCGAAGGGTCCGAGATGGCTGCGCACGCCGCCGTTCGTATCGGGCAGCGGGTGAGCGATGTGCTTGGCCGTTGTTCCCCAGGCAAGGAGCTTGCCGGTGGTGGGGTTCTCGGCAAGCAGCCGGTGCGGTTGCCAGCCGGGCTCGAGATGGGGGAATCCGCCCGCGGTGGCGCAGTCGTGGGCGTGGCTGGCCTTGTAGAGCACGCCGCGGAGATATAGGACAGCCTGCGTGGCGCCCCGGCAGGTATTGCGCCAGACCAGCTTCCCGGTTCGCGGCCGGAATGCCAGCGTTCCGTCGAACGCATCCTTACCGGTCCCCTCGGCACCCGCGAAGATCCACGTCCCGTTCGTCGTGAGCGAGGTGACCTGGCTGACCCGCCCGTCCCGGTAGGTGGGCACGAGGCCGTTGACGAACTTCTCCCTGGCGCCGGTCGTCAGGTTCACTGAGGCGAGCGCTTCCCGTGCTACTCCGTTGACGTGGTGGAAACCGCCGCCCAGGAAGATCCGGGTCTTGTCCGGCGAGACCAGCAGGGCGCGCACCCACCCGTCAAGCCGCGGCGCCCAGCCCGTCACCTTGCCCTGCGGGGTGACCTCAGCGGCCTCGGTCCTGGGCTTCCCGTCGACGTGGGTGATCGTCCCGCCGAGGTAGATGCCGCTCGAGGTCACCGCGATCGCCTGCAGCGAGCCGGCCAGGATGGCCGGCGCGAAGCTGGTCAGCTTGCCGGTGGCGGTCGAGAACGCGGCCACATCCGTGCGCACCGCCTTGCCGACCGCGGTGAACCGGCCGGCCACGTACAGCAACTTCCGGTTCGGGGACAGCGCGATCGCCGTGACCTCGCCGTTGATGTCCGGGTGGAACGACGTCGGCGCGCCCGTGGTCGAGCTGACAGCGCCGAGATGATGGCGCACGTAGCTGACTCCCTTGAAGGTCATGCGCGTGAAGAAGCCGCCGGCGTAGACGACGCCGTTGGCATAGGCCAGCGCGTTGACCTTGTCGTTCGTTGTCGCCATCGTCGACGGCACGGTGCTCACCAGATGAGGCGTAGCGGGAACCGCCGCCGAGCGGCCGCCATCGGCCGCGGCCACCGGAAGGCCGGGCGCCGCGAGGAGCACCAGGGCCGCCGCTAAGGGCGCGGCCGCGATCGCAACCATCCGACGACAGATCTTCATCGTGATCACATATCTCCGGCAAGTCCGGCTTCCTGAGACTCACCCTAGCCGGGCAGCGGCTCTCCGGATCTGATCTACGGTATCCGGAATCGTCGGGCCGCGTACAGCAGCGCAGGGCGGGCGTTCCTGTCTCGCTGGCTAGGGCTGGCGGAACGCTGCTCTCTTGCGCCAGGTCAGTCCGCGATGACCCGCTGGGGCACCTGGCTGGAGGGTGCCGCAGCCCCGGCCGCCGGCGCCCGTTTCGAAGCGGTCAACAAGGGCTCCCCGGGCCCCGCGTGGAAGAACCGCCCGGTCGTCACCGCCGCGTACCCGCGCACGGCCGCCACGGGACAGGGCCTCCGCTGCCACCTGCCGCACGTTTCGTACCCGCAAAAGCCGCGAATCGGGCGCTAGGCTGACCGGAACCACGATCCTCACCCCATGCCCGCCGGATGGATCCGGGGATTCATCCGTTCCGGCCGGATGAATCCCCGGATCCATCCGGCTCGGGTGGCGGGAGTGCTCGGGTGGCGGGAGCCGAGCCGAGCCTGCCGGGCAGGAAGCGCGGCCCGGTGCATGACGCCGGACGGAGGCGGGGAGGCGACGGAGTCAGCCAGCACCGAGGGTCAGCAGCGACAAGGCGGCCGCGCGCTGCAGCGGCTCGCCGGCGGCATCGCGCCGCACGCTGCACATCGACTCGGCCATGCCCTGGCCATGCCGCAGGTACCGGTGCAGGCCGACCATGACCGGCACGACGGCATCGTCGTTCAGCGGGACGACGCCGGCAACGATCCCGGAAGTGCCAAGCGGCAGCAGGCTGCTGGCCAGGCCGAGCAGCTCGTCGGCCCCCGTCGGCGCCAGCATCCCCGAGTCACAGCTCGAGAGGACCAGCCGGTGCGGCGCGCGGTGCAGTTGCTCGAAGTCGTAGACCGTAAGCGGTCCGTCGTGCAGCCGCAGCGATGAGAACATGGGGCTATCGGCACGGAAGGTCCCGTGCGCGGCGACGTGAGCCAGCCAGGTCCCGTCGAGCGCGGACAGCACCCGGCTGGCTGTGGCCTCGGCGCCCGCGAGGAACGTGACGTCATCGTGCAAGCGCGCGATGGAAGGCACCTCCCCGCCGTCGGTGCCCAGGCCCGGCCCCCGGACGAGCGTGACACGCTGCCGCAGGGGCGGCGGTGTGTCGCGCGCCCGCATCCAGGCACCCGCCGAAGGCGCGACGCTGAAGGCGCGGTCGCCCAGCGCGGGCAGCAGCGCCCACGGCACCGCGTGCAACTTGCCCGGCGGGACGACGACGACCGGCCCGTCCCCGGGCAGCTCGGCGGCCGGGCCAAGTATCGCGTCCTGCAGCCGCGGGCCGGTTGCCTTCAGGATCGCGAGGGCGCCTGCCGGGTTGTCATCAGGTCGGTTGAAGGCGAGGCGGCGGAGGGCGAACCGGGCGAATTGTGCCGCCCGGGCGGCATCCTTGGCGAGACCTGCCGGATAGTGCCGTACCCGTCCCGCCCCGCAGCTCAGCACGTGGAGTGTGCCATCGACGTCGACGATCTCGAGAAGCCTTGCGGTGCCGAGCTGGTCAAGCAACTGGGCGACGCCCCTCACTGTGCCGGCTGGCTGGTCGGCACCCCGGGCTCGCAGCGAGCGGGCGCGTACGATGCCCTCGAGCCGCAACTGCTCCCGCTGCAGCGCGAGGTTGGCGAGGCGGTTGTCCCTGTTCTCCTCCAGTTGCTTGGTCACGCCGCGGAGCGCGCCGAGACCGGCATTGAGCTCCGGGTCCGCGCTGGGCCGCACGGCGGGAACGGTCAGTGTGGTCGCCCGCCAGCGTTCCGTCCAGGCGAGCAGGAGGCGAGGCCGGTTCGCTCGCGCGGCGTGGCGCTGGGCCATCGCGGCTAGCTCGGCGCCGTGGGCGGTGGCCAGCGCGCGCAGCTCCGAGGCGCCCAGCGTGACGCGGTGCTCGTCCAACACGCGCAGGCCCTGGCGGCACGCGGCCAGCATGCGGTGCGGCTCGCCCGCGGCTTCCGCGCGCAGGGCCTCGCCGAGCCAGCCGCTGACCCTGGACATCGCCAGGCCCTGCCGGCGGCCCAGCGCGGCCGCACCCAGGTGACGTTCGGCCGCGTCCCGGCGGCCGAGGTCCAGGGCCAGCCGGCCCGCCAGCAGCCGGGCCAGCGGCGCCTCGGGCGAGCCCAGGTCCTCCAGCCTCGCCGCTGACCGCTCGGCATCCCGCAGCAGGCGCGCCGATGCGACCGGCGCGGCAGCATAGCGCGCACGCAGCAGAACGAGTTCAGCACGGGCGTGCCACCAGGCACGCCGCTGGGCGCTGAATAGCTGACGGGCGGCCAGGGCTCGCTGCAAGGCCGCCTGAGAGTCCCCCGCGGCCAGGGCGGCATCGCCTGCGATCAGCAGCAGCTCGGCCCGCCTTGTCATCTGACCGTGCCTGTTCTTGAGCTGAGCGATGGCGGCATCGGCGAGGTTGAGGGCATCGTGCGCCAGACCGGCGGCCAGGAGTACCACGCACCGGTCGATGCTTAGTTCAGGAACGAGCGTGCCGAGCGCGTCGTAGCGGTCCGCCGCGCGGTCGAAATAGGTAAGAGCGAGCGGCAGATCGCCTGAGCCGAAGGCCACCAGCCCCCGATTTTGGGTTGCGTACGCCAGCTCCAGGTCCTGGTTCGTTTCGACCCATATACGTTCCGCCGCACGGAAGTTCGCATCGGCGCGTTCGGTGTGCCCGAGCGTGATATTCGTCAGCCCGAGCCAGGTGAGAGCGCGCGCCTCCCAGATCCGGTCGCCGGCCCGCCGGAGAATTATGAACGCGCGCCGCATGTCCGCGAGTGCGTCACGGTGGCGCCCGATGATCGACAGGGTGATGCCGCGCCGCAGCAGAACCCGGCCCCGCCCCGCGCCGCTCGCGATCCGAACGGCCAGGTCAAGATTGGCCAGGCCAGTCGCGGACCGGCCGGCCTGCACCAGGGCGATTCCCAGGGTGGCCCGCGCATCCGCTAGCCGTTCGGTTGCGTGCCCCGCCCGTGCCAGGCGAACAGAAGCCCGCAATTCGGCGACCGCGGCGTCGACGTCGCCGAAGTCGCGCAAGACGATTCCGACAACCTGGCGCGCTACGGACGCTTCCACGGGGCCCGGGTCGGTCGCGAGGAGCGCACGCGCCCGCTCGAGCGCCTCCCTGGGCCGGGCCAGTGCCAGCGGGAGCAACTCCAGGGACTCGGCTGGCGCCTCATTTGCCGCTACCATTCCCATAGGCGCATCCATAGTGTTATTTCTCGGCATTCGCAGCCGGCCGCCAGCGTCCAGCCTGTAGAGGACAGATTATGGACACAAACGACGCAAAGCGCAATGGTGACGACAGCAAAGAGGCATTTCAGATCAGGCTGGTGCTGGAGGCCTTTGCCAGCGATGGCATCCTGATCGGAGCGTGGCCGAACCGCTTCGTCCTGGACTACCTGTATGAGCGAGGGGTCATCCTCGTCGATGATGCCTATCTCGCCCAGGTTCAGGAGCTACTTGAGGAGTGGGAGCTGCGCGACGCGTTGATCGACGGGGTGACCGCCTTGGCCATTCCGCTGGTAGACTACGAACCGCGCGAGCCCGGCGAACCCGAAGAAACAGAGGTGACCCTCACCCTGGATCGCATCGACCGGGAGCTTGGAGTCGGCGTGGCGGGGCCCAACCATGTCTTTTCCATCAGCCCCGGTGGCATGTGCCCGGCCACCGAGCCGGAGCCGGTACCCGCGGGCGCCGCCCCCGATCCGGGCGTATGCCCAGACCGTGACGGCGACGGGACGTTCATCTACGTCGTTGACACCGGACTGCTGGAGCACGCGGACACCCATCCGTGGCTGGCCGGCGTTACCGGGTCAGAAGACAGCTTCACCGCGCCGGATATCCGGCCCTACACCGGGCACGGCACGTTCGTCGCCGGGGGCGCCCGGTGCATGGCCCTCGGTTCGGAGGTCTACGTCGCGCGGGTGCTGCATCACGCGGGCGCAGCGCTGGAGACCGACATCGTCAAGCACCTCGACCTGGCCATGCGCGCCGGTCCGGACATCATCAGCTTGTCGGCTGGCGGCTGGACCCGCAAGGATCTACCGCCGCACGGATTCGTCGCCCTGTGGCGACGGTATAGCTACCACAAGGGCGTTCAGCTCGTTGCGGCAGCCGGAAACAACGCCAATCGCCGGCCATTCTGGCCAGCGGCGTTCCCCCAGGTGGTGTCCGTCGGCGCCTTGTCGGCAAGCTGGCGTACCCGGGCCGCGTTCAGCGACTTCGGCGGCTGGGTCGACGTCTATGCGCCCGGCGAAGGGATCATCAACGCCTACGCGACCGGTACGTACCACTATGGGGAACCAGCGAACCGCGGCCGGCGCGCATCCTTTGACGGGATGGCGCGCTGGAGCGGCACGTCCTTCTCGACGCCGCTGGTGTCCGGTTTGATCGCGGCGCGGATGTCGCGCACCGGCGAGAACAGCAGGCAGGCAGCAAGGAATCTGCTCGCCCTGGCGGGCGAACAGGCGCTTAGGGGCGTGGGTCCGGTGCTCTACCCGTGCGAGGAGGGCTGTCGCCGAGGGGCAGCCTGCTGCCGCGAAAACCGGGGAGCGCACGCTGGCTGCCGGAGATGCTGCCGCGACAGCGACGCGAGCATGTGAGACGGCGTGGCGGGCAACGGTCAGAGCGTGATCCAGCCGGTCAGAAGGTCGGTGCCATCCGCTATCCGGCAGCGCAACCGGACCGGGCTGGCCGGTACCGGCTCAATGGTGAAACAGCCGATGTCGTCGATCGGCACGGCTGCCGCCGCGCCGGCCTGAGATTCCGCCTCGACCGTTCCTGCCTGCGGCGGCATGATCTGGCCAAGCAGGGCATCGCTGGTGACCTCGAGCTCGATGACAAAGCGCGCCGAGGTGAACGTGAGTGCGCGGACCGACGCCTCCTCGGACCGTACGCTGGCGATCCGGCGCGCGTCGCGGCTGGAGTCGTATGTCAGCTCGGCAAGCTCGGCGTCGACGTTGTGCCAGGCGTAGGCGTTCTTACCGGTCTCGATGAACTTCGGGGGGACGGCTCGCCGGGCGTGTAGGGCCTCCCGCAGCGCCGCCAGGAGCCGGTCATCGTCCCAGCCCTCACGCATCTCGCTCACCTCCCGAGGCCCGCATGGCGGATGCCGTCACATCTCATGGCCGATAAACCCGGACAGGGAGCCGGATCGGCGCAGATGCTGCAGGCACCGTCCCCGCTGCGGGCCGATGCTCCCGACCGGTATCTCCAGCACGTCGCTGATTTCGCTGTAGGAGTGGGGCGGGTCGCTCATCAGCATGGAAAGCAGCTGCCTGCATCGGAGCGGAAGCTCGGCGAAGGCGGCGCGCAGCGCCGCGTGCGTCTCACCCACGATGATCTCCTGCTCGATCGCCACCGGACCGGCCAACGATTCGAGGTCGTCCGGTACTGTGCCGGCGTGACCTGACCGGCGTGCTGCCCGCAGCACTCGCACGCACTCACGCTGGGTGGTGGTGCCGATCCAGCCGGGCAGGGCCGCCGGCTCGCGCAGCTTTCCGAGCTGCCCGACGAGTCGCAGCCAGACGGTCTGCCCGACATCCTCGATGTCATGGCTACCCAGCCGGTAACGGCTGCAGATCGACCACACAAGCGGAGCGTAACGCTCAACAAGATCGTTCCACGCGGCCTGGTCGCCCGAGGCCGCGCGGGCGACGAGAGCGGCAACCAGCGGGTCATCACGCACCGCCGACCCCAGAACGTGAGCAGGTGCCATCATCCTGACCTCCGCTCACTGCGACGCAAATGCGGGAAGCTCCCTTTACCCTGCCAGAGCCGGCGGACCGCAATCTGATACATCTCCTCACCGAGATTCTGCGGCACCAGCAACCCGAAACTCGCCGAACAGAGTCAGCACGTTGCCTTCGTTGAAGATCATAGAACAGCACCGCCGCGCCACAGCAGCTTCAACAGGTCCTCGGCGGCCTGAGGACACCTCAGCCAGCAACATCGAGCATTTGCGGCGGGCCCGCCGATGAGGCGATCAATGCCGACGGCCTGCACGGCACCAGCCGACGCTCACCGCGCGGCTGTGCCGCCAAGGTAGCGAACAGCGCGCCGAAGAAGGCTACCTAGGCTCCCTGCCTGCGCTGATCTCCCTGTAATCGCGTCAGCGCTCCCCCGCTGCGGGTAACGGCAGGAGGTGACCGACCGTGACTAGCCCATCCAGCGTTGACGTCGTGCTGGCCGCCTTTGACGCGGTCGAAGACCGCGATGACGCACGCTTCGCTGAACTCTGCCACCGAGATGCCGAGTTCCACTGGCCACCGAGCCTGCCGTATGGGGGTACGGTCCGGGGTGTACGTCCGGGTAGGCCGCGTCGTGGCTGGGGGGCGGCGTGGGATCCGCTGCAACCGACAGAATCGGAACGTCGGCTAGATCCGCGCGTCATCGCGGCCACTAACGACGAAGTGGTTGTGCTGTGGCAGCCTGCCCGCCCTCGTCACCCGCGGGTGGGGGCTGCTGAAAACCGCCGGGGCATGCTCGTTGAGCGGCCGCAACGCGCCGAACGTTACAGCTCCCTCCACCTCGCGACCTGGGCCATCGAGGTGCTCGGACAACGTGGTGATCCCGATGGTCAGCGGCCGCTCACCGTGCGGACGCTGTGGAAGTGGACGTGTCGCCGCACGCGGTCGAGCAAGCGCGCGCCGGAAAGCAGTGTGATGTAGCTCGAAGCGAGCACAGCCCAGTCTTACATCCGGCAGCCAGCCGTTACGACTGGCACCGATACGCGGCAAATGAGCGTGGTTCCGAAAGCGAGGCGTGCGGCGCGGCGCCGAGGTTTGGTTGAGCGGTAGGCCGTTTGCCGCGCTGGCTGGGGGCAGTATCGGGAAATGGGCGGGTATGCGTTCGGAAGGTCCTGGGGCCGGG
>WNGQ01021998.1_pt1 | contig 10210 bp, 13 predicted proteins | sample 5407661 | NCBI WGS metagenome assembly WNGQ01 (sample SAMN13153382, study PRJNA577476) | soil metagenome | isolation source: 60 cm soil or saprolite under Garry oak tree replicate 2 | place: USA:California | collected 2016-06-15 | reverse complement strand
TGGCCCGACCACCCTGGCGGCAGAGTGATCGATCGACCCTGCGCCACCACCTTGATCGCGACCAGGCGGCCCAGCACGTCGTCGACTGCTGTCACACTCGGCAAGGCCACCGTCAACTCCACCGGCATGACCCGGTCCTGTTCCGCGCGACCGGACCCCAAGGCCGCGCTGTTGTCGCAGCTTGGGAGCCACCAGTCTGGCCTGGGCTGGCCGGCTTCGCACTCATGGCCACCAGCAGGGCCCGGCGCCTTGACCCGCTGGCCGGTCGCCCGGCGCAACCAGGGCGGGTATGCTGCCCGCATGAGCGACTCGACCAACCCGATCTCCCCGCCGCCCAAGCCGCCCGAGCGGGAGGCCGAGATCCGCCAGCTGCTCACCCAGGTCGCCCAGGGCGACCTGTCCGGGACCATCCCCTGGGAAGAGGTCGCGGCCGAGCTTGGCCTACCAGGTCGTAGTGGCCCGTAGCGTCCACGAGCAGCTCCGCGGCGCCGCACCCGAGCTGCGCGGCTACGTCGTCGGCGTTGTGGCCCTGCTGCGCGTCGACCCCAGCGTCGGCACCGCCGCGTTCCCCGTGGTCCGGGGCCCTGCCTACCGGACGGTCGTGCTCCCCGAGGGGCGCGGGTTCCTCGATTACCAGGTGGTCGAGCAACGGCGGCTGGTCGTGCTGGTCGATCTGACCTGGCCGTAGCCCAAGCCGGGCTGCCCTGCAGGTGCCAGGAACGTCTGCTATCGGCTTCGAGCTGCGAGTTCGCCGGGGGAGGCGCTGACCGAGACGATCGGTGATAGCGCCACGACTGCTCGATCTGATCTCCTGCCGGCTGGCGGGATGGCGGTGCCGCGTTCGGTGGCGAAGAACGCGGAGCTGCTCGTGGTCCCGCGCGAAGTCGCGGTGCTCCGCCGACGCTGTGGGTGCCAGAAATTCGGTCGTAGGCGCTGAGCTGCGAGTTCGTCGGAGAAGCCATCGGGCCACGATGATCGGCGTATGACCCTGCGACTGCTCTATCTGCTGTTCTGCCAAGTGCTGCGGTGGCTCGCACTGCTGTCGCGAAGTTCGGCGGCCAAGGACGCCGAGCTGCTCATGCTGCGCCACGAGGTCGCGGTGCTGGGACGCCAGGTGGCCCGGCCGCGGGTCGACTGGGCTGACCGGGCGGTGCTGGCTGGACTCGCACGGCTGCTGCCCGGTCCGGCTTGGCGGGGCTTGTTCGTGCAGCCGGCGACGCTGCTGCGGTGGCATCACGACCTGGTCCGACGCCGCTGGACTTGTCCACACCCGCGTGGTCGTCCGAGTATCTCGTCAGAGATCCGCACGCTGGTGCTGCGACTGGCCAGGGAGAACCCGACCTGGGGCTACCGTCGCATCCACGGCGAGCTGTGCCGCCTCGGATACAAGGACAGGATCGGGGCCAGCACCGTGTGGACCATCCTGCACCGTGCTGGAGTCGATCCGGCACCCAAGCGGTCGACCCTGAGCTGGCGGCAGTTCCTACGGGCCCAGGCCACCAGTGTGGTAGCCGTGGACTTCTTCACCGTGGACACGGTCTTGCTGCAGCGGCTGTACGTGCTGTTTGCGATCGAGGTCGCGACCCGCCGGGTCCATGTGCTCGGTGTGACCTCGCATCCGGTAGGGGAGTGGGTGACACAGCAGGCCCGCAACCTGCTCATGGCCCTCAAGGACCGCGTCGGCCAGTTCCGGTTTCTGGTCCGCGATCGTGATACCAAGTTCACCGCCGCATTCGATGGAGTCTTCGCCGCCGAGGGGATCCAGGTGCTGCGCACGCCGGTACGGGCGCCGCGGGCGAACGCCTACGCTGAGCGGTGGGTGGGCACCGTGCGGCGCGAGCTGCTGGACCGGATGCTCATCTTCGGACGTCGGCATCTGGTGTCGGTGCTGGCCGAGTACGCCGATCACTACAACGTGCACCGTCCGCACCGCGCCTTGGGACAGGTGCCGCCGCTCGGGTCCGTCGAATCGGCTGCTGTCCTGCCGGCTGGGAGGGTCGTGCGGCGAGATCGACTCGGTGGACTGATCCATGAGTATGCGCAGGTCGCATGAGGTGACCCAATATCTGGCACCCACAGGGAGGACGGCAAGCGGCCGTCCTCCCCATACACGCTGGCGCTACTTGGTCCGCTGCAGGATCCACAGGCCGGAGTTCATGTCGCTTGCGTACACGAGCCTCGTCGAGGGCTCGTAGGCGACACCCCAGACCTGGGTGGTGTTCGTCAGCGTGTTGCGCTGCGCCGGCTTGACCGGGTTCTGCGCGGCCGGCGGCACAAAGTACGCCACCTCCGTCGGGTTGCGCGGGTCCTTGGTGCTGACCACCCGGACGCCGTCGGTGTACCAGGACAGGTAGACGTCGCTGCCGACGACCAGCGGGTTGTGGATCACGTAATCGCCCGCGCCGGGGTCGGACAGGCCGAACGAGTGCTGCGTGTGGAACTCGCCGACCTGCACCGGGTGGGCCGGATCCGACTCGTCCAGGACCCGCAGGTACCCCCAGCCCGGCACCGTACCGGTACCAAAGCTCGTCTTGCAGAAGTCCTCGTCGGCCGTGAACAGCAGCTTGCGCTGGTCGTCGTAGCTGGTGGAGTGCGCGTCGCCGTCCTCGTTGGGCTGGTAGGTGAAGCGGCCCAGGAAGCGCGGCTGCGCCGGGTTGGAGATGTCGAGGTTGATGAAGCCCGCGTCCCAGTAGGAGACAAACAGCGTCCTGCCATCCTCGGACGGGTCCATCCCGTGGCCGAACGCGGTCGCCGAGCAGCCTTGCCCCAGCGCCGGGTCCAGCCCGAGATCCTTGCGGATGCCGAAGCTGGAGACGAACGCTGGTTGTGCCGGGTCGGTCACGTCGACGATCCACGCGTCGCCCCGATGCGCGCGGTCGCGCAGCGTCACCCCGTCCGACTCGACCTGCTCGGCGCGGGGAACGCTGGCGTAGACCAACGTCTTGGCCAGGTCGTCACGGTCGCCCACCTCCAGCTCATGGAAGCCGCGCGTGCAGCAGCCGGTGTCGAACACCGACAGCAGCTGCGGCGCGGCCGGGTTGGTGACGTCCCACAGGCCCAGCCCGCGCTTGCCGGCAGCCGCCGGATCGGTGCGGAAGACATCGCAGACCTGCAGCCCGACCGCGGCGATGTCGCGGCCGGCGAGCGGGCCGTACCTGGCGGTGTAGACGACCACGTCCTCGTGCGAGGCGCCCGGCACCTCCAGGTTCGCGACGACCGCCGGCTGCGCCGGGTCGCGCGCGTCGACGACGGCGACGCCGCCGCTTGGGCAGAACCGCGGGTGCGACGAGTCGAAGAAGCCCCAGCGCCCGATGTACGCGAACCGCTTGTAGGCGAAGACATCGCCGTTGAAGCCGCGTGTGCCGAGGTCGTGTTGGCTGATGGCGGTCATGTTCAGCGCCGACCCACTCTTTGTCCCGCCGTTGTAGGTCTTGCCGGACGAATCCAGGAAGTGCTGCTCGTTGGGGAGTAGCTCGTCGTTTGACGCTGCGACCGGGAACGCGGTCACAGCGAGCACCATGGCCGCAAGGCTGAGCGCGATCAACACCCTCCGCATGTCTTCCCCCCTCACTCGTGGGCGGCGCTGCTCTATGTACACATGTGCATGGGGCGACGCAACCGCATCATCGCGCCTCGACAGCAAACGGCCGACGGGGTTCGCGTTCATCCGGTCTTTGCGACGGCACGCAGGTCCACCTGCTTGCGACGCTGTCCCAGCAGGCGACGGTGCTGGCGCAGCGGCGGATGGACCGCAAGACCAACCAGATCACCTGGTTCCAGCCGCTCAGTAGCAGGTCGACTTGGCGGGGCGGGTGGTCACCGCGACGCGATGCACACCCAGCACGCGCACGCCCGCTACCTGGTCGAGGACAAGCACGCTGACCTGTTCCTATATGCCGAGCAGGTGTTCGTGCTCCAGTGGCACGTGACTGACCTGGCCGGCCGGGTGCGTCAACCGAGGTCGCCCACGGGGTGATGAGCTGGCCCCCGAGCGGACGGACACTGCCCCGGCTGGAGGCGCTGGTGCGGGGCAGTAGTCGATCGACGGCTCCCTGCACTGGGTCCGCGACGTGGTCTCGCCGAGGATCACAGCGGGGTGCGGACCGCCACTGGCCCGAAGGTGCTGGCGGGCTTGCGGGACCTGGTGATCGGGCTGCTGCGGCTGGCTGGGTATGCCAGCATCGCGCGGAGCGTGCGCTGGGTGGCCCGCAACCCGGCCTGCTCGCTCGTACTGCTGGGCGTCTGAACCCGCTGCGGTGACGTCTGGCCGAGCCACCAGCAACGGCGGGCCTGCTTGGCGCGGCCCCTGGTGCCAACGATCACCGGCTGGCCGGGCGAACGTCGCCTGATGCGGACGGGGAGGCCGGTCGAGGCCAGCCTCCCCTCGCGAGCTTGGCTTGGGCTCAGCCCGACTGCGGCAGCGGGATGACCGGGCACTCGAACGACTTGATCACCCCGACATCGGTGGCTGCGCCGCCCGCCAGGGCCGCCGCCACCTCCTCGTCGCTGTCGAGGTCACCGCTGCCGTTGCTGTCGTAGCCGTCCACGGCCGCCTGGTAGTCGGCAAAGCGCAGGCCGTGCACGGCCCACCGGCCGCCGTTGTAGCCCGGGTCGCCGGGCGCGGCCGTGGCCACGTTGGGCTGCAGCCCGAAGAACTCGTAGATCAGGTCGAAGGAGTGCGCCGGCGCGCCGGTGCCGGACAGGTCGGTGGGGGTCCCCACCGTGCGATAGAGCGCGCCGTCGACGTAGAACGATGGGCCGGACACCCCAGCCCGAGCGATTGTCCCTGGCAGCACCAGCGCCGCCACCGCCACCGCCAGGATCAGGAACCTCCGCATCGTGCCTCCTGTTCGTCGGGGACACGCGGAAGTGTGGCCCGGCAGCCTTACGCGACCCTTGCCGGGTCCTTACGGGTTGCTGAACTCTCGGTCGTCCCGGAGCCGGTGCCCGGCCCGCGCGGACGCCGGTAAGACTTCCGCAACGTCCGCGTGGCATGATCGGCGCGTGACCCAAGCAAGGGTCCTGGTCGTCGACGAGCCCGTCGTCCGCGAGGCGCTCTGGCGGTACCTGGCCCGAGAGGGGGTTCAAGGAGGACATCGACCGCATCGTCGACCTCGAGGCGGGCGCCGACGACCACGTCACCAAGCTGTTCTCGCCGCGGGAGGTGATGGGTCTGATGCGTTGTGCCAACCTGCGGCATGCTAAAGCCCCGGGGGCGTGCCTCCGGATCAGATTGCCAGGGCGAATTCGTCGAAGGCGACCGCCACTCGCTGGTTCGCCGACGCCTTGACCGCCAGTTCGTAGCAACCGCGCCGAACGTTCTGCACGAAGGCATGCCCGGCGATCACGACCCTGGCGCTACGGTCCTGCTTGAGCCCCCGCATCGGCCGGAGGCGCGCCTTCAACCGGCCGTGGTCGGCCTCGACACGGTTGTTGGCGTCCTGGTCGGTTCGATGCCAGGCTGCTGGCGCCAGCTCCTCGAGCACGCCCGGATACACCGGCGCGTGGTCGGTGACGACCTCGACCGGGGTGACCTTGGTCGTGCCGATGGCATGCTCGAAGAACCGTCGGGCTGCCCTTGTGTCACTCACCGACCGGCGACCTTGACGTAGGTCTCGTCGACCCACCAGCGGGTACCGACCGTTTGCCGGCAGGGACGTGCGGCGTCAGCCAGCAGCGGCGCGAATCGCTGCACCCAGCGGCAGACGGTGACGTGGTCGACCTCGACACCTCGCTCGGTGAGCAGCTCTTCGACGTCACGGTAGGACAGGCCGAAGCGTAGGTACCAGCGCACCGCCAGCACGATGACGTCGGGCGGGAAGCGGAAGCTGGCGAAGGCGGACCGCGGAACGGGAGCAGCGCGAGGGCGGCGGGTTCTCATGCCTGCAGTCTCGCTGCTCGAAGGCGGTCACCGCGAACGCAACAGTGCCATCGCGGGCCGTCCGCAAGGTCAAGCACCATGGCGGCGGTCGACAGCGCGTCGGCCACCATCTCGGAGCGAATCCCGGCCCGGGTGGCGTGACCGGGCCGGGCAGCAACCGCGTTTCCGCAGGTCAAATGTAGTGTGGCAGGGCCAGGATTAGAACCTGGGTAGGCGCAAGCCGGCGATTTTTGCAGGTCGCAGCGCCGTCTCCTCGCGGGTCCCGTTCTATCCCCACCTGGCCCCGATAATCACTCGTGACGTGCACAACGGGTTGTCGACCGCTTCCGCCGTCACCCGGCGTCCCTGCCCGTTCCGCCCCCGTCTCGCGCGGCATTGCGTCGGGCGGAGCGAAGGTGGAGCGAAATCCGGTCGCCGTCCGACCAGCGTTCCGCACCTATGTAGCGGGCAACGTAGGCTCAGCCGTGGTGGCGTAGCGGCCGCTCTTCCGGCATGCCCCGGTGTCGGCCTGGCAGATGAGCGCTCATCCGTTGCCCCCGCGGAGTGTGAGCAGCTGATGCGTCGAGTCCTGGGCGGCCTGCTGGTCGCCTGCGTCGTCGTGATGCCCGTCTCCCCTGCCGCCGCGGACCAGCTCGATAAGGCAAAGTCCACGCAGCAGGCGTTGCAGCGGGAGCTGGACGCCGCCACCTTCGAGCTGGCCACGCTCGAAAACGACCAGTTCTGGGCCGAACAGGACCTGGCCGCCATGCAGCGTCAGCTCGCCCAGGCCAAGGCCCAGCTCGCCGCGGCCCAGCGCATCCTCGGCGACCGGGCGGCGTCCATCTACCAGACCGGCAGCGCCAGCCTGCTGTCGTCGCTGCTTGCAAGCGACGCGACCCAGGTCATCGACCGCGCCGAGTTCGTCACGATGCTGGCCACCCGGCAAGCCGACCTGGTCACCGAGGCCAAGACCGCAGCCGCCACCTACAGCCAGACCGTGCGGCAGGTCGCCCACGCCAAGGCCAGGTCCAAGGACCTGCGACAGCGCCAGCAGGCGATGGTGGCCCGCATCACGGACCGCCTGGAGGCGGCCAGGCGGCTGGTCGACAAGCTGTCGGGCTTCTCACCCACCACCATAGTGGGCGGCCGGCTGATCGCCTGCCCGGTGTCGCGGCCCTACTCCTACATCGACACCTGGGGCGCGGCGCGGTCCGGTGGGCGCAGCCACCAGGGCACCGACATCATGAACCCCTACGGCAACAAGGTTCACGCCTACGTGGACGGGGTCATCAGCCGGGAGAGCTCAAACACCCTTGGCGGCATCACGTTGTACCTGCAGGGCGACGACGGCAACGAGTACTACTACGCCCACCTATCCAGGTACTTCGCCCGTGCGGGCCAGCGCGTCCAGGCCGGCGAGCTGATTGCCTACAACGGCAACTCCGGCGACGCCTCGGCCACTGCGCCACACGTGCACTTCGAGGTGCATCCCGGTGGCGGCTCCCCGGTCAACCCCTACCCCTGGGTCAAGCGCGCCTGCGGCTGAGGGCGAGTTCGCGCACCACTGCGCCGCGTCTGGCCCCGCCGCCTCGGGGATCGAGACGCCCCGGTCGCGTATGGCCCATGGGGCGGCCGGCTGCGGTCAGCTGACGTCGAGCTCGTTGTACATGCCGGCCGCGTAGTGGCCGGGCAAGTTGCACACCAGCTCGTAGCGGCCAGGCTCCAGCGTCACCCAGCCCGCCGCGCCGACGGCGATGCCATCCCCGGCACCCGCGCCGCAGGTGCGTGACGCCTCACCCAGACTGCCGGCTTCATCAACCCTTCCGTCCGCGCCGACCGTGCGCGTCCCGACGACCTGACCTGCCGAAAGTGGCAGCACCACCAGCTCGTGGGTGAGCGCACCCCGGTTGACCACCCGCAGCGACACCGTCCCCGCCCCAACCTTGCCAGGACGTGCCAGCACCCGCGCCATACCGATACCCCGGCGCCCGCCGCCCATCATCGGGCCGTCCATCATGGCGCCCATGTCGACCAGGGCGACGTCGACCACCGCGCCAGCCAGCCTCGGGACAGCGCAGCGTGTCCCGGCCGCCGGGCCACCCAGGGCGCCGCTGGCGGCGGCGAGCCCGACCGTCGAGGCGGCGCCCAGCACGACCACGGCCACCGCGCCGGCCACCAGCAACCGCAGGTTCGGCCGACGCGGCCGGCTCACCGGTCCCCCCGCAGCAGCCGGCGCCGCCTGGTGTACTCGTCCTGGTCGATCTCGCCGCGGGCGAACCGCTCGGCGAGGATGTCCTCGGCGTTGCTCCGCCCGCTGCCGGAGGCCGGCGTGCCGCCCTGGCGGGAGCCGGTCAGGTAGCGGACCAGCACGACGATCCCGGCGATGACCAGGCCCCAGAACAGCACCATCATCACGCTTATTGATCCGTAACTCAAACATGCCGTGGTAGATTCCAGTGTATGGATGTGGTCGTGCGGGACGCGCGGCGGCTTTCCCCGCAGGCGCAAGAGGATCTGCGGCGGCGGGCGGTCGCTGCGGTCAAGGGTGGGATGACCCAGGCGGCAGTGTCTGCCGTGTTGGGTGTGTCGCCCAAGACGGTGTGGCGGTGGGTGAACGCCTTTGACAGGAAGGGAAATCGGGGGTTGAGCGCCGGCAGGCGGGGCCGGCGGCCGGGTGAGCAGAAGGCCCTGACGCCTCGGCAGGAGGCCCGGGTGCGGCGGGCGGTGCTGGGGAAGCACCCTGAGCAGGTTGGGTTGCCCGGGTTGGTGTGGACCCGCCCGCAGGTCGGTGATCTGGTGCGCCGCTGGTATGGCATCGGCCTGTCGCTGGTCACCGTCGGCAAGTATTTGCGTTCGTGGCGACTGTCGCCGCAGAAACCGATCCGCAAGGCGTACGAGCAGGACCCGGAGGCGGTGGCCCGGTGGTTGGAGGTGGAGTACCCGGCCATCGCGAAACGGGCCAGGCGTGGGCGGGCAGTGGTTCTCTGGTTGGATCAGACCGGGTTGCGTTCCGATGCCCCGGTGGGCAGGACGTGGGCGCCGGTCGGTCAGACCCCGGTCGTGGGCAAAACCGGCAAACGGTTTGGAGTCAACGTCATGGCGGCGATCAGCAACAAAGGTGAGCTGTACTTCACCTGCTATCGGGGGTCGTTCAATGGGGCGGTGTTCCTGGCCTATCTCAAGCGCCTGGTCGGCCACCTCGACCGGAAGGTCCATCTGATTGTGGACGGGCATCCGGTCCACCGGCGGGTCAGCGTGCGGAAGTGGCTGGCAGCACACGGTGACGGCATTGAGCTGCACTTCCTGCCTGGCTACAGTCCCGAGCTGAACCCCGTGGAGCTACTCAACGACGATGTCAAACGCCATGTGGCGCAAGCGAATCCGGCCAGGCCTGGTGACCTGGCTGCGGAGGCCCGTGCTCACCTTCGTCGGCGGCAGAACCAGCCTGAGGCGGTGAAAGCCTGGTTCGGCAAGCCTGAAGTCCGCTATGCCGCTGCCTGACCGCGGCACATTTGCCTTACGGATCAATATCACCAGCCAGGCCCCCCAGTCGGGTAGCCCCGGCGCATTGCTGCGCCGGGGCCCCCTAGGAACCGGCCGAGCGGCTCCCACCGCAACCGGCTCGAGCAAGCCCTTTGCGGATTGGCCGTCACCATCGTCATCCGTCCATGCGGACGTCCCTTGGTCCGTTCACCGCTGACGCGGCGTCCAACATGTCCGCGGGTACTGACGCACGCGGCAGCCGTTGCTTGGGGCTCACCTGATCCTGTCGGCACCCTTTCGAGTCCAGGCATCAGCCTGTATCCGGCCAGTTATGCGGGGCGACCGGCGGAGGTGTCGGCCATGGTGCCCCGGGTTCCTGCTGCCTTTCGGCTACCGGCATTCGCTTTTGGATCATCCTGTGCCCGCTGAGCAATGGGCTCTCCTTGCGGTCGGCTTACCAGGCACAGCCTGGAACTCAACGGGGTTGCCACGTTCGGCGCGCACGAGCTGCGACCGGGTCGGGTGCTGCCTTTACCCCGGGACGGCGGTGTCCTCCCGACCGGCCAGAACCCTCCGGTCGGCGCCTGCCGCTTCCCAGCGGCCAGTCCTGCACCCCGCTACAGCATCCCGTCTGTCGGGCCTTACGTGACGAGGCGTCCGGCAGTTCACTGGTGTTCACCCTATCGGTCTTCCCCTTGCCTGTGGCCCCGGACGGGAGGGGGCTCTTGGGCGTATCCCCGGGCTTCGCACCTCGCGGTTACCCACGACGCACGCCGGGGTGGGGACGAGCCTTGGACACTGGCCCGGGACTACACCTTCGACATCAGTCGATCCTCCTATCGGTGCTTCCACTCGTAGCGTGTCGCT
>WNGQ01012820.1_pt1 | contig 10210 bp, 8 predicted proteins | sample 5407661 | NCBI WGS metagenome assembly WNGQ01 (sample SAMN13153382, study PRJNA577476) | soil metagenome | isolation source: 60 cm soil or saprolite under Garry oak tree replicate 2 | place: USA:California | collected 2016-06-15 | reverse complement strand
CGCTCGTCCATAACTCTGCTACCAAGGCCGAGGCGCGGCTTGCGAAAGATGCGGCGCGGGCATTCGCAATGGTAGATGGCGCAAAGCCTGAGGCGCTAAGCGCTGCACATGAAGAGGCGCGCAATATGATCCGCCATGCATACGCTCGCGAAGTGGCTTCGTTGACCAGTGCGAAGGAGGTGATTGGTAACGCGGCATTCCGGGCGTTGGCAGATCCCGTCATCGCCGACTGGAAGGCGCGCGAGCAACGCGCTCTGGAACAGATCGAACAGGCCGCAGCAGCCACCGCCCGCCGTCCTGGTGTTGCCAATTCTAAATCGGCGGCCTCGTCTGCCGACAAGAAATTTGCTGTTGAGATTCCGGTACGAGATCCGCAGATTCGTGGCCCCGTGAATTTTTTCCGGACCGAATACGGTCGTTGGTGGCTGATCGAGAAGACGGGAGACGAGCACTTCGAGCAGCAGGTTCCTCTGGCAAAGTATGGTCACTACATGTTGTATGAAGCCCTCAACGTCGCCGATGGCCAGCACAGCGTGGCCGAGATCCGAGATTTTATTAGTGCCGAATATGAGCCGGTGAGCGTCCAGGATGTGGACCAATATTTTCGATTTCTCGAATCCGTCGGCGTCATCCACATGAAAACGAATGGAGCGACCAGTGGCGAATAGCGGCGTGTTGCCGGAGATCGTCGCTATACAGGGAGAGCGGCGACAGGAGGTACTCATGCTAACGTCTGAACCTGGGGCTCTTACCGCTGTATTTCCGATCAGCTGGGTGCGCGATCAGTTCTCCGCTCTGCACAATCAGCCACGTACGGTGTTCTTCGACAAAGGGGCTGGCGCCCAGATTCCGCAGGGGGTGCTGGATGCGGTTGAGGATCACTTGCTCCGCCGAAATGTGCAACGCGGCAGTCGATTACCGCGAATCCGTCGAAGTTGATGCTGTGCTGGCGAGAGCGCGTGAGAGCGTTGCGGCCTTCCTCAATGCGATCGCATCCGGCGGCAGCGACTCAACATCAGATCGCCAACTGGGCGGGACTGCCGACGGCCAATCGCATAACTTTCTCTTTCGATCCCACTATATGGTCATCCATGGACTGGCGTGCAGCGTGGGGATCGCGTCTGCGAATCGCTTCCACAATGTCGGTGTGTTCGCGGGCGGGGAGCTCGCCGTAATACCCGATATCAATCGCGGCGAACATGATGCGCTCCATCTGACAGCGAACGTCTGTAACGGCGTGCACCAACAGGCGGTTACGAGTTAACCGGGCGATGCCGACGTGGAACTCGGTATCGGCCTCAATGAAATGCTCATAACTGTTACGGTCTTCGGTTTTGTATTGCGTGCGCGCGAGCTCGGTCAGGCGGTCAAGCAAAGCGGTATCAGCCCAGCGCTTGGCAGCGACTTCCGCGCAAAAACCCTCCAGTTCCGCCCGGTATTCATACATTTCATTCAGCTCATGAATGATCAGATGACTGACGAAATACCCTTTTTGGGGCACAAGTCGCAGCAGCATTTCCTGTTGCAAGCGCATGATGGCCTCGCGCACAGGGGTGCGACTACCCTTGTACCTCGCGGCTAACACGTTTTCGTTCATGGCCTCCCCGGGCTGGAACACGCCGTGAATGATATCCGTCTTGAGCTGTTGCTAAACGCGTTCGGCAAGAGTCGTGTTGCTCGATTCGAGACCCTGACCTGTGCGGCGCGAATCGCCATGCGTGCGGCCGGATTTCAAAATCCTGCGCTCACGATTTAGGCTTCTGGTATTTGCCACAGGAACTCTTGAAAAGTGGATCGAGGTGAACCCCTTCGCCTCGGAACAATCAAGGCTAGAGCAACATTGGTATACCACAGATATGTAAATCTGAATACTCTTGACATACATCATTTCGGTGGAGTAGCTTGGCGAACCCGGACTGGCAAGTGAGTGCGAAACTGCTACTGATTGCCTCACTGGCGTCTGCGGCTTCGTTTGGGGCGCAACAAAAGGCTTCCAACACCCCTATTGTGGTCCGGGCAAGCAAGCTGTTTGACCCCACCTCCGGCCGCTTGCTTGACTCTCCCGTTGTGCTCATCTCTGGAAATCACATTGAAGCAGTGGGCAGCCGCGATCTCGCCACGCCGGCCAATGCGCGAATGATCGATCTTGGAAGCGCCACCCTTCTTCCAGGCTTGATTGATGTTCACACACACTTGACCTTCGACGCCGGAGGCGGTGGTTACGAATCGCTCGGCATCTCCACCCCGCGCGCTGCGCTGACCGGTGCTAAGAATGCAAGACTCACATTGTTAGCCGGTTTTACGACCGTGCGGAACGTGGGAGCAGAAGGTTACGCAGATGTCGCGCTGCGTGACGCCATTGATGCCGGGGATGTGATCGGGCCGCGTATGCAGGTTTCAGGGCCGCCGTTGGGCATTACCGGCGGACACTGCGACAGAGGGCGCGGCGGATGGGGTGGAAGCTGTGATGCACAAGGTCCGGGAGGTGGTGAAATACGGCGCTGACGTTATCAAATTCTGCGCTTCCGGCGGAGTCTTCTCGAAGGGTGACAACCCCCGCCTGGAACAATACAGTCCGGCTGAGATGCAGGCTTTGATTACAGAAGCGCATCGCCTGGGCCGAAAAGTGGCCACCCACGCGCATTCCACGGTTGCGATCAAGGACGCAGTGCGCGCCGGCGTGGACTCAATCGAACATGGGATTTTTCTCGACGATGAAGGCATTCAGTTGATGAAGGAGCACAACACTTTCCTGGTTCCGACCTCCTATCCGCTCTTCTGGTTTGAGGAGCACGCGCCGCAGATGCATTTACCGCCATGGGTCACGGAGAAAGCGGCCATCATTATTCCCGCCGCCAAGCAGAACATGACGAAAGCCTTTCACAGCGGCGTGCGGATTGCACTCGGCACAGACGCGGGAGTCTATCCGCACGGCGAGAATGGGGGCGAGTTCTGGTCGATGGTCACACTTGGCCTGACTTCAGCCCAAGCGCTGCAGGCAGGCACCATCAACGCGGCTGAACTTATGGGATGGTCTGACCGGGTCGGTTCCATCGCAAAAGGCAAGCTGGCGGACATTGTCGCGGTAAAGGGCGATCCTCTGTCCGACGTACGCATGTTGCAACACGTGCAGTTCGTAATGAAGGATGGCGTGGTTTACAAGGATGAAATCACTAATCAGGGGAACTCTTTGCATTCCTGGTAGGAGCTAGCACAGGAAAAGCAGCACGAGTTCGAGGGGGAAGCATGTGGATCAGGAGATTCAACAACATAGTTGTTTTGATTTTAGCGTTGGCCTATGTTGCGCCGGGGCAAAGCACTCAGGGCGGAATTGTCGGCACCATCCGGGACGAGAAGGGTGCCGATATTTCTGGGGCAAAGGTGCGGGTGACCAACGCGGCTACTGGTCTGCGACGGGAAACGACCACCGCGGAGAACGGACTGTACCGCGTGCTGGCGGTCCCCACCGGCGTCTACGAGGTCACTGCCGAAGCGCAAGGTTTCGCCACGACCACAGCCAAAAACATCGAAGTTGGTGTCGATCAAGTCCGAACGCTCGACTTGGCGCTGCGTGTCAGTGCAAGAGCAGAATCGATCACTGTGGCAGCCAATGCCGATCTCACACAAACCGAGACCGCGAAACTTGGCGAGATTATTGATAACCGCAAAGTGGAAGATCTTCCGCTGAACGGGCGCGATTTTGCGCAACTGGCGCGGCTGAATCCGGGCGTTGCGAGTTCTGGGGGCGGAGGTGGACAGCAAGGGGGCGAAGGAGGCGTGTCGGGCTTCTCCTCCAACGGACAGCGCTCCACCTCCAACAATTTTCTGGTGGATGGCGTCGATAATAACGACTACTTCGGCGGGCAAGCGGCCCAGATTCCCTCCATTGATTCCATTCAGGAATTCGAAGTTCAGACCAACACTTTCTCGGCCGAATACGGCCGCAACAGCGGATCGGTGGTCAATCTTGTAACCAAATCAGGTACCAACCAGCTGCATGGATCGGTGTACGACTTTTTCCGGAATGATGTACTCGACGCCCGCAATTTCTTTAACGACCAGAGTTTCCCCAAATCATCATTGCGGCTCAACCAGTTCGGCGGTACTTTTGGTGGGCCCATCATCAGGAACCAGACGTTTTATTTCCTGAACTACGAAGGGTTCCGGCGCAGAGCGGGAATTACTCGCATTACGAATGTCCCCACTTTAGCGGAGCGGGCAGGCAACTTCACTGATCAGAATGGCAATCCTGTGACGTTTGCGGTGAACCCGGTAAGCGCGCAGCTGTTCAATCTATTTCCCAAACCAAATTTGAGCGATCCGTCAGGAAACTTCATCTCATCTCCTGAACAAGGTGACGGCACGGACCAGTTCCTGGTCAAAGTGGACCATCGCTTGCGCAGCTCAGACAGTTTGTCTGCGCGTTACAGCCGCGCCCGCGTCGACATTTTCTTTCCCTTTACTCCCGGACAGAGCGGAACCAATATTCCTGGTTATGGCGTGAACGATAACGGCGCCAACCACCTGGTGGCGTTGTCTTACACACGAGTAATCAGTCCGAGGACTCTGAACGAAGCACGCTTTGGATTCACGCGTTCCAATATTTCGCTGGTTACACAGCCTGGACCGAAGGCGGCAGATTTTGGATTTAATACAGGCTGGGCACCCAATGCTCCGTTGAGTCTCGGAAATATTCCGCAACTGGCATTTGCCGGCGGATTTGTCTCCGGCAGTTCAGCGGTGAGCAACCTTGGAGGCGCAATTGACCAGCCCAACCGCACGGCAGGTAATACCTTCCAGTGGATTGATAATCTGTCGCACACGACGGCGCGGCACGCTTTCAAGGTTGGTGGCGACATTCGGTATCTGCAACTGAATCGGCTGTACGATCTGTCATTCAGCGGGCAGATAACTTTCAGCGGGCTGGATAATACGCTCGGGGCTGGCGGCGCCAACATACCAAACGCGCTAATCGATTTCGCGGCAGGCCTCCCCGATGGCGTGCTGGAGTTTGTTGGCGATTCCCATCGCAACTTCCGCACTAGCAGTTACGGCGTGTTCGCACAAGACAGTTTCAAGCTTCGCCATAATCTGACTTTGAATTACGGCTTGCGATACGAACTGAACACCGTTCTGCGCGAAGCTCATGGGCGGCTGAGCACCTGGCGGCCACAGGATTTCACAACCTACCTTCCTCTCGCGCCTACAGTACAGACTGATTTAGCTGTCCTGCGCGCCTCCGGGGTAGTCACGCAGGGCGAGGTCGGCGGCATTTACGATCCCGACCACAACAACTTGGCTCCGCGGATTGGATTGGCTTGGGACACATTCGGCAATGGCAAGACAGTAGTTCGCACCGGATACGGAGTGTTCTACGAAACGATCATCGGGAACATTCCAGGAAATGTAATGCTGAATCCGCCATTCTTGCCCGACTATTTCACTCCATTTCCTTTTACGGCAGCACTCTGGCCCAACGTGTTCGGCCCCTCGCCTTTTCCTGTACTGACGATTACGCAGCAGAGGCTGAGAACACCTTACGCGCAGCATTACAACCTAGAGATTCAGCATGAATTACCAGGGCGGATACTTTTGGAAATCGGATACGTCGGTACGTCAGGGACAAAACTGCCCCGTTTCCGGCAGATTGATCAGGCATTTATCACGCAAAAACAGCTAAACCAGCTTACCCCTGATCTGAGTACGCGACTCTCGCTGATGGGGCTGCCTCCTGGAGCGGTGCAGTCTTTAGTCAGCGGCATGCCGACCACGATCCCGTTTATTCCCAGCGTTGCACGCACGCCATATTTTGGATACGCGCAGCTCTTTCAGGCCGAGAACGTGGTCAGCTCGAATTACAACAGCTGGCAAGCCAAGCTGGACAAACGATTCAGCCACGGCCTCTCATTTCTGACTTCTTATACATGGTCTCATTCAATCGATGGCGCATCGGTCTTCTTCGGCTCGGGTGCCAATGCCACTACCATCTTTCCGCAGGACAATTACAACTTGCGGGCCGAGCGTGGGAATTCGGATTTCGACATCCGCCATCGCCTGAGCTGGAGCTTGATCTACGAACTGCCGGCGATGCACCAGTTGCCAAAATTGCTTGGCCAAGGCTGGCAGGTTGGCGGAATTCTTACATTGCAAACGGGACAGCCCTTCTCTGTGCTCACGGGCAAGGGCTTGAGTGGGACGGGCTTGGGCAATGATCGCCCCGACCTGGTGGGGGATCCGAATGCCGGGCCCCACACCGTGCAGAAGTGGTTCAACACATCAGCATTCGTGGACAATCAGCCCCTGACCTTCGGCGATGCCGGGAGGAACATTGTTGTCGGCCCAGGATACCGTGACTTCGATTTCTCCATCCTGAAGAACATGAAACTCGGAGAAAGTGTCAACCTACAGTTCCGCACTGAGTTCTTCAACATCACCAATCATCCCAGTTTTGCTCTTCCCAGCAATATTCGAGCGGCTGCCAATTTCGGGGCGCTGTTCACGACCCCGGATGCGGCGCAGAACAATGTGGGCCTGGGCTCTGGCGGTCCGCGCCTCGCGCAATTCGCTTTGAAGTTGAGTTTCTAGAAGAAGGCCAATTCCAATGCGCTTGGCTCACCTTATTAGTTTCCGAACAATCCTGCTGATCTTTGTGCTTGCTGCGGTCTTTCCCGGTCGCGCGGCGCCGGTGGTAAAGCAGATCGGCCCGGGACTTTATGCCTACATCTCCGATAATGACTCGAGCGCCAATTCCACTGTTCTGATCGGTGGCAAAGGCATTCTCGTCGTCGATACCGGTTTGAATGATGAGGAGGGCGGGAAACTGTTACGGGCGATCAGGAATATCTCTGCGCTTCCCGTGCAGTACATCGTGAACACGCATTACCATCCGGACCATCAGGGAGGCAATGCCACTGTCGGCCCGGCTGCTGTCGTCATCTGTACAGACTGGACACGCGAGCGCACGGTACAGCTCCTCACCTCACTGCCGTCAGCAAACCGTTCACGATTTCGTCTGGCAGACGTAACTTTCCAGCAGAAGATTACACTGCACCTGGACCCATATACCGCCGAAGTATATTTCCCGGGGAAGGGGCACACGTCGGGCGATGCGCTGGTCTATTTCCCGGAACAGCATGCAATCGCCATGGGCGATCTATTTTTGAATCGGTCTTCACCCGCCATGGATCAGGGCAGCGTTGAAAGCTGGATCAAAGCGCTCGATGCTGTGCTGACCTTGCCCGTGGAAGCGGTAGTTCCGGGTCATTTCGAATTAGCCACAAAGGCTGAACTGTGGCGATTTCGCAATTACCTGAACGATCTCTATCAACAGGTGCGTGCGCTGTATGAGAAGAGCGCCAGCCTGGAGCAGGTCAGGCAGGGCATACACATGGAGCAGTACCAGGATTTCCGGCAGTACCCAAAGTTTGAAGCGACTTTTGCCGATAACGCCACCACGATCTATCAGCAGCTCAAGCAGCAATAGAAACTCATGTCTGATTTTCCGATTTCGTGGGTCCGGGAGTGCTTCCCCGCGCTCAATCTGGGGGACAACTTCATTTTCTTCGACAACGGGGCGGGTGCCCAGATTCCCCAGGCAGCATTGGACGCAGTGCAGAAACACCTGATCCTCCGCAACGTGCAGCGCGGAGGCCGATACCGCCAAAGTGTGGAGGTGGACGAAACCATTCAACGGGCAAGGCAGAGCGTTGCAGCGTTTCTCAACGCGAACTCGGCGGACGAGGTTGCTTTCGGCATGAATGCGACCTCGTTCATTCGCATTGTAAGTCTCGCCATTGCCGACATCATGGGAGCGCGGCGAGAAATTATCGTCACTGATATGGATCATGAAGCGAATATCGCGACATGGTTGGTGCTGGAAAAGCGAGGCGCGGAGATCCGGTGGTGGAAGATGCGGGAGGATGGGCTCCTCCATACGGAAGATCTCGAACCATTGTTAGGATCTCAAACTCGCCTGGTCGCGTGTGCCATGGCATCCAACGCGCTGGGTTCCATTGTGGACGTGAAAGAGGTTTCCCGGATGGCGCATGCCGCCGGCGTGGAGGTGTTCATCGACGCGGTGCATTATGCGCCGCACGGCCCCATTGACGTCCAGGACCTTGATTGCGACTATCTCGTCTGCTCGGGATACAAAATCTTCGCGCCACACATGGGATTTTTATGGGGCAAAGCGGCTGCGCTCGAGGCGTTGCCTACGTTCCGCGAAGATTTCATCCCAGACAAGGCACCGATGAAGATCGAAGTAGGAACGTTTGCTTACGAGAATGTCGCCGGCATGGATGCCGCAATCGGTTATATCGAAGATCTGGGCCGGCGCACAGCACCCAATGGCCATGCTAATAAGTCGCGTCGAGCTGCTTTGGTCGGCGCCATGCAGGCGATTCGCCATTATGAGGCAAAGCTCTCCGCTCGGCTACTGAAAGAGCTGCAGCGACTACCTCGTGTAAGTACTTACGGAGTACGCGACCCGGAACACATTGCGCGTCGCGTTCCGACAATTTGTTTCAATATTGGGGGAGTAAAGCCGGCAACTGTTACGTCAGAATTGGCGGACCGAGCAATTGGAGTCCGCGACGGCAATATGTATTCTCCGCGCCTGTTGAAGAGGCTGGGAGTTTCTTCCGACGATGGTGCTGTGCGGGCCTCACTTGTCCACTACAACACCGAAGAAGAAATCAATTGCTTCATCGCGGCGCTCGGTTCTCTCATTGAGAACTCGGCCTAATTTTTCAGGACATGTAGATGGAACAGCAGGCCGCAAATCTGCCGGAAGCTGGGGTTGCCTCCGCGCCGCCTTCGGCTCAAGAGCAAGAGGAGCTCAGGCGAAGTCTGAGCCAAAGGCACCTGACGATGATCGCCATTGCAGGGGCGATCGGAGTGGTTTGTTCTTGGGCGGCGGCCTAACCATCCAACTCGCCGGACCGGGGGTAATCATAAGCTATCTGATAGGTGCAGCGATTGCGGCAGTAATCGCCTACTGTCTGGCTGAAATGGCGGTGGTACATCCGTTCTCCGGATCATTCGGGATCTATGCGGAGAGTTATCTGAGCCGCTGGGCTATGCTGCAGGGCGTGGGCCCGCCGACCCGAATGTCCACATCGCCGACATCAGACCCCGAACAGGTTCGAAATGGGCATCTCTACGAAGGTGTGCACCCCGTCGTCGGAACCGGCGACATGCGTGCCGCTGGCCTGCCAAGCCACCCAGACGGTGCCATCGGATCGATCCACCGCAACGGACGGCTCGGTGGCGTTGGTTTCGGAGCTCGGGGACACCTGTCGCGTGAAGCTAGTCGTCTCAGCGGCCAATGCCTGCAGCGATAGCAGTCGGGTTGACGGCGGCGGCAAGAGGTACACTGTTGCGATGACAGCGGCCGCTAGCCGCATGGGCACTCTGCGGAAAGAGATGGCCACGATTCCCTCCGGGGGGCTGGCTCTTTTTGGTCGGGTTTGCGAGCAACAGCACGGCAGAGATGCAAATAGTTCTGCTACTGGTTGCATGACTCTACTTCAGCCAAGTCCTTTTTCGATTGGCGGACAATTCGATGGGGCGATAGCTCGGTGAAATCCTTTCGGGGACGAGTCCCAGTGGCCGGGTTATCAGCGGCAGTGACGCCGTGCGATGGCCTTCAATTCTCTGTACATGATCTGTCCCAATGTCCATCCGGTGTTCCCCGGCCTTATCGAGTGGGCACACATTCACGCATCTTGCGCACGATTTCTCCGGGTGTAGCTACAAACCTGCATTCACAGACCCTGAACAAGAAAAGTGGGAGAACATCAAGCAACTGTGATAAGGGCACAGGAAATCGTGAGCGTCGAGAGCTTGAGTTCGAGTTGAAATCGGCGCATTCGTGTATGGATCCTAAGGACACATAGGGTATGACCAAGGCCATCGAAGAGGTCTACTCTTCACTGAAGGGACAGTTTCGGGGAGACCTGATTCGTCCGGGCGACGATGACTACGAGACTGCCCGAGGTATTTGGAACGGAATGGTAGCCCACAGGCCTGGCCTTATTGCTCGCTGCGCCGAGGTCCCTGACATTCAGTCTGCCGTCAGTGCCGCCTCGACTATAGGTGTTGTCACGGCCGTGCGTTGCGGTGGACATAGCTTGGCCGGCTTCGGCAGTTGTGCCGACGGCTTGGTCATTGAACTTTCAAGAATGCGCCAGGTCACCGTTGACTGCGATGC
>WNGQ01034112.1_pt1 | contig 10212 bp, 9 predicted proteins | sample 5407661 | NCBI WGS metagenome assembly WNGQ01 (sample SAMN13153382, study PRJNA577476) | soil metagenome | isolation source: 60 cm soil or saprolite under Garry oak tree replicate 2 | place: USA:California | collected 2016-06-15 | reverse complement strand
ACTGGCCCTATACGGTGAACCCGATCGCGGCCATCGTCGCGCCGTTTTTCCTGGGGCTCGTCGCCGACCGCTACTTCGCGACCGAGAAGGTGCTGGGCGCGCTCCACCTGCTGGGCGGCGCGGTGATGTTCGCCGTGCCCCTGGCCACGGGCGCGCCCGTGGCGTTCATCCTGCTCCTGCTGTTCTACAACCTGTGCTACATGCCGACCCTCGGCCTCGCGAACAGCCTGGCGTTCCACCACATCCAGTCGCAGGAGAAACAGCTTCCTCTGATCCGCGTGTTCGGCACCATCGGCTGGATCGTGGCCGGCTTGTCCATCAGCTTTGTGCTGGGCCCGCTGATCGGCGTCGTCGCGGAACGCACGGCGCTGCCGGTCTACACGGCGGCCACCGCGAGCGTCCTGCTCGGGCTCTTCAGCTTCACGCTGCCGCACACCCCGCCGCCCGGCGCAGGGCAACGGGTCTCGCTGCGCAGCATCATCGGCCTCGACGCGCTCACGCAGCTCGGGGATGCGCCATTCTACGTCTTCATCGCGGCCTCGTTCCTGCTGTGCATCCCGCTGGCCGCCTACTACAACTTCACCCAGACCTTCCTGGACAATGCCGGCGTGACGAAGGTCGCGGCGACGCAGACGCTCGGTCAGATGTCCGAGGTCGGCTTCATGCTGCTGATGCCGCTGATGTTCGCCCGGCTCGGCGTGAAGCGGATGCTCATGGTCGGCATGGCCGCCTGGGTGCTGCGGTACGCGTTGTTCGCGGTGGCCGCTCCCTCGGCGATCTTCTCCCTCATCCTCATCGGGATCCTGCTCCATGGCGTCTGCTACGACTTCTTCTTCGTGACCGGCCAGATCTACGTGGACAAGCGCTCGACGCCCGCGATCCGGGGCCAGGCCCAGGGTTTCCTCGTCCTGGTCACCTACGGTCTCGGCATGTTCATCGGCGCCCAGTTGGCCGGCAACGTGTACAACCGCATCCTCGGCGGCGCAACCAGCCTCAGGCTCGCACAATGGCCGAGCTTCTGGGTGCTGCCCGCCGGGTTCGCCGCGGTGGTCCTGCTGTTGTTCGCGGCGCTGTTTCGCTCGGGGGGCGCGCCCGCACGCGAGCCCGCGGCGGCTGATTGAGGAGACTCCCATCATGACACGCAAGCGCATCTCACGACGCACGTTCGTCAGCGACGTCGGAGCGGTCGCCGCTTTCACCATCGTCCCGCGCCACGTGCTCGGCCGCGGCTTCCGGGCGCCGAGCGACACCCTGAACATCGCCTGCATCGGCGTGGGCGGTCGCGGCAAGGAGGACGTGAAGGGCGTCGCCGCGGAGAACATCTACGCCCTGTGCGACGTGGATGACGTGAGCGCGGCCGAGACGTACGCGAAGTACCCCCGGGCCAAACGCTACAAGGATTTTCGCGAGCTGCTCGACCGCGAGGCGAAGCACATCGACGCCGTCGTCGTCGCGACCCCGGACCACACGCACGCCGCCGCCGCGATCCGGGCGATGAAGGCCGGCAAGCACGTGTACTGTGAGAAGCCGCTCGCCCGCACGATCGACGAAGTACGCGCCATAGTCGAGGCGGCCAGGAAATCGAAGGTCGTGACCCAGATGGGGAACCAGGGGCATGCGAACGAGGGCACGCACCAGATCCGCGAGTGGGTGGAAGCGGGCGCGATCGGCACGGTCCGCGAGGTGCATTGCTGGACCAATCGGCCGATCTGGCCCCAGGGGCAGGACCGGCCGCTCGAGGAGTACTTCACCCCCGCGACGCTCGCCTGGGACCTGTGGCTCGGCCCCGCGCCGGTCCGGCCTTACCATCCGGCGTACGCGCCGTTCAAGTGGCGCGGCTGGTGGGACTTCGGCTGCGGCGCCCTGGGCGACATGGCCTGCCACCTGATGGACGCGGCGTTCTGGACGCTCGACCTCGGACGGCCCATCCGCATCGAGGCGGAGTCGACGAAGCTCTACAGCGAGACCGCGCCCGCGAGCTCGCGCATCGCCTACTCGTTCGCGGCACGCGGCACGCGCCCGGAGGTGAAGCTCGTGTGGCGGGACGGCGGCCTCTATCCCCCGCGGCCGCCCGAAGTCGCCGACGACCTGCAGTGGCCGCCGGACAACCAGGGGCAGCTGTGGGTCGGGACGGAGGGCAAGCTCCTCGCCGGCACCTACGGCGACGAGCCGCGCCTCCTCGACCCGGCGCGCCAGGCGGATATCGCGGCGCACCCGCCGGCGCCGAAGTATCCGCGCTCGGCCGGTGTCTACGCCGAATGGATCGCCGCGTGCAAGGGTCAGGGACAGGCGAACTCGAGCTTCCCCGAGTACGCGGGGCCGCTCACCGAGATGGTGCTGCTCGGCAACCTGGCGGTGCGCACCGGCAAGATGCTCGAGATCGGCGCCGAAACGGGACAGGTCACGAACGTCAAGGTGCCGGAAGAGTACGTGCGTCCCAGCTATCGGCCGGGCTGGAGCGCGTAGCCGGAGTTACGAGCCCGGCAGCTCGCGGATCCAGATGGTGCGGTACCGGACGCGGTTGCCGTGGTCCTGCAGCAGCAGCGGCAAGCGGTCCGCGTGCGGCCGGTAGCGCGCCCGCTCCGCGTGCACGGTCCAACCCGTGATGACCGTGTTGTCCTGCACCAGCACGCCGTTATGAAGCACCGTGACGCGAGCCGAGTCCCGGACCGCGCCGTCCGGCGCGAAGCGGGGGCGGTGGAACACGATGTCGTACGTCTGCCACTGGCCCGGCGGGCGGCACGCGTTCACGAGCGGCGGCGTCTGCCCGTACACGGCGGCCGCGGCGCCGTCAGCGTACGTGTCGTTGTGGTACCCGTCGAGCACCTGGATCTCGTAGTGGGTCATGAGGAATACGCCGCTGTTGCCGCGCTCCTGGCCCTCGCCCGTCGGTGGTGTCGGGGTGGCCCACTCGAGGTGGAGTTGTACGTCGCCGAAGGCGCGCGCGGTGACGATCGGACCCGTGCCCGGTGCGACCTCGACGTAGCCGTCGCGCACGACCCATTGCGCCGGGGCGCCGTCCGGCGACCGCCACTCCGCGAGACCCGTGCCGTCGAACAGCGCGATCGCATCCGACGGCGGCGGCGCGGGCGGACGCTCGGGACCGGGGACCACCACCGGGGGCCGGGGGCGGTCTGGAGAATTGACGGGCCACTGTTGGGCGGGCATGGTCACCGGGAGGAGAGCGCCGATGAGCAAGAACGCGGAACGCGGAAGTCGGAACGCGGAACAGGCGGCTCGCGCTCCGACCCTCGACGTGCTGTTCCGCGTTTCGCGTTCCGCGTTCCGCCTTAGGGCTTCCACGTCCCCCGCGCCACCGCCGGCACGAACGTCTCGAGCCCCGCCGGGGGGAAATCCAGCGTCTTTCCCTGTTCGGCGCTCATGTAGGCAGTCATCAGGAGCTCAACCACCTCGACGCCGTCGTCGAAGGTCAGCTCCGGCTTGTCGCGCTTCAGGAAGACGCGCACGAAGTGCCGGTCTTCGGCGTCGTAGCCATAGGCCGCCGACTCGTTGGCCACGACCGGCATCAGCCCCATCTCGGCGTTCTGCTTCTCGACCAGGTCCTCCCCTGCCTTGCCCTTCACCTCGCGGCTGAAGAACAGGTTCAACCCGCTGTCGAGCGAATTCCACGCCATCGAGTACTCGGGGCCGAGCAGCTCGGCCGAGAGGCGGAGCCCGGCGCCGACGAAGCTCCACGACGTAGTGGCTTCCCCCACTACCGTCGCGCCGTCGTTCGTCCTGGATTCGATCATGAGGCTCGCGAAGTCTTCCGCGGGCGCCTTGGTATAGTCCACGTCCTTGCCCATCGTCTGCTGCAGGCGCTTCGCGTACTCGGGGCGCGTCCACTTGAGGCTCGCGATGTGTCCCGTCGCCCGCACCGGGCCGGCCAGTGAGCGACGCCCCGCGCGCCCACAGAATCATGCGCCCCTGCGTCACGGCCGGCGCGAACGCCTGGTTCTCCAGATAGCCGTGGGCGATACCGGCCTGTTTCACGAGCTGGGCGACCCGCTGCGCCTCGGCGACGGTGCGGGCGAGTGGCTTCTCACACGCCAGCCCCACGAGCTCGCCCTTGCCGCGCGTCACCGTGTCCACGATCTCTTCGACGTTCGCCATGCGGGCGAAGTTCGGTCCGCACAGCCACAGCGCGTCGATCGCCGGATCCGCCACCATGGCCGCGATGGACGCGAATGGCTTCGCCTGGCCGACGTCGAGGCGCCGCGCGAGGCCCGCCGTGTCTTCGGCGTGCTGCTTGTTGGGGCTCCACACGCCCAGCACGTCCGCGTCGCGCACCGCCTGGAAGGCCTGGAGGTGAAACCGCGCGTTGAACCCGCTGCCGATGAAGCCGATACCGAGTCGTCGCTCCGCCATGGGGTCAGTCGTGACGCGGTTTCATGAGGTCGTAGCTGACGCCGAGCTTGGCGAGCGCCTCCGGAGGGCAGCCCCGCCATTCCGCGACGAACGTGTTGCCGATGTAGCGCAGATCCTGGACGCCCATGCGGCTCGAAAAGAACCCCGACGCCGTGAGGTCGCGGAAGCGGTTGAAGAAGGCGACGCCCGCGGCGTGCTCGGGCTTGGCCTGCTTCGGCCAGGCGATGTCGTCCAGCACCGCGCCGCGCTCGGCGTCGGAGCATGCTGCGAACGTCTTGCCGTAGCGGTCGTCGCACCCGTGGTCCAACCAGGCGAGCCCGCCGCGGATGGGCGTCTGCAGGTCGGGGTCGTCGCCGAGCATGAAGTCCATGAACTCCGGCACGCCGGCGTCGGTGGCGCTCCCGGAGCGCTCGTCCTTGGGGATGATCAGGTCGACGAGCAGGCGCACGGTATCCCATTCGTGCGCGGTGAAGTGCTTCGGCTCGTAGGGCGCACCGCCCCTGAGCGCCTCGCGCGCCAGCGCCGCCGCGCGTTGTACAGACTCGGGTGTCCACCGGAACGCCGCGGCGAGCGGCGCCACGGCGAGAAGCTGCACGACATCGCGACGGTTCATGGTGCGCATAACGTCTCCGTTCCTGCAGGACCGGTCGTCCCTCCGCTCGGGCTCCTCGACAACCTCCCCCCGCACCCCTGGGAGCCCTCGCTTCGGGGCAACCGGTCCCTGCGGATGGTCATCGCATGGCGGGCGGGAGACCCCGCAGGCGCGGCTCCCGGGGGTGGGGAGTGGTCACTGTCGAGGAGCCGCGCCGGAGCGGGTCGCCCGCCCGCCATCACAGCGTCCCCTTTTTCATCTGGTCCGCGATGTACTCACTCGTGCGCATCGCCAGCGCCAGAATCGTCCACGTGGGGTTCTTGTCCGCCTGCGACACGAACGGCCCGCCGTCCGCCACGAACAGGTTCTTGCAGTCGTGCGCCTGGCACCAGCGATTCAGCACCGACGTCTTGGCGTCGTCCCCCATACGCGTGCCGCCGAGCTCGTGGATGATCGTCCCGCCCGCCGCGATGCCGTACCCGCGCTCGGCGCTCGGCATCGGGGAGAAGACCTCGCCGCCCATCTCGGCGATGAGCGCCCGGAAGGTCTCCTGCATGTGCTTCACCTGCTTGTACTCGTGGTCCGACCATTTCCAGTGGAACCGGAGCACCGGGATGCCCCAGCGGTCCAGCGTGTGCTGGTCGATTTCGCAGTAACAGTCGTCGCTGGGGATCTGCTCGCCGCGTCCCGAGAACCCGATCGTGGCTCCGTAGTAGCGGCGATAGTCGTCCTTGAGCTGCTTCCCGTAGCCGCCGCCCGCGGGGTACCGGTGAATCCCGCCCATGAAGCCGTACCCCGGCTGGTGCGGGCCGCCCCACACTTCGATGTGGTAGCCGCGCGGGAAATCGAGCTTCGCGTCCTCCAGCCACCACGGCATGTAGAGATGCATGCCGCCCACGCCGTCGTGGTTGTGGGGCACGTGGTCCATCATTTTGGGAATGAAGCCGGCCACGTCCGTCCCGGTGGTGTCCGTGATGTATTTCCCGACCGTGCCACTCGCGTTGGCGAGGCCATTGGGAAACAGGCTGGACGTGGAGTTCAGCAGCAGCCGGGCGGACTCCAACGCGCTCGCGGCGAGCACGATGACACGGGCGCGCACGTGCTGGTCCGTTCCGGTGGTCTTGTCGACGTACGCGACGCCGGTGGCGCGCCCGCCGCGGTCCACCGTCACCTCGCGCGCCATCGCGTTGGTCAGCAGCGTGAGCTTACCCGTGGCGAGCGCGGGCGCGATCAGGACGTTGGTGGAGGTGAAGTTCGCGTTCACCTTGCAGCCGCGGCTGCACTGCCCGCAGTAGTGGCACGCCGCCCGGCCGTTGAGCGGCCGGGTCAGAATGGAGAGGCGTGACGGAATGCACGTGATGCGCAGCCGGTCCGCCGCCTGCTTCACGAGCAGCTCGTGGCAGCGAGGGCGGGGCGGCGGGAGGAACACCCCATCCGGCTCGTTCGGCAGTCCCTCCCTCGAGCCGAAGATCCCGATCAGCTTGTCGATCTTGTCGTAATAGGGCGCGACGTCGTCATAGGAGATCGGCCAGTCGTCGCCCAGCCCATCGCGGCTCCTGCGCTTGAAGTCGTACGGCCCGAACCGCAGCGAGATCCGGCCCCAGTGGTTGGTCCGGCCGCCCACCATGCGCGCCCGCCACCAGTTGAACTCGGTGCCCGGCGCCCGCCCATACGGCTCGCCCTCGATCTCCCAGCCGCCGATGCAGGCGTCGAACTCGCCGAACGGGCGCTCCTTCGTGGATGCCCCGCGCCGCGGCGACTCGTACGGCCAGGTCAGCATGGCCGAGTCCTTGGTGTTGTCCCACGGCCCGCCGGCTTCGAGCAGGACCACGCTCGCGCCCGCCAGCGTCAACGCATAGGCGGCCATACCGCCGCCCGCGCCCGAGCCGACGATGCACACGTCGTAGCTCCGCTGCTGCGGGAAGGGTTGCATTCGGAGTTCGCTCCTCACACCGCGCAGGTTCGGACCGCGTCGCGCAGCGAGGTCAGGGGATCGCGTGTCGGCATGAACTCGTGGGCGACGTAGCCGGTGAAGCCGGTGGCGGCGATGGCCGCGGCGATGGCCCGGTAGTTCAGCTCCTGGGTGTCGTCCAGCTCGTGGCGGCCGGGAACGCCGCCCGTATGGAAATGCGCGATGTGCTCGTGCGCGTCCCGGATCGTGCGGATGATGTCGCCCTCCATGATCTGCATGTGGTAGATGTCGAACAGCAGCTGGACGCGCCCCGACCCGGCCGCCCGGACCACCGCGACCCCGAACGTCGTGTGGTCGCCCTGGTAGTCCGCGTGGTCCACCTTGCTGTTCAACAGCTCGAGGCAGAGTGTCACGCCGTATTGCTCGGCGAGCCCCGTGATGCGGCGCAGCCCGGCGACGCAGTTGTCCCTCGCCTCGGCATCGCTCCGCCCGCGCCGGTTGCCGAACATCGCGATCAGGTTCGGCACGCCATGCCGCGCGGCGAGCGGAATCGCGGTCTCGAGCTCGCCGAGCAGCAGCGCGTGATTGGCCGGATCGTTGAACCCCGTGGCGATGAAGTCGCGCCGGATCGCGGGGTAGCCCATCGAGCAGACCAGCCCGTAGTCCCGCACGCGCTCCCAGTCGTCAGGACCGAGCAGGTCGATCGCCGTCAGTCCCATGCCCGCCGCCGCGCGGCACAGGTCGGGGAGGGGGATGCGCTCGAACGGCCAGCGGCAGACCGCCTGCCGCAGAGTTCCCACGCTGAAGCGTGGGCTCGGCGATGCGCTGCCCTTCAGGGCAACGTCCGGCCGAGCCCAGGCTTTGGCCTGGGAATCGAGGGCCGCCGCTCCCAGCAGCCCCACCGCCTCCCGCCGGTTCATCAAAACTCGAGCTTTCTCAGGTACTCGTAGCTGGCGCGAATCGACGCGAAGGCGTCCCGCGGCTCGTCGTGCTCGACGAACAAGTGCCGGATCCCTGCCTGGTCGCGCTGGGCGAAGATGCGTTTCCAGTCGATCGTTCCCCCGCCCACGTCCGTCATGCGGTGGTCGGGCGGCCCGGCCGAATCCTTCACGTGGACCATGGGGACGCGGCCGGGCCAACGGGCGAAATAGGCGAGCGGGTCCTGCCCGCCCTTGGTGATCCAGTAGAGGTCGATCTCGAGCTGCACGAGCTGCGGATCGGTCTCGGCGAGCAGCACGTCGTACGGCAGCCGGCCCTCGAGCGGCGTGAACTCGAAGTCGTGGTTGTGATACGCAGAGAGACCGTGCTGATCGAGCAGGGCGCGCAGCTCGCGCGGCGCCTTCCCGAAGTAGCCCGCGAACTCGACCTCGCGATAGCCGGTCGCCGCCACCCGCGCGATGGTGCCGTCGAAGTCCCGCTGCAGCTCGTGCCGCACGGTGTAGAGCTGCAGCCCGATGCGGCCCAGCTTGCGGCGCCGGCCGCGTGGCCCGTGCAGGGCGCCGGCGAGCGCGGCAGCCGTCGTCCCGACGAACGCGCGCCGCTGCATCACAGCTCGTGCCGCTGCAGCGCGTCGACGGCGTACGCCGCCGCCCGCGCCGTGAGCGCCATGTAGGTGATGGATGGGTTCTGACAGGCCGAGGAGGTCATGCAGGCGCCGTCGGTCACGAACACGTTCTTCACGTCGTGGCACTGGTTCCAGGCGTTGAGCACCGACGTCTTGGGGTCGCGGCCCATGCGTGCCGTGCCCATCTCGTGGATCGTCAGCCCGGGCGCATTGTCCTCGGCGATGGGCTCGATGTCCTTCGCCCCGGCGGCCTCGAGCATCTCGGCCGCCGCGACCGCCATGTCCTTGAGCAGCTTGCGCTCGTTGTCGCTCCATTCGCACCGGATGCGGAGCGCCGGGATGCCCCAGGCGTCCTTGGTCTCGGGGTCGAGCTCCCTCGGCGCCGAAGCCCGGGAGGTTCTATCCGCGGGACCACCCCTCGCGGCCCGCGCCGCCCTGGAAGCCGTAGCCACGCAGGAAGTCGGGGTGCGCGGTGGCGACGTTGCGGAAGCGCGGCACGTAGATGCCGTTGGGGCGGCGCCCGTGGTCGGTGCGGTCTTCCATGCCGGGGATCGTGCCGCGCGCCCCGCCGCCCATGCAATGGTCCATCAGGTTCTTCCCCAGCTCGCCGCTCGAGTTGGCGAGCCCGGTCGGGAAGCGCGGCGTCGCGGAGTTGAGGAGGATGCGCGTCGACTCGAGCGCCGACGCGCACAGGAAGATGACCCGCGCGCGGAACTCGAGGGCCTCGCGCGTCTGCGCGTCGATCACGCGCACCCCGACGGCGCGGTCCGTCTTCTGGTCGTAGACGACACTGTGGACCACGCTGTAGGGCCGCAGCGTGAGCCGCCCGGTCGCTTGGGCCAGGGGCAGCGTCACGCCGCCGCTCGAGAAATAGGAGCGCGTGATGCAGCCGCGCTCGCAGGGGCCGCAGTAGTGGCAGGCCGCGCGGCCGCCGTGCGGCACCGTGATCACCGCGCAGCGGCCGATCGTGACGACCCGCTCGGCGCCGAACCGCCGCGCCACGGCCTCCTGCACCGCCTGCTCGGCGCAGTTCAACGGCATCGGGGGGAGGAACTTGCCGTCGGGAAGCTGGGCGAGGCCGAGCTTCGCTCCGCTCACCCCGATGGTCTGCTCCACGTGGTCGTACCAGGGGGCGATGTCGACGTAGCGGATCGGCCAGTCCACGCCGAACCCGTCCTTCGCGTTCGCCTCGAAATCGAGATCGCTCCAGCGGTACACCTGCCGGCCCCACATGATGGAGCGGCCCCCGACCTGCCGGCCGCGGATCCAGTGGAACGGTTTTCCGGGGTCGAACGTGTAGGGATTGTCGCGGTCGTTCACGAAGAACTTGCCGCTGTATTCGTTGCAGGCGTAGCAGTGCTTCTGGATCGGCTGGTCGCGCTCCAGCGCCTTGCGGTCGCCCTTGCCCCGGAAGCGCACCTCCCACGGCGGCACGTGCTCGACGTAGTCGCGCGCCGGGTCAATCGGCCGCCCCGCCTCGAGCACCAGCGTCCTGAGGCCGCGCTCGCACAGCTCCTTGGCTGCCCAGCCGCCCGAGATTCCCGAGCCCACCACGATCGCGTCGAACGTCTTGGGCAGGGCGCTCATGGCAGGGGCACGCAGCCGTCGTAGGAGCCGGGGATGATCTCGTAGTGGATCTCGGCCGCTCCGATCTCCGACGTGTGGAAGCCGTACAGCGTGAGCGATTTGATCTGCTGGAAGAAATGCTTTTCCGGTTTCGCTTTCGTGCGTCGCAGCGCCGCGACTTCCGCGTCGAGGCCGGAGAGGATCGCAATC
>WNGQ01008294.1_pt1 | contig 10213 bp, 9 predicted proteins | sample 5407661 | NCBI WGS metagenome assembly WNGQ01 (sample SAMN13153382, study PRJNA577476) | soil metagenome | isolation source: 60 cm soil or saprolite under Garry oak tree replicate 2 | place: USA:California | collected 2016-06-15 | reverse complement strand
CACCTTCCCCGTGGTCGTCGGCCAGGGCACGCGGCTGTTCCCTGACACCGGCCGGGACAGGGCGCTCGAACTGGTCTCAGCGCGGGCCACCCCGAGCGGTGTGACGATCCAGGTCTACCGGTCCACCGGCCGTCCGCAGGACGAAACGGCCACGCCCGACCTGAACACGTGACGTAGGTACCGCACGAGACGGCCGACCGGTTCCTTCCAGGCAAGTTCCTCCGACCAGGGCGTCCAGTATGCCGCTTTTGACTACGTTGACCTGCTCAAGGACAAAGCCCAGATCAGCATGGCTGAAGGTCGGCGAGCCGACCCAGTATGGCTATGCCGAGCGACTGATGCGCACCATCAAAGAGGAGGAAGTTGACCTGTCCGAGTATCGTGACTACCATGATGTCTACCAGCACATCGGGCAGTTCATCGAGGATGTCTACATGCACAAGCGGGTTCACTCAGCCCTCGGCTATCTCACCCCGGCTGAGTTCGAGCAGCAATGGCTGGCACTGCCAGTCAATTAACGAGCCACCCTTTGCTGTCCAGTTTTATGGGGTCAGTACAAACAGCAAAAGGAACAAACAACCATGCGAAAACTGATTGTCCTGTCCTTTATCACAGTCGATGGCGTTATGCAGGCTCCCGGCGGGCCTGAGGAGGACACCAGCGGCGGATTTACCTACGGCGGATGGCAGGCTCCCTATCTTGATGAATTTCTGGGCAAGGTCCTGGATGAGCAATGGCGCGAACCCTTTGATCTCCTTTTGGGCAGAAAAACTTTTGAAATCTTCGCATCTTACTGGCCTTATTGTGATTTGCCAAACGTTTTAGCCGCCTCGGACACAATATGGTTCAAAAAAAAGTTGGACATGATATGGGTCAATTTCATAAGTGGTCCAGACTGTAAATGTGATGACTGAGTGAAGGGAAATGAGCACAATTCTTTGAGGGAATGCAGAATCTTTTGCCTCAGAGAATTCTGCCATTTTGTCTTCATTCAGTCATCACATTTACAATCAAGGGCTTAGCTTAGGGTGATTTTGCCGACTCCTGCAAAGAGGGCGAGAGCCGTCCTGTTTTCATGGTATAGTCGGGAGAGAAAGCCCATTTGAGGGCTGAACGAGAACAGGAAGGAGGATGTCATGGACAAAGCAACATTGCTCAAGACACTTACAGAGACGCGAGCCGCCTGGGAGGCGTTGCTGGCCCAGATCGATGAGGAGCAGATGCAGAAGCCAGGCGCTGCTGGGAAATGGTCGGTGAAAGACGTCATTGCCCATGTCGCATCGGGCGAGAGTGAGATAGTTCCGGTTCTGCGCACACACGTTGGCTCCGACCTCTGGAACCTCTCCGACGATGAGCGCAACGAGATCGAGTACCAGCAGAATAAGGACCGACCCTTAAACGACATTGTCAACGAAGAGCGGCAAGCATACACAGTTCTCCTGGAAGTGGTACAGCAGCTTAGCGACGAGGATCTCAATGACCCTCACTACTTCAAGAACATGCCTCAGGAGTGGAGACCCTGGCAACTGATAGCTGGCGACTCTTTCAAGCATTACGAGGACCATATGCCTTCTCTGCGTGATTGGCTGGCGAAGACGAAAGAGGAAACGCGCAAAACGTGAACCTCTCCCGGACGACGGGGTCGCGAGGCTGCGGCTGCTGATCGGGAAAAAACCAAGATATCGGCGCTCTTCCCTGTAAATGTGATGACTGAATGCAGAATCTTTTGCCTCAGAGAATTCTGCCATTTGCCCTTTGCCAGAAAGTTTTGCCGTTTTGTGCCATAAGTTTTGCCGCATCATGGAAGTCGATGCTCTAAGTCAAGTTCCTGAAGAGCAGCGCGCCAGGCTGTTTTTGCCTTCTGCATACGCATCGTACCATGGGGGAGAAAAGGGGTGATGGCATGCTGAGATGGATAGTGTCCCGAAGCATGCACAGCAAGAGTCGCTTGTCGCACTTGCTCACTAATCAGTGCAAGGCGGTGCTCCTTGCGCTGATTTCGAGAGGCTTTCGCACGCTGTGTAGCCTCTGCACATTCCTGGGGAAAATGATGCAGAAGGCTTTGTTCAGCATACCCAAGCCGTTGGGCAATTTGGTACGTTCCTAGCGGTTCTTCTCTTCCGTCCAGAACGGCTTGGAGCAATGCTTGACAGCGTTCTCGATCTACTACTCGTCGCATCGGGCGTTGTGGCAGTGGAGAAGCAACCTCCATTCCTTGCGAACCCGCTTGTCGGAGATGATCCAATTGATTCCTCATCACTTGTACAGGGGTAATCTTGCAACCATAACAGAATTTGAGGAGCGTTTGGAGCGTCGGTATGTAGGAATCATCGGTGTTGACCCAGCGGTGGAGTGCTTGCCTCGTGATCCCGGTCAATTGTGCCAATTTCGAGTAGGCTTGTTGTTCTTTGAGATAGGTTGCCAGGTGTCCGAAAAACGGCTCCCACTGGAGTTGACCGTAAGCCTGGCTTGCCGTAAGCAGTTCCTCCAACACGGAGATGACCCATCCTTGCCATGCCATATGCTGCTCATGGTCTGGTTGTCCAGAGACACCTCCCGCAGCTTCCCCAAGAAACGTGCCACACGAGGTACATGCCCCAGGCTGTGTTTGGTGGGTGGCAAGGATCATCTGGCGCTTCTGACAACACGGACATCGATCCACCAAAGGGCTTCGGTGGCGAGGACAGAGGGTGACGATGTGAAACATCCAGAAGAGAGGTTGAGAGAGAGGCCGCGCTTGGGTCCTCCATTCAGCCAGACACGAGGGGCACCAGGCTGGCGTTTGCCGCAGTTGCCCCCGGCGAGGAAGATCACCCACCCACCAGGGCAAGGTTAAGAGATGCAGGTCCGCCCGCATGGTGAGGTGTTTCAGAAGGGCTACCCCGGCACTGGCAAGCGGACCCGTACCATTGAGGCTCATCGCCTCGTGAGCGCCAAACATCGCAGCAGCAGGCAGAGGTAGTCCCAGATCTTTCTTGACGTGAGGAAGGATCATCTCCGCTGCAAAAGCACGAGGGGAGATATGGTGAGTCCACCCCAAGCGATTGATGTAGCTAGTCAAACTTTCGCGCCAGATGGTCTCGATTGCATAGGGAGCAAGGCTGTACAGCCGACTGCGTTCAGGCATATCGCTTTCCTGAAAGGCATCCTGACCCCCTCTCCAGAAAGATCCTCTATGTCAAGCCCTAAAAGCCCATCAAGAAGAAACTGAGAGGAGAGAAATGAAGCAGCGGAACGGAGGAAACCCTTCAACATGGCATGAGGAAGTCGACCATGCCGCACCGCGCTGTCAAGCCGCTTCGCTTTCCTTGACAGCGCGGCGCTTGCATGGTCTGAAAAAGGCATGCCAAGTTGAAAGGCAAAAAACAGGCTGGTGTTTTGCCTCTCAGGCAAACGCGAGTAGAGCTTGGGCACAAGTCCTGCAATTAGGCTGTGCGTTTGGCGTGGAGACGTTGTGCCTCTTCAAAGGTCCTGGTTTGATACTTCTCCTTCTTGTTCCACATGGCGAAGATAATCCTGACCCACAGGTTGGCCAGCGCACGCACCGCCTCAGAGTGACTTTTCCCTTCTTGGCGCTTACGGCGATAGTAGTCCTGGGCCCAGGCTTCGGTTTGCGTGCGAGGCCTCGCAAACTGCTGCAGAGCGTTGCGCAGCGGTTTGCTACACGCATAGCGTCGATGCGGCTTGGAATAGTTGCCGCTTTCATAGGGGACCGGCGACGTGCCTGCCAAAGCTTGCAGACTGGCCGTTTTCGCATAACGTGTTCGATCATCCCCGATTTCGGCCAGCAGACGAGGCGCCAGTCGCTTTCCCGCACGAGGCAGACTGCTGAAGACCTCGTTGTCTTCATGCATCAAAAAAAGTCGCTCAATCTCCTCATCGTAGGTGGCGATCTCCTCAAGCAGAGGCAGCAATTGTTTGATCCCCACTGGCATCAAGCGCGCTTTGGTGCGGGTCGTGATCGCATCGGCTCTCAGATGAGGCTGATGAAGCTTGTGGTAGATCTTGGCGGCGACCTGCTCGGCTTGAGGATGCTTGGCCTTTTTGAGAACCAGCGTGATCTGTTGCGCAGAAGCGGCCATGGCCACTTCCGGGGGGGGATACGTCTGCAAGAAGAGCCAGGTCGAGCGTTGGTGCAGCTTGCTAAAGAGAGTCAAAGCCACCGGATAATACGCTTTGAGGCAAGCGGTGAGCTGATTGACCAGCCGTGTCTGGCTCTGGATCAAGCTCTCCTGGTCACGCGTCAAGGCTTTGAGTTCGGCCACGATGGAGCTATCGGGTTCCAATCGTCGCAGATCCGCCCATTCGGCTCGCCCATGCTTGGCAAGCAGATAGGCATCAATCTGATCCGTTTTGGCGCCGGAGGCACGGCGATGGCGATCCACGGTCTTGGGGTTGACCGGATAGACGGGGAAACCGGCTGGAAGCCTCGCGGCAATGAGCAGGCCATGCGTGGTTTCGATGATGCAAGCCATCTCTTCTTTGCGCGCTGGACCGCAAATCGAGAGCAAAAAGGCTTGCAGTTGTCTCAGTCCTTCAACCGTATGTGTGACACGGCACGAACTCACCTGACGACTCGTCTCATCAATGACCAGCACGTCATGGGTGCGTATCGGCCCAATCTCCGCCTGCAAACCACATGGCAAGAGTCCTCCTTGCTTGACTACAAGCGTTCCTGGAGCTACGGGTCCTTTTACTGTGGCGCTCGAAGCGCGATCCTCTCATGGTCGTTTTTCCAGGAACATCGAAAGGCGAAGTGCGATCTTTCTTTCTGAAGCGGTCGAGCCGTGTGGAAGAAGTAGACTTTCGCCTTCCGCGTTCGCGATTTCACAAGAGCAAGTGTACTGCTTGCTCCGGCCCTCTGTCGAGTGGGCTTGTACATAGTTTACTGTAAAAGGGAGAAGACGCACGGCAAAGGCAGAGGAGTCAATCATGCTTATCCAACTTTCTCTTCGCCTGAAAGAGGCTCCGATGCGTCTTCGTCGGGCTTTTGCCCGGTTGCATCTCGACCAGGTGATCGTTTCCCTGGCCGATCTTGTCTTAGGGGAGAGGGAGGTTGCTCGTCGGTCTTTGCTTTTGACTGCGGTGTCGTGCCAGGTCCTCGCAATCCCAAGAGGGTGAGGAGCCGCTCATCAGCACCATCGGGTTCCGTCAGTTCTGCCTCACTTTCCAATGCATTGCGTAAGGCCAGTTCAACGCGCATCTCTGAGAGGGCTGTTTTGCGCAAGTGTGTCAATGTCACCGTCTTGGCCTGTTCCGTCAATGCCAGATTCAGTGCTCGATTCAGATGCATTTTCAAGAGCCCGATACAGCCAATGCTTCGTGCATACAAAAACTCCCAGCGCTCGATCAGAGAGGGTTCTTGCTCGACCGGCAGTTGCCGCTGCAACGCCCACACGACACTCCTGAATAGCTGAGCATCTTGATCAATGGTAGCGTCATAGCGAGGAAAATGGACATCCACGCTGCGGCAGGCCAGTTGTGCATTCACTCGTCTGAACGGTCTCATCTCGTAGGTGCCAACCAGAATATGGCTCACGCCGGTAGCATTCTCGAAATGTTTGAGGTGATTTAATTGGCTCTGGAGGCGGCTGCCCCTGGCGGCTTCCGCCAGATGATGGGCTTCATCGACAATGATGGCCAGGGGCTTGCGCTCGCAGAGCGCCGTTTCCATCGCTTCTCGCAGTTCCCTGGTGCGTATCCGTGCCACCTTCCCATCCACAAACGGATCATGCAAGGCCCGCAGGACCGCTCGGTAATACTCTGTCCACTCGAAGCGGTTGGTGCCTGGTCCTGCTGCCAGGATACTGGCAACAGGGATGAAACTGGGATCGGACAACATCCGTTCTTTGCTCACAGCCCTCAATCGTTCTTCGAGCAAACGGATGAGTGTTGTTTTCCCTACTCGGCTTGGGCCGATGACGAGCACCATCGTTCCTGGTCGTCTTGTGCCTGCGCCTTCGTCTGGTGGACAGATCTCCTGGAGAGTGGTCTCTAAGGCTTGCAGGAGGCGGGGGTGTGAGATGAGGCATCGTTGCTCGAAATATTCCTGCCGTACTCCCGCAGGAAGCCTCAGTACCTCAGGCGGAAAGGACTCGGGGGCTTCTGGCTGGACTTCAGGCTTTTCGTCTTCGTTGTTCATAGCTCTATCCGTCTGAGCACGATCAAATTTTCGTAGGGATTGATCTTCTTCGCCTTCTCAGATGACGCTGGTGGAAGTCCCCCATTCTCCTCTTCAGCTTGAAGAGGCTCCGTGGAAGGCTGTGTTGGTGGTCTCTTCCCTCCCTCTAACACGACCAGAGCGGCTCTGGTCTCGCGATCATGACGTTGCTGACGGAGGATGGCCTCGATGTCAGCGTTTTCGCGTCGAAATGTTGCCAGTTGTTTCTGCGTGATCTCGATATGCTCTCTGCCATAGTGGAGACGGTTCCGTTTGCGCAGTTCTTCGGTCAGCTGTTGCAGTTCACGTTCAGAACACCCGGCGAATTCCGTGTAGGGACAATCACATTTGCGCCAGCGGCCAGCAATATACGCATACCCAACACTCACATCGAACGGGTCGTAACGCACCTTGACCTGGGTTCCCTCAATGGTCGGGTCGCGCATGGCTTCACACCAGTAATCTAGGTAATTCATCCTGATGCCGACGCCAGGCTCAACTTTTACCGTCCCTTTCCTGATCGTTGGGTAGGTTGCTTTGAGAAACGTATCGTCGTACTCAATGTGTTTGTGGAGACGCTCCCCATCACGCTTCAGGCTCAGTTCATATGCCTCCCTCGGCGTCATGCCCAGCGCCGGATGCCGCATGGTGTCATATTCCTCGTCAGCCCATTGCTGCACTCGTTCAGCAAGGCGCGGTAGCGTCCAAACGGCCTGGCGCTGTGGGTCAGTCGCTTTGGTCATCATCCGTGGCTCTCGTGTCGCCTGAGTATTGCCCAACAGGTGATAGAGAAATTCGGTCTCCATTGTGCCAAACAAGCGCTCCTGGGGCGATCCAAAACGTGGCTCGGCAGCGGGCCGTTGATGTTTCCGAACCCGATAGAGTGCTAGCAACTGTTCAAAATACACGCTTTGAAATTCTGGACCGCCATCAACAGTAATGGCGGTAGGGAGCCGCCCGTAGCGCTTCACGCAGAGACGAAGGACCATGAGGCAGGAGCGGTAGCTTGGAGGGTCAAAGGTCAGAGCGTAGGCCGCAATGCGTCGGGGATGAGCAAGAATCAACAGCGTCAACCAGCACTTTCCCAGAATCTGGCCCGTCCTGGAGTCGCAAAGCACCAAATTAAGTTCCGTATGATCCAGGTGGGCCATCGCCCAGGCGTAGCTTCCATGCCGGTTGATCGTTTTCTCTTGTTCGCGCCAGTAATCCTTGAACGGGTAGGCTGCACGGGTTCCCTCGCGCGCTACGGTCTGCTCATACGCCGTTTTGTGACGCTCCACTTCTCGGTAGAATGTGCGAGGGGAAAGCGGAGCAAGCTGCTGTTCTTCCGCTCGCTTGAGGTACTCTCCGTAGGCCCCGCGTTTGGGTTTGCGTGTCACCGTATCGTAGTGTGTCTCAAGTACCTCGTGAATGAGTTTTCTGGGTGCAAAATCTGCCTCCCAATTTCTCCCACAGTGAGCGAACTGAGGTAACAAGCCAATTAGGCCACTGCCGTACTGACCCTCTGCTTCCCGATACAGTTGTCGCCAGTAGCGTCTGGTCCGAGCTGGAATGGTTGCAGCACGCTCGGCTAGCTGTGCTTGCTCATCATCATCGTACTGGTCGGGGTTGATGATCCGATTGCGAAAGACAGCGGTTGCCATATCCACATCGCGCGCCTGATCGAGCAATGCTTGTCCTTCTCGCGTAAAATTGGCATGAGTTTCAGAACGATGCAAAATGATCTTCCCATCCTGCACCAGTGCGTCAAAAGCGGATCGAGCCAGAGGAAATGGCTCAGATCCTTCGCAAATGAGTCTCATGTCTGTTGGCGTTACATCGGCAATCTGCCACTGTTGACCTGCCCAGGATACAATGGTTTCTGCTATGGCAATAGCGGTGGGGGGAGACGACATCTGACCTTCGATGGGGGAGGGCTGATGAACCGTAGCACGCGCGGTGGGCCGATCTGGAAAAACCGGCGTCCGCCAGGGTTCTGAAAGTCGGTGGGTTGCCAGATCAACGTAGAGCTCATGTCTGGCGATGGCAATGTTGACCACATCCGTATTCATGCCTTCCGTTTTCAAACGGAGATCGGAAAGCAAGATACCAGGCTGCTCACGTACTCTCTGAGAGAGGGCATCAACATCTGTTTCAGCAATCTGCAAGCGGTCCAAATCTTGATAGTAGTCTTCCAAAAAGAGCCAATTGTCTTGAGCAGCCCAGTTGACTTGATCTGAGGCGTAGACTCGGTAGAACAGCCCATGCTTGGCTGCAAATGCCTCTCCAGGAGGGCATCGCCACTGTCCATGCTCATCGAGTTGGTAACGATTCGGGCGAGTTCGAGCCTGACGAATGAGCTCCTGAGTCGTTTTACACTCCACCCACCCGGCTTCCTGGTATCGAAACAGAAAGTAGTCTGCCGTATGATTCGGTCGCTGAGTCCGACCTCGCCGATCTTGATACTCAAGCTCAATGGATGGAGGCTGGTCCCAAACCTCCAACACGTCATCATCATGCTCGACTTGCAACAGAAACGCGAATTCGACCTTATGGCTTTCTGCCTTAATGACGCATTGCATCTTTTTCGAGGGATACCAGACGGGCATGTTGCTTCGACGAGCTCCTGGCGTTCGACTCGGCGAAGAATTGCGAATCTCAGCCAGCAGTCCCTGTGCCTCTTTGGAAAGTTTTAACCGGCGAAAGTATGTGAGGAGTCCAATGCCATCCAGAGGTCTTGCCATGGTCTTTTACCCTCTCAATCAACGCTTGCTCAGGTTTCTTTTCCTGAAGCGTAACACACTTTTTTGAGCAGGGCAAAGTTACTTCCCTGTTGTAGTACTTGCGGCAAAACTTATGGCACAAAACGGCAAAACTTTCTGGCAAAGGGCACCATTTTGTCTTCATTCAGTCATCACATTTACAGTCCAGACTGAGAGCAAACTGCCTTTCCCTCACCAGTCACTGATCGACATTGACACCACAGCATCGCCTGAGAGTGCGTAAGCATGAGGGTGAGTGAACCCGCGAACGAGCCAGGAGCGTCCACTACGCTCCTGGCTACCTCTTGGTCCAGGTTGTCCCTTGCCTGATCCACAGAGGGCCTTTGTTCGCACGTGTAATGCGCAGCGGCGTGTGAGGGGGATAGATGACGAGTTCTCCCCGAATCGTCGCCTTTCTGGCTGCTCCGCACGCCGGACACTGGAGTTTCTCCACTCCTGTCGCTCGGATCTGTGCTGACTGAAGCTCCACGACTGTCCCAGAAAAAGGACAGTTCTCCGTACTCCCTTTGTCTTGGGGTTCTCCCACCGGAAGAGCGGACGGGCTGTTGTTCGCCAACACGAGACTTCTGCCTTGTCGGAGCAAAGTCTGGCAGGGGTTGCACGTCTTCTTCTGAGATGGGTTGAACCTGCTGCTCTCTCACGTTCTGGTTCATCTTCATCCCCAACAGCGCCCACAAATGCTGTTGGCGGCTTGCCGTGTAATGCAATTCTTGCTCCCCTGCCGCCGCCTCCAGTGCCATACTCTCGCATTGGGCAATCGGAAGCGCGCATTCTTGGATGCGGGAGAGGAGCAGTTCACTTTGTCCAGTAGCTATATGCTTCCAGGTAAAGGATGCGGAGATGTGATACAATGAACAGGAGAGAAGTGGAAAAGTGACGAAAGGAAGAAGAAATGACCGCACCTATCACCCTCGCCTCAGTGGAGAAGCCGACGCTATCCGAACTGCGCCATCGCTATGAAGAAACGACGGATGCCGAAACGCGTACGCGCTACCAGATGCTCTTGCTTTCGCTGCGAGGCCAGACGTCGAGCCAGATCGCCCAAACTGTGCTGCGCAGCCAAGACACCGTGGTGCGCGTGCTCAAGCGCTTTTTGACCGGTGGATTAGATGCCGTACCCCGGCGCACAGCCCCTGGCCGAGAGCGACGGGTCACAGCGGCGTGGGAAGCTGAACTGCTAAGAGTGATCGAGTTGGACCCTCATGAAGTCGGGCAGGAGACTGCGAACGGGACCACCGAGCGACTCGCAGCGTATCTGGGTCAGCAGACGGGCATTCACGTCACTGAAGAG
>WNGQ01009958.1_pt1 | contig 10215 bp, 11 predicted proteins | sample 5407661 | NCBI WGS metagenome assembly WNGQ01 (sample SAMN13153382, study PRJNA577476) | soil metagenome | isolation source: 60 cm soil or saprolite under Garry oak tree replicate 2 | place: USA:California | collected 2016-06-15 | reverse complement strand
CTCCGGAACTTCTTCTTCTGGATGATCTTCGTCACCCTGATGCTGCCCGTCGAGGTGCGCATCATCCCCACGTACAAGGTGGTGTCCGACCTCGGCATGCTGAATTCCCACGTCGGGCTGACGCTGCCGCTGATCGCCTCCGCGACGGCGACGTTCCTCTTCCGGCAGTTCTTCCTCACGATCCCGGAGGAGCTCGCCGAAGCCTCGCGCATCGACGGCGCCGGGCCGATGCGCTTCTTTTTCGACGTGGTGCTGCCGCTCTCGAAGACCAGCATTGCGGCGCTGTTCGTGATCCAGTTCATCTACGGCTGGAACCAGTACCTCTGGCCGTTGCTCGTCACTACCGACGAGTCGATGTACACCGTCGTAATCGGCATCAAGCGCATGATTCTCGGCGGCGATGCGCTCACCGAGTGGAACGTCGTCATGGCGACCGCTATGCTGGCGCTGCTGCCGCCGGCGCTCGTCGTGGTGCTGATGCAAAAGTGGTTCGTCAAAGGGCTGGTCGAGACGGAGAAATAATGGCGCGGGTGTTGCTCCGAGACGTGAAGAAGACCTACGGCGTCCTGCAGGTCGTTCACGGGGTGTCGATCGACGTCGCCGACGGCGAATTCGTGGTCGTCGTCGGACCCTCTGGTTGCGGCAAGTCGACACTGCTCAGGATGGTCGCGGGCCTGGAGACGATCAGCTCGGGGAAGATCGCGATCGGCGAGCGCGTGGTGAACGAGCTCGAGCCCAAGGACAGGGACATTGCGATGGTGTTCCAGAACTACGCGCTGTACCCGCACATGTCGGTGTACGGCAATATGGCGTACGGCCTGAGGATCCGTAATCTCTCGAAATCCGAAATCGACGCGCGCGTGAAGCGCGCCGCGGCGATACTCGAGCTGGGAGCGCTGCTCGAGCGCAAGCCGCGGGAGCTCTCGGGCGGGCAGCGCCAGCGCGTCGCCATGGGCCGCGCGATCGTGCGCGAGCCGGCGGTGTTCCTGTTCGACGAGCCGCTTTCCAATCTCGACGCCAAGCTGCGGGTGCAGATGCGCGTGGAGCTGCAGGCGTTGCACCGGAGGCTGGGGACGACGAGCCTGTACGTCACGCACGACCAGGTCGAGGCGATGACGCTCGCGCACCGGATGATGGTGATGAACGCGGGCCGCGCCGAGCAGATCGGAGCGCCCCTCGAAGTCTACGCGAAGCCCGCCACGACTTTCGTCGCCGCTTTCATAGGCTCGCCGCCGATGAACTTGATGCCGGCGCGCCTGAACGGCCGCGAGGTCCTGCTCGGGGTGCGCCCCGAGCACCTGGAGCCGTGCGGCGAATCGGAGGCCGCCTTCGTCGCCGCCGTCGATCTCGTCGAGCCGCTCGGCGCCGACACCCTCGCACACGGAACGGTGGACGGGGCGCGCATCGTCGTCCGGCTCAGCGGCGCGCAACGCGTGTCCGAAGGCCGGCTCCCTCTGCGATTCGATCCCGCCCAGCGGCACTACTTCGACGCCGCGAGCGGCGCGCGAATCGAGTCGGCGTGAGAGGGCGGAACCCTCGCGCCGCCCGGGGTTTGAAATAACTCGATCGAATGTACCAAAAGGTAGTACGCCGGAGCGGAGAGCAGTGGGTGTGCTTCCGGGTGCACGAGATTCCCGGCTTGGGAGGATTCCTTCCCATATCGCCAGGGACCTGCTGGCGTCGTCCGAGGTGCTTCAGTCATTGGTTTGCGTTCAGCTGGTTCATGGTCGCTGCAACCTGACTAGGTATTCGCAGGAGCAACTGGGTGAAAGCAACTCCCTTCGGGGTCAATCGCCAAACTCCATATTCGCTGCCATCGATAAGCCCCTCGTTGACGAGGTCCCAGCGCGTTAATTGAACTAGGTTTGGCCAGAGCAATGCCGCGCATCCATTTACATAGTACTCGTCCTGCACAAGGCGCCTTTCGGCGTCTCCGATGTGCAAGTTATCAGCAAGGGGACCATACGTATCACAGGACCGCAGTTGGTGGTGGCTACCACCCGTCAGATAGATGAGCGTAAGAAGTGCGTTTCCAATCCTGTCCCTTGATGGGTACTCAGCCATGTCAATTCCTTTCGTGGTAATTCCGTTGCGGCTCTCGTATTCGGATGGTCAGTGCCGATGATCCACAATATGACAATGACTGGACAGCTTCAATAGGCAGTCTGTAGACATCGTGTTTACAGCTGTGAGGAGTATGTAAACGCATCGGCTCCCGCCAACGCGATCGCGTGAACCGAGTGGAACGAAACCTGCCGAGGTTCCGCACAACCAAAACTACTCGCCCCGGAAAAATCTCCGCTGGTGCACCACCGCAAGTACTTGGATTTTTGTCTGCCGGACGCGATAGATCAGGGTGAGAGGGGAATTCTTGATCGGCCATTCCCGGGTACCGGCCACGCGTCCCGGCGTGCCGATATGGGGATGCCGCTCCAGCAGTTCGGCGGCGTGAGCTACACGGCCGAGCACCAAGTCAGGCGGGGCGATACCCTGCGCCGCTACGTAATCGACTTGCTCCTGTAGTTGCCGGCGCGCGGCCGCTGACCATTCAAGCGGCTTTGTGGAACCGCGCGCCATGTTTTCCTGTCGCACCGCGCGCGTGCTTCAAGACCTCATCCGTGGAGTATGTCCGTTCCCCGCGGGTGAGCGACGCGATTCCCTCGTTGACCGACTTCACGACGTAGCTGCAATAGTCGAAACCGTCCCGCAGGACGAAGCGCAGCATGGTTTGTGGCGTGCGCTTTGCGTCGCGGGCGAGCCTTTTGAGGCGGCGCCGTTCCGCCGCAGTAAGCGTGAGCGATTGCATGCCTAATGCTCCGATAGGAACGAATGATGCAAGAATTGTAGCATCGCCCACCCCGCTGCTAGAATGCCCTGAGTTTCACCCTTCCGCGATTCGCCGTCGAGCGGAGAGTCCCATGCGAAATTCTGCTGGTCTAGCTGTCACGCTGCTCCTTTGTTACACCGGCGCGCTTGCCGGCGGCTCGAACTACGGCATTGCCCCGGGGGCGAAGCAGCTCACCGGAAAGATTTCCGAGTGGCCGGTGCCGACGCCGAAATTCGCCCGCGATCCCGCCCCGGGTCCGGACGGCAACATCTACATCACGGTGATGCAGGGCGACCGCATCGCGCGTTTTGACACCCGCACGCAAAAATTCAACGAATGGGATCTTCCCTCCGGCGCCCATCCGCACGGCCTGCTGGTCGACAAGGAAGGCAAGGTCTGGTACACGGGAAACGGCAACGGGACCATCGGCGAGCTCGACACGAAGTCCGGCAAAGTCATCGAACACCGTGCGCCTTCCAGGGGCAGTCCGCATACGCTGGTGATCGATGAGGGAGGCTCGATCTGGTTTACGAACCAGTCGGGCTCCGTCGGACGTCTCGACCGTTCGAGCGGGAAGATCACCGAATACAAGATGTCCGGCGGCCCCTACGGCCTTGCGCTCGACAAGGAGGCCAGGGTCTGGGTATGCCGCATGAGCGCGGACAGAATGGGGATCATCGATTCGAAAACGGGGAAGACCTCCGAGCTGTACATGGGCCCGGGGTCCCAGCCACGTCGCGTCGCCACCGCCCCCGACGGCACCCTCTGGATCACGCTTTACGGCAACGGCAAGCTCGCGCACGTCGATCCGGCGGCGGGCAAGATCATCAAGGAGTACGAGATGCCTGCCGGAGCGAGGGGCGGACCGTACGCGGTCACTGTCGACGGCGCGGGGCGCGTGTTTGCGAACGAGATCCAGACCGACACCGTGGCGATGCTCGATCCGAAGACCGAGCGGTTCCAGGTGTTCAAGCTGCCGTCGGGAAACGTCGGCATTCGCAAGGCGATCGTCGACGCGCAGGGGCGCTACTGGTACATGGGCTCGCATAACGGGCGGCTGGGCGTCATCGAATAGGGAAGCACTCACAGAGGAGCGATTCGCATGCTAAAAATTAAAAAATTGCCGGGATGTCTGGTGCTGGCCGCCGCAGCGGCGACTGGCGCGTACGCGCAGAGCTATCCGGCCAAGCCGATCTACCTGTACATACCGTTCGCCGCGGGCGGGCCGACCGACACGCTCGGGCGCAATCTCGCGCAGGCGATGGGCAAGCCGCTCAAAGTACAGATCATCGTGGAGAACGTCGTCGGGGCGGGCGGGACCATCGCCGTCGCGCGCGCAGCGAAGGCCGCGCCGGACGGCTACACGGTGCTGCTGCACCACATCGGAATGTCGACCGCGCCCGCGCTGTACCGGACGCTCAGCTTCGATCCGCTCAAGGATTTCGAGTACATCGGCGAAGTGGCCGACGTGCCGATGACGATGATCGCCCGCGGCAACTTCCCGGCCGCGAACTTCAAGGAGTTCCTCGCCTACATCAAGGCGAACAAGGACAAGGTCACCTACGCCAACGCAGGCCTAGGCGCGGCATCGCACCTGTGCGGGCTCCTGTTCATGACCGCGATCCAGACCGACTTCACCACCGTTCCCTACAAGGGGACGGGGCCGGCGATGAACGATCTCCTGGGCGGGCAGGTCGATTTCATGTGCGACCAGACCACCAACACCACCGGCCAGATCCAGGGCGGCAAGGTGAAAGTGTTCGGCGTCACCAGCAGGAAACGCGTGCCTTCTCTGCCGAACATCCCGACTCTCGACGAGCAGGGGCTGAAGGGATTCGAGGTCGTGGTGTGGCACGGACTGTACGTGCCCAAGGGCACGCCGAAGCCGGTGGTGGACCGCCTGAACGCTGCGCTGCAGGGCGCGATCAAGGACACGGACTTCAGGGCCAACCTCGCCAAGCTCGGCGCCGAGCCTGTGAGCGCCGATCGCGCGAGGCCCGAAGCCTTGCATAAGTTCCTCCAATCCGAAATCGCGAAGTGGGGGCCGATCATAAAAAAAGCGGGTCAATACGCCGACTGACGCGGGACGTGTACAAACAAAAAGGCCCGCGCACGCGGGGATCAGCGGCGGCGCGAAAACACGCGCACCAGCCAGAGCGCGAAGGCCGCCAGGATTGCGGCTGAAATGATCATCCCGTAACGCCTCGTCTTCTTCTTCCTGCGTGCTGTTTCGGCGCGCTCTTCGGCCATAAGCTGCGCCAGGCGCTCCTCGGGGCTCGCCTTCGGCCTTTCCTCGGCCGCCGCCTGCGCGGGAGTCGCGGCGCGCCCGGCGCGGCCGGGCGGCGGATTTCCGCTCTTCAGCGACTCGGCCTCGCGCCGCGCCTCCGCGATGAGCGCGGCTTCCCGTTTCGAGAGTTTCTTCTCTTCCATGCGCTACATGAGAATGATATCGAACTGCTCCTGGCCGTAGCTCGTCTCGACCTGCATCGACACGGGCTTGCCTATGAAGTCGCCGAGCATCGCGAGGGATTGCGACTCCTCCTCCAGGAACAGGTCGATCACCGACTGCGAGGCGAGGATGCGGAACTCGCGCGCGTTGAACTGGCGCGCCTCGCGCAGGATTTCGCGCAGCACCTCGTAGCACACGGTCTGCGCGGTCTTCACCACGCCCCGCCCGCCGCAGGTCGCGCAGGGCTCGCACAGGACGTGCTCGAGCGATTCTCGGGTGCGCTTGCGAGTCATCTCGACCAGCCCCAGTCCCGTGAAGCCGTTCACGCTGATCCGGGTCCGGTCGAACGCGAGCGCCTTGTTCAATTCGGCGAGGACTGCGGAACGGTGTTCTGCGCTTTCCATGTCGATGAAGTCGATGACGATGATACCGCCGAGATTTCGGAGGCGCAGCTGGCGCGCGATCACCTGCGCGGCCTCGAGATTGGTCTTGAAGACCGTATCGTCGAAACTGCGGGTGCCCACGTAGCCGCCGGTGTTGACGTCGATCGTGGTCATCGCCTCGGTCTGATCGAGGATGAGATAGCCCCCGCTCTTCAATTCCACCCTGCGCGAGAGCGCCCGCTCGATCTCGTCCTCGACGTTGTGAAGATCGAAAAGAGGCCGCTCGCCGGTGTAATGCTCGAGCTTCGCCAGCACCTTGGGCGTGTACTCGGCGGCGAACTCCTGGAGCTTCTGGAAGTTTTCGCGCGAGTCGATGATAATCCGGCCCGTGCCTTCCCCCGCGATATCGCGCAGCACCCTCTGCGCGAGCGACAGGTCCTGGTAGAGCAGCGTCGGCGCGGGCGCCGTCAACGCGCGGCCGCGGATGCCGTGCCAGAGCTTCTTCAGGTACTCGATGTCCCCGCGCAGCTCGGCCTCGGTGGCGGTTTCCGCGACGGTGCGGATGATGAACCCCCCGGTCTCGTCGGCGGACAGCAGCTGTCCGAGCTTCTCGCGCAGCAGCTGCCGCTCGGTCTCGTCCTCGATGCGCTGCGAGATGCCGATGTGGGGGTCATGAGGGAGATAGACCACCATGCGCCCCGCGATCGAGATCTGCGTCGAAAGACGCGCGCCCTTGGTCCCGATGGGGTCCTTGATCACCTGCACGAGCCGCGACTGCCCTTCGGAAAGGATCTTCTCGATCGGCTTGCTGCGCGCTTCGGGCGTGACTTGCCGCTCCTCCCAGATGTCGGCGACGTGCAGGAATGCGGCGCGCTCCAGGCCGATCGCGATGAAAGCCGATTGCATGCCGGGCAGCACCCGCGCGACTTTTCCGACGTAGATGTTGCCCACGAGGCCCCGGTTCGCCGCGCGCTCGATGTGCAGCTCCTGCGGCACGCCCGCCTGCATCACGCCGACGCGGGTTTCCTGCGGCGTGCAGTTGATCAGGATATCCTCGGTCACGAGCCGAATTTCCGTATCAATTGCGCGGTCTCGTACAGCGGCAGCCCCATGATCCCGGAATAGCTGCCGTGCAGCTCGGCGACGAAGGCCGCGGCGCGGCCCTGGATCGCATAGGCGCCCGCCTTGTCGGTCGGCTCGCCGCTCTCGACGTAGGCTTCCAGCTCGGGCTCCGCGAGCTCGCAGAAGCGCACCCGGCTCTCGCTCGCGACGAGCTCTATGCGCGCCTCGGACTTGAGCGCGACCGCTGTGAGCACGCGGTGCTCGCGTCCGGAGAGGAGCCGCAGCATCCGCGCCGCGTCGGCGGCGTCGGCGGGCTTGCCGAGAATCTTGTCGTCGACGCAGACGACGGTGTCCGCGGCGAGCACCGGGAACCTGCGCAGCCGGCGCTGCACGACCCGGTCCCAGCCCACTTCCGCCTTGGCGCGGCAGACCCGGCGGACGTAATCGTCGGGCAGCTCGCCCGCCAGCTGCGACTCGTCGACGTCGGGGCCGCCGCGCGCCGGATGCTCGCGCAGCACCAGCACCTCGAACGCCACGCCGATCTGCTTCAGCAGCTCGCGTCGTCGCGGGCTGCGCGAGGCGAGATAGATCAGGGTCCTCGCGGGGTTCTTGATCATTCGCGGTGGTACGGGTGATTGTGCAGGATGGAGCTGGCGCGATAGAGCTGCTCGGTGAGGAGCACGCGCGCCAGACCGTGGGGCAGCGTCATCGCGGACAAGCGCAGGCGGAGCTCGGCGCCGTCCTTTGCAGCCGGAGCGAGGCCGTCGGCGCCGCCGAGCACGAACGCCGCATCTCGCGCGTCCTGGCGCAGGGTGGCCAGCCAACTCGCAAACCCGGCAGTGCTGAGCTCGCGCCCGCGCTCATCCAACGCGACGCGCGAGGCGCCGCGCGGCACCGCACGTTCGATCCGCCGGCCTTCCGCCTCGAGCAGCTGTGCAATCGATTTTCCGCCCGAGCGGGGCTCGGGGCGGATTTCGATCAGCTCGATCCTCAGGTCGTGCGGCATGCGCTTCGCGTAATCGTGAAATGCTTCGTCTACCCAGCCGGGCATGCGCGTACCGACGGCGATCACCCAGAGTTTCATCTGCCTCGCGCCAATTCCGCCTTTCGCCGGGCGCGTGCTTTGCGCGGCTTCGGCTGGCCCCACAGCTCTTCGAGATTGTAGTGCGAGCGCACCGCAGGCTGCATGATGTGCAGGACGATGTCGCCCAGATCGAGCAGCACCCAGTCGCCGCCGTCCTCCCCCTCCACGCCGTAGACGCGGCCGCCCGCGGCTTTCGCTTTTTCCTGGACGTGGCTCGCCAGCGCTTTCAGCTGGCGCGCGGAGTCCGCGCTCGCGATGATCACGCGGTCGAACATCGAAGTGAGATGGGTCACGTCGAAGACCTCGATCTCGCGCGCCTTGATGTCCTCGAGCGCCGCGAGCGCGGCCTTCTGGAGCTTGCGAAGATCCATCATGAAGGGGCGTCGCCCGGTTGGGCGTACAGTCCGTGCGCCTCGATGTAATCGAGGACAGCCGAGGGCAGCAGGTAACGCGGGCTGCGCGCCTGGGCGAAGTGGGCGCGGATGGCGCTCGCCGAGATGTCGAGCGCCGTGGTGCCGTAGGTGACGACGTTTCCACCCGGCCGCTCGCGCAGGACATCGGGGGTGCCGGCGCGCCTGCGCCACTCCGCGGCGAGCGCGGCCGGCATTCCGCCCGGGGTGAGCGAATGCCCGGGACGCTGCGCGACGAAGACGTGCGCGAGGGGAAAGAGGTCGCGCCAGCGCTCCCAGGATGTGAGGTTGCGGAATGCGTCCGTGCCGAGGAGCAGAACGAGAGAACGCTGCGGGCCGAATTCGCTTCGCAGCCGCTCGAGCGTTTCGACGGTGTAGCCGGGCGCGGTCTGGCGGATCTCGGCGTCGTCCAGCTCGAACAGGTCGTTTTTCTCGATCGCGAGGCGCACCATCTCCAGGCGACGCGCGGCCGGCGCGAGCGGTGCGCCGCGGTGCCAGGGCTGGCCGGCGGGCACCCAGCGCACTCGCTCGAGGCCGAGGATCTCCGCCGCCTCCTGCGCGAGGCAGGCCCTCCAGGCCCACCGGACCGCGCGCATGGAGCTTGTCGGTCGAGATGCCGATCTCCGCGCCCAGGCCGTACTCGAAGCCGTCGGCGAAGCGCGTCGAAGCGTTGACCAAGACGGAGCTCGAATCGACCTCGCGCAGAAACCGCCGGGCGCTCGCTTCGTCTTCGGTGACGATCGCGTCGGTGTGCTGCGATCCGTACTTGCCGATGTGCTCGATCGCCGCGTCCAGATCCTTCACCACGCGCACCGCGAGGATCGGCGCGAGGTACTCGGCGTACCAGTCCTCCTCGGTGGCGGGCTTCATCCCGGAAACGAGCGCGCGGGATTTTTCGTCACCGCGCAGCTCAACGCCCTTTTCCGAATAGATCTTCGCCAACCGCGGCAGCACCCTGGGCGCGATCTTTTCGGCTACGAGCAGCGTCTCCATGGCGTTGCACACGCCGTAGCGCTGGGTCTTCGCGTTGTCGGCGATGCGGATCGCCTTGTCGACGTCGGCGCGCTCGTCGATGTAGACGTGGCACACGCCGTCCAGGTGCTTGATCATGGGAATGCGCGATTCGCGCATCACCCGCTCGATCAGGTCCTTGCCGCCGCGCGGCACGATGATGTCGACATACTCGTTCATCGAGAGGAGCATGCCGACCGCCGTGCGGTCCGCGGTTTCGATCACTTGAACCGCTTCCTCGGGCAGGCTGGCCGCGCTCAAGCCTTCGTGCACGCACGCTGCGATCGCCATGTTGGAGCGCACCGATTCCGAGCCACCGCGCAGGATGCAGGCGTTGCCCGCTTTCAGGCACAGCGCCGCTGCGTCGGCGGTTACGTTGGGGCGCGATTCGTAGACTATGCCGATCACGCCCAGGGGCACACGCATCCTCCCGACCTTGATGCCGGAAGGCTGCTCCTTCAATTCGCTCACCTCGCCGACCGGATCGGGAAGCCTCGCAACCTCCTCGAGTCCTTCCGCCATCGCTTCGATGCTTTTTTCCGTGAGCGTCAAGCGGTCGACGAACCCCGCGTCCTTCCCGGCGGCCCGCGCCGACTTCACGTCCTCGGCGTTCGCGGCGAGAAGCTTCTTTGCGTCGCGGCGCATCGCATTGGCCGCGGCGAGCAGCGCGCGGTTCTTGGTTGCCGTAGCCGCACGCGCGACCTCGCGCGAGGCGGCGCGGGCGCGCCGGCCGACTTCGAGCATGTAGGACTTGATGTCCAGAGGGGCGTTCATGAGGAGATTCTACCGCCCGGCGAAGGGAGGTGCAGTGGGGAGGTGCAGTTATCCCCTCCTCACCGAGGAGGGGTGGCGCGAAGCGCCGGGGTGGTCAGGTTTTGCCTGTCGACGAAGCGAACATCGGCGATCCAGTTACGCGTTCTGCGGGCGAGACGAGATTCAACATCTTCGCCTTCGAAGTCGGCGGCGGCCCGGCGAAGCCGTGATGCGTC
>WNGQ01011268.1_pt1 | contig 10218 bp, 5 predicted proteins | sample 5407661 | NCBI WGS metagenome assembly WNGQ01 (sample SAMN13153382, study PRJNA577476) | soil metagenome | isolation source: 60 cm soil or saprolite under Garry oak tree replicate 2 | place: USA:California | collected 2016-06-15 | reverse complement strand
TTTCGGCCTGCGTGATTTGGCGCCGGCGAGCATGGCTTCGGCGAGAGTTTTTGCGTACGGGTTCTGCGGGGTCAGTTCGACGTAGGAGAGCAGATGCTCGGCCAGCAGCGCGTTGATGGCCGCATTGAGTTTTGTCGAATGGAAAAACATGTTTGCGCTCGCCTGCCGAACCCTGCACCGCGTGGGCAGCTTAGCTCATCCGGAATTTCAGCGCATCGGGGATCGGATCGCAATCGAGATTGCTGCGGCCCAATCCTCGTCCCTGTGCCCGAGGGCTGTCGACGAGGGGCCCATCGTTCCGGGCCGGGCTGGGCGGCGAACCAGCCGCCGTCGCCGCACTTTGCGGCAGATCCCGAGCAGACCATCCGAATTTTGTGCATCGATTTGTGCCGGTTCAGAGCTGCCGCTGTTGCCCAATATTGCGGCGCGAAGGACCAATTCCTTCTCGCGCTTATGAGATCATCGTCCCAGCTCCGCCGCAGGCGGGCGAGCCGCCTTGCGGCGCGCTCGCACAGTCCCTCCGGGGTCTGCGGCGGGACAGCGTGCGCCCTGCCGCCGTCGCAGCCCGGAACGCAGCATTCCGTCGAGATGATCATCGATCTACTCCCGTCGGCTTGGTATCCTCGAACCGCGCCGGGCACGGTTACGGTGTGCGCATCGAGACAACGAGGACCATCGGTCACGGTTCAACGCTCATGCCTTTCAGGCGGCTCGCGAGTTCGCCGCGCGCATCGAGAGCAGCACCTGAGATCGAGCGACGTTGAGCTGCAGCGATCCGCGGATTTTTGCCAGGGCCGCCGCGGATTCATCGAGCGACCGCGTCGCCTCCTGGCATTCCTGGGCTCCCTGAGAGAATCCCAGGACCGCAGCCGCTTCGCGGAGCGACTCCAGCAGCCGAACCTGTTCGTCAGCCTGCTTGCGGTCGGCCGCTTGTTCCAACTGCTCCAGCAGCCGGCCGGTATCCTCCAGGAAACCGTCGATGATCGATGCCAATTCCTCGGGCCCCACGTGCTCGGCCAGCGCTTCGAACCGGGCCTGATTGAACTCGATGGTCGGCGGGCTGGATTGCAAGGCCTGGGGCCGCTTCGGTGCGTTTGCGCTCATCCGTGCGATTGCCGCCGCCAAATCCGGCACATTGATCGGCTTGCCGACGAAGTCGTTCATGCCGGCGGCGAGGCAGGTATCGCGATCGGTCTCGAAGACATTCGCGGTCATGGCAACGATGGGAATGGACCTGCCGCTCTCCAGGGCGCGAATGGCCGCCGTCGCCTCGAGCCCATTCATGCGCGGCATTTGCATGTCCATGAAGATCAAATCGTAAGCTCGGGATTTGACCTTGATGAGCGCGGCCTCGCCGTCTTCCGCGATATCGACCGCGTGACCGAGTGAACGCAGCATGCCCTTGGCCACTTTTTGGTTCACCGGCATGTCTTCCACCACCAAGATCCGCAGGGCCGCTTCCGGGCCGGGCGCGTCGGCTGCTTGGTCCGCCTCCGGCGGTGCTTCCGCGACGTGCAACGGGATCTCGAACCAGAAGGTGCTTCCGGTTGCTGGCGTGCTGATGACCCCGATCGTCCCGGCCATTGCTTCGATCAGCCGCTTGGAGATGGCCAGGCCGAGGCCGGTGCCGCCGAAGCGGCGGTTGATGCTGGCATCGGCCTGCGAAAACTCCTTGAACAGCCGATCTCTTGCCGAATCCGCTATGCCGATCCCGGTATCCGTCACTTCGAAGCGAATGCCAGGCTCGCCGGCGCCGTGGCGGCCGCGCACCTGCAGGCGCACCGAACCCTGAGGCGTGAACTTGACGGCATTGCTCAATAGATTGAGCAGGACCTGTCCGAACGGCACTTGCTCGATTTCCACCATTCCGGTCTCGAGCTTCGAGAAGGTCAGGATGTCGTCGATGACGCTGAGCAGCGCATCGCCGCAATTGCGAATGGTCTCCACATGGTCCGCCTGCTCGGAGCTCAGTCCGGTGCGCCGCAGCAAGGTCGCCATGCCGAGCACGCCGTTGAGCGGCGTGCGGATCTCGTGGCTCATGGTGGCGAGGAACGCGGACTTGGCCCGCGCGCCGGCTTCCGCGGCTTCCTTGGCGGCGACCAGCTCGGTGATGTCGGTGAAGGACTGCACCATGCCGCCGGAGGGCAGGGGTTCAATTCGAACCTCGATTACGCTGCCATTGGGTCGGCGCCTCACGTATGATTTCGGCAAGGTTCCCGTGCCCGTGAGGAAATACTGTCTGATATCTTCCGGCAACAACTCCCCGTTTGGCCCGAATTCGCCCTTCTTCCATTGCTCCGCGAAAATAGCCCTCACATCGACAGGCAAAGCAAATTCCGGCTGGGCGAACTGCGCTTCGTCCATGCCGCTATATTCCACAGCTCGCTTATTGAAGATCAACAGCTTGCCGTCAGCATTGACGAATGCAATTCCTTGATTCATATGGCCCAGAGTTATTTCGAGTAGATCCGACTTCTCCATGTAGCGCGCTTCATTGAGCTCGGCGCGCGCCTTGTATTTGACTTGTGCCTCTGCGAGTCGTTGGCGATGTATTTCTGAAGGCCTTTGATAAAGGATGTATGCGAACGATGCCGCGGCCAGGAGCATTGCGAAAAACGTACCCAAAGCGATCAGTAGAGGGTGCACGCCCCCTGATGTGACTGGACTTGTGAACCATAGGGCTCCGAGCGTGAGTAGGAGCAACACGCCGGCGATTAAGATGATGCATTCCAATACGCGAATTCGCGAAGAGGTCGTGGGTATCGGCACGCTTGTTCCCGCAGGTTCGCTCGCTGGGTCGCAGCGCAGATTGCAACGAATTCTGCGTGGAACTCCTTTACTTTCTGCGAAGGCTTGAGCGCGTCGGCCCCGCAACGGCAGGTTGACGAACCGCGGGCGTTAACGTTAATATTCGGTTATCCTTTCGCTACGACCCGGTTAACATCATGATGGCCATGGGCGTGAAAGGGGAGGGGGTCAGACTAATGCTTGCCATCGCACAGTCACCACACAGTTTTGCGGAACGTGTCGCCCGGTTTCTCTCACGTGTTGAGTACCGGCGCGCTGAAACCGAGATCGAGCTGGATGCCATCCTACGGTTGCGCCACGATGCCTATTTGAAAGAAGGCGCAATTCCTCCCAACAGCTCTAGGCGTTTGGAAGATAGTTTCGATGACGTTGATAATGTTTACAATTTTGGCATCTTTGTTGATGGCGAATTAGGCAATGCAATTCGACTGCACGTGCTTTCCAATATTGGCCAGCGGTCACCCGCAATGGAATCGTTCGGCGAGTTCCTGGTTCCGAAGCTCAGCGCCGGAAAACTGATTATCGATCCCAATCGGTTCGTTGCGAACTACAAGCTTGCCCGCCTGTACCCAGAGCTGCCTTACGTGACCCTTAGGCTGACTTACTTAGCCTGCAAATTTTTTGAAGCCGATATTATGACCATGACAGTGAGAGCAGAGCATCAGGCTTTCTATCGGAGAGGATTTTTTGCGGATCTAGTATGTCCACCTCGGCCTTATCCCCTTCTGAGCAAACCGATCAGTCTTCTGTTTATCGATTTTCCCAGGGACTCGGAGCGGCTTGCCGAACGATATCCTTTTTCCGCCTCTTCGGAGGCTGAAAGGAAAGCTCTTTTTGGGGAAGGCCCCACGCGCGTGCGCAGCGGTGGCGCAATGACCGCTACGATACCGCTGGATGCGACTATGCCTCCATTGAAGTTGATCGCGCGGTGAGGGCGAAGTTGCGGCCCCGGGGAGCACCCGCTCCTCACTCAGGCAAAGCTGCCCGCTAGAAATATCGCCCGCCGGCTGCGGCGCGGGCCGGCCACTGATCCCTAGTTCAAGATTAGGTGCAGCCCGACAGGAGCTGCCGGCCCGTTCACGCCCGCAACGGCATTCCGCCCGACTGGGCTTGCGGCGCTGTGTGCCCGGACCGCTTCCGCGCTGCCCGATATTCGCGGTAATCGTGCAGTGCCGCCCGGACCCGCCCGAACTCCTGTTCGAGCTCCTGGAGATAGCTATTGCCCTTGCTCGACAGCGTGGCGGGATCGATGCGCCGCCAGCCGAGGCACATTTCATAGACTCCCTGCGCGCCGATATTGGCCGCTCCGCTTCGCAGCGCGTGCGCGTGCTCGCGGAAGCCTTGGGCATCGCCGCTCGCCGCCGCGTGCGAGAGCTCCTCAAGCACGCTCGCAGCATCGTCGATGAATTGTTGGGCGAGTTCCTCGACAAAGTCATCGCCGCCGAGAGCCTTCAGCGATTCGAGTGTGCGGATGTCCAGCGGCGAGGGCCTGTGCTTGGTGACCGCTCCCGGCTTTCCGGTTCCGGCCGCTTGGGCCGGTCGCGTTGGGCGGGCGCGCCGCTCCGGCGAGATCGCATCGAGCACCTCGAGTAGCCCGGTCGGCTCGATCGGCTTTGCGATGCAAGCGTCCATGCCGGCCTCCTCGCAACGCCTCTGCGTCGGCTCATCGGTCTCATTCACCAGGCCCACGATGGGGACGCGCGGACGCCCGGCCGACAGAAAGCGGATGAGCTTGGCCGCCTCGATCCCGTTCAGGACCGGCATTTCGATGTCCATCAACACTGCGTCGAATCCGCCTTTGGCGACGGCCTCGGCGGCGACCTGGCCGTTATCGACGATTCGCACTTCATGGCCGGCTTTTTCGAGAATTTTAGTGATCACCCTCTGGTTGGTGACGTTGTCCTCAGCGACCAGAATGGCAAGTCGGCGCACCGCCTCCTCGGTCACATCGAGATCGGCAAGCGCGTGCGTGTCCGCCTCGGGTCCGCTGGACGTTGTCGTCGCCGCGGCCCCCGGCGTGGCCTGGTTCGAGATCGCCGCCATGCTCGTCGCGATCGGGCCGTTCACCCGGGTGGGCGCTTCGGTGTGGCGCCGGCCGCGCGGCAGTCCGCGCATCGGCGCACATACCTGGAGCGCGGGGACGATGAGGCCGCCCAGTAGAGCGAGGCTCAGTCCCGCATGAGCCGCAAAGGAATCCGTCGCGACCGTCACCAGCGCGAAGCTCGCGACGGCCGTATCCGCGGCCGCAAGCAGATAGGGCGTCCCGAACCGAAACCCGTTGGCCAATATGACCAGCAAATACAACGGATAGAGCGGTGCCGCCGTCTCTCCGCCGATGTGCAGGCAATAGGACAACGATCCGAGATCGACGAGGATGCCGGCGAGGCGGCGAGCCGGGCTGGCGCCCGGTCGCAACAGGAGATGGGAGAAAATGCCGAGCGATGCCAGCTCGAAGGCAGCGAACAGCCCGACGACCGAGCGCAGCAGATCGGGACCGCCGCGCGTCTCGATCGAGCTGGCGATCAAGAGATAACAACCCACCAGCCCGCCCGCCCCCAGGCGATACAGCGCCAGTTCATGCTCGGAATCCGGGCGGTCCCGCAGCCTCGAGGCGATCCAACCCAGCGCGGGGATGCGCTGCAATGGCCTTCCCCATCGCGAGCCGCTGCCATAGCTTTTCGGGAATTTCATCGTCCACTCATGCGCTGCGCACGAGCGCCGGCGCATCGAAAGCGAGCGCCAAGAACTCGCTCACCGGCAGCGGTCGGCCGAAATAATAACCCTGGACCTCGTCGCAGCCCTCGGCGCGCAACCGCGCGAGCTGATCCGCGGTTTCTACGCCCTCTGCGACGATGTCGAGCTCGAGACTGTGGCCCAGGCTGACGATGGCACGAACGATGGCGGCGTCGCTCGGATCCGTCGGCAGATCCCGAATGAAACACTGGTCTATCTTCAGCCGATCGACCGGAAAGTTCTTGACGTAGGTCAGCGACGAATACCCGGTGCCGAAATCGTCGATCGAGATGCTCACCCCCAGCTCGTGAAGCCGACGCAGGTCCGTCGCGACCGCTTCGGTATCGGCCATCACGATGCTTTCGGTGAGCTCGAGATCGAGGCGTGCGGGATCGAGCCCGGTTTCCGCCAGCGCCTTGGCCACCAGCAGGGGCACGCTCTGCTTGCGAAACTGCACGGCCGAAAGGTTGACGCCGACGCGCAGCGGCGGAAATCCCGCACGCTCCCACGATTTCGCATCACGGCAGGCTTGCCGCAATACCCATTCGTTGATCGGGACGATCAGCCCATTCTCTTCGGCTCGTGCCAGAAACTCGCCCGGACCGACGATGCCGCGCCCGGGCCGCCGCCAGCGCAGCAGCGCCTCGGCCCCGACGATGTGCCCGGTCTTCATGTTCACCTGCGGCTGATAATACAGCACGAACTGGTTGTCCTGAATCGCCTGCCGCAACTCAGAATCGAGATGCCTCGCCTCCTGCGCGCGGCTGTGCATGTCGGCCGCGTAGAACCGCACCACGTTGCCGCCATCGGCTTTGGCGCGGTACATCGCGAGATCGGCGTGCTTCAGCAACTCCTCGGCGTCGGCTCCGTCCGCCGGATGCAAGGTGGTTCCCACGCTGGCGTTGGTCGTGATGCGCTCGCCGGCGAACTGATAGGGCTCGCAAACCGCAGCGACGATGCGTGCCGCCAATTCCCCCGCTTCCTCGCTGCGCGCGAGACGACTCTGCAGGATGGCGAATTCGTCGCCGCCTAGCCGCGCCACGGTGTCGCCTTCCCGGGCCAGCGCCTGCAGCCGTTGCGCCACCACTTTGAGGAACTTGTCGCCGAGCACGTGACCGAGCACGTCGTTGATGTTCTTGAAGCCGTCGAGGTCGACGAGGTGCAGCGCGAACGGACGGTCGCCGCGCCGCGCCCGGGCGATCTCGCGGCGCAGCCGGTCCGCCAGCAGGGCACGATTCGGCAGGCCGGTCAGTGCGTCGTGGTGGGCGATGTGCAGCAAATGTTCCTCGGCGCGCTTTCTGTCGGTGATGTCGATCGAGCTGGTCAGCACGGCGACGACCGCATTGGCGCGGTCCCGCAGCGGCGACTTCGTCGTCAGAAACACGCGTTTGACGCCGTCGGCATCGATGATCTCTTCCTCATAGGTCGGCAGAACCGCGCCGCTGCTGAAGACCTTGCGGTCGAGCGCACGGCTGCGCGCGCCGTGCTCCTCGCCCAACAGCGTGCCGACGTCCTGGCCCAGCGCCGCGGCGTGATCGATCCCCGCCAGCGCGGTCTGGAAGGCGTTGACGAACAGGAATTTGCCGTCGCGATTCGCGGCGCTGATCATGGCCGGGACCGTGTCGATCACCTGGGCGAGGCGCTCGCTCGAGTCGCGCAGCGCCTCCTCACGCGACCGCTCGCTGTACTCGAGCTTCTGCTCGAGGTTGTTGGCACGCCTGGCGAGCAGCAATTGCTGCTTGCGCAGCTTGAGCAAATTGCGTGCGCGCGTCTGGAACTCGTGGTGATCGACCGGGCTGCTCAAGAAATCCGTGGCGCCGGCCTCCAGGGCGCGCAGACGGAACTCGCGTTCCTCGTAGACGGTGATGACGATGACGGGCACTTCCGAGAGATTGGGCTGTGCGCGGAACCGGCGGGTGAACTCTGCGCCGTCCATGTGCGGCATCTTGAAATCGGTGACGACGAGGTCGGGTGTGTTGGTCTCGAGCCACACCAGCGCCGCTTGCGGATCCGCGAAGGCGCGTACCGTGACGCCGTCCTCGATCGAGGCGGCAAGCCTCGAGAAGATCTGGCGATTGGTGGCGCGATCGTCGAGGATCACGATAAGTGACATAACGCTGCTTTCTTCAGGTTTCGATCGGCCGAGCTTGGCTCGGGCGCACCCTGGAGCGGCCGAGTGCATCCGACTTGCGGCTGCCGCTCGCGTCGGGAAATCTAGATGATGCGCCTTAAGAAATTGGATCGGCTATTGCCTAAAATTTTAGTTAGGGACCACGAGCGCCTCGCCCCGCGGATCCTGGCGCCGAATCGGTCATGACCCAAGCCGCGGGCTTGACCGTTCGTTAAGGCTAAGCCCTCGCGCCCGAGCGGGGCGCAATCCTTGGGCCCGGCTGGCGCAGATCCGGCGCGCTTCCTGCAGAAGGCCAACTGAGCGCGAGCCCTCCCTGGATATTGCGCGCAAAACTCCCGTAAACTGCGGCGGACACCGCCGGAGGGTTCATGGATTTCGAGCTCAGCGAAGAGCATCGGATGCTCAAGGAGCTGGTGGCGCGCTTCACAGCCGATGCGCTCATCCCGCTCGAGCCGAAGGTGCTCGAGCGCGAAAGCCGCGGCGAGGCGGCGGGACTGACGGAAGCGGAGCGCATGCCCATCGATGCCAAGGCCCGCGAGCTCGGGCTTTGGGGGCTCGATGCGCCGACCGAGTTCGGGGGCTCGGACCTGCCGGTGGAGGCCATGGTCGGGGTCCACGAGGAGCTGGGCAAGACCGTGACGCCCTATACGTTTCCACCGGACTCGCCCAATTTGCGCATGCTGATGGTCGCCGCCAACGAAGAGCAGCGCCAGACCTACCTTGGGCCTTATGCGCGCGGCGAGACCGTGTCGGCGATCGGCATTTCCGAGCCGGGTGCCGGCGCCGATCCGGCTTCGATGATCACCCGCGCGGTTCGCGACGGCGATGATTGGGTGATCAACGGCCGCAAGATCTGGATCAGCCGCGCCCACGACGCGGACTTCACCATACTGATGGCGGTGACCGACAAGGCCAAAGGCGCGCGCGGCGGGATTTCGGCGTTCCTGGTCGACAAGGGAACGCCGGGGTTCAACGTCCTTCGCCGGATTCCCATGATCGGCGGTCACGTCACCTACGAGATCGCGCTCGAGGATTGCCGCGTTCCCGCCGGCAAGCTTTTGGGAAAAGAGGGACAAGGGTTTGCGCCGATGCAGGTCCGGCTCTCGACCCGCCGGGTGCAGATGGCATGTTGGTGCATCGGCATTGCCCAGCGCGCGGTCGACATGATCTGCGAGCATGCCCGCCAGCGCGTCACGTTCGGCGCGCCGCTCGCGGATCGACAGACCATCCAATGGTGGGTCGCCGACGCCGCCACGCAAATCCATGCCTGCCGTCTCATGGTCTATGATGCCGCGTGCAAGATCGATCGCGGCGGCGACGCCCGCTCCGAGGTGTCGATGATCAAGGTATTCGCCACCGAAATGGCCTGGGACATCCTCGACAAGGCGATGCAGACGTTCGGCGCCATGGGCATGACCAAGGAGATCCCGCTGCAATTGATGGCGAGCAAGGTGCGCCTGATGCGAATCTACGATGGCCCCTCCGAGGTGCACCGCTGGGTGATCGCCCGCAATCTGCTGGGACGGCGGTGATAATCTGCGCGCGTCGAGCCCGCGAAAGCAGGGACCCATAACCACGGATCGTGCGAAATTCCGCCGCCGCTGGTCATGGATCCCGGCTCGCGCTCGCTCCGGTCCCTTGGCCGGGACGACGGCTCGAAAGGAAATGAATGATGTTGCCGTTGAGCGGGATCAAGGTGATCGAGATCGCCCAAAATCTGGCGGGCCCGTTCACGGGACAGATCCTCGCCAACTTGGGTGCCGACGTGGTCAAGCTCGAGCGCCCGGACGGCGGCGATGACGCGCGCTATTGGGGGACGCTGCTCACGCCGGACGCCTCCTATACGTTCCACGCCATGAACTACAACAAGCGCGGCTTCGCGCTGGATCTGCGCGATCCCGCGGCGATCGCCTGGCTCAAGCAATACATCGGTGGATGCGACGTGCTGGTGCAGAACATGCGGCCGGGCGTCATGGAGGATCTCGGCCTCGATGCGCAGAGCATGCGTGCCGCGCACCCCCGCCTCGTCTATTGCTCGCTATGGGCGTTCGGCAACAAAGGCCCGATGAAGATGAAGCCTGGATACGAGCCGGTCGTGCAGGCGTTCGCCGGCCTGTTCAGCGTCAACGGCGCGCCCGAGGCACCGCCGACCCGCATCGGGGTGCAGCTGCTCGATCTCGGCACCGGCATGTGGGCGGCGCTCGGCTGTGTCGCCGCGCTCTACCGCCGGCAGCTCACCGGCGAGGGCTGCGTCGTGGATACTTCGCTGTTCGAGACCGCGCTCGGCTGGCTCACGCTCGGCTTCGGCGCCTACAAGGCGACCGGCACGCTGCCGGTCCGGCATCGCACCGGATCCGGGCGCATCGTCGTGTTCCAGGCGTTCGAGACGAGCGATGGCGAGATCATGGTCGCGGCGGCGAACGATCGCCTGTTCATGAAATTCGCGCGTGCCCTCGGCCATCCCGAGTGGGAGGCCGAGCCGCGGTTCAAGACCAACGCGCTTCGCCTCGCCAACAAGGACGAGCTCATGCCGCACATCGAGACGG
>WNGQ01007866.1_pt1 | contig 10219 bp, 9 predicted proteins | sample 5407661 | NCBI WGS metagenome assembly WNGQ01 (sample SAMN13153382, study PRJNA577476) | soil metagenome | isolation source: 60 cm soil or saprolite under Garry oak tree replicate 2 | place: USA:California | collected 2016-06-15 | reverse complement strand
GAACATGACGGCGAGCAGCGGCACCTCGGCGAGGTAGTCCCCGTCCTGCTTGTGACGGAGCACCTGCCAGCCGATCAGGCCGCCCGTGGCCAGCGTGACGGTCAGCACCATGATCAGCGTCGACCCCAGGTGCCAGAGCCGGAACCCGTAGATCGCGGTCAGCGTCAGCCAGATGATCAGGAACGGGATGGTCTGCCACTCGGGGATGAGGTGCATGGCGAGGAGGTTCAGCCCAATGAAGATCACCAGGGCAATGTCCACCCGGTAGGCCCTGGCCCAGTGCAGGATTCCGCCGCTTCGCACTCAGCCGACCCCGCCCGCCAAGCCGTGCTGCGACCTTACCGCCACCATGTCCGCACACCGCCCCTTCCCGCGCATGACGCACGCGCCAAGCCGAATCCTACGATGCGGGCGCCGAATTAGGTAAGGCGTGCTCAGAGGTGGTCTTTTCGCGCGGCGGTCACCCCGCGTTCCGCCGCATCGTCACCGGGCGCTTGGTGCGCGTCGGCGGCCCGGCGTCCGCATTGCCGGTCCCGCTGCCAGGAAAGATCGAGGCTCGCGCCGCTGGCGGGGACACCTTCACCGCCTCGGCCGGCCGGAACGGCCGGTTCCGCCTGCCGCTTCCGCCCGGCGCGTACACGGTGACCGGGCGCAGCCCGCTGATCAGCGGGGGCAAGCAGCCGTGCCGCGCTGGCGACCGGCTCCGCGTGACGAGGCACCGCGCGGACCAGGGGTGTGACAGAAGTGATCACAGAGAGCAGAGTGATCTAAGTGACTAATGTGTCGCCACCGCCGCCGGGCGCCCGCCGACCAGGCCCGTCCGCCACCGCCGCCGGGCGCCCGCCGACCAGGCCCGCCCGCCACCGGCTGCAGGACGCCCGCCGATCAGGTCCGTCCGCCGCTGCCCCGGCGCCCGGCGACCCCGGCGACCCCGGCCGCACCGCCGCCGCTCACGCGGCTTACCTGGCCCGCGGGCCGCGAGGCGGCTACAGCCCGAGCAGCTCAGGCAGGCGGTCGACCGGGAAGCCGGGACTGCGGTGGCCGTCGCGGCCCGTCATCGTCGTGCCGGCGACCAGCACGTTCACCACGGCCTCCTCGACGCACTGCACGACCGCTTCGAACAACGGGTTCAGCTGCCCCCACGGCACGAACTCGATGCTCGGCAGCCTGTCGTCCCCGCCCCTCCCCAGCGCGTCGAGCGAGCTGTCCAGCATCCCGACGTTGGTCGCGGAGAACGCGAGGAACAGGTCACCGGAGAAGTGACTGCCGGTCGTCCCCGTGCGGGCCAGGCCGAGCGGCACCCGGCGGGCCAGGGCATTGCACTGGCCGGGCAGCAGCGGGGCGTCGGTGGCCACGATCGTGATGCACGACCCGGCGCCGGGCGGGGCGATCCAGTCCGTCTCCTCCATCGGGTTGTCCGCGCCGAGCACGGAACCCAGGCGGCGCCCGGCCACGACCAGCTCGCCCCGGCTGCCGAAGTTCGCCTGCATCAGCGTCCCGACCGTGTAGCGGCGCGAACCTATCTGGGCCCGGCGGGAGGCAGTCCCGGTGCCGCCCTTGAAGGCGTAGCAGTTCATCCCGGTGCCGCCGCCGACGGAGCCTTCGGCGACCGGGCCGCTGCTCGCCTTGTCGAGCGCCAGGATCGCTGTCTGCTCGGTGACGTGCGCCCCGTTGATGTCGTTCAGGTAGCCGTCCCACGTCTCGGCGACGACGGGCAGGTGCCAGCGCCGGGCAAGCTCCGGATGCATCCCGATTGACCAGTCGATGATCCCCCGGTGCACCGCGCCGATGGCGTGCGTGTTCGTGATGCCGACCGGCAGCGACAGCGCTCCGGTCTCGTCGAGCCAGGCAGTGCCGGTCATCTCGCCGTTGCCGTTCAGCGAGTACCAGCCGGCCGGGCAGGACCGGCCGACCTGCGAGCGGCCGAGCGGCAGGACCGCCGTCACCCCGGTGCGGACCGGGCCGCGGCCGACATCGAGCGGGCCATCCCCCGAGATCAGGGTCTCGTAGCCGACCTGCACGCCGGCCACGTCGGTGATCGCATTCCACTCCCCCGGCTCGCCCTGGAAGGCAATCCCGAGCTCGCGGGCGCGCGGCCGCCGCGCCGCGTCCCCGCCGCCTGAACCGTTCCGCATCCGCTCAGTGCTCCATTCGCTCAGTGCTCCGTCTCGTACCCGCCGACCGGGTGGATCTCCAGCGCCGGTCCCATCAGGATGCCGCCGGCCTCGTCGGCCGCGTGCTCGTCGTGCGGCGCGGCCGGCATCGTCCACCGCGTCTCCCGATGCCGGCGCAGGTAGTCGTAGTAGTACGCGTAACAGACGGCCAGCGCCCCGACTGCGATGATCACCTGCGACGGGTTCCCATTCCAGAGTTCGTAGGTGACATAGCCGAGGGTCAGGATCACGGCGACCGGCGCCAGCGGCCAGGCCGGCATGTACCTGGCGTGCGCGGTCGTGCCGTTGCGCCGGCCGACGATGGCCGACGATGGCCGACACCACCGCGGCTGTGCTGGCCGGCGCATAGTCACCGTTCTCACGCGCGCAGCAGGTCGCCGATCGCGGCGATGCCCGACGCGATCGCGCGCTCGCCCAGGTTGCCGAACCCGAGCACGAGCTGCGCGGGGACCGCAGACCTGCTCGACCGGTGGCTGCTCATGCCGTAGAGGCCGACCGAGCGCTCCAGCGCGGCCGCGATCACCGGCTGCTCGGCGCGGGTGCCGGGCAGATGTGCCACCGCGTGGAAGCCGGCCGCCAGGCCGGTGACCGCGACATCGGGGGCGTGCGCGGCCAGCGCATGGGTCAGCGCCGAGCGCTTCCTGGCGTAGCTGGCGCGCATCCGGCGCAGATGCCGGTCGTAGCGGCCGGACTCCATCAAGATCGCGAGCGCGAGCTGGTCGAGAACCGGGGAGCCGCGGTCCTGCCTGGCCTTCTCCGCTCCGGCGGCGGCCGCCAGCCACGGCGGGCAGAGCACCCAGCCCAGTCGCAGCGACGGAGCGAGCGACTTGCTCACGGTCCCGATCGCGGCTACCCGGTCCGGGGCCAGCCCCTGCAACGCGCCCACGGGGTCCCGGTCGTAACGGAACTCGGCGTCGTAGTCGTCCTCGATGATCGTCGCGCCCGCGCCGGCCGCCCACTCGGCGAGCTGGAGCCGTCGCTGCGGGCTCAGCACCACGCCGGTCGGCCACTGGTGTGCGGGGGTCAGCACGACCGCCCTGGCGCCCGTCGCGGCGAGCGCCGCCACGTCGATCCCCGACTCTTCTACCGGCACGGGAACCGCGTCGACACCCGCCGCGGCCGCCGCGGCCGCGACGGTCGCGCTGTAGCCAGGGTCCTCGAACGCCACGAGCGAGATCCCGCCGCCGGCCAGGGCACGCAGGGCGATGTTCAGGCCCTGCGCGAAACCGGCGCAGACGACGATCCGGCCGGGGTCGGCGACCGCCGCCCGCACCCGGCGCAGGTAGGCGGCGAGCACCTCGCGCAACTCCTGGCTGCCGCGCGGGTCACCGTAGCCGAGCTCCGCGTTCGGCGCGGCACGGCACGCCTCCCGCACCGCCCAGGCCCAGTCGGCGCGCGGGAAGCTGGCAAGGTCGGGCACGCCCGCGGCGAAGTCGACGCTGACCCCCGGGCCGCGCGGCGACGCATGATCTGCCCAGGCCGGCGCCCGCGCCGGCCCAGGCTCGGCCCCCGCGGGCGGCGACGCCGGCGCTGATACGGGCGGTGCCGGCTGCGCCGGCCACGCGGGCTGCGGGGCAGCCGCTCCGGCGGCAACCCTGGTCGCTGAGCCGACCCGGGTCTCCAGGTATCCCTCCGCCAGGAGCTGCGCGTAGCAGTCTTGCACCAAGCCGCGGGAGAGCCCGAGCTCGCGCGCCAGCTCGCGCGACGAAGGCAGCCGCTCGCCAGCACCCAGCCTCCCCGACCTGATCGCATCCCTGAGCTGGCGTTCGAGCTGGGAACGCAGCGGCTCGGCGGCTCGCCGGTCCACGGCGAGCAACAGCTCAGGTCCCAAACCGGACCACTCCACAGGCACGAAATTGGAGCTTACCAGTAGACCAGTCCGCTCCTAACGTGCTGTCTATGACAGCTATCACGCAGCCGCGCGGCGGCAACGGACTCGGCAGGTACGCCGACGTGCTCAGGACCCCGGGCGCGCTGGGGTTCGCCATTCCCGGGATCATCGGCCGCATGCCGATGGGCATGCTCAGCATCGCCCAGGTCATGCTGCTCGTGTCCGTCACCGGACGGTACGGCACCGCCGGCGCCGTGGCGGCAACGAGCGCGGTCGCCTACGCGATCGCCACCCCCCGGCTAGCCCGGCTGGCCGACCGGTTCGGGCAGGCCCGCGTGCTTCGCCCGCTCGCCGCGGTCTTCGCCGTTGCCACCGCGGCCTTCGCGGCCTGCGCGGTCGGGCGGGCGCCGACCTGGGCGCTGTTCGTCACCGGCGGTCTCAGCCGGGCGAGCATGCCGTCGCTCGGGCCGATGGTCCGCGCGCGGTGGAGTCAGCTGCTCGCCGGGACCGGCGGGCTTGATTCTGCGTTCTCCCTCGAAGGCATCGCCGACGAGCTCATCTTCATCGCCGGGCCGGTGCTGGCGGTGACGCTGGTCACCGAGGTGCGGCCGGTCAGCGGCGTGCTCGCCGCCGTGGTGCTGAGCGTCGCCGGAGTAGCCGGCCTGACGATGCAGCGGCGCAGCGAGCCGGGCGTCCTTCCCTCCTCGCGGGGCCGCGGATCGGTGCTCCGCAGCCGCGGCCTGCGCGCGCTCATCGGCATGCACGTCTGCCTGGGCGCGCTGTTCGCGGCCGTCGACCTGGCGACAGTCGCCTTCGCCACCGAGCACGGAGCCGGCGCAATGGCCGGGCCGCTGCTGGGCCTCTACGGCCTGGGCAGCGCGATCGCCGGCCTCTGGTACGGGGCGCGGCACTGGCGGGCACCGCACAGTTCCCGGCTCCGCGCCGGGTTCGCGGCTACCGCGCTCGGCGTCGGCCCGCTCGCGTTCATGCCGGGACTGGCCGCGATGGCCGTCGCCATCTTCGTTGCGGGGCTCGGCATCTCGGCCACGCTGATCAGCTCGTACACCATCGCCGAGCGCGTGGTGAACGCCGGGCAGCGGACCGAGGGCATGTCGTGGCTGACGACCGCCGCCGCGACCGGGACGGCGATCGGTGCCTCGATAGCCGGCCGCCTGGTCGATGCGCACGGCGCCGGCGCCGGATACCTGTTCGGCCTGGCCTGCGGGCTGGCCGGACTGGCCATCCTGACCTGCATGCTCCGTCACCTGGGCGGAGGCCCTGACCAGTCCGGGCCGGTCAGCAGGTCAGGCTGACCGTCTGGTTGCCCGGGCTCGGACGGCGTGATCCGAGGCTCGCGCCAGGAACCGCGGTAAGCCGAAGGGTTCTGGGTTACGCGAAGAGAAAGCGGCTCGCATAGGCGCGAAGTCTTCTCGTTAACGCGCGCGGGCCCCCTGCGCCGACCGTGTTAGCCGGATTGCTGGGGTTCCGTGGCGCGGCGCTGGGTGAAACTGAACCAGTTTCCCGAATCGTCCCGCAGGATCGCCTCGGTGCCGTAAGGGCGGTCAGCCGGCGTCTGGACGAACTCGACGCCGCGCTCGACGAGGGTCTCGTAGTCGGCGCGGCAGTCGGTCGTGGCCATCACGCCGGGACTCAGCGCGCCCTTGGCGACCAGCGCGCGGACCTGCACGGCAGTGTCCGCGTCAAGCATCGAGCTGGCCGGGTCCATCAGCAGGAACTCCTGGCCAGAGCTGCCCGGCGACCGGACCGTCAGCCAGCGCCCGCCGCTGTCGAGCTGGATGTCGTTGGTGAGGTCGAAACCGAGTTGCTTGGTGTAGAACTCCTTCGCCGAATCCTGGTCGAGCACCCAGACCGACACGATCGAGATGCCGGTGATCATCGTGTCCTCCTCGTTGTAGACGCCTGAACGACGGTACGGCGGAAGCCGGTTGCCCGCTTCTCCGAAATTGCGGTCTGTCAGCGGGAGCGGACCGGGCCGACCCTCTCGGCCGGGCCGGCCGAGCCCGGCGGACCGGCCGCGCGCAGCCCGGTTCGCCACATCAGCGCGAAACAGCCGGGGATCGGCGCGGGGCCGCCCTGGCGCGCCGCCTCCCGCCGGTAGTCAGAAGGCGACCGCCCGATGATGTCGGCGAACCGGCGGCTGAAGGTACCCAGGCTGCTGAACCCCACCAGCATGCAGATCTCGGTGACGGTCAGGTTGACCGAGCGGAGCAGGTCGCACGCCCGCTCGACCCGGCGGCGGGTCAGGTACCTGCCGGGCGTCTCGCCGTAGGCCGCGCCGAAGGCCCTGATGAACTGGCCGAGCGAGTACCCCGCCTCGGCCGCGAGCGCCGCGATCCCGATCTGCTGGGCGTAGTCGCGGTCGATCCGGTCCCGCGCGCGCCGCAGCGCTCGCAGGCTGGCGACATCCACGGCACCCGGGCCCACATCGCCAACCTAGCCGTACCGAGCTCACCCGCCGGCTTCCCCCGAGTTGGGGCCCAATCTCTGCCCGGTTTAGTGCGCCGCGCCCTCGTACCTAAAGTGAAAATCAGGCGAGACCAGATCCGGGCAAGTCGTCCGAGTGGCACGCCTGGGCGGCGTCGGACCAGCGGCGGAGGTGGGTCCTGATCGACCAGGACTCGATCGCGTCCTTGACGGGCAGCGGCGGAATCTCAGGCACGGCGACAGGGTAACCGTCTTGCCACAGTTTCGCCGGGAATTATTTGCGCGCGAAAAATGGGTGTACCCGGGCGGATCCGCGCGGTTACGGTTGGCGCTCCAGCGGAGGTAGTCATGGAGCAGATCAGCAAGAAGCTGATGAACTGGGCGTCGATACTCGGCGACAAAGCACGCGCGCAGGCCGAGCGCACGGCGGCGATGCCGTTCGTCTACCCGCACGTTGCCCTGATGCCGGACGCGCATCTGGGCAAGGGCGCGACCGTCGGCTCGGTCATCCCGACCCTGGGCGCGATCATGCCCGCCGCGGTCGGCGTCGACATCGGCTGCGGCATGATCGCGCTGCGCACGCAGTTCACCGCCGAGGACGCCCGCGCCCGCGGCGACCTGGCCGCGCTGCGCGAGGCGATCGAGCGCGCGATCCCGCTCTCGGCCGGACGGTACAACGGCCGGATCTACGGTGAGCAGACCACGGCCAGGATGACCGAGCTTGAGACGCGCGAGGGCGCCGACAGCGCGGAGCAGATCGCGCCGAACTGGCGGCTCCAGCTCGGCAGCCTCGGCTCGGGCAACCACTTCATCGAGGTCAGCCTCGACGAGGCGGACCGGGTCTGGCTGTTCCTGCACTCCGGATCGCGTGGCGTGGGCAACAAGCTGGCGCAGCGCCACATCCAGACCGCGCAGGCGCTGGCCGCGAAGTGGTGGATCACCCTGCCCGACCGCGACCTGGCCTACCTGGTCGAGGACACCGCCGAGTTCTGGGCGTACATCACGGACCTGCGCTGGGCGCAGCACTTCGCGCTGCTGAACCGCGAGGAGATGATGCACCGGGTGGCCGACTGCGCGTCGGACTGGTTCTGCCGCGCGGTCGAGTCCGCCGAGACGGTGAACACCCACCACAACTACACCGAGCGGGAGACCCACTTCGGCAAGGAGGTGTGGCTGTCGCGCAAGGGCGCGATCGACGCGTCGCCGGGCAAGCCGGGCCTGATCCCCGGGTCGATGGGCACCCGCTCCTACATCGTGACCGGCAAGGGCAACCGGCTCGCGCTGAACTCCTCCCCGCACGGCGCGGGCCGCGAGTACAGCAGGTCGGCCGCGCGGAAGGCGTTCAGCCGTGCCCAGCTCGACACCGCGATGGCCGGCATCGAGTGGCGCAGGACCGACGCGTTCCTCGACGAGATCCCCGGTGCCTACAAGGACATCGACGTGATCATGGAGGACGCTAAGGACCTCGTCGAGATCAGGCACGTGCTGCGCCAGATCGTCAACGTCAAGGGCAACTGAGCGGCGGGGCCGGGGGCGGGGGCGGGCTGGCGGCGGTCCGGGCCGCGGCCGCCCCGGCCGCGGCCTCCCCGGCCGCGGGCACGACGACCGCCGTCGCGATCAGGCCGTGCCTGACAGTCCAGCGCCCGTGGTAGGCGGTGACCGGCCGGCCGCCGACCACGGGCCCCGGGACGAGCAGCCGCGCGGCGAACGTGCCCGAAGGGTGCAGCGTGAGTTCGGCGTCGGTAAATCCCAGCCACCGTCCGGTGGCGGGAAACCACGCCTTATAGACCGACTCCTTGGCGCTGAACAAGATTCTGTCCCAACAAAGACCGGGCGCGGCTGCCGCCAGGCCGGCCAGCGCCGCCCGCTCCGGCTCGCTGGCCACCATCGGCAGCACGCCGTCTGGCAGCAGGTCATGCGGTTCCGCGTCGATCCCGATCGCGGAGAACGCCTCGGTCCTGCCGATCGCGCAGGCGCGATATCCCTCGCAGTGGGTCATGCTGCCGACCACGCCGGGCGGCCAGACCGGGGCGCCCGACGGGGCGCGCGGGACCGGCGCGGCATCGAAGCCCGCGCTGGCCAGGGCGCGCCGGGCGCACGCTCGCACGGCGGCAAACTCCCGCCGCCGCTTCGGCGCCGCACCGGCGATGGCCGCCTCCTCGGCGGGGAACAGCGGCGCGCCGTCGCACTCGTCGCCGAACGCTTCGGCCGCGACAACCTCGGGCGGCACGATCGAGGCGAGCAACGCGCTTACCACCATGTCCCAATGCCGTCCGCTGCTGTCGTCTCGTCCGCCGCGCCCGCATGACTGTCGTCGGTGGACACCGAGGACTGCCCAGCCAGACCCTCCGGAGCCGATCGGCGACCAGATCCGCGCCACGCCCTAACGGCCCGCCCAGCTCTCCCGCGAGGCCGCGGCGATCGGAACCAGCGACATCGGCGGACCGTTGATGTCGTTATAGCAGCATCAACGGTCCGCCGATGTTGGGGGACTGGCTCGGGACGGCCGGGCCGGCGGCCCGGGCGGGGTGGTATCCGGCTACGGCGGCTCGGGCGGGGTGGAACCCGGCGACGGCGGGGCGGCGACCGGGCACCGAGCGGTGAATGATCCTGCCGCGATCGGGTATCTGCTGGTGCGCCGCGTATACGCCGGAATCGCCGATCGCTTCCAGCAACGCCAACCCCTACGAATGACCTGGGCGGCGGCAGCGGCGCCGCCCGGTAACAGAGGTGCATGTGCCGACGTCACAGCCACCCGCCGATGAGTTCGGCGGGAGTTCCTCCGGGCCGGGTTTCTCTGGCCGGCCGGACGCGATCCCGGTCCCGGCCGGGCCGGACGCGGTCCCCGACCCGGCCGGGCCGGGCCAGAACGGGGACCGCCGGGCCGACCTGATCGAGACCGCGCAGGAGCACTGGGCCGCCGCCCTGACCGACCTGGGCGGCAGGAACACGCTGCTCTACTTCAAGGACCGGCGATCCGGCACGCTCGACCTCGCCGACGCCGACCCGGACGCCTTCGCGCACTTCATCCAGACCGGCTCGATCAGGCTGACCAGGCTCTTCCGCGACGTCGATATCCGCGCCGACGCGATCCGGCGGATCCAGGTGATCTACCGGAAGGCACGGGAGCTGCTCGAGGAGCGCGGGATCAGGGCCGGATACCTGGCGACCGGGATGGCGCGCTGGGACGAGCTGTTCCTGCAGCCTGCCGCTCCTGTCCTGCTGCGCGGCCTGACGATCACGCCCACCCGCGCCAGGCACGACGACTTCGAGCTCGCACTCGACGACGAGCCCGCGGTGAACCCCGTCCTGCTGCACAAGCTGGCCAGCGTCTACGGCGCCGCCACCGACAAGCTCGCCGACCTGCGCGGCGACCGGCTCTACCGGGCGCTCACCGCCGCCGCCGAGGCCGCCGAGGTCCCGGGGTTCGCGATCGTGGACAGGAACGTGATCGGCACCTTCACCTACGCCAAGCTGCCCATGGTGCGCGACATACAGAACGCCGCGGAGCTGCTGGCCGACAGCGACGTGGTGGCGGCCATCGCCGGCGATCCCGACGCCCAGGAGCTGCTGTCGGCCGACGACGCCGAAACGCCGCTGCTCGACTCGCCCGACTCCGACTACTCGGTTCTCGACGCCGACTCGTCGCAGCGCAGCGCGATCGCGGCGGTGCTGTCCGGCCGCAGCCTGGTGATCCACGGCCCGCCGGGAACCGGCAAGAGCCAGACCATCGCCAACCTGACCGCCGCGCTGGTCGCGCGGGGCAGGA
>WNGQ01007862.1_pt1 | contig 10221 bp, 13 predicted proteins | sample 5407661 | NCBI WGS metagenome assembly WNGQ01 (sample SAMN13153382, study PRJNA577476) | soil metagenome | isolation source: 60 cm soil or saprolite under Garry oak tree replicate 2 | place: USA:California | collected 2016-06-15 | reverse complement strand
TAGGCTCACCTAGCGGATTCTGCTTTGTATGGCGTTGGTCCAGCAGGATATTGGCCGGTTTGATGTCACGGTGGATCATCCCGTGCTGATGGGCATAGTCGATGGCTCGGCTCATAGAGGTGAAAAGATGGACGATGTCGGCAGCAGACGGAAACTTCCCAATGCGAGAGGTAGTACGTATGCAGTTGGCCAACGTCTGCCCCTCGACGAAGTCCATGATCATGTAGGCGGTGGAGTGGTTCGACTCTGGGGGTTGCGATACCTGAAAATCATGGATCTGTACGATATTGGGATGGTGTAGGGAGGCAATGACGCGTGCCTCACGCGAGAAACGCATGATAAACTCGGGGTCAGACTGCAAGTCTGCATGAAGAAGCTTGACGGCGACATAACGCTCTAATTGCGGGTCGTACGCCTTCCAGACCTCAGCCATACCTCCTCGTCCCAAGCGCTCACGCAATTCGTATTTGCCAAGGCGTCGTGGACCTGTAGATGCATCTGTGCTCATAAGTAGCCCCTCTTTTTCAAAGATTCTCTGGCCTCTAGTTTTCTTCAATTGACGAAGAACCGTATTACAAGCAACACATTACAAGCGTGTTGAGCAGCGTCCATGATCATCTCTATAATAACAGTAGAGGTTGAACTTGTCAATGGAATTACTTGTTCATTATCTATATTTCAAGCAAAGGCTCCGAGTGTCAATAAATATTGCCCCAACTGTACCTATTACTTTTAATGATGGATATCCAATGGCAGAGAGAGTAGACGATAATGGAACTGCGGTAAAAACGCACTGGTTACCCACGTGCTCATAAAATAGGCTGCATCTTCATGTGTCCTCCGGCGCTTCCTACATTTGAGTGAGTAGAGCTAGCTAACCTGAAGCGCAAGTCCTGCTTAACGCCACCAATCTACAACCAATTTCGCTACTAGCAAGACGTTTGCTGGTCTCATTTTTAGGACACGAGTTATAGCAAAATAAGGACCATCATGGGATGTCCATACCATGGAAAACAGCGACGGCAGGAATTTTTTAGCCTGGCATCGCGAGTACCTATCCAAGTTAGAGACCCAGCTACAGTTGCACAACCCACTCGTGACGATTCCGTACTGGAACTGGGTTGAAGATCGTGCCATTCCGCCAGCGCTGTCCAATCCAGAGGATTTGGCCGCGTGGGGAGTAACGAGAGGGCCCAATTTTAACCCCGATGACCTGCCAAACATGCCAGATGTTCAAATCGTTCAGAACATGTCGACGTTCCCTGCATTTGAGAAGACGCTTGAAAGAATACATGGCTGGGTACACAACGCCGTGGGTGGCACGATGGCAACGAGTGCTTCACCCGCTGATCCTCTCTTCTGGCTCCATCATGCGTTCATAGACAAGCTCTGGGAAGACTGGAAAGCCTCGGGGGATCCTCAATTGGATCTGCCAAATGGGACGGAGACCTTGCTACCACCACCGATCTTTACAGATACCGTCTCTCAGGTCCTCACCACCACGTTTCTTCACTACAGATACGTGTAGCAGACCGAGGAGAATGTAGCGCGCATCTGAACAGGGCTGTGGATGTGGATGCCGCGGGGAAAGAAACGGGAAGTCGGTACTCGCGCGGAGAGAGCGGAATGTCCTGTCCTGCGCGCAGCACCCGGCTGCGCACGAAGTCCACCGTGAGGTCTCCAATCGTCTTCTCCGGGCGCCGGTGCTCGTGCCTGCTCGATGCCCGGCCAGTGTTCGCGCTGCAGCACCCGCTGCATGCGCGCAAGCAATTCGTCCACATCGAACGGTTTGCAGAGATACTCGTCAGCCCCAGTTCGATCAGATTGCTCATTTTCTCAGCCTGCAACATGCTGATGATCAACGCCTGGGAGTGCTCCTTGATGCGCTGGCAGACGGCAAAGGCTTCAAGTATGAGCCGCTCTATATGGATATTTCAAACCTACATCTGTTTGTCGCACGAAGAACGAGTCAGCCACCAAGAAACGGTCAAAAAGAAAGCACAAACGGCTTCCACTGGGAATGGACGCCGTCCCCACCCCCGTTTTTTCGAGCCTCCGTTTGAGATTCTGACCAGCAACGATCAGGAGGGCCTCACTGTTGACCCGAAAGACACGCCGTAAGCGGAACCGTCGCATCCCATGCCAGTCTTTGGCACGAGCCGAATAAGGGTTCGACCCACACCTGACGCTTGCGCAAGGCCTTTTTGTAGGCTTCTGTTGGTGGGTAGGCACGAACCCGATCCAAACAGGCCTCATCCACACTGCGGCAGAGGCTGCGCCCCTGTTTGCTCGTGGTACATTTGGCTTTCAGCGGACAGTGATTACAGTCTTTGGCTCCTGCTCGATAGCGTCGCGACCGCTCGGTCGCATGCGCTCGATCAAAGCGCAGTTCTTTGCCTGCCGGACAGAGGTAGATATCACGCTCCGCCTCATAGCGGAACTGGTCCGCACTAAAGAACTCGGTTCGGTGATCCATATCCGGAATGGGGATGTAGGCCCGCATGCCCTGATCTTCGATGGCGACCAGATTGTCTTCGGTGCCGTACTTCTTGTCGCCTGTGACCTGTCGCGGCCACAGCTTCCAGCGGAAGCGCGTGCGCCAGAGCAGGTCGAGCATCGGTTGATTGTCCATTACTTCCGAAGGCGTCACCAGGACGTTCAAGATGATGCGCGATTTGCCTCCATCGACGACTGAGTCGCGTATGATAGCCCAGGTCCGGTCCATTCTTCGTCAGCATCAGTGTCGCGTCTGGGTCGGTGGTGCTCACTTGCAGATCCGCCACACGCTGTGAGCCTCGACCGGTAACGCTGCGGTCTTGTGCTCCCAGCTTCTCAAGCCAGTCATGCCGCTGGGTATTCTCCTGGGCGAGGGCTCCTGCTCCTCAGGTGAGAGCGAGGTGGGAAGTTGCGCAGGTGCTGGCCTCTCCTCCTGCTGATCGGCAGCACTGCCCGCACTTTCCTCTGGGAGGCTCTCCTGCTCAGTACTCTGGGATGTTTCACCGAACAGACTATCCAGATGCGCATCGACATAAAAGCGCGGCTTGAGCGAGTCCTTTCCCGCATTGGCTGCCACCTTGGTGCCATCGAAGTACAACTCTTTGCCCCACACGAGTCCCGCCGCTTGACACTGCTCCACAATCTTGTCAAAGAAGCGGCGGAAGACATCGACCCCATAGCGCTCACGGATACGGGTGAGACTCGAATGATCGGGCAAGGGTTCCCCCAAGTCATACCCTAAGAACCAGCGAATGCTGAGCCGATCTGCCGCATGACGCATCAGTTGGCGTTCGGAGCGGATGCCCTCGAAGAACATGACCAGTTGCAGTTTGAAGAACACCACCGGATCAACTGAGGGACGACCTTTGCCTGCATACTTCTCTTGCACGAACTCGCGCACAAACGAGAGATCAAGTGTGCGCTCCAGGTGGCGATAGAAGTGATCTTGTGGCACTAACTCTTCTAAAGAACCATTGATGAGCGGGGCAAAGGACCGCTCTTTCTTTCCCATCATGCGAATGCCCTCCAAGAGACGACTCACGACACTCTCTTGTTTACCACCCTTTTCATGACTTTGCAACTGGGTGTTTTCTTGAGTAACGAGGGGACTCGTCATCGCTTGAGAGCAGGGGGGAGAGCCAGATGAGTGCTCCCGTTCTTCTCGTGATGTCTCTGTGAAATCAGATCGGTCTCTCTTTTCTACTGTGATGGGGCTGTGATACTGGTGCTCCTTGTCGTGATCGATTTGAGAGATCAAACGGGTAATCTGTCCTCAGACCTCACACAGAGGACACACTAAAAACGGCTTCCAGTTCAAGGAGAAAAAATCATGTTCTCGACACAGAGCAAAACGCGGCCATCATTCTTGGTATTCGTGAGTGTAGCACTTCTCACCGTAGGCGTCCTTGTCGTGCTTTTAACGGGATGTGGCAGCCAACCGGCAGCCAAAACGGCTCCCACCCCCCAACCGGAGCGGCATGTCCAAGGCAAACTCAATATCATCGTCAATCAACCGGGCTATCAGCAGGATTGGCCGGCCTTTTCGCCCAACAACCTGGTCGTGCCGGCCAATAGCCTAGTGACGATCACCTTGCACGATTATGACCTTGGGCTGGACTCGACTCTGCCCAAAGATACGCCCTTTGCCACCGTACAAGGAACCGTCGGTGGGACGGCCTATCGCAACGGGCAGGCCTATGCCTCCCTGGCCCCCGACAAGATCGCGCACACCTTCACGATCATGCAACTGCACATCAATGTGCCCCTTCCCGGCGATGGCAAGGAGTCCGATACCATCAGCTTCACCTTCCACACCGGCAAAGCAGGCACCTACACCTTCCAGTGCTTCGACCCCTGCGGCACGGGTTCTAGCGGCTTTGAAGGCCCCATGGCGACCAAGGGCTACATGATGGGGACGCTGACGGTTCAATAAGGCAGAGCTCGTCGGGAGAGAGTGACCCAAGGAACGGGGGCTAGCTTGACACAAGACTAGCCCCTGTTCCAAAGGAGAGGAATAAGCCATGAAAAAGGTCCTAGCAGCGGTGGTCGTCCTGGTTGTGGTGACCGTGTGGGTTGTCGCCTGCGGGGGCAGTGCTGGAGGTGGTGGTGGAAATGCTGGCGGGGGCAGCAGTACCGATGTGCACATGGGGCAAACCAACTTCACCCCATCTTCCATGACCATCAGCAAGGGGAGCCGTATCAATCTGATCAATGATACAGCCGTCACCCATATCATTGCCAATGGCAAGTGGGAGAATAACACGGCTCAACCGGGAGCAGAACCTGGGGCACCCACCGTCAACAACCTGCAATTCACCACGGCCAATCAGAGCCAAACGATCGGACCCTTCACGACGGCTGGCACCTTTCATCTGTATTGCATCGTTCATCCAGGAATGAACCTGACGGTGACGGTCCAGTAAGGTGAGGAGCGTACGAGATGATTTGGCGAGAAACCCATGCCAATGCATTCCATGCTGAACAAGCCTTCCACGGGTGAAGGACAAAGCAGAGTGCACCTGCACTTTCAAAGCAGGCGGGAATGCTGCCTCAAGAAGAGAGGAGGAGAAATATGGTTGCTGGAGAGGTGATTTCGTTTCGGAAGGAGTATCGGATGAACACCTTCCCAGTTGCGGTCCAGTTGTATCAATGTGGAGAACGCGCAGGCTCTTGCACGCGCACGACTCAGATCATACACTCGGCACACGAGTTGAGGGAGTTTCAAGACGAGCTGACCAAACGAGAAAGCTTAGGTGAATGGATATTCATCGCCTACTTTGAAGCCAACGGAACCGAATAACCTGCTTGATCCCCTGTTCTCAACGTAAGGGATAGCCGCCAGTCGTTTTCTTTTTTCTGCTGAGCGTTCTCCAAAGACTTTGTGATGGCATTGTGATGGCAGATTGGGTGGCAAGGCGGTATACTTGAAGTGTGAGGAGGAGATGGAGCGACGGGGAAAAGAAAGGAGCAGATGCGACTGAATGACGGTTGAAGACCAAGTGGGCTGTGACGCACCGGCAAGGACATGTCTAGGAAAGTAGGCAGGTTGGTTGCTCACCAAGGTGAGCACACTGCGTGAAATAAGAAAACGATCCGTCCTCGGTTTCGGGAAGCGTCACAGCCCACACCCTTTTGTTCTCCGATGAGTGACGCATGCAAATGAAGCACATGCCTGGGTCGATGATGGCTCAGGTATTTTTGTTGTCCCCTCTGAGCATGAATGAAGCACATACCATGGGTTAAACTCATCATACATGGGTTTTTCAACACGCTGATCTCATATGAGGGAGCGCCCTTCGAGATACCTCTGCTTTGCATACACGACCTTCAGAAAAGTTTGACAAAGTAGGACATAGCTTGTATACTTGATGGATGAAGAACAAACGTTTGTTGCATCCTAAGGAAGCAGCCTACGAATTGGGCGTCTCCACCAAAACTATTCATCGGTGGGATGAAGCCGGGAAATTACGTACGGTACGCACCATAGGAAATCAACGGCGGATCCCTATCGAGGAGATCTGGCGACTGCGCAGCCAGGGGAAAAGAGCCGAGCGTTGTGTGCTCTATGCACGAGTGTCAAGTGCCCGACAAGAGCAAGATAGCCATCTTGCCCGACAGACGGCTCGATTGCGGGAAGCAGCAACTTCGCGGGGCTATGAAGTGGTCCAGATGATCACCGAACAGGCATCAAGTCTCAACGAACGGCGCAAGGGCATGAAGAAGCTGCTCTCGCTCATCGGAGAGCAGGCGGTGGATGTGGTGCTCATCGAATATCCCGAGCGGCTGGTGCGCTTTGGCTTCGGCTATCTGGAGCAGGCGTTTAGTTGGAAGGATGTGCGCTTGGAAGTGCTCGACCCGCCCAAGCACCAGGAACCCACCGAAGAACTCATTCAGGACATGTTAACGATTGTGACCGTGTTTGCAGGCAGGCTGTATGGCCAACGAGCCAAAGGTGTACGCAAACGGGTGGAAACCGTGCTCAAGGAATGTGAGCAGGAAGAGCAGGCCAATGGGACAGGCCAGTCGTACCACCAAGCTGCTCCTTGACCTCTCCGATCGTGGAGATGGGGGAGCCAATACCAGCAAACGAGTGTATCTGGAAGAGACGGGCAAGATCCTGGATGCGGCCCGTGCTTTCTACCTCGCTTTTTTTCTGGCGCATCCCGACAAGCTGACCGAGCGCGTGCGATATTTCTCAGAGAAACTCCAGCAGGAACGGGAACGGCTGCTTTCTCCTCATGAACTGCTGAGTTGGGCCGAGGCCCTCACCGTCGAAACAGCAGCCATCCCTCTCCGTTGCCTTCTTACAACTTCAGCCAACAGTTCCCTGATTTCCCATTCATCTATCGTCGTTCAGTGATCAAAGATGCCCTTGGCAAAGCCCGCTCCTACCTCTCGAATCTGGCGAACTGGAACACATCAGGCAAGAAAAAGGGGCAACCTGGGAGCCCAGGAGCGAGCAATCATCCGACCCTCTACGACGAAGCGTTCTGCCTGGACCTGGACGCGACGGACCTGCGTACTGGCCCACGCACGTGCTTTGCCCGCCTCAAGGTCTACACAGGAACTGGTTGGGAATGGCACAACTATCCGGTCAAACTGAGTCGCTACTTCCAAGCGCGCTGGCGTGATTCAGCTTGGGAGCACCACAGTCCCAAACTGATCGTGCGCCACAAGAGCGCGGCTCTGCACTTTCCGCAGGTGAAGCATGTTGAGGCCCAGCGGGTCAAAGAGAGCAAAGAAGATCCGCATCTGGTGACAGTCGGGGTTGATCTGAATGTCAAAAATCTGGCGGTGGTCACAGTCAGACAGGATGAGAGGATCATTGAGACCGTCTTCCTGACGGATCACGGTCTCGACCAGGCGCGCTATCGGCACCTCAAAAAAATCGCCAGGAAACAATGGCAGACCGGTAAACCTCTCAAAGGAGAGCACAGCAACCAACAGCTGTGGCGGCATGTTAGGCGGACGAACGAGGACGCGGCTCACAAGGTTGCCCACCAGATTGCCGAGATCTGCGCGAAATATCCCGGTTGCATTCTGCTCTTTGAGCGGTTGCGTAAGATCAGACCCAAAGGCGGTAGCAAATCCAGGCGGATGAATCGCCGCCAGGCGAACCAGTTGCGAGGCAAAATCAAGCAGTACACGAAAGACAAAGCCTATGCCTCATGCAGCACGGTAACAGCCGAAGTCAATCCACACGGCACCTCACAGTACTGCTCCCGATGCGGCGCGAAAGGGGAAAGGTTTTCCTATCGAGGCGGCAAGCGCATTGTGGAGAAGTGGGGGAAATTGTTCTTCTGTCCCAGCTGTCACTATGAGGCGAATGCCGACCACAATGCATCGAAAAATATGCATCACAGCTTTTATCACAAGCTGCATTGGCAATGGCGCGATAAGAGGCGCGCAGATCCCGCCCCGTCTGGCTAAAGGGCAGATGGGAGTCGCCTGCCAGAGGGACACCCCGCCAAAGACTGGCAGGCCAGGCCCGCCTCGCACGAGGCACGAAATGCGGTAGGGCTATCGTTGATCCCAACGGGGCACGTCCCAACCCACATGCTCTTTTGGGATATACCTGAGTCGATACCATCTCGGAATGTGGCAGGAACGCTGAGAGTGGCGGACTGATTCAGGGCGGCGAGAACGCGGTGTCCAGGTTTGTTCAACAAATTTGGATACTGTTGATACCACCCATCAGGTCACGATCACTACTCCAACCATGTAGGGGTGTTCTGCACAGTAGTACTGAAAGGTTCCCCGTGCCTGGAAGGTATAGCTAAATGAACTTCCCTGGTCGAGCGGACCACTCTCCCGGATGTCGGTCTCTGAGTCGATGATGTGTGGTAACACGACGCTGTGAATGGCGCTGTCCCGATTCGTCCAGGTGACGGTTGTTCCCCAGACTACCTTGATGACGGCAGGCTGGTAGGTGTAGTTGCGCGTGGAGACGTGCGTCACGCCGAGCGCAGGGGTAGATTGCGCAACAGGCGGTGGACTCGCGCTCGCTGCATAGGTTTGCAGGACGGCGGCCATTCCAACCCCTGTGCCAATCAGCGCCAGGATGCTGACCACAATCACCACGACAAGTATTCGCGTTGCTCTGTCTCGCATGGGTGTCTCTCCTTTTGCTTGTGCGCCCCCCGCAATCTCAGCGCGTACCCGGACGATCTCGACAGTGGCGGTGATGCGCTGTGTTCCACCCGGAGGGTCGCTTGATGTCCTCTCGATGGTTTGGTTGACTGATCAACACACTTCCTCAACTTCAGTTGTTTCTCGCTCCCGCTGCTCGTGTGTGCGTGTGGTCGAGGGTCGCAAGCACATACGGTGGCCGATCTACAAAACCCAGCCGACGGTCCAGTTCACGGCGGAGCTTGCGCTCCGACAGACGGCCATACGAGAACGGCTCTCCATCAATCAGAATGCCAGGAGGGAAGAGCAGTCCACCTTGCGTAGCCAGCCGCTGCCCCTCTGAGGAACCTATATCGAGCGTCGAGACCGAGAGCCAGTACTCGCGGGAGAGCCGCTCCAGGGTCTCTTTGGCCTGTTCGCACAATGCGCAGTGCTCCTGTGTGAGGAGCAAGATCGTGATGCGCTTATGATGCTCTCCATCGAGCGGCACCTCGAAATCCGATTCACACTTTTCCATTGAGTCCCTCCTTCATATCCGCAATCAATGTTGCAATCGGCACGTACATGGTGTAGTTGGGCGGGCCGCCAAAGTCGGCGCGCCACTTGGTGCGTCCATCGGGGCCGACCACGATAAAGGTGTGGCCATCGCTGGAATCACCCATCATGCCGTACTGGTTGGCGTTATACGTCCGGGACACTGCAAGGCCCGGGTCGGAGAGGATGGGTGTGGAGATGCCCTCGTCGGCTACCTTCTGTTTCAGGGCATCCGGCGAGTCGCCTGTGATGCTAATCATGGTATCGATGCAGAGCAAACGGAACTGCTGGCTGTTCGACTCAATATCTTTGATTTGCGTCCAGCATGGCTCGCAGCCTATCCCTTCCTGGAAAAACAACAGCACGGTCTTGCCCCGCAGGGCGACCAGATCAAAGGTGCTTCCATCGGTGGACTGGAGTCGGATAGGCGGAGCTTGCTTCCCGTCACCCGGACTTCCCACCGCAAACGTGTAGGGTCCAGTCTGATTGCCGCCGGCAGAGGAACCACCCGCCGTATTGAGTATGTAGATCACCCCTAGCACGATTACCGCTACCGAGATGAACACGGCTGCCTTCAGGCCGGTCTTGAAACGGCGGCTCTTCCCGTGATATTTGCGCTGATGGGTGGTCGGCTTCATAGGTGGTGTCGGCTTCGACGCCATCCCTTTGTGCTTTTCGACGTGTTTAGTGCTCACCGATCGTCTCCTTTACCTGTTCATCGAGCGCTGCTGCGACGGTCGATGGTTCGTCGTCGCTCAAAGCGGCAGCTTCCGGGTTCGGTGCCGTCCCCGCGTACTTGAGTGCACGCCAGGCCAACAGGCCGATGAGTAAGAAGAGGACAATGGCTGCGATCCAGTTGGGAAGAAAGGCCAGCGTACTCGTCATCACTCGCCCAAGGTGTTGTAACCAGACAAAGAATGTCGCCTGCCAGCCCGCAGGTGTCGGCATGGCCTGAGAGGTCAACCCGACCCAGATCATGGCCGCGCCCATGAGCATGAGCAGCAACCCGCTCAAGAGGCCGGTCACGCTGAGCGTGCGCCTCATAGAGCCGAGATGCCAGGT
>WNGQ01008862.1_pt1 | contig 10222 bp, 7 predicted proteins | sample 5407661 | NCBI WGS metagenome assembly WNGQ01 (sample SAMN13153382, study PRJNA577476) | soil metagenome | isolation source: 60 cm soil or saprolite under Garry oak tree replicate 2 | place: USA:California | collected 2016-06-15 | reverse complement strand
GGGTCGTCCTGCGGCGGCGGAGCGGAACCTTGCGCGAGCGAGGCCACACGTACCAGATCACGCAGCGCCTGTTGCCGCAAACCATACTGACTGATACGGGCGCTGATACGCAGAGCGAGTTGCAGCAGAGAGCGGGCCGATGCATCCGCATCGACATGATCCCGGCGCGCCTGCTGCAAAATCGCCTCGGACTGGCTGATCAAGGTTCGACACAGGTGAGAGAGCATACGCTGCGGCGTTGCATCCAGCGTGCGCGTGCCCTGACCCAGGATGGGACGAGTACCGTGAGGGTAAATGGCGGCACGTATAGCATCATACAGATCGAGATAGCCATTATGGCACTCGGTACAGCTTGCGAGATGATAGAGCAGGGGAGCATAATGTATCGTCGCCTGGGGATCGTTGTTAAGCAAAGCCATAATAAAATCCGGCAACTGTTGATAAAAACGCAGGTGATAATCGCTATCGAACTGCAGATCCAGTTGTGTTTCATCGCGCGCTTGCATCAATGGTGTCTCTGAGGGCGTGGTGTAATGCATAAGTTGCCGCAGCCATTGCGCCAATCGAAGAGCTTCCTCGTGAGAGGCATGTTGATCACCAAAGTGTATATCATTATTCATAGCAGTCTCCTCTAATAGCTTGCAATCTTGCTGTCGGCTCAGCCATCGTGCCAGGTGAGTAACCCCCCGGCTGCCAGTTCCTGTAGAGCTATGCGCACATCAGCACAGGCAAGATCATCGCGTGCCAGCGTTTGAATGTCCACAGTGTAACCATCTTCATGAGCCGCAAGAGTCGTATACTCAGTCAAACGTAAAGCCACCGTCACTGTCAAATTGGAACTTTGTTGTTGTAGACAGTGACGCAGTTTGCGGTGGGCATGGTCGCGATGCTGACTCATATGAGGATTGCGCTCCGTGGAAGGAGATGCTGCTCCATGTAGTTCTTCGTTTATGAAAGAGAGTAACTCATCCGCGCCTATAGCCTCCAACTCCTCAATGACCGCTTGCAACTGATTGGGAGCTGCCCGTAACACCAGGATGCAGTGCTTCAAGAGGTTGCGCAACTCAAGTTGTGAGGCGAGATGCAGCGTTATTTCCTCCGGCGTAGCAAAAGGAATATTGCCCCACACAGAAGTAACGGCATCTTCCATCGTGGTATTATCATCATCCGTATCGCCTGGAGATTCCAGTTGAGAAATAGTACTAACAGGTAGGCGACGTTTGCGCAGGCGATCGATAGCCTTATTTCTCACACTGCGGCTCAAGAAAGCATAGAATTGCGCATCAGTCAAACCATCCAGAGCAGTGAGCGGCTTGCTATCACCACCTCCGAAGAGACCCAGGCGTACAAGTTGCTCGACAACGTGCCCAATGACGGTATCAACTTCAAATGCATCGTATTTGAGTGAACCAAGGTGGCGTTGAGCATGCCGGTGAAGGTATGCATAGAGCAGCGGATAGCTCTGTTCAGGATGGTGCCGTAAGTCATAGGCAGTCAGTGGCATGCGGAAACATCCTCCGAAAGGGCCATAGATAGGTTATTGATTACATAGTCTTCGCATTGTACAAGGAAAACAGATTGGGCGCAATAACATATCTCCTTGCAGGAGATATGTTATTGCGCCCAACTTATGATTTGGGAGCCCGAAGCTATTCGAGGTCGCCGCGCTTACCGAGGCGCTGGTGTTCGTATGCTTTCTTGATCGCGCTCAGGCTGCGTTGCACTTCTCCGCGCTCTTCAAGCAAGTTCGCAAAGCGGAAATATGCGCTGGCCGCAATCTCATGGGCATTCGAAGCGTCGAGCAGTTCAAGGGCCTGGGTAAAGTACTGATCCGCAGAGGGGAAATCTCCACCCTGGTGCTGAATTTGCGCCAGTGCGATAAGCGCCTGGCCCTGCGTCTGAGGATCATTGCTCGAACGGGCAAATTTTAGAGCTTCCTGAGCTTCTTGCTCCGCCTCTTTTACATCGCCTCGTTTGAGAAGCAATTCGGCAAGGCTGGTGTGACAGAGAGAAGCCGTCACCTCATCGTTAAGTTCCCGCTCGATCGCGATCGACTTCCTATACTCCTGTTCAGCTTGAGTAAGGTCATTCTGCTTTTCCAGCGCCTTGCCCAGGCGCTGATGCGTTAAACCAACCAATCGCTGCTCGTCACGCATCGAATAGATAGCCAGGCTGCGCATAGCATAATCACGCGCCATTGTGAGCTTCCCAACGGATTTGTAACGCTGGCTAATTTCGATATACTTCTGCGCAAACTTTCGGCTATCCTGTTGAACGTCTTCGAGGGTTTGCAGTGCACGATGATAGAACTCGATAGACTTCTCCAACTCACCAAGTCTGAAAAAGTCATTCGCCAGATTGCTGTAGACTTCCAGCGAGAAAACAGGATCAGAAACCTGCTCGTTCTCTATAGCAGTGTTACAGCGCAGATGGTTCTCTACCGCTAATGTGTAATTATAGAGTAAGAAGTAGGCTTTACCAAGAAGATTGCGAGCTCGTTCGGTGTACTCGCTATCATTCATGGCTTCGCCCTGAGAAACTGCACCACGTAGATCAACGACGGCCTCTTGATACTCACTGGCACTCATGTGGACCTGCCCACGAAGAAGATAGAGGCGGTAAACCTGATCAATGGTGATGCGCTCCGGTTGAATAGGCGCAAGTAGCTCTTCAGCAGACCTAAAATCTCCCTGCTGGACGAGCACATCAGCCTGCAATAAATCAACGTCGATACGCTGATCCGGTCCGGAGTCGGCTGGCGAGTACCCTACTGCTCGGGCTTCGGCAGCACCGGCAGGAGATCCTTCCAGAAGAAAGGTCAGGGGAACATCAAGGCGACGAGCGAGAATGGAGAGAGCCTTCAAGGATGGCCGAATCTTCCCTCTCTCAATCGCCGAAATGTATGAGATCGAGAATTCGGGTGCAGCAAGTTGCGCCTGAGTCATCCCCAATTTGGTACGAACTTCACGAATGTTTGTACCGACTCTGGCGGCAACGGCCTTTCCCACATTGGCTGTTTCGAGGGATGGCATTGAACGATTCCTTTCAAACAGTAAGTAGAAATGGTAGCACGATGTGACTATTTCAACACACTCAAAATGCTGGTTCTTACGAGTATGACGCTTTGCGCATTTAACCTTGTGTAACTGCGCATTACTACTCTCCCGAAATATTATGAGTGTACAACGACATCGCTACCACAGGAGAGTAAATTCCTAGAAAATGCTTTATATAACGTAGTCTATCATAGACTAATGATTCTAGTCAACCGCTATGTACTTATATCATAGTGGCATTATACAAATCCTTGCCCTCAATACACTGGGGAAGCATCAAATATTTTTTGATTAAAAAATAATGTTGTTTTGTATTCATTTCGCAATAGCTGACTCTCCAGTGTTGTGATTATCTAGTTTTCATAGTAGGATAATATTACTGAAGTCAATTATAAAGAATGTGTAAAGAAAGTATATAGTAAAATAGCGAAAAGGGAGAAGATGGATACAATTCCTTTATTAATTCAGCACGCCGCCGAGCGCTTTCATGACCGTACCGCACTCATTCAGCCCTCCACGGGCAATGAGCTATCTTCATTATCCTTTGACCAGTTGCTTGATGCAGTTGATTCTTTCGCAGGATATCTGCAACAACAGGCGTTCTCCAAAGGAGACCGCATCATGATCTGGTCGGCGAGTTGTGCCGAATGGCTCATTGTCTATCTGGGCACGTTACGGGCGGGGCTCGTTGTCGTACCCTTAGACATCAGCACAAAAGAAGACTTTTTACAGCGTATCGCAGATACCACCGGCGCCAGATTACTGGTTACCACGAAGAAACAATACCAGGAATTACAACACTCTCCTGTGCCATTCATCGATATCGACGCTCTGCCTTCTGGAGAGCTTGATAGAACGGCTTTGCCAATTATAGAAGATGAGGATCTGGCTGAGCTAGTTTTTACTTCTGGTACTACTGGACAGCCAAAGGGAGTCATGCTCAGTCACCGCAATATCGTCTCCAATGCCACGGCCGCCGTAGAAGTCGTCGATATCAGAACTAACGATCGTGTGCTATCGATCCTCCCCCTCTCGCATATGTTCGAATTAACCATCGAAATGGCTGTCCTTTACAAAGGTGCATCTATTGTCTATGCACGTTCACTTACGCCCGAAACAATCTTCAGGCTGCTCTCATCCCAGCATATCTGCTGTACGGTACTTGTACCACAAGCGCTACAACTTTTCCTGAACGGCATTGAGCGCGAGGTGCGGCGACAACAGAAAGAGCAGCAGTTTGCATTACTGAAACGCATCGCCGCGATCGTACCTTTTGCATGGCGGCGCTATCTCTTCGGTTCTGTGCATAAGCGCTTCGGAGGCAGTTTCCGTTTTTTTGTCAGTGGGGGAGCGTATTTACCGCCCCAATTGGGAAGAGGCTGGGAACTGATGGGCTTTCGCGTACTTCAAGGATATGGGGCGACCGAGTGCTCACCGGTTATCTCCGCTAATCCTATGCACGATCATAATCTGGAGTCCGTTGGCAGGCCGTTACCGGGTATAGAAGTGCGCATTGCTCCTGATCAAGAGATACTGGTGCATGGTCCAAACGTGGCGCTGGGCTACTGGCACAATGCCGAAGCCAGCAACTCCGCCTTTGATAACGGCTGGTATCACACCGGCGATCTCGGGTACCTGGATGCCAGGCAGAACCTTTATATCAAGGGACGCAAGAAAAACCTGATCGTCCTTGCCAACGGCATGAATGTCTACCCGGAGGACGTTGAAAACATTTTACATCAGCAGGAGCACGTCAAAGACGCAGTTGTAATAGCGTTGACAAAACCGGGGCAGGGACCAGAAGTACATGCCATCTTGCTCTTAGAGCAGCCTGATAGTAGCATAGCCAAGAACGTCGTACAACAGGCCAACAAACGCCTCGCGTCGCACCAGCAGATCAGAGGCTATACGCTCTGGCAGGAGCAAGATTTCCCACGTACCAACACGCTGAAGGTAAAGCGGCAGGAGATACTGAGTAGCGTGGAAAAGATGCAAGAAGGAAAGTAGAAAAGCCATCATGCTCTATTTAGTTGCAACCCCTATAGGCAATCTCAATGATATCAGCTTACGCGCCCTGGAGACATTGCGTACTGTCGATCTCGTTGCCAGCGAGGATACGCGCAAAACGGGTTTGCTGCTCAAGCACTTCGATATCCAGAAGGCCCAGATGGCCTTTCACGAACATAATGAGGAACGGGCGGGAGAGCGCATCACCGAGCTTTTGCAGCAGGGAAGGTCGGTAGCAGTCGTTACCAACGCAGGCACGCCGGGCATATCCGATCCAGGCTATACCCTGGTGCGACGCGCTATTCAAGCACAGGTGGAGGTGACGATGATCCCAGGCCCGGCGGCCTTTGTAATGGCACTGGTGCTTTCAGGTCTTCCATTACACAGCTTTACATTCAGAGGATTTCCACCACGCAAAACAATCGGCAGGCGCAAATTCATGGAGGTTGACAAAGATGCCCCCCATACGCTCATCTATTACGAAAGTCCCTATCGAGTGGCAAGTTTCCTCGAAGACGCCATCGCCGTCTTCGGTGATCGTCCGGCGGCCCTGGCAAACGATCTGACAAAAATGTTCGAGAAAGTAGAACGTGGTACACTCTCATCGCTACACTCTCAGGTAGAACAGGGTAAACTCAAAGGAGAATTTATTGTGGTAATTGCTGGAAAAGAGTATAGTCTTCGTCAAGGTGAGCACGAAACTTTAGCCTTTGATAACGAGGAGCAGGACAAAGACTATACTTGATTACCACACTATTTGTGGAAAGTATAGGACGGTAGATAGGTAAATTGCAGGGCCGCGAGTCGCTCAGGAGGCGCAACAAGCGGCACATCCCAGTACGTCGGCCGCAGAAATTCCTCTGATTTCTGCAACTTCAGCGCGTATTGCCACTCCTGCCTGATATATGCGGATTGTGCGGCATGCGACGACCAGAAGAGTTGAAAGACTTCGGTCTCTTCTATGGCCCGCTTCAGCACATCGTTTAGTATCTCGCGAGAGCGAGATGCTTCTCGCGCTTGAACATCGACGCCCAGCAAGTGGGACACATCACGATACGCCTGGGCGATCATCGTATCTTCTTTACTATAGGATGCAAAAACATGCTTATAGGGTCTGGTAGTAGCTTCCATGCCACTGACCTGCTCAGGCTGCGTCTGCTCCGTAAACATCATCGACATCTTCAGTGTAGCAATTAAGAGCGGGCCAGCAAAGATACTGATACGCCCAGTAGTAGTGGTACTCGCCGCCAGCAGCTCTTTTTTGATAGAGAAGCGAAACATCGAGCGATGCCAGTTGTCGGTCCACTTAAAAGAGAGACGCCTGGGATTGAACACGACACCTTTACACTCAGGAACAATAGTGATATTTGTGGCTGGCAATAAAGGTTGTTCGAGGGGTGAAGAGAGACCGGCAGGAATATCCTCCAACTCCTGTCTGAAACGATCGGCATCTTCGTAGACGGCCGTAGTTGTGGCGTCTTGATGAGCATACACAAGCAGGGTATTCCATATATCGACAGAGACTTCCTTTGGATGAAAGGTCGTAAAGGACATCTGTTGTGAAAGGACCTCTACAGGTGCAGCGGGAACATGCACCGGTTGGGGAGGCTGCGTCACGGGTAAAGGAGGGCTTTCAAGCAGGGGAGCATGAATATCGGTTATCATGCGCTGCAGCGGCTCTTCGACGTTTGAACGTTTCGGGTCTTGCGCACTGACGTAAGGTTCGACAGCAAGAGTAGGCACATCCTCTATATCGATAGATTGAGCATCGACGATATGGAATAGAAATTCATTGACGCCAATCTTTATCGCATCACCATCATTGAGCGGATAGGCCGATACCGTGACGATTTTGCGACTATTGAGGTAAGTGCCATTGGCGCTATGGTCATCAAACAAGACATAACGCCCGCCCTCATAACGTACGATAGCATGATGGCGAGAAGTCAGCTTATCTTTCACAATCATGATATCGTTATTGGTCGAGCGCCCAATAAACGTTTGCAGTCTATTCAATGGATAATCGCGCAGACTTTTATTGCCGGAGCGGAGAGTCAGATAGCCGTTCATCTCCACACTGTTTGCCAGCTTTTGCGGAACCGTATTATATTCGAGGAGCGCCCTTTCCTGTACAGGTATGGACGACCAATCATTGACCACGATAGATGATGCTCCATCGGCGCGCGAGGAGCGCGCATCACGCACAGCCGGTCGTTTGCCCGAGATGAGTTGGGGTGAAGCCAGCTTCAAACGATTGCCACAGTTCATGCAAAACATATCAGTGGGTTGCACAGCTTTACCACAAAGCGGACAATGATCCTCACTGGATAATGGTTGCAGGGCCTGCCGGATACCCGATGAATTGTTGTTTTGCTCAGCAGGTTCCTGCACGGGCAGGGGAAGCTTCATATTATGGGGAAAGGGAAGCTGAGCATCGGAACCAGGCTCTCCTTGTACTTGATCCTGCAAACTTTGCTGATACCATAATTTTTGCGAAGACTGCTGTGCTAGTTTTTGTGCATAGTCGTCAACAGGGGCATACGCATCGCTGTTATTGCTGGCTCGTTTGTTGTTACGCAGGAGAAACAGAAGAAGCAGCACGAGGAGAATACAGATAGCTGCCAGTAAACCCAGCAGAACATATACATTACCAGGAATTGCCTGGAGAGCATTAAAAGTGAGCATAACTGATTCTCCCAAGAGATCGGCCCCCTTACCGATGGAGATAGGTAAACATCGCATCATTTAGAAAGTCATATCTACTGTTGCACATCTCACCAGAACAAGTATATCATCTTTGGCTTCTAAAGTGTACACCCTGCACAGAGTTTATGTGTTGAGAAGCAGCCTGACACACAAACTCTATGCATAAGAGGTAATATCTACCTATATACCCATAACACCGATCAGTTCTTTAACCGCATCGGCAGATTTTTGCAACTGAGCGCGCTCATTCGCGCTCAGCTCAACCTCAATGACCCGTTGCAGGCCACCCTTGCCCAGTTGAGCGGGAACGCCGACGAAGAGGTTATGGATACCGTACTCACCGTCAAGATAGACCGCGCAGGGCATAATCATCTTTTTATCGAACAGGATCGAGTCAACCATCTGCAAAATTGATGCCGATGGCGCAAAATAGGCGCTGCCAGTACCAAGCAACTTCACAATCTCCGCGCCGCCGTCGCGGGTGCGCTGGACAATCTGCTCAATGCGTTCGGCGGGAATGAGTTGTGAAATAGGGACGCCCGCCACCGTGCACATACGCGCCAAAGGTACCATTGTATCGCCGTGTCCCCCCAGCACATACGCCTGCACATCGCGCACGGACGCTCCGACCTCTTGCGCGATAAACGTGCGGAAGCGAGCGGTATCGAGCACACCAGCCATACCAATAACCCTTTCGCGCGGAAAGCCACTCACATACAGTGCCAGTTGCGCCATCGCATCGAGGGGATTGGTGACCATAATAATAATGGCATTGGGCGAATATTTCACTACCTGTTCGGTCACTTGAGAGATCACGGCCTGATTCTTTTTCACCAGATCGTCGCGTGACATACCCGGCTTGCGCGGGAAGCCAGAAGTAATCACCACAATATCAGAGCCCGCCGTATCGGCATAGTCATTTGTGCCGATCACCTGCGAGTCATAGCCTAATACGGGGCCAGCCTGCAACATATCAAGAGCCTTGCCCTGTGGCATACCCTCGACAATATCGAACATGACAATATCCGCATAGTCGCGCTCGACTAGACGTTGAACGAGTGTGCTGCCGACAAACCCGGCTCCTACAACTGTAATCTTACTACGCATAGTGATTGTCCTTTCACAACGGCTACCCGGCACATTCCACACTAAGCATCTCTCTCTACCGGGAAGCAATTTTATCTACAACTATTGTATGCCTTGATGCGCGCTTATGGCAAAACAGCTACGGGCTAGTGGGAATGGCCAGAACAACGAAAAAATACTTGACAATGCACCAATCTTAGAGTAATATACAAACCGCGAAATCAAAAAAACATTGGGGTGTCGTTCAACGGTAGGACGGCTGACTCTGGATCAGTTGATTGGGGTTCGAATCCCTGCACCCCAGCCATTTAAACGGCTCACGGAGCCAATCACAGCACTCTTTTAGAAGATAGAAGAGTGCTTCTTTTTGCCCTTTGTAAGTCAACTGACTGGGCTATTTCTGATAAAAGTAATGTTGAGATTGTGTGTCTATAAAATTAGAGCCTAAACTGCCCAGGTTAGGCTCTAAGAGGTTTCATACACTCTCATTGTGATGGGGGGCGCTGTGGGTTTATTGTAGTAAGCAGTTGTTTGAGTGTATCGAGAATGCGGTTCTCCATAGTTGCCAGATCTTCTTTGGTTGCCATAGCAGCCAGATCTTCTTTGGTTGCCATAGCAGCCAGATCTTCTTTGGTTGCCATAGTTGCCAGGTCTTCTTTAGTTGCCATAGCAGTTTTAATATTAGCGATATCTTCTTCTATCTTATCAAGGCGCATATCCGTTTGGTTAAAGCGTGTGTCTATTTGGCGCTCTGTCTCAATCTGATAGTCTACCAGTTGTTTGAAACTAGCGTTCATGTCTTCTTTTAGTTCTTGTGCGATATCGGTTTGAGTGGTAACGAGTCCTTTTATCATTATCAATTCATATGCAAAGTTTTGCAAAACAGGTCGATATTCTCTTGTTGTTCTCTCTAGTGCTGTGATCCGTTCTTCTTGTGTTGGCATTGGTTCCTCCTCCTTGATATCCAGTCCATAAACCACGTGTCGCCTAGTGATAATGATAACATACTATACTGGCTTTTAGTAGTTTGTGGTACTGCTGTTCTAAAGGCTTTAACAGTGCGCAATCGTGCTATAATAAGCCTGTTTATCGACAGATGATGGTTACTGAAATGCTGAATAGCTTTTTCAAGTCCACTGACTTTGCAAAAAGGCAGTAGCTCCAGTGGACTTAAAACTGCTCCAGATGCTGGTTGATAGGGTATTCGAGTCCTATGTTGTAGAGGAGACGATGATGATGGAAAAAGAGACACGACCACTGCCCGAAGGTAATCGCGAACTACAGTCAGAAACGCAGGCGCGCAAATGGGCGCGCAGGCGCGATATCCCCATCGCCATCCTCGCCTGGGTAGTCCTGTTCGCCGTCAT
>WNGQ01011027.1_pt1 | contig 10223 bp, 16 predicted proteins | sample 5407661 | NCBI WGS metagenome assembly WNGQ01 (sample SAMN13153382, study PRJNA577476) | soil metagenome | isolation source: 60 cm soil or saprolite under Garry oak tree replicate 2 | place: USA:California | collected 2016-06-15 | reverse complement strand
ACAATCAGCGCTTGGTAAATACAGTGCACCTGCTTTTTGGTCCAGCGATCGGCGGCGTAAAAATCTTGGTACATAGCGACATTTCGAATATATCACCGCGAGAGATGCCATCGCATGAGGCCCGACCCACCCTCGGCCCCCCTTGATGCACTTTCGTAACCGTTCAACCGTCGCTGGTGATGTTGAACTTTTGGCGCCATGATTTCACAATCAGGAAACGCCGATTAGAAATCTGAGTGGCACCGAGCGGAGGGAAGTTTTGCCAACTGCTGAAGTAGCTATCGACCTGAAAGAGCATCCCATAATGCTGACCTTGCAAGACTCCATCTCTGGGAATGGTTTCTTGGCGCGCATCACTATGTCTGGCCGAACTTTGATGCGCAAAGAAGATGATGGCAAGTGGTGGATGTACGGAGTGCGCCCTGCTGCCATCGCTGCATCTGGAGATAATATCGACGAAGCGTTCCGGCAATTCCGGGCAGCCTATTGGGGCGTCTTGGCTGACATGGCGGAAGAGAGTTCTACTTTCGACGAGTTCGAAAGTAGAGTAAGACGTTTCTTCGAGGAGAATGATGCTGACAACGAGGATGAACGCTTGTGGGAGGCTGCTCTAGCTTCTATTCGAGGCGCGTGCTGCGAACCCCCTGCGCCATTCTCAAAACTGCCACGATCTTCACCGGAGCAAAGCCCGTCATTCATAAGAGTGGAGCGCGTAGATGCCGAGGCTAAGGACACCCGGCTCACGCCAAGTGAAAATGTTCCGGATGTTTACGCCTACAGTCTCCCAAAAGCAGCATAAGATTTTTAGATGTCAGTATCCGTCTCGCTCGGCGACGTTCTGCGGATGTTGGAGCATTGCGCGAAGGGCTTCGATATTCGCAGGACAACGCATGGCCGACGAGTAGAGTGGGGCGGAAGGACATTTCCCGACCTACCGAAATATGACACTATTCAGAAAGGACTGCGCTAGGCAATTCGGCTGTTACTAAACCTCTCCCCCAGAACCGCGTTCGAGTGTCAATATATCGACACTCTGCCAAAATACCGTCCAGCAACGCACTATTAGGACACTACCGACAAGTTTGATCTACGTTTTCCACAGTTGCGCGAAGTTATAATGGCGGAATGCAGACCACAGCGAAAGCCACACACGTAATCAAATGGGCGCGCGGCACGTTAGGTCGTCGCCCCGAAGGGTATTCGGATATCTGGTGGTGCGAAGCGAAGAATGGCCCCACGGTTTATTTGGGGAAAGGCGAGGAATACCGGAAAGCGTATCGCTGCCAACTTTGTGGCCAGCGCCTAGTTGACGATCCTAATCGGCACGACTTCGTTGTCCATATCGAAAAGTCGTAAATGCGCGAACAGAATCGCGCTCTCATCGAGGGTACGAATAGCGTGACCCGAAAGGCGGATGTTCAGCCTGGAACTCTGCCTTCCTTTTCTGGAGTTGGTCGATGGCCGCGTTGAAATCCTTTAGGTTAGTCCTGATCCAGGTGAATCAGGTCTTGGGCACGTTTCAGGAGTTCTTCCGTGGTTGGAATGTGGGAAGCCACAGCGGATGCAAGTATACGCCTGCGCAAGTCCCAATAAGCCCGTGGGAGTACAATTGCGGAACATGCGGCACATGACTACATCACCGGAGAAGGGGCCGGTGGTGCTGGTCTATCGCTGTAGTGAATGCAACTGGATATATCGCCCGAAAACCCCGCAGGAAGCGTCCCAAATGTCTTGTTTCCTCATCCATAAGAATGTAGGCTGAGTCTTCCAACGCTTCCAGTTGTTGGCGCAACAACCCGGAGAGTTCGACAGCCAATTTCTTCGCCCGTTCTGCATCAATGGACGGCTGCGGCTTGGTGCTCATGTGCCAGAGGCTCTCATTACATGCTACAAATCGGCCCCGGCTCGATTCGATACAGTACATTCTGTATTTTGCCGGTGCGCGATCCCGATCACATCCGGCTCAACTCTTCATGTGAAACGATCCGAATCCGGTCGCGCAACGCAGACAAACGTATCTCACGATCAGCATCGCGCTCCGTTTGTGTTGGTCCAAAAATCTGCGAAGCTGCATATCCCTGTGCTGCTCTCTGCTCTGCCCGAAACGCTTCAGCCTCTTTTTCTGCAATGCGTTCGCGCGACCGTTGAGACTCCCGTGCTCGTTCCAATTGTTGGGCAAGCAGATCAACAGCAGGCTTTTTGGTACGCCGGTAGATCGGTTGATTCGTTGTGACGCTCATCTCTCTCCTTAGCTCTAGAACGGTGTGGCTGGATTCTAATCGTGTGCGGTTCCCTTCGCCGCGAAAACAGTCGCGCGACATATAGGATATAATCTGTTGTGACGACCTCTGTTATAACGCCATCATGCCGAGGACAGTCGTTCAAATGAGCATGAAAGACAAATATCTCGAAGCGATGCAGCGAGCCGATGCAAAGGACGCAGCACGTGCGGCAAAGAAAGATCGCAAAGCGCAACAGGATGCATTGCGTGCTCAAGCGAACATTCAATCTCATGTGCAGCTCTTACAGGCGATGGATCAGACTTCTGCTGCGTCAAGTGCGCCAGTGGAACCGCAACGGTCGGCTGTGAAAGCTGCACAGGTGGAATGTCTTTGTCACAAAGGGTTAGGTCGGAAAAGAGAAGCGCATGGTCTGTGTCGCCAAAATTATGATGCCACGCGATATACAAACCGCATGGCAGCCGACACCGACGAGGATGCCACTGAAGCGGTGCAACGCATAATTGACTCCGGTGTGATTCCGCGCGCCAAGACCAAAATGCAGCTTGCGGCAGAACGTGCAGAACGTGGAACCGCTACTGCGCTGAAAGAAGTTGCGAACGCGAATAACAAACCTGTGGTGCTCACCCCGAAACCGGATTTGCCGGACGGAGTTAATTTCTTCGATCCAAACCAAGCACGGTATTTAGGAAAATGCATTCTCATGCGTGGAATGAACTTTGCTGCTGGCGTGTCGGATGCATACCCGAAACTTTCTCCATACGATGCCGGTGTGGTTGCGAACGCGGCGGAACGCGATCCGAATGTCCGCGCAGCGATTGAGCAGGAAGCATCACAACGTGGATTAGGTGATTCAGATAAACAAATCTTCGTAGGACTCCTTTGGAAGCACGCGACAAGTTTACGTCCGCAAGACTACCAGGATCGCGGCACCGCAATGCGAATTCTGTCCAAGGTGTTTATCGAGCAACAGGCGCAACAGCAACAACCCGTGTCGCTGCATATCGAAGGAATTTCTGAAGGTCTAGCGCGAATGGGTTTAACTCCTGACGTGCTGGCCACTGTTCCCGCGATGGTTTCGGCAGAGATGCCGGATTTGAAAGACGAAGATTTTGAGAAAGAGGACTCCAATGACTAACCGGAACACACGCGCGGCCAAGGCTGAGATTAAAAGACACTATGATCGCCTGACCCACCGCAACACTAGCGAGCAATGGAGTTGTTATTTCATGGACGCAAAAACGACACTGGCCAATCCGTTCAAGGAAGAGTTGCCGTCATGAATAATTCCACACACACCGAACTACACGATGAAGTGCTCTCGTTAGATGATGCCTTCATGACCCCTCCATTCACTATGCCTCTTGACGATGAGATTTTCGATCCAGAGATAACCTATGGAGAGTTGCAGAAGAAACTTTGGGCTGCCCATGTCCGCGACACTATCAAGAGTTTTTTTGCCATGTTTGAGCACTACGTTCCCACGATGAGCCGTGCGGATGTGATTAAGTTCATGGACAGACAACAAAAGGATTAGAACTCATCTCATAAAATGACGCTTCATGAGTGCCGTGGCAATTTTGCAGCGGCAACCGACTAGATTAACGGGAACGCTGAAGGCAAGCCCCACGCGGTTCTGAATGCGTCGTGAGCCTGCCCGATTCAGCTTGGTTGCGTTCAGTTTACTGATCGATGAGCGCATTGTTTATTGCGAGGCAACCAGAAGAGCCATCCGGCAGCGTGACCGTCACAGCGACCGGGTTTCGCTTCACGGTTGCAAGATTCACATTGATTGCGTCGATTCGCACGAAATAGGAGCCACACGTGCCTGGCAATCTTGTCAGAGTGTGCAAGACCGCATCCGCAGTGGCCTTTTGGATCGTGAGACCCTCGAAAACCGCCAAAGTAGAACTAAGCGGTTTGAAAAAAGGAATCGTCATGTTCGTGATGTGTGTCGCACTCCCGCACAGACCCTGCTGAACTCCAACCTTCACCCCGTGAAGGATGAGTGAGTCGGCAGCCTCGCAGTGCCGCAATTCCTTAAACTCGTTATTCGTGAAGGTGGTAGTCATATCAATCTGATCCACTGGCTCCGTGCCAGTGAAATGAGTCAAATCGACTATGGCGGCATGGACCACAACGTCTCCTGCTTGTGCCATTGCCTTTCCCGTTGCGAAACCCACGATCAGAAGGATTACGCTGATCCAGGATGAACGGATACTCAAACGTTTCATACAATTCTCCTACCTTATCTTTCCGCCGAAGCGGAACAAGTCACCTAGGAATCCTCATACTGAGGTCGATGCAGAATAAACGTCATCCCACCTTTCAGTCAGTGATTCCGGTCACTGAGTGAAGTGAGCCAAATCACGCGCACGGTTCGACGCCTGAAGTCTGCACAGGTCAGAAGAGATTGAACGGAGTTGGCAGTACACCCGGTAGACTTGGAGCGCGATGTATGCCTCGTGTGCGCGGGATAGATCGTCCGGCACGTCAATGTCAAGAGTAGAAACTTCTGGAAGGATCATGGGCAATCGTTATCCTTTCGGATCGCATTTGGAACCACCGTGGATTGCGCCGGTTGGTGGAAGGTTCGATGACCTTCTCTCTTGATGCTGGCCTAACACTAGATCAGATTTTGGTGCATGTCTCTGGCACCGAAGTGCTAAAGCGGCTGCATGGACATCATCTTCGGGGTCTAGTGGGTCACCTTCCGAGGTCTTGCGAGCTGTACCAAGACTCCCAATAATACGCCGGTAAGACTTCCAAATGCAGAGCGGATGACAAGCCGATGTATCGTGATTGGCTCCTCCAACCCAAGAATCAACCCAATTCCGGCAAAGGTGACTGCCCAATACAGAATTGCCTGGCGGCTGTGCTCAGTCGTGAAAATCATGCCAAAGCCTAGGCCTATTGCTCCCCCAAAGAAGCTGCCCAGCAATAGATCAGTCCAGCCTTCTGACTTAGCGCCTAAGAGCGCACCACCGAGCGCCATGCCAAGCGTCCAGGAGAGCCGCTTCTTCATTTTTTGCATGCCTTAAAACTGTCCTTCCAGGGGTCCATGATCCAAGGTAGGATCTGACCCATTGCTCGATTTTCCAACGACAACAGTATGCATGCCCAAGTGACGGCAACTCGAAGCTACAGACTGTTAACACTCTTGACCATAATCACTCCCATGCTGGTTGCAATGGCTGTGAACAGTGCGCCCGTGGCGTAACACATTCCATCTGCAACCGCGCTATCACAATCCTCGAAATCAATGAGCACCTGCAAAATGATTTTATCAAGGCATATTTAGCCAGAGGACGATCTTCCACCCTGTAACAATTTTGCTCTCAGCTTCCGGCACCGAAGTGCTAACGCGCGCGGCAATCAATTTCCACGATGTGCAAACAAGGTTCACCAACTCTCACTAGGTATTGTGAGCACTCCGTCGCGCTGTACTTTGAACAACTTGAGCGCGACATTTGTGGCACGTGGTGTGCAACATCAGGTAAGCGATCCTTTCGGACTAATGGGGGAATCCGGATGGCCACACGAGAGACAACTGGATTTCTAATCAAAATGACGCATCGCAAGAGCGGGGTTGTGGGCTATATCGGTGCCGTTCAGACTGGCGACGAGCGTACTCCGTTCGAGCCAATCGAGAGAACCATCGATTATGAGGTCACCGTGTTCGGTTCTTCTCTTGAGGATGCACGCGAGCACACCTTCCCGGACGCTGACTTCGCGGCTGCGGCCATCGGTACATTACCGGAGACATTCAATGGTTGGAGAAAAATGAACACCATCACCACAAAGCACGCTCCCGTAACCATGCGGCGACGCACATCTAAGGACGGTCGCACGTTGATCTACACTTGTCCCACATGCCAACGCCGGATCATGAAAGACGGCCCAGGCGCAGCCATAGATGAGAAAGGGCGAACGGTTGTGCTCCGATATCCGATCTATTGTGAAGGTGACGCCATTGCTGGAGCCGAAGGTATATGTACCTGGAATCTCCGGTCTGAGTAGTCTACCGTTCCCTCCGGCGTCGCGGCCTGCTCGATCCTCTGTGCATCGGCCTTCCGTAACAGATCAAACGCGCTCTCGTTACCTTCGGAACTAGTTTCCCGGTTTCAGTTCGAGATACCGTGCAAGACTGCGATCACATTATGTGGTGGGAAGGCCAAGCACGTTTTGAATGGAGGAAAGAACGGAAACCGTCACCACAACTCTGATCGTGCTCGTAACCCTTGTGGGTGTCGCTGTCGCTGGTTTCATCGTCTATGGACTGATTGATTTTGTCATCTATTGTGCATGGTACGACCGTGAGATGGCTCGCCGGAAGGACGCACAATGACAATGCGGCGGACGTTTCAGATCGCAGGTGCGCTGTTGGTGTTCGCCGGTGTGCTCATTTTTGTCGAATGGCGCAGGGAGCAGGCGAAAGCTGCTGAGTTTCGCAAAATGCAAGCTCAGGCTGCGGCTAAATTCGATCCGGCACAGCAGTCAACACAAGAGCCTGCGCAACTGCCGACACACCGGAATGTAAAGGCACCGGAGCCGATCTTCACATATCTGGAGTTACATGCATTGCAGCGCATGTGTCGCAAGCATCCTAACGTTTCATATGCCGGAGATGGCTCATTCACCCTTAATTGCGAAACAGGAGAAGTAAAATCCGGCAAGTTTTCAATTGGAAAATTTCCATTCACCAAAAAGTTAGTGCAGACCGACAACTAAAAACGTTCCACCCTGTCCCAAGGCAACGCTTGCTCACCCGGTCCCGGTTGGAAAATCTGTATAAGCAAAACGGTGCTTGGCACATCCGGTTCCGAGAGAACGATCACCGGCGCTCAAAACGTCTTGGCTCCTGTGCAGACTTTCCTCGTGAGTCCGACATTGCTCCTGCTTACTATGCGTTTCTTGCAAAGCAAACGAGCGCGCCGCCGTCGATCACATCCGCGCAAACTCTGCGTGATTTTGTGCTGCGCGACTTCTTCGCGTATATCGAGCGCACCAAGAAGGCTTCAACGACCAAAAGCTACAAGCAGCTTTGGCGCGCATATCTCGACACCCCGCTTGGTCACATCAAACTTTCCGAGTTCAGCCGCGCAGATGCACGTCGCACGCTCGAAAAGTTGCAGGAGGACTACTCTCCCAACCTCGTGCAAAACGCCAAAATTGTGCTTGGCTCCCTGTTCAGTCGAGCGCTCGATCTCGATTTAGTCAAAGCGAATCCCATTGATCGAATGAAACTGGAATCTCCCCGCTCTGTGCAGACAGACGGTCTCGATGGGCCGAGATACACGAACGTAGAAATTCAGCGAGTCCTGGCGCATCTGAAAGGCCGTGATCGTGCGTTGATTGCGGTGTTCTTCTATGCTGCGCTGCGTCCGGGAGAAGTGGCTGCGCTCTCCTGGGAAGATTACGATGGTTTGACTCTGAACATCCACCAAGCCGTGTGGGATGGAAAGTTGGACACTCCCAAAACCAAAGGGAGCGCCGCGCGCGTGCCGGTGATCGAACCACTGCGCCAAATTCTCGCTGAGTACAAACCCACTACAGCCGGCATGAGCTGGATGTTCCCTGGCGCGACCGGGAACCCGATCCGTCTGAATCGTCACGCACAGCGTGTGATGAAACCAGCGTTCAAGAAATTGGGGATCGAATGGCGCGGTTGGTATGCTCTACGCCGTGGCGCGACCGACTATCTGCTACTCGATATGCAGCTCGAATTTGATGAGGTCCGCACGATCCTGCGCCACGATCCGCGCTCGAAGGTTTTGGAGAAGCACTACGCCGCTGAAGCTGCACGAAGAGGTGTTCAGCAGCGGACAGCACTTGCGGTTGGAAGGAAGATCGACACAGCGTTCGCCGCGCGCGAAGCCGAGCAGATGGCGAAGTTGGCAGCGATGCCGGTAAATTAAATTAGATTGTTGCACAGGCGTCAGTGGACGACATCTGCCGACACTGTGTGATGAAACCCCGCTAAAAATGCGGATTCTGTGACGTGGTGGACAATCTGCTACATTGTTGCACCATGAAACCCGCCCGCAGCTTTGCCAGTGACAACAATGCAGGCATTCATCCCGAAGTATTAAAAGCCATTTCCGCCGCCAATCACGGACACGCAGTCGGCTACGGCGACGACCCCTACACCAGCTCGGCGGTGCAGAAATTCAAGCAGCACTTCGGCGACAACGCCGAAGTCTTCATCGTCTTCAACGGCACCGCTGCCAATTGCCTTAGCCTGAAGGCCCTTAGCGACTCGTTCCATGCCGTGATCTGTACCGCCGTGGCCCACATCTACACCGACGAATGCGGCGCGCCAGAAAAGTTCACCGGCTGCAAGCTCATTCCCATCGCGGCTCCCGACGGCAAACTTACAGTCGAATCCGTCCGCCACGCTTATCACGGCATCGGCGACCAGCATCACGTCCAGCCTCGCGTGATCTCGATCACCCAAGCCACAGAGACGGGAACCGTATACAAGCCGGACGAAATCAAAGCCCTCGCCCGCTTCGCCCATGAACACGAAATGTTTCTCCACATGGACGGTGCCCGCATCGCCAATGCCGCGGCCGCCCTCGGCCAGAGCCTGCGCCAAGCCACTCGCGACCTCGGCTTCGACGTGCTCTCGTTCGGTGGCACCAAGAACGGTCTCATGGGCGCCGAAGCGGTCGTCTTCTTCGATAGAAAGCTCGCTCGCAATTTTCAGTACCTGCGCAAACAGGGCATGCAGCTCGCCTCCAAAATGCGCTTCATCTCTGCCCAGTTTGAGGCTCTGCTAACCAACGATCTCTGGCTGCAAAACGCGCAGCGCGCCAACCGCATGGCCCGCTTGCTCCAGAAAGAGGTCAGCAAGATTCCGCAAGTCAAGATTGTCTACAAAGTGGAAGCCAATGGTGTGTTCGCCAAAATTCCTCGTCAGGCGATCGCCAAATTACAAAAGCGTTATTTCTTTTACGTATGGAATGAGGAAGAATCAGTCGTGCGCTGGATGTGCTCCTTCGACACCACTGTCGAAGACGTACAGCAGTTCGCGAAATTCGTAGCGGAAACAGTCCGGCGCTGAAGGGGAAGCAGATGCCTTCCCGAGACGCTGAGCCACTCCCGTCCCCGAGTAACTTGACATCGTTTTGCGGCCCACCCATACTTGACTTGGACAGAGTGCCTGCACCACATAATTCCTGATGGCTCCGGAGAACCGGAGCCATTGTTCTTTTTTTATCTCCCGCACCCGCCTCAATGCGATCTACAACGCTACCCCGCAGCAAATGCCACGCCTCTTTGTAGGGTCCATACTTGGACTTCTTCAATTGCGGATACAACGCAATGCTCCCTTGCCCGCTGAATCTCTCAGCCGGAATGATGTACCACATGTCCACCGGAATCAGATAAGCCGCCAGAAAATCAAACGGATCGCCCTCATACGGACCCCGGCAGCCCCGCACCGTGCACGAATAACCACCGCGATCCTTGAACATGGTTGACTTCACCTGCACCCGCACAAAATGCCCCTCATGCTCCACCGCAAAGTCATAGCGTGCCGTCTCTCCCCACGGCTTGGTCACACACAACCCGTGCTCGGCCGCGCGTGTCATAAAGCGCAGCTCCGCCCACTCACCCCGCAACTTGGGATGCTTAATCTTCATTCCCCTATTTTTCATGAAATTTCTGTCCCCAACCGTGTGCGGCGGACACTCCTGTCCGTCAAATTTTTCTTGATCTAACAAAAACGCGGCCCTTCCCGGCCGCGTCCATTTCTCCCATTCCATCTGACGATGACATACAACTCAACCGACGCCAACATGCCACAAGTGCAGAATTCGCCTTTTTCCCATCTCGGGAATTTCGCTCCGTGTGGCGCGGGCGCCCTCGCCCGCGCTCTTACTCCTGCGATGCAGCCGCAAGCGTCCTCGTTCGTAGCGGGCGGGAGGGCACGGCCTCAGCCGTACCGCAACCTAAGACCTTTTCTTTCTTGTCATTCCG
>WNGQ01007859.1_pt1 | contig 10223 bp, 7 predicted proteins | sample 5407661 | NCBI WGS metagenome assembly WNGQ01 (sample SAMN13153382, study PRJNA577476) | soil metagenome | isolation source: 60 cm soil or saprolite under Garry oak tree replicate 2 | place: USA:California | collected 2016-06-15 | reverse complement strand
GAGGCGATGACAGTCAACCGGCTCGGCACGCTGGCCCGTTTCTCGTCGCTGCTCGCGGACTACGAGTCGGTGCGCCGGTGGGCCCGGCCCGACCCGCACGCACCCGGCGAGCAGGTCGGTGGTCAGGACCGTGGCATCTGGTACTACCGCAATCTGGCGCTGTACATCATCAACTACGCACAGGGCGCCTACGAGGGCTTCGACGGCGAGGCGGACTTCGCTCTCGATGCGGTGGACCTCACAACCGTGCACCGGGCAAAGGGTCTGGAGTGGCCGACTGTCTTCGTTCCATCGGTGACCGCCAACCGCTTTCCATCATCACGTACCGGACAGCCACAGCCCTGGCTGGTGCCACGCGACCGGTTCGACGCGGCACGTTACGAAGGCTCCGACGCGGACGAGCGGCGCCTGAACTGCGGTTGGCGATCTTGACGATGCCTGAATGCGGCAGACCCTGTGGCCAGCCCCGGCGACCGGGGTGCGTTACCCCGGCCAGCCGGACAGGGGCTCGGCAGGACTGGATGCGCGCGTTGGGTCCCGCCGAGAGATGTCGCTGGCTGCCTGCAGGAGCCGCCTGTGCAGCTGGCGTACCTCCGGGCCCGGGTCGACGCCCAACTCGTCGCGGACGGCGCGGCGGAGCCGGTCGTAGACCGCCAGCGCCGCTGCCGTGTCGCCGCATGCGGCCAGTACCTGCATCAGCATCCGGTATCCGATCTCGGACAGCGGCGCCCGCTCGATCAACCGCCGGGCCGAGCGCTCGGCGCCGGGCAGTTCGGCGCCGCCGATGCACAGACACGCCTCGGCGTAGCCATCTGGGCGGTCAGGGCCGGACCCCAGGCCCGCCGCCACTCCCGCTGGGCGAGCGCGGACTCGGCCTGGTGCACGGCCTCGACCGCCCGTTCGACATCGACGATGGCTCCGGCCACGACCGATCCGGTACCCCGGTGCGGATCGATGCCCGCTTCGTGGTCGGCCTTGAGTGAGTTGTCCGACAGGGCGGGTAGCACGGTCCCTTGGTACGCCTGGCGCAGAAGCGGCGGTCCTGCACCAGGCCGAGGTGTCGGCCGACGTCGTCGACGTCAGCGGCTTGCGGTTCTCGCGCTGACCGTCAGCAGGCGCAGCAGCGCCTTACCGTAGGCCTCCTCGGGGCAGGCGGCGGTGAACTCCGCGACCGGGCCGTGCACCGCCGCGAGCACCCGGTAACCGTCGCCGATACGCTCCAGCCGGTGGAACGCGGCGCCGAGCCGTTCGCGCAACTGGTCCTCGCGCGGCAGCCACAGCGCCTCGTCCTGATCGAGGTCGTCGAGTGCCCATTCGGTCGTGCCGTTGAAGCCGATGATCGGACCGTTCGGCCGCTCGTGCACCTCGATCGTCATGTGGCTGAGCACGAACAGGTCGTCTAGGTCACGGTCGGGGATGATGAACCGGTCGCCGGGCGCGGGCTTCCAAGCCAGGCCGGCCGCCCGCAGCCGGCGGGCGAGTTCGAGCGTGATCACCCTCCCATCGTGCCCAACCCCACCTGGACCGGCCAGCACTATCCGCACCTTCCCGGTTGGTGCAGCTGGTGCTGCGATCTGGCAGCTTGTCGCGGACGCCTTGTACACATCTGCCGGTCCCTGGGCCCGCCGGTCGCTTCTCGCCAGAGCCTCGTGGAGAACATGCTGGCCATGGGGGGTGGGTGCTCTTCTGCGTGGCGGTGCTGCCGGCTGTGCCGAATCCGGCACGACTGTGGGTACTGGCCGCGACGACGGCCGGCGGCGCGATGTTCGCGATGCTCCAGGAGGCCTTGTCGCTGCGGTCTGGGTCCGGCGCCGTTCGGGGCCGGCTTGGGCGGACCAGGCAGCAACCGAACCACCTGGGTGACACCGTCCCCCGACGGTACGCCTGACAGCGCTTTGGCGCGGGTCCTCCATCGAAATCGCGGGTGGGCAAGCGAGAACCCGGTTCCGTCGGCTAGCCCGATGCGCTCGGGGTGAACTGGTCGGCTCGGCTCGTGCCGTTGATGGCGCGGGCGCCGTTGTACCCGCCGACCGCGTAGATCGTCTTGCCGATCACGGTCACCGCCATGCCGGCCCTCGGCAGATCGAGCTTGGGTAGCCGGTCGCTGCCGGCTCGATCACACCACCAGTCCATCGGGGTGTGGTTCGAGCCCTCCCCGCCAATCAGACAGACCCCGACGCCTTCGATCCGAACCGCGCCACTCCCGGTACGGGCGGGATCCACCTTCAGCGAGGACTGGACCAGCTTGCGCTCAACCATCACGTCGACCACGCCGGACGGGGTGTGCGTATTTGGATCCTCGCCGGCCAGGAACCACACCGAGCCGGTCTGGTCGCTGACCGCCGCGAGCTTGTTCCGGGCCTGCTGCAGCTTCCCGATCTCGGTCCAGCCGGTCGAGCCCAGCGCCCAGATCTCGTCGGCCGCGGACCCGTTCGGTCGGGTACCGCCGGCGTAGATCAGGCCGCTGCCGTCCCACACGGCGGCGCCGCCCAGGCGACCCTCGGGCAGCGGCGCGTCGGTCTCCCAGCGCTGCCCGTCCGAGCTCAGCCGCAGCACCTGCCGGGTACCGCCTTCCTGCGCCCAGCCGCCGATGACGTACAGCCCATCCGAAAAGCCGACCAGCGCCGCGTGGCTCACCGGCGCCGGGAGGTCCGGGCCCTTCGCCCAGGTGGGGCTGGATGCCTGCGGATCGAGTACCCAGGTGGACTTCAACTTTGATCGGTTGGCGTCGTTGGCGATCCCACCAACCACCCACAGCTTGTCGCGGAACCCTGCGGCGGCCGCGCCCTCCAGGTCGACCGGCAGGTCGTGCAGCCTCTGCCAGGAGCCGAGCAGCTTCGGCGGCTCGCTGTTCTGCGTCTGTGGCCGGTTGGACCCGTGGCTCGCCGTCAGCGCCCAGGTGGCGGCCAAGACGAGCAGCACGGCGAGCGCGGCGGCGATGCTCAGGATCACCGGCCGCCGGCGCCGACCGGCGAGCGAGACCGGTGCGGCCTCCTGCGCCGTGGCCGTGGTGGTCGGCGTCGGCGCCGCCGTAGCCGCGCGGGCGAACGGCGATGCCTGCGTCGCGTACCCGGCGCTGGCCGGCGAGACCGGCGGAGAGCTGACCGGTCCACCGGAGGTCGGACCCGACATCGGTGCACCGGAGATCGGGCCGGGGTGGACCGGCCCGGGCGACACCGGGCTCGGCGTCACCGGCCCGGGCGAGACCGGGCTGAGTGCGGCCGGGCCGGCTGGCGGGTAGCCGAATTCCGACACGCTGGCGCCGGGCACCGGCTCCGTGCCGGTGGGCGGCGTGAGCTGGCCGTCGATCTGGAGTTCGGCCGGGTGGACCACCGCGCCCTCGGCGACCGGCAGCTCCGGCTGTTCGAGCACGGTCGGGACGATGCCGAGGTCTCGATGCAGCATCCGCGCGACCAGCGGTACCCGGGACGAGCCGCCGACGAGCAGCACCGCAACCAGCTGCCGCGGCGCGATCTTGCAGCGCGCAACGGTGTCCGCGGTCTCCGCGACCGCGCGGCGGATCATCGGGCTGGCCTGCCGCTCCAACTCCTCGCGCGTGAGGTGCAGCGCGGCCTCAACGCCGGGTATCGACACCGGTGCCGCCGCGCCGCGGGAGAGCATCTCCTTGGCGTCGCGGATGTCTTCCCAGAACAGCCGGCGGTCGCGGCGGTCCTGCGCGCTCGTCGGATTGCGCAGCCGGGCCCACACGTCGGGCGCGGTATTGGTCAGGATCTGCCCGAGGTGGTCGACCAGCGCGGCATCGATGTCCAGCCCGCCGACGTCCTGCAGTCCACCCGAGCCGACCACGGCAAACCCGTCGCCCTCGTTGCGTACCACCGCAACGTCGACCGTGCCGCCACCGAAGTCGAAGACCACCATGGCGGAGCCGCGCGGAACGGGCTGGTGGAGCACGCCGATGAAGTACCGCGCGGCGGCGACCGGCTCGGGAACCATGGTGATCTGCGGCCAGCCGGCCACCACGGCCGCATCGTGCAGCCGGCCACGCCGTCGCTGGCCCCACGAGGCGGGGAAAGTAAGCACCACGGGCGGCGGAAAGCGGGTGACGTCGCGTACCGCGACGGCCACGGCACGCAGTACCGCGGCGAGCAGCTCAACGGTCGGTACCTCGCGATCGCCGAGCAGGACCGCCTGCTCGTCGACGCGTTGCTTCGGGTTGGGCTCGTACCGCGCCGGGTCGAGCTGCGCGAGGCGTTGCGCGTCCCGGCCGACCGCGAGCTGGCCGTCGGGCTGCAGGAACACCGCGGAGGGCATCAGCGGCGCCCCATCGAACAGCACCGGTCGGCGCCGGCCGTCCGGGTACCGGATCACTGCCACGGTGTTCGAGGTACCCAGATCGATGCCGACGACAAAGCCCCCGGTCGCGACGCTCGCCATCACGTCCTCCCGGTCGTCAGGATCGGGGTGTAGCCCATGAGCGCTCCTTGGCGGTCGACCCGGCGGCAGTTACGTCGGCCCTGGCCTGACAGAGCGACTGGCGGCCGGCCTCGTCGAGGCTCCGGCCGCCGGCGCATCCGCGATCGAGGTTCTCGCCACAGTGCTTGGCGACCACGATACGTCGAAGTAGGGCTGCGACACACCAGCGGCGAACGCGGATGACGCCGCGGCGGACACGGCAATGCGCCAGTCGGTCTCTTTGACCGACTCGTACCAGATGAAGCCGATGATGTCGGGGTGGCGTGGCAGCGTCTTGAGCAGGTCGCGCACCCACTCGGCCTTCCGTCCAGCCGTGTCGGTGGCCGCGACCTCGGTGAGCACGATCGGTCGCTTGGTGAAGGCACGTATCTCGTTGACCGTGGGCATGAAGATCTGCTCAAACGTCCGGTACTCCTCAAGGCCGGTGGTGCCGTAGTACCCGGAGAGCCCGACCCAGTCGACGTACCCGTCGCCCGGGTACAGCCCGGCCAGCGGCGTCGAGTTGGTGTAGCTGACGTTCGGGCTCCAGATCCAGATCACGTTGTCCGCACCGGCCTGGTGGAACAGGTCGTGTACGTGGCGCCAGGCGGCCACGTACTCACCGCGACGGTTGCCGTTGGCCTGCTCGCACCACGGGTACCAGTAGCCGTTCATCTCGTGTGCGAAGCGGATCCCGACGGGGTAGCCGAGGTCCTTGATGCCCTGTGCCCAGGAGCTGATGTAGCTGTCGAAGTCGCCGGCGACGATCCGGGCCAGCCGGTACTTCGACTGGCTGCCGCGCTGCACGTCCACCTGCGACTCGGCGCGGTAGTCCCACGGCTCCCAGCCCAGGATCGGCAGCATGCCGCGGTTGACCACGCGGTCGAACGGCGTGCGGCTGAACTTGTGCACCGCCCAGCCCTGCGCGAAGAGCAGCGTCTGCGGGTGGCGGCCGGTCGCGGCGACGAACCGGTCGTGGTCCTTGAGGTCGACGCCGCCGCTCTCGGTGAAGAGGCCGAAGAACGCCTTCCCGGTGGGAGGGAACACGGTCGGTGGGGCGGGCGTGAAGGTCGGCACGGGTTCCGGCGACGCCTCGGGCGCCGGTGCCTGCCAGCGCGGCCCTTCCGGCCGCGACTGTCCCGTCCCGGCGGCGTCCCTGGGCGCGAGGACGAACACGTACCCGCCGATGAGCAGCAGGAACAGGGCGGTGACCCGAGGCAATGTGATCATGGTGTGGCTCCGAACAGGCCAATCTCCTCCGGCATCGGCATGCGCGGTGCGGGTACCGCCGGCCGGAGGACCATGGTCGGTGGCGGCGACAGTACGAGCGGCAAGCTCGCAGGTACCGCATCCGTGCTCTGGCGGGCCGCGCGGCCGCGCAGCCAGGTACAGAATGCGACCACCGGCGGCCCGGTGCCGGCGAGGACGCTGAGCGACGCCCACAGCCGCAGCGCGATCGAGTCGTGGCCGAAGACGGCGCTGGTGGCCAGCAGCGCGGCCGCGGCGAGGGCCCAGCACACGTGCACGACGAACGATCGCGGCGAGTCCACGCTGCGCAGCCGGCCCTTCGCCGTCACCGTGTACGCCAGCGGGCGGCGCAGCAGCGCGGCGACGGCCGCCGCCACGTACACCGGCGCCGCGAACAGCGCCAGCAACATCCCGTGCACGCCCAGTTCCCGGCGCTCATGGCGGGCCACGTTGAACCGGCGCAGCCAGAGCCACAGCAAAAACCACGTGGTCATGCTCGCCGCCCACAGCGCGAGCCAGAGGTGCCCGTCGAGCTGCGTCGAGCCGATGCCGAGGCCCAGGTACGTGGCGGTCGCGGCGTTACCGCAGACCACCGCCAGCGCGACGCTCGGATAGTACGACTGGACCAGGCCGTAGCAGAGCCGCTGGCGCGAGGTGAGCCGGCGCAGGTGGGTCCGGCCGCGCCGCAACACGATCTCCCAGACCCCGTACGCCCACCGCTTCTGCTGGTTGAAGTAGTCGGTCCAGCTCGTCGGCCCTTCGCCGATCGCGACCACATCCGGCGTGTACACACCCTTCCATCGCCGCCCGGTCACCGGGTTCGTCGCGCCCTGCACGCACATCCCGGTCAGGTGGTCTTCGATGATGGAGTCCTGGTACCCGTCGATCAAGGCCCAGGCGAGCGGCCGGTACAGGTGGTTGGTACCGATCAGCAGCGGCGCGGCAAGCCCGTTGCCGCCGCGCTCGATGATGCCGCTGAACAGGTACTGCTGTGCGGACGCGCCGTGCACGACCCAGCCGCTGTACATGTTGCCGTACACCTGCGGGGCGACCACGAACGCCACATCGGGATCGCGGAAGTACCCGAGCGTGCGCTCCAGGAAGCTGGGCAGCGGAACGTGGTCCGGGTCCATCTGCGCGACCACGTCGTAGCGGTACTCGTGGACGGCGCGCCAGGCGTTGTGGTTTCCGGCCTTGGTCCGGGCGCGAAACGGCCCGCTCGGCTGGTTGAACTCGGGCCGGCCGTGCCGGCTGAAGTGATGGACGCCCAGCCGCTGCGCCATCGCTCGCACCTTCGGATCGTTGCCCTCGTCGAGGATCCAGATGTCGACCGTGCCGGCGTAGCGGACCTGCTTCATCGCCCACAGCGTGCGTTCCAGCACGTCGAGTGGCTCCTTCGCCGGCACGATCGTGGTCAGCATCGCCACCCGCAGGCCAGGCTTGGCGATGTACGGCACCGGGTCGCGCGCGCGCAGCGCGAAGGTCCACACGGCGACGTTCTGTACCAGCCGGACCACCTCAACCAGGACGACGCAGCAGAACGCAACGCGGGCCGTGACCAGCTGCCAGCTGCCGGGCCCCACCACGCCAGGACCCGGCACGTGCTGCGGAAGCATCAGCCAGCCGACGAACAGACATCCGGTCGCGCCGTTGGCCAGCACGAGCAGCGTGAGCGCGAGCCTCTGCATCGGGCGTACGACCGGCCGGAACTTCACCGGGCTGTGGGCGCCGTCCGGAGCCGTGAGCGGACCCGCGAGCTCGGCACACCGCTCGTACTGCCGGTGCGCGGCCGCGTTGAGGCGCCGTCGGGCTGCCGTCCGGCGATCGCGACGCGTGATTCTCGCTGCCGAATGGTTGGACACCGACGCCGTCGGGGTCGATGGCTTGCGCGACGATCGGCGATCGTCGGTGCGGCGCAACAGCAGGCCTCCAGCTCACAAAAAGGAACGGAATGGTCGGAACCGATAAACGGCAAGCCGATCCTAAGGGGAGGCCGCCATACGGTCTATTGCGCAAATCCCGGCATACATCGATAAGGGCCACCGGTCCGCACCCCGTTCGGGCTCCTGAAACGGTTGTGGCGCACCGCAAGGCGGTTCCCGGCCGCGGCGACGGCCTTCGTGCCGCGCCGGCAAAGTGTTAGCGATTTGACAGTGCCATTGGGCACAGACCGGAGCTTCTACGCGCTCCGGGATTTGTCAGATGTGGCGGCACAATCAATCGCGCGCCGGCTTCACCGAATTGGACAGAGACATGCACCGTCGGTAACCCGAAATTGAATATCGCATCGGCGGCGATCTGGCGAGTGTCCGGAAGGCGACAAGCCCAGGACACGAACGGTCGCAAGAGCACATCGACGCGCGGCCCGCTCGGACCGGCGGCGCCCCGGCAGCGGGTGCGCCCACGCGCCTCGCCGGTGGCCTCTTGCAGCCACCGCACGTACAGCTCCGCGTCCAGCCGCCGGGCAGCGAGTGGATCCAGATGGTGATCGGCGCACGAGGGGCGAGGTAGACGCGCGGGTCCGCGCCGGTGTGGCTGCGGGACATGCCCTTGTACCGGGCCAGATGTGCCGCGACGGCCGCGCGTAGCCCGATTGGATCGGGGCCCTGAAAGCCGGCGGTGTAACGGAAGGCGAGGGAGGAGCAAATGTCGTCATGCCTTAACGTTCCCGCCGGTGATGCGTACGGTCCGTTGCGCCGCTGTCGGACCGATCGATGGAGCAACCGACTGGCAGATGCTGCCGAATACGGGCTAATGGCGTGCTAATGGCGGCCAAGAAAGTACCTGGCGCGGCCCCGTGGACAAACTATCTGCAATACCTACTTCGAGACAGCGCGGGCCTAAGGGGAGGTGGTGGCCCGGACTGTCGGAAATGCTCGTGGGACTGCCGGCATCACAGTCTGAGAACGGCCGATGAGGCGGCCGGGTACCGGCCCTCCATGTGAGCACCTGCCGATATCGACCATGCCCAGTCGGTGGGCGTGTGGATCGAGCCTGCCGGCAATACGGTGCTCGTCGTTCGACTGCCCGCAAGGGGTTGCCTGTCCGATCCGAAGCGGACCTGCTCGGCTGTTCGCGCTCGAACGCGGCCAGTTGGGCCGCTACCGTGCCAACTTCCGATTCACCGGCTGCGCCTGCTCGCCCCCGTGGTACCTACGAAGGGTGGGTGATCCAGGTAGCCCATGCTGAAGCCAGGTGGCTAGCAAGCGGTTGCCCTGCGCCAGGGGCCGCCGGTTGTCCGTGGCACGATCGCCCGCGCGGGAGCTCGACGTTCCTCTTGGACGCCGACCTTTCCCGGGGGGACCTCACTCCGCTCCCATGGGCCGCGCGCCGGACGCCGCGTTTGCACATCCACCCACGCCCGACCGAAGGTTCCAGCGTACGAACGCCTCAACGCTTACCGAATGTGACAACCACTCACCTGCACCGGCCATCGTCAGCTGCTCAGATGCTTCATTGCAGCCCGTGACAGCCTTACGTTCAGCCACAAGGGTGTTCGTTCCATGATCAAGTGGGGCGTAGGTTACAGCATACGAACCGCTACGCGATGGCCACCACCTGCGGCTTCTTGCTTCCGCTCGTTCGCGAACGTCGCCGAAGCGCAACGCGAAGTGCGTAACGATTCCATTGCTGTCGATGCCTAGGGTTCGGCCTCATTGTCGGCCGAGGTCGACCCGCCGGGCTCCGCAGACTCCTGCAGGACCGGACCTCGCGGTCGTTGAAGCCATGTCAAGATCATGGCGGACAGCGCACTCACCGCCTGGTCGTGTTGCTCCGGCGTCATCGGCACCGTTTCTGGCTCGGTAAGCCTCAGATTGAGAGCACCGCGCTTCGCTCGGCCTCTGGCAGTTTGTAGCACAGCCATACGCCTACGATGAGCCAGGTGTCCGGATTCCCCAGAACATTCCCGGCATCATTGTCACCCGCAGGCGCGACGATCCACGCAGGGAACAGATACTCGGGGGTGGACGGCGGCCGGCACGGCTTGGCCGGACACCTCTCGCGACCCGCGCTGCACCCGCGTTATCGTGGTGAAGTGGCAGGCTCGCGCACTATCACGGTTACGGTGCCGGTCGTCGTTGAGCGCGACGAGGACGGGGTGTGGTGCGCGCATGCCCAGCTTCGTCCAGGCGTCGGCGCTCATGGGGAGGGTGACACCGAGGAGGCGGCGCTTAACGATCTCCGCGAGGCGCTCACGGGGCTCATCGAGGAGTTCGGCGTTCCTCGGGAACTGTCCGTGACTGTGGCGGCCTGATGCCGCCACTTCCATCACTCTCGGGCATCAGAGTAGTCCGGGCGTTGGAGCGCCACGGCTTCAAGGTCGCCCGGGTCAGCGGCAGCCACCACATCATGCGCCACCCGGACGGGCGCGGCACCACCGTGCCGGTCCACGGCAACCGCGACGTGGCCAAAGGAACGCTGCGAGGCATTCTCAACGACGTCGGCATGACCATCGACCAACTCGCACCATAGGAACGAGATCACACCGAAGCCGCGTTCACCCGCAAGTGGCATCACCCGAGGTTGCCCGCGGTCGTTGTGCATGAGTGACCAGCGCCCAC
>WNGQ01007858.1_pt1 | contig 10223 bp, 11 predicted proteins | sample 5407661 | NCBI WGS metagenome assembly WNGQ01 (sample SAMN13153382, study PRJNA577476) | soil metagenome | isolation source: 60 cm soil or saprolite under Garry oak tree replicate 2 | place: USA:California | collected 2016-06-15 | reverse complement strand
GACGTTATTCGCGACCTCGAGCGCGTTGGCGCCGGGCTGCAGGAAGATGCCCACCAGCGTGGCGGGGCGGCCGTTCAGGCGGCCGATGAATTCGTAGTCCTTGGAACCCAGTTCGACGCGGGCGACGTCCTTCAGGCGCAGGGTCGAGCCGTCCGGATTGGCACGCACGATGATGTTTTCGAACTCGCCCGGATCGGCGAGCCGGCCCTTGGTGGTGATCGTATAGACGAGCTCCTGCGGGCCGCCGGCAGGCGTTTGCCCGACCTTGCCCGCGGCGAACTGCGCGTTTTGCTCGTTCAGCGCTGCGACCAGATCGGACGTCGTGAGCCGCAACTGTGTCAGGCGGTCGGGCTTGACCCAGATCCGCATCGCGTAATCCTTGGCCCCGAAGATCTGCACGTTGGTTGTGCCGGGAATGCGCTTCACCACGTCGAGCACGTTCATCGTGATGTGGTTGCTGATGTACAGATCGTCGTAGCGCCCATCGGGCGAGTAGAACGCGGCCACCAGGAGGAACGACGAGGAACTCTTTTCCACCGTGACGCCGAGCCGGCGCACGTCTGCGGGCAGCCGCGGCTCGACCTGCCTGACGCGGTTGTTGATGTTGACCGTGGCCTGGTCGATGTCGGTGCCGATATCGAAGGTCACGTGAATCTGCACCTGGCCGTTCGAGGTGGAGGTCGAGCTCATGTAGATCATGTGCTCGACTCCGTTGATCTGGTTCTCCAACGGCGCGGCCACCGTCTGCTCGATCACACCGGCCGAGGCGCCCGGGTAGTTCGCCGTGACGGTCACGACCGGCGGCGCGATCTCCGGATACTGGGCGATCGGAAGGTTGCGCATCGCCGCGAGGCCGGCGATCACGATGAAGATCGAAAGCACCGCGGCGAAGATCGGGCGATCTATGAAAAAACGAGAAAACATGTGGAGGCTCCCTTACTTTTGCGCGACGACGGGAGCGGGGCCTTCGGCCTTGGGCATCCCGCTCTTCGCGGCGTTGGCTTCCCGCGGCTGCGATTCCGCGACAGCCACGGGCGCGCCCGGGCCGATTTTCATCACGCCGTCCACAATCACCCTGTCTCCGGCGTTAAGGCCTGCCGTGACAATCCAGGCATCGCCCTGCCAGGCGCCCAGCTCGACCGGCCGGGCCTCGGCCTTGCTTTCGGCGCTGACGACGTAGACGAACTTGCCCTTAGGGCCTTCGAGCACCGCGCGTTGCGGCACGAGGATCGCAGCAGGCCGCTCGGCGCCTTTCAGGGTCACGCGCACGAACTGGCCGGGATGCAGGAAGCCCGCGGGATTGGGCAGCTCGGCGCGCGCCTCGCTGGTGCTCGTGCTGCCCGAGACGCGCACGTCGGTGAAGTTGGGCTTGCCGGCCTCCTTGTATACGCTGCCGTCGGCGAGCTTCACCGTCACCTCGAAGCGCCCGTCGCGGGGTAGCACCAGGCGTCCCGTGTCGGCCTCGCGGGCCAGCCTGACGCGCTCCTCGTCGGAGACGCTGAACAGAACGTAGATCGGATCGATCTGCGATACCGTCGTCAGCAGGACATCCGGACCGGATACGTAGTTACCTTCGGAGCGCTGCGCGCGGCTGGCGATGCCGGCGATGGGCGCCTCGACCCGCGTGTAGCCGAGGTTCAGCCTTGCATCCGCGAGATTGGCGCGCGCGGTCTTCACCTCGGCCTCGGCCACCTGCTCCGCAGAAGCCGCATCGTCGTAGTCCTTCTGGCTTGCGGCCTTGATTTCGAACAGCGGCTTCAGGCGCGCGCTGTTGCGTCTCGCCTGAGCAAGCTTCGCTTCGGCGCTGGCGAGCGCGGCTTCGGCCCGTGCAGCGGCCACTTCGAAGGGCGCGGGATCGATGGTGAACATCGACTGCCCCTGAGCGACCGGCGCACCTTCGCGATAGTTGCGTTTCAGGACAATGCCCGTCACGCGCGCCCGCACCTCGACTTCGCGCGAGCCTGCCGTCTGGCCGACGTATTCGAAGGTCGCCGGCACCGATTGCGGCTGCACCGTCACGACCGCGACTTCCGGCGGCCGCATGCCTGCATGCGGTTGCGAAATGGCGGGCTCGCAGCCGGAGAGCAGCGCCGCGACCGCGGCGACAGACAATGCTGCGGCGGCGGTCAAATAGGAGTCCCTGACTTTCATGATCTTGCTTCCTTTCAGTTGGAGCGGGTGTGAGCCGCGTTAGGTATTGATCGACGCGGGCCGCGCGTCGTTCTGGCGGTTCTTCGCCGAGAGAAGATTGATCAGGCCTTCGATGCCGTGGTTGCGGACTTCTTCGGCGAAAGTGTCTCGATAAGTGGCGGCAAGGCTCGCGCCGCTGATCTTGACGTCGTAGACCTTCCATCCCGAGGCCGTTCTCTCCATCTCGTAGTCGATGGAAATCGCTTGAGCCCCCGATTGCCTGACTTCGGACCTGACGGTGACTTGCGCGTCACCGGCCCGGGCGCGCAAGGGTTTGAACTCGATCGCCTGGTCGCGGTAGTTGGCGAGCGCGCCGGAATACGTGCGCACGAGAAGGGTCCTGAATTCCCGAACGAGCTGCTCGCGCTGCTCGGGGCTCGCGCGCCGCCAGTTGGCGCCCATCGCGATCCGGGTCGTATGCGCAAAATCGAAGTGAGGCAGGATCTTCGCCTCGACGAGACTCGCGATCTTTTTCGGATTGCCGGCTTGGATATCCTTGTCGTCGCGCATCGCGGCGAGCACGTCCGTCGAGATGGTCTTGACGAGTGCGTCCGGCGCCAGATCCTCCGCCTGGGAAGCAGGTGCGGCAAGGGCGAGCACGAGAGCCGCTGTCTTGAGAGTGTGCATGGAATCCCAATCCTTTCGATAGTGCGCTAGCAATGAGTGCAATGGCCGCCTAGCTTGCGCCGGAGCTGCTGACAACGTTGTGTCAGGAGCATGCTTTCCACGTCGGTTGCGACGGCGTTTTTCGGCGGTGGCCGAGCCACCAGAGAATCGGCGCGCCGATCAGAGCGCCGGGCAACAGCAGGATCGCTGCCAGGTACAGCCCGATTTTGAGGAAATTGCGCAACAAAATACTCATGGCCGATCTCCGTTTGAGTCTGGGATCACGCGAACTCGCGCACCACTTCTTCCGATTGCGCCCTGGCGGACGCCATCGCGTTCTTGAGGGCCTCTTCGCCCATCGCCACGCCTTCGACGCGCACCACGTGTACATTCGTGATACCGATGAATCCGAGGACCGCGCGAAGGTAGGTCTCCTGGAAATCGAGCTGCTGCGCGGGCCCTTCGGAATAGACGCCGCCTCGGGCGACCACGACGACCGCCTTCTTGCCCTTGAGTAGTCCTTCGGGGCCTTTCTCGCTGTAGGAAAAGGTGCGCCCGGGACGCACGACATGGTCGATCCACGCTTTCAGGCTGGAGGGTAGTCCGAAGTTGTACATGGGAACCGCGAGCACAACGACATCGGCTGCGGCAAGCTCGTCCACCAGCGCGTCCGATAACGAGAGGGCTTTTGCTTCCACCGGGCTGCGTTTTTCCGGAGACAGCACGCGGCCGGTACCGAACGCTTCGCCGACATGCGGCAGGGGTTCCTTCGCCACATCGCGCACGACCACCTTCGCGCCGGGGTGACGCGCTTTCAGGTCATCGACGATATGGCTTGCGAATTGATGCGAATGGGACTTCCAGCCGCGGGGGCTGCTCAAAACAAGCAAAATGTTCTTCATGGCACTCTCCTGGAGTAGGTGATTTCTTGAGTGTTGAAAAAAGGCTTGCGGGTTAAGCTTCTCACCTGTATTTTTCATATATGTACTATTCAGTTAAAAAAAAGCCTATCTAATCGCCGATAACAGGCGCTCGAGCGAGCCCTCGTCGATCCCCGAAAGCGTCTTGGCGAACTCCGCCTGGACCTTCTCCACCTGCCGCACGCCCGCGGCATGGCGCTCCTTGCCAAGCGCGGTTACGGCGGCCCTCACTGCGCGGCGATCCTCAGGGTCTTCCACGCGGCGCACCAGCCCGTCCGCCTCGAGACGGTCCACGAGCTGCGTGACATTCGAGCGGACGCAGGTCATCTTCATGGCACATTCGCTCAAGCTCAGCGGCTCGCCCTCCTTGACCAGATGCGAGAGTGCGCCGAATTTTGCCAACGAGAGGCCCACCTGTTCCAAGGCCTCCTCTAGGCGCGACTCCAGCACATGCGCAGCCCGGACAAGCGAATACATCATTCGACCGTCGGCGGCACCCGGGTTGACGGAACGCAGCTTGGCAGGTTTATTCATATATGAATATTATAGTGCTGATGCTTCGCTTGTCAAGCCCTGGGGGGTGGTCCCTCGATTAGCTCAGGCAAAGTGCCCCTCGTCCCGACACGGCAAGATGGCGGTAAAGTTCGACAAGTGCAGGAGAACCTTATGAAAATCGGAATTCCCAGATCACGTCTCTCACCTGACTTCCCGCACCGATGAGTGCCCTCAAGACCAAGCTGGTCAACGTCATCTATATCCGCACCTCGCCGCGCGCGCTTTGGAATGCGCTCACGCAGCCACAGTCCACGCGTCAGTACTACGTGGGGCTCGAGCTAAAGGCCGAGCTCAGGCGAGGGGGAAGGTTCGACTACATGCACCGGGCCGAACTGCACGGGCGGCCCGGCGCGGGCGTGGAAGGCGTCGTGATCGAGGTGATTCCGCGAAAGAAGCTGGTGCATACCTTCGAGCCGAAATTCATCGAGGACAAGCCCTCACGCGTGACCTACGAGATCGAGCCTATGGGTTTGGTATGTAAGCTCACCGTGACTCACGACCAATTTCCGGAGGGCGGTCCCACCCTAGAGACCGTGAAGGAAGGCTGGCCCGAGATCTTGAGCAGTCTCAAGTCCCTCCTCGAAACCGGCGAAGCGCTGGCCATTCCGCGGAACTCTTAGTAGGACCGCAGCAGCCTTCCCGATTCCTTTGCGCCGGTATACTGACTGCTTCGGCGCTGTGATTCGAGGAGTTCATCATGGAAGCGGTGAAAGACGCGAGTCATCTCTACGAAGTCGAGCGAAGGGCCACGCATGCCGAACGCCCCGGCTTTCGGATCAACGAGATTCGGATCTCGCCGAGCCAGAAAGTGCCATGGCACTACCACAACAATGTCCAGGACGTGTTCTACGTCCTCCATGGAAGGATCCGCATCTTCCTTCGCGACCCCAAGGAGGAAGTCCGCCTCGGACCCGGCGAGACATTCGCGGTGCGGCCGAAACGCCCGCACCTAGTGATCAACGGCGGCGACACCTCGGCGACGTTCCTGGTGCTGCAGGGCATCGGCGAATATGATTTTGTCCCGCTGACGTGAGGCACTTCGCAATACGTTCAACATTCCACTAGCAGGCACCCGCCATGGACACGATCGATCGCAGCTTATCCGAAGAGCAGCGCTTGATGCGCAGCAGCTGCCGCGCTTTCGTCAACGATTTCGTCACGCCGTTCATCCGCCAGAACTGGCAGCGCGAGTGGCTGATGGACCCAGATGCGCGCCTGCCGCGCGCTATCCTCGAGCAGGCCGACAAGATCGGAATCCGCACTCTGGGCGTGCCCGAGGAATTCGGCGGCGTTCCGCTCGATCCTGCGCACGAGGTGCAGACTTTCGCCCTCATCTCCGAGGAGATCGCGCGCGGCGACTCGGGGCTCTCCGACAAGCTCGTGCAGATCTGGAAAGTCTCGGTGCTACTCCGCAACGTCGCGCCGCGCCACCTGCAGGAGCTCTGGTTCCCGCGAATCGTGAAGGACCCGGGGTTTCTGCTCGCGCACTGCCTCACCGAGCCGCGCGGCGCCTCCGACCGCTGGCTCCCGTACAACGTGCCGGAAGCGGCGATGCAAACGCGCGCCGTGCTCAACGGCGACGAGTGGGTGCTCAACGGGCGCAAGCAGTTCATCAGCAACGGCTACGACGCAAGCCTGTACGTCGTATACGCCAACACCAAACCGGGCGCGGGCATGCTGCAGGGTACCTCCAGCTTTCTCGTCCCCCGCGGAACGCCCGGGCTCACCATAGCGCGCTGCAACGAGACGCTCGGCGGCCGCTTCATGAACAACGGCGAGCTCGTGTTCGAAGACATGCGCCTGCCGAAAGACCACCTCCTCGTCGAAAACGAAGCGCTCGCCAAGACCGGGGTCTATTTTCGTCCCGGCAAGATCATCCAGGCATCGAAGAACCTCGGCGTGGGCGTCGCCGCCTTCGAGCGCACCGCCGAGTACGTGCAGAACTACGTGCAGGGCGGGCGCATCCTGATCAAGCACCAGGCGGTAGCGCTGCGCCTGGCGGAGATGGCGACGAAGCTGCGCGCGGTGCGCGCCCTCCTTCACGAGGCCGCGCGCGCGGTGGACGAGCGGGCGCCCGACGCCGAGGAGCTGTGCAACATGGTGAAGCTGTTCGCTTCCGAGGAAGTATTCAAGGTGGCGCAGCACGCGGTCGAGCTGCACGGCGGCAACGGTATCATGCTCGACTTCGGAATCGAGAAACTGTTCCGCGACGCGGCGGTGTTCCTGCACATGGACGCGACGGTGGACATCTCGAAGTTCAAGATCGTCAAGCTGATGTTTCCGCACACGGCCGGCGCTTACGCCGGCCCCGAGGGATAGAAGGAAACATCATGGGCGTCCGGCAAGCCTCAGTCATAGTGGCAGCGCTCTTTGCACTTGCCGCGCAGGCCTTCGCGCAAGAGCCCTACCCGTCGCGTCCGGTGAAAATCATCGTCCCCTTCACCCCGGGGAGTGTCACCGACATCATGGCGCGCAGCGTGAGTGACAAACTGGCTTCGGGCCTCGGGCAGCCGGTCGTCGTCGAAAACCGCCCGGGCGCGGGCGGCACCCTCGGCTCCGCCCAAGTGGCGAAGTCGGCGCCGGACGGCTACACGCTCGCAGTGGTCTCCGCCGGGCACGCGGTCAATCCCGCGATCTACGACAAGCTGCCCTACGACTCCTTGAAAGACTTCTCCGGGGTAATTCCGCTCGGCAATCTTCCGAGCGTAATGTTCGTGTCGGCCGGACTCGGCGTGAAGTCGGTGCGGGAGTTCATTGCGCTCGCAAAATCCAGACCCGGCGAGCTGAACTACTCCTCGGCCGGCGTCGGCAGCGCCTCGCACGTGAACGCTGAAAAGTTCCGCGTGGTCACCGGCATCAACGCCGTGCATATCCCGATGAAGGGCGCGCCCGAGATGGTGTCCGAGACCATCGCGGGCCGCACGCACTTCGGGTTCCTCGGCATCGCCGCGGCGCTCTCGGCGATCCGGGACGGGCGGCTCGTCGGACTCGCGGTGAGCAGCGCGAAACGCGCGCCTACCCTGCCCGATGTGCCGACCATCGCCGAAGCAGGCGTGCCCGGCGCCGAGTTCGATTTCTGGATCGGCGTGCTTGCCCCCGCGCAGACGCCGCGCGCCGTCGTGAATCGGCTGAACGGGGAATTCGCGCGGGCCCTGCAATCGCCCGATGTGCGTGAGCGGCACGCGAACCTCGGCGCCGAGCCGATGCCGATGAGCCCGGAGCAGTTCGACGCCTACATGCGCGAGCAGCTCGCCACGCTGGGCGCCCTGCTCCGTGCCGCGGGCGTGAAGGCGAATTGAGTTCACAGCATAGCTTCGTAGAGTAGGATAGATTACTTATCTGAATCAAAGCGATACCTCAATCCATTCGCCCTTGTTGCAGCGCAGCAATCACTGGAGTATGCTCTGCACCCTCTCCTAACAAGAGGGCCCTCCATGAACTCCTCCCCCGCTGTCGGCAACAGCAGTTCATTCTCCTCGAAGCCCGGCACTCCGAAACTGGCCGCTCTCACGCTGCTGGCGCTGGGCGTGGTCTACGGCGACATCGGCACGAGTCCGCTGTACGCATTCAAGCAAGCCTTCAGCGGATCGCACGGCTTGCCTCTGACCGAAGCCAACGTTCTCGCGGTGCTGTCGCTGATGTTCTGGTCGCTGATGCTGATCGTGTCGCTGAAGTATGTGACCATGATGCTGCGTTTCGACAATCGCGGCGAGGGCGGCATCCTTGCCCTTCTCGCCCTCGCTTCGCGGGCGACGCGCGACCGCCCGCGCCTCGGATGGACCATTGCAACAGCGGGAATATTCGGAGCGTCGCTGTTCTACGGCGACGCGCTGCTGACTCCCGCGATTACCGTGCTTTCGGCGGTCGAAGGTATCTCGGTCGCGACCCCCGCGCTGGACAAATGGGTCGTGCCCGTTACCGTGGGAATCCTCATCGGCCTGTTTTCGATCCAACACCGAGGCAGCGGCGTGGTCGGCAAGCTCTTCGGGCCCTGCATGGTGATCTGGTTCGGCGCGCTTGCGGTGCTCGGCGCCATTGCGATCGTGCAGATGCCTTCGGTGCTCGCGTCGCTCGACCCTCGCCACGCGCTGGAGTTTGCCTGGCGCTTCCCGGCGCTCACCTTCCTCGTCCTTGGCGCAGTGTTCCTCGCCATCACCGGGGCAGAAGCGCTCTACGCCGACATGGGGCATTTCGGCGCGAAGCCGATTCGGCTTGCCTGGTTCGGAATGGTCTTCCCCGCGCTGATGATCAACTACATCGGCCAGGGCGCCCTCGTTCTGCGCGATCCGACCGCGATCAAGAATCCGTTCTATCTACTCGCACCTGCGGAATCGCTCTTTCCCCTCGTCGCCCTTGCCACTGCCGCTTCGGTCATCGCCTCGCAAGCGACCATCTCGGGCGCGTTCTCCATGACCCAGCAAGCCACTCGCCTCGGGTACCTGCCGCGAATACCTGTGACGCACACGTCAGAATCCGAGCGCGGCCAGATCTACATCGGGCACGTAAACTGGACCATGCTCATATTGGTTGTGCTGATCGTGCTCGAGTTCAAGTCCTCTAGCGCAATTGCGTCGGCTTACGGCGTTGCGGTGTCGGGCACGATGGTCCTTACCACCTTGCTGATCGGCGCCATCGCTCTCGATTCGCGGAGCCGCGCGAAACCCTTCCTCCTCGCGGCGATCGCGGCGATCGCGCTCGTCGAGCTCGTGTTCTTCGCAGCCAATGCGATGAAGTTCACCGAAGGCGGCTGGTTTCCGCTCGCCTGCGGCGTCGTGATTTTCACGATGCTAACTACCTGGAAGCGCGCCGAAGGGGTCGTAATGGCTCGGGAAGGAAAGATCCGCGTTCCGGTCGAAGCGTTTTCCGCGATGCTGGGCCCCGACATGACGCGTGTCGAGGGAACCGCAGTCTATCTGTCGCCCGACAGCGGCTCGGTGCCACCGGTGCTCTTGCACAACTTGAAGCACAACAAGGTCTTGCACGAGCGCGTCGTTTTCCTCACGGTCGTCGACACGGAGGTGCCGCGTCTCGCCGATGGGGAGCGCACCGAGGTGCGCGTGATCGAGCGCGGGCGCCTCTATCAGGCGCTGATTTCCTACGGTTTCATGGAAGAACCGGATGTGCCGCGCGGACTCAAGCTCCTCGAGCGCCACGGCCTGCGCCTGGAATCGATGCAGACCACGTTCTTCCTCGGCAGGTCCACCATCGCGCGCGCCACCCGCCCGGGGCTCTTGACCTGGCGGCGCGAACTCTTTCGCTGGATGCAGCGCAACAGCCCGGCGACCGCTGAATATTTCAAGCTGCTGCCGGAGCGCGTGGTCGAGCTTGGAACGCGCGTCACGATCTGACCGCAGCGGAGTAATATGGGATCGAACTTTCCGCCGCCGCGGGTCAAGGAGGCCACATGGCAACGAAGCGTGAGGAGTACATCGCGAAGCTGAAGACCCAGCTCGATCAATGGAACGCCGAGATGGCGAAGTGGGAAGGCCAGGCGGCAGAGGCGCAGGCGAGCATGCGCGCCGAGTATGAGAAGCAGCTCGCCGCGATTCGTCAGCGTCAGGACCAGGCCAAGGAGCACTTGCGCAAGGTGCAGGCGGCCTCGGGCGACGCCTGGATGGAGCTTTCTCGCGGCGCAGACGAGGCGTGGGCCGCGATGCGCAAGGCCTTCGAGAAGGCGAGCGCGCAGTTCACGCAGGGCAAGAAGTGACGCGATCCCGGGGAGCCCCGGCCGCTAGCTCTGCAGCATCCTGTCGAGGTGCTCGATGTCGTTGATAAGGACCCACTCGGAGGCCCCTGCCTTCTCGATCCGCTTCTGCCAGGCCTCGAGCCGCCCCATGTAGCGCCGCGGATCGATGTTGTCGGTCTTGAGCTTGACGACGTTGAGCGCCACGACCCGGATGTCCTTCAGGCTGATCGGGAAATTGCGGACCGTGACCTTGTCGAGCTCCTCCT
>WNGQ01021005.1_pt1 | contig 10224 bp, 9 predicted proteins | sample 5407661 | NCBI WGS metagenome assembly WNGQ01 (sample SAMN13153382, study PRJNA577476) | soil metagenome | isolation source: 60 cm soil or saprolite under Garry oak tree replicate 2 | place: USA:California | collected 2016-06-15 | reverse complement strand
TCTTGTTGTCGCTGAGCACCTCGGCCTGCACGTTGGTCGGCACTCCACCCATCGCGTAGTGCGCGGTCGGGTAGACCGGAACCAGCTCCGTGGTCGGCTCGACGCCCAGGTAGGTGCGCGCGAACTCGGTGATGTCCGGGAGCTTCTCCTCGATCTGCTCGGCCGGAAGGTGCGTCAGGTCCAGGTACACGTAATCCTTGTGCGGACCGGCGCCGCGGCCCTCGCGCACCTCGAGCACCATCGAGCGGGCGACGATGTCGCGCGGCGCGAGGTCCTTGATCGTCGGGGCGTAGCGCTCCATGAACCGCTCGCCCTCGGCGTTGCGCAGGATGCCGCCCTCGCCGCGCGCGCCCTCGGTCAGCAGGATGCCGAGGCCCGCGAGGCCGGTCGGGTGGAACTGGTAGAACTCCATGTCTTCCAGCGGCAGGCCCTTGCGCCAGATGATGCCCATGCCGTCGCCGGTCAGGGTGTGCGCGTTCGAGGTGGTCTTGAAGACCTTGCCGAAGCCGCCGGTGGCGAAGATGACCGCCTTTGCGCGGAAGATGTGGATCTCGCCAGTGGCTAGCTCGTACGCCACCACGCCGGCGGTGCGCTTCACACCGTTCTCGTCCGGCTCGCCGAGCAGCAGGTCCAGGACGTAGAACTCGTTGTAGAACTCGATGCCCTCCTTGACGCAGTTCTGGTACAGCGTCTGGAGGATCATGTGCCCGGTACGGTCCGCGGCGTAGCACGAACGGCGTACCGCGGCCTTGCCGTGGTCCCTCGTGTGGCCGCCGAAGCGGCGCTGGTCGATACGGCCTTCCGGAGTACGGGAGAACGGCAGGCCCATCTTCTCCAGGTCGAGGACCGCGTCGATGGCCTCCTTGCACATGATCTCGGCGGCGTCCTGGTCGGTCAGGTAGTCACCGCCCTTGACCGTGTCGAAGGTGTGCCACTCCCAGTTGTCCTCCTCGACGTTGGCCAGCGCGGCGCACATGCCGCCCTGGGCCGCGCCGGTGTGCGATCGGGTCGGGTAGAGCTTGGTGAGCACGGCGGTGCGCGAGCGGGTGCCGGCCTCGAGCGCGGCGCGCATGCCGGCGCCGCCAGCGCCGACGATCACCGTGTCGTAGGTGTGCACCTGGTAGGCGCCGCGCGTCGAGGGCGCGGTGACCATCTCGCTGTAGGTGTACTTGAACTCGTCGCCGTTCGCGGCGGCTTCTGCTACGGACGTCTCAGTCATGGAACGCGCCTCTAGGCCGTGAGGTTGGGGGTGAAGGTGAAGATGACCAGGCTGCCGAGGAACACCATCACGAGTGCCGCGAAGTACAGCAGCGACTTCAGCACGAAGCGGGTGCCGTCCTTCTCCGCGTAGTCGTTGATGACCGTGCGCAGGCCGTTCGTGCCGTGCAGCGTGGCCAGCCAGAGCGTGAGCAGGTCCCAGATCTGCCAGAACGGAGAGGCCCAGCGGCCGGCCACGAAGGCGAAGTTGATCTTCTCGACTCCGCCGTCGAGCACCAGCATGATCAGCAGGTGGCCGAGCACCAGGAAGGTCAGCAGCAGGCCGGAGAAGCGCATGAACAGCCAGCTGTAGAGCTCGAAGTTCGTCCGTCCGGCGCGGGAGGTGCGGCGGGAACGCAGCTTGTGCGGCTCCTTGGGGGAGCGCGGGGCGTCGATCGCCGGGGTGGTGGTCGTCGTCATCTCGACTCGCTCCTTGTTCTAGTAGCCGAAGATCCGGTGCAGCGAGTGCGCGACGATCGGGTAGAACATCCCGATCATCAGGACCAGCCAGACGCCGACGACCCACCAGAGCAGCTTCTTCTGCAGCCGCGGGCCCTTGGACCAGAAGTCCACGGCGATGATCCGCAGGCCGTTGAAGGCGTGGAAGCAGATCGCGGCGGTCAGGCCGTACTCCATGAAGTTGACGATCGGGTTCTTATAGCTGTTGATGACGCTGTTGTAGTCGTGCTGCGAGACGCGCAGCAGCGAGGCGTCGAGCACGTGCGCGAAGAGGAAGAAGAAGATCAGGACGCCGGTGATGCGGTGCGCCACCCAGCTCCACATGCCCTCGCGGCCGCGATAGAGCGTGCCCTTCTTCCCGGACCGGGAACTCGTCCCCGCGCCAGACGTTGCAGTGGCCATGGGCTACCCGTCGCCGCCTTCCATAGGTCGTCGCGTCCTCGTCGGCGTCAGAGTAACCACAGCCAAGGGTGGCCCGATGACCATCGGAGGGGGTTTGTGAGCGAACTCGCATCGGACAATCTAGGACAATTACCCTCACTAGTGGATCTCGTGGGTGTGTGATTCGCGCGACAGTCGGGCCTTGGCATGGGCCAAGTGCGGCCTAATGTGTGAGCGGGGGCAGATACCCGGCAGAGCCCGCGGACGAGGGATGGCCACGTGGGCTACCGGTGGGTAGGCTCCGGAAGCGGAGGCGACCTGCGCCTACCTGTTGAGCTGGATGAGGTACACGATGACGTCTGCCATGAACGAGTCCGGGCTCCCGATCGAGCCCGTGTACGGGCCTTCGGCGCTCGAGGGCTGGGACGCCGCCGAGAGGCTCGGCGAGCCCGGCCGGTACCCGTTCACCCGCGGCGTGTATCCGAGCATGTACACCGGCCGGCCGTGGACGATGCGGCAGTACGCGGGCTTCGGCACCGCGGCCGAGTCCAACGCGCGCTACAAGCAGCTGATCGCGAACGGCTCGATGGGCCTGTCGGTGGCCTTCGACCTGCCCACCCAGATGGGCTACGACTCGGACGAGCCGATCGCCCAGGGCGAGGTCGGCAAGGTCGGCGTGGCCATCGACTCGATCGAGGACATGCGGACGCTGTTCGGCGGCATCCCGCTGGACAAGGTCTCCACGTCGATGACGATCAACGCCCCCGCCTCGATCCTGCTGCTGCTCTACCAGCTGGTCGGCGAGGAGCAGGGCGCGTCGGCGAACCAGCTGACCGGCACCATCCAGAACGACATCCTGAAGGAGTACATCGCCCGCGGCACGTACATCTTCCCGCCCGCGCCCTCGCTGCGGCTGGTCTCCGACGTCTTCGCGTACTGCCAGCGGGAGATCCCGAAGTGGAACACGATCTCGATCTCGGGCTACCACATGGCCGAGGCCGGGGCGTCGCCCACCCAGGAGATCGCCTTCACGCTGGCCGACGGCATCGCGTACGTGCGCGCCGCGGTGGAATCCGGCCTGAACGTGGACGAGTTCGCCCCGCGCCTTTCCTTCTTCTTCGTCGCCCGCACCACGCTCCTCGAGGAGGTCGCGAAGTTCCGCGCGGCGCGCCGGGTCTGGGCCCGGATCATGTGTGACGAGTTCGGCGCGAAGAACCCGAAGTCGCAGATGCTGCGCTTCCACACCCAGACGGCCGGCGTGCAGCTGACGGCCCAGCAGCCCGAGGTCAACCTGATCCGCGTCGCGCTGCAGGGCCTGGGCGCCGTGCTCGGCGGCACCCAGTCGCTGCACACGAACTCCTTCGACGAGGCCATCGCGCTGCCGACCGAGAAGGCCGCCCGCCTCGCCCTGCGCACGCAGCAGATCATCGCCTACGAGACGGACGTGACCAAGACCGTCGATCCGTTCGCCGGTTCGTACGTCATCGAGTCGATGACCGACGAGCTCGAGGCGGAGATCAACCTCCTGCTGACCCGGATCGAGGACCTCGGCGGCGCCGTCTCGGCGATCGAGCAGGGCTTCCAGAAGGCCGAGATCGAGCGCTCCGCCTACCAGATCACCCAGGAGATCGACGGCGGCGAGCGGACCGTCGTCGGCGTCAACCGCTTCACCCTCGACGAGGAGGAGCCCTACGAGCCGCTGCGCGTCGACCCGACCATCGGCGAGCAGCAGGCCGAGCGCCTCGCCAGGCTCCGCTCCGAGCGCTCCAAGGACGACGTCACCCGCGCCCTCGACGACGTCAAGCGCGCGGCCGCGGGCAGCGAGAACGTGCTCTACCCGATGAAGGAGGCGCTCAAGGCCTGCGCCACCGTCGGCGAGGTGAGACGGCTAGTACTGCGCCGCCTGTTGGTACAGCTGCTGGATCGCCGGGGTGAAGGCCGAGGCGTAGGTGACGTCCGAGCGGGTGCCGCCGCCCTGGTAGCCGCCCATGACGCCGGCGAGGGTGCCGATTCCGTTGGCCGGGTCGACGTTCGTGAGGACCGGGCCGCCGCTCGTGCCGCCGGGGAAGTCGGCGCAGTCGAGTTCCAGATGGGTGGGGGAGCTGAAGCGGACGGGGGTGCGGCAGGCCACCGGATCCGGGCTCTTATACGGGTAGCCGACCTGCACGGCCAGGGTGCCCGCGGCCGGGATCGTGCCGAAGTGTTCCGAGCCGGTGATCGACGCCAGGGGGCGTGCGTCGCCGGGGCGGGCCACTCATCCACTGCCGCGCGCGGATGATCCGGGTCGGGTACCAGACGCCGTACGGCTGGGAACCGTTGTCCGCGCCCGGAATGTAGGCCACCGTCATCGGGGCGCCGATCCGGGAGACGACGCCGCCGAGGCAGTGCGCGGCGGTGGCGATGAGGTCGCCGCCCGCGCTGTCCACGGCCACCGCGGAGCAGAGCCGCGCGCCCGGCGTGCCATCCGGGTTCTGCCAGACGAGCTCGCCGAACTGGGGCATGCCCGCGAAGCCCTGGCCGGCGCGCGGGGAGGACGGCTGCGCGGCGCTCAGCAGCGCCGGGGGCGCGGGCAGTCGCGGCGGCAGGGCGGCCGCGGAGATCGTGCTCGCGGCGAGGATCGGTGCGAAAAACTTCGCGGCGAGCAAAGAGATCGGCGGCACGGGGATATGACTGCCCGTCATATCCCCGGCCACTCTACGCCGAACGAGTGGAACGGCCGGTAATCAGTTCGAGCACACGTTCTTACGGCGTATGGAGGTCGGCTAGGTCGGACGGATGATCGGGTGGATGGTTCGCGGTGCCGGATTTAAGGATTCACCGTTAGCGATCAAACGCTAACGTTCGGCGCGCTCCGGTCCGCGCTCGACGCGGACGTCCTGCTTGGAAGCGCCGCAGCCACCGGGGTTGCAGCGGCACGGGTTGCAGCTGCAGCCGCGGTTGGCGCAGCCGCAGGCGGCCTCCTGGGGCACGGGGGATTGCGACATCGCTGGCCCTTCTGATTTAGCCGGGGTATTTCGGATAGCCCATTCCCGCGAACGGCGAATACCACGCGTGAGCGAGACGGCGCACTCGGCGCACGCCAGGGGGTGATGAGGTGGCGTAAGCGGGGCGCGACATAGTCCGGTCGGATCATTTATCGCCCCCAGGCGGGTCAACTGGACGCAAAAACGCACCCTGGAAAGGATTGGCGGGACTACCGTTGGGGAATGGCAAGGAACCACGCCGCCCCGTATCACGTCGAAGACGCCGTGCCTACCGGGATTGTGCAGAACGGGGCTGTGCCGTCCGGGACCGCCGCCCTCGAGCCGAGCGGGCAGCGCATGGCCGAGCTCGTCGAGTTCCGCCGCGATCTGCACGCCCACCCCGAGCTGGCCAGGCAGGAGCTGCGCAGCACCCGCGTCGTGGCCGAGCGGCTGCGGGCCGCCGGTCTCGAGCCCCGCGTCCAGCCCGGCGGAACCGGCCTGATCTGCGATATCGGGGGCGAGGCCGCCCAGCCGTCCCGCCGCGGCTACGAGGGGCGCATCGCCCTGCGCGCCGATCTCGACGCGCTGCCGATCCAGGAGGCCCCCGGCCTCGCCTTCCGCTCCGTGAGCGACGGCGTCTCGCACGCCTGCGGCCACGACATCCACACCACTGTCGTGCTCGGCACGGGGCTCGCGCTGGCCGAGGCCGCCGCGCGCGGACTTCCGGTGCCCGCGACCCGGCTGATCTTCCAGCCCTCCGAGGAGGTCATGCCCGGCGGCGCGCTGGACATGATCGGCTCCGGCGCGCTCGACGGCGTCGGCCGGATCGTCTCGCTGCACTGCGATCCCAAGGTGGACGTGGGCCGGATCGGCCTGCGCGTCGGCCCGCTCACGGCCGCCTGCGACAAGCTCGCGGTGCGGCTGACCGGCCCCGGCGGGCACACCTCCCGTCCGCAGCTGACGGTCGATCTGGTGCACACGCTGGCCCATCTCGTCACCGAGCTCCCGGCGGCCCTGTCCCGCCGGGTCGACCCGCGGCACGGCCTTTCCCTGGTCTGGGGCGCCATCAACGCGGGCCAGGCCGCCAACGCGATCCCGCAGGCCGGGGAGGCGCACGGCACCGTCCGCTGCATGGACGAACGCGCCTGGGCCGAGGCCCCGGACCTGGTGCTCGAGCTCGTCGACTCGATCGCCGCGGTCTACGGCGCGAAGACCGAGCTGGACTACGTGCGCGGAGTACCGCCGGTGGTCAACGACGTGGCGGTGATCGACGAGATGCGCCGCGCGGCCGCGCAGATCCTCGGCCCGGAAGGTCCCGTCTCGGTGGAGCAGTCCCTCGGCGGCGAGGACTTCAGCTGGTACCTGCGCCAGGTTCCCGGGGCGATGGCCCGCCTCGGCGTGCGCACCCCGGGAGATCCGGTGCAGCGCGATCTGCACCAGCCGAGCTTCCTGGCGGACGAGTCCGCGATCGCCGTCGGCGTCCGCTTCTTCACTCAGCTGATCATGGATAACTGACGAGTATCAGAATCAGCCCGGCCCGTTCCGCCATCCGGTGGAATGGGCCTTTCGTATTCCTCCGTCCGGGGGCCTCTATCCGGGCGCGATCCGGCTTGGTAACGTTTTCCCAGCCGAGGCCGAAACCCGCCCCCGGTGGTACCGTAAGTCAGCGAATAGTCACGGCTTGTGACGGTTCGCTCCGGTGCCGTCGGGAGTGCATCACGGATTCATCTCGACTTCCCACCGGGAGAGTTGCGTTCCGCCTACTTCTGGAGAACTCGTAACAAAACGGTTCAGGGTTGGATCTATTCTCACAGGCGTCGGTCAGCCGTGACCGCGTTCTCTCAGGTTTCCCAACGTCGTGCGAGCGCCCTGGCGGGCAGGGACGTTGGCCCGTCTCAGGAGGCATCAGGGTGAAGAAGTCACTCAAGCTCGCCGCCGCGCTCAGCGTGGTCGGGCTGGCAGCTTCAGCGTGTGGATCGGCTCCGGTCTCGACCACGTCGACGTCATCGGCATCGTCGTTCAGCGCGTGCATGGTGACCGACACCGGCGGTATCGACGACCACTCCTTCAACGCCGAGTCGTGGGCCGGAATGCAGGACGCGGCCTCCGCCTCCAGCGGCAAGATCGGCGTCTCCTACGTGCAGTCCACCACGGAAAACGACTACACGAGCAACATCTCGTCCCTGGTCAGCAAGGGCTGCAAGATGATCGTGACGGTGGGCTTCGCGATGGCCGACGCCACCACGGCCTCGTCGAAGAAGAACCCCAGCCAGGAATACGCGATCGTGGACAACGCGTCCTCGGGGTCGAAGATCCAGGGCCTGCAGTTCAACACCGCGCAGGGCGCCTTCCTCGGCGGCTACTTCGCCGCGGGCATGACGCAGACCGGCAAGGTCGCGACCTTCGGCGGCGCCAAGTACCCGACCGTGACCGTCTACATGGACGGCTTCTGGGAGGGCGTGCAGTACTACAACAAGGTGCACAGCAAGTCCGTGCAGGTCCTCGGCTGGAGCGAGAAGACCCAGCAGGGCACCTTCGACACCTCGGCCAACCCGTTCGGCGACCAGTCCGGCGGCAAGTCGATCGCCCAGACCTTCCAGAGCCAGGGCGCGGACATCGTCTTCCCGGTGGCCGGCGGCACCGGCATCGGCGCCCTCCAGGCGGCGCAGGCCAGCGGCGGCAAGATGAACGCGATCTGGGTCGACGACGACGGCTTCCTGTCCAACGCGTCGTACGCCTCGGTCATCATGACCTCGGTGACCAAGGGCATCGCGACCGCGGTGAAGACCTCGGTGACCGACGCCTACAACGGCAGCTTCACCTCCAAGTCCTTCATCGGCACGCTGGCCAACAACGGCACCGGCCTCGCGCCGTTCCACGACTTCTCCTCCAAGGTGCCGGCCGCGCTGCAGAGCGAGCTGAACACGGTGAAGGCCGACATCATCGGCGGCACCATCAAGATCGCCTCGACCAGCCAGCCGACCGCCTGATCCCCGGCCGCGGCACGACTCGCCGGGTGCGCAGCAGGGCTTGCGCACCCGGCGGGTTCTGTTCGAGTGTTTGTCTGAAGTGACGTCTGAACCGACGTCGCAGACCGAAGAAGTTCGACTGAAGACAGGTGAAGCGGTGCGGCTGGAACTACGCTCCATCACCAAGCGGTTCGGGTCGCTGGTGGCCAACGACCACATCGACCTGACCGTGGAGCCCGGGGAGATCCACTGCCTCCTCGGCGAGAACGGCGCGGGCAAGTCCACGCTGATGAACGTGCTCTACGGGCTCTACCAGCCCGAGGAGGGCGAGATCCTGGTCGACGGCGCGGCCAGGAAGATCGACAGCCCGCGCGACGCCATCGCGGCCGGCATCGGCATGGTGCACCAGCACTTCATGCTGGTTCCCGTCTTCACCGTCGCGGAAAACGTTATCCTCGGCGACGAGGCGCCGCTCGGCACCGCCAGGGGCCCGCTCGCCGTGCTCGACCAGCGCAGCGCCCGCAAGAAGGTCAAGGAGGTCTCCGAGCGCTTCGGCCTCCCGGTCGACCCGGACGCCGTGATCGAGGACCTCCCGGTCGGCGTGCAGCAGCGCGTCGAGATCGTCAAGGCCCTGGTCAGGGACGCACAGACGCTGATCCTCGACGAGCCGACCGCCGTGCTCACCCCGCAGGAGATCGAGGACCTGTTCAAGGTCATGGACTCGCTGCGCAAGGCCGGCAAGAGCATCGTGTTCATCACGCACAAGCTCAAGGAGGTCAAGGCGATCGCCGACCGGATCACCGTGATCCGGCACGGCAAGGTCGTCGGCAGCGCGGACCCCTCGATGAGCGAGTCCGAGCTCGCCGCGATGATGGTCGGCCGCGCCGTGCAGCTCGTGGTGGACAAGCCGCCGGCGCAGACCGGCGAGGACAGCCTGGTCGTCAGCGGTCTCACCGTGCGCGACGTGCACGGCAACGCCGCAGTGGACGACGTGTCCTTCACCGTGCGCGGCGGCGAGATCCTCGGCGTCGCCGGCGTGCAGGGCAACGGGCAGTCGGAGCTGGCCGAGGCGATGCTCGGGCTGATCCCGACCGAGGCGGGGTCGGTCCTGCTGGACGGCCACGAGCTGCTCGGCCGCACGCCGCGGCAGGTGCTCGACGCGGGCGTCGGCTACATCCCGGAGGACCGCGGGCACGACGGCGTGGTCGGCGAGTTCACCGTCGCGGAGAACCTCGTGCTCGACCTCTACCACAGCGGCGCGTTCGGCAAGGGGCTCTCCATCGACCTCGGCGCGGTGCAGAAGAACGCCGTCGACCGCATCGCCGAGTTCGACATCCGCCCGACCGACCCGGACCACCCGGCCGGAAAGCTCTCCGGCGGCAACCAGCAGAAGGTGGTCGTGGCCCGCGAGCTCTCCCGCCCGCTGCGCCTGCTGGTGGCCTCGCAGCCGACCCGCGGCGTGGACGTGGGCGCGATGGAGTTCATCCACAAGCGGATCGTCGCCGAGCGCGACCTCGGACGGCCGGTCGTGGTGGTCTCGACCGAGCTCGACGAGGTGCTCGCGCTCGCCGACCAGGTCGCGGTGATGTACCGCGGCAAGATCGTGGACACCGTCACCCCGGACACCCCGCGCGAGCGGATCGGCCTGCTGATGGCCGGAATCACCGGGGACGGACGACAGACAGCCGAGGCCGTGCGTGCCGCGGAGGACGCGCCGCTGGCCGCCCCGGCCGCCCAGGAGCCCCAGATCAACCTCGGGGAGGATTCGTGAGCACCCAGACGCCGCAGACCACCGAGCCGAAGGCGCCCGAGCCGGAGCTCTCGCGGCTCGGCCGCATCGTGCGCGACATGTTCACCGTCGAGAGCACGCCGCTGGTGACGGTGCTCGCGATCGTGCTGGCCCTGCTGGTCGGCGCGATCCTGATCATCGTCTCCGACCCGGCGGCGATGCGGGAGCTCGGCTACCTCACCTCCCGGCCGTCCGACTTCCTGAACTCGGCCTGGCACGACGTCGCGCACGGCTACTCGGACCTGTTCAAGGGCTCGATCTTCAACCCGGCCACCGTCTCCGGCACGCCCTCGCAGTTCTTCGGCCCGATCACCAACACGCTCGAGGACGCCACCCCGCTGATCTTCGGCGGCCTGGCCGTGACGATCGCCTTCCGCGGCGGCATGTTCAACATCGGCGGCCAGGG
>WNGQ01012438.1_pt1 | contig 10225 bp, 10 predicted proteins | sample 5407661 | NCBI WGS metagenome assembly WNGQ01 (sample SAMN13153382, study PRJNA577476) | soil metagenome | isolation source: 60 cm soil or saprolite under Garry oak tree replicate 2 | place: USA:California | collected 2016-06-15 | reverse complement strand
CCTGATTACCTTCGCCTTTTCATTTGGCACTCGCCTTGCGATGTAGTCGCCCATGCAAATCAGAAAGTCTTCTTCACCCGATGCAGGCGGCGCGAGCCTCGCCAGCAAGGAGCGTCCTGAAATCGATCTTTCGACCAGACTGGAGAGAGCCGCCGCAATCGAGTCTTCGCCGCCACCAACCTCACAGCCCGAGAGGAGATACTGATGAACTCGTCAAGGGAGATCCTCCGATCCATCAACGTATTCGTGGCCGGTCTCCTCGCGATGCTGATCGCCATCGTCGTGCTCGGATTCTACGTGCAGCGATCCATAGGCAAGGAATCGAGCGTCTTCCCAGTGTCGACTCCGTGGCAAGTAAGGCCCATTCGCTCCGGACTACCATTGGCCCGCGGAGGCGGGTCATGAATGTCGGTGTACTGTTGGCCGGCTGGCCCTTCGCCACTCTTCTGGTGTTGTACGGACAGTACCCCGGTCACGCTCCCCTCTGCGGCGTCGTGAGAGGGAAAGACCATCGGAGCAAAGCCCTGGTCCTGGAGAGAGATGGGAAGGCCTACTCGGTACAGATTAAGCTTACGACCAAGATTTGTGGCGTGGATGGCTACCCGGTATGTATTGACGAAATTCTCGTCGGAGATCACGTCGAGGTCGTGCAATAGAATCTCGGCCCAAAGTGGACTCCCTACTGAGCGCTGTCTGTCTCCTCACCTGGCTCGCTGTCCACCGGTCAATTCACCACCAGTGACCGGGGCGCATGTGTCACCTGCTCCGCCCCGCGCCTGGTCACGATCGACGTCTCCCCCAGGCACATGCTCAACCCAGTGCGGCTATTCAGCAGGATCATGTGGATGAAGAACACCATACCCGGCGCCAGCACCTGCGAGTTGTCCGCGTAGATCATCGGCTCGTCCATCCAGGTAGGCTGATACGTCGCCCCCAGCGTGTAGCCGCAGGCGTTGAGAAAATGCCCCTTGTACCCGGCTCGAGTCAGCACACGAGCATGGGCGTCGAAGACATCGCCCACGGTCTTGCCGGGGCGCAGCACTGCCTCACACTCCTTGAGGGCCTCGCGACAGGCCTTGAACATGGCCTCGTGGCGACGGTCCACCTTGCCCGTCACCACCACGTTCATGAGCGCGGTGTGGTAGTGCCGGTACGAGGCGGCGAATTCGAACGTGACCTGGTCGCGCGGCCTCACCTTCCCGTGGCCGGTGTGATAGCGGACGAGCAGGGCTTCTCTGCCGCTGCCCATGGGCCAGCGGCTCGCCGACGGGTCGCCGTCGCCGGCGAGGACGCCATGCATCATCTCGGCGTAGATCCGGCCCACGGGCTGGCCGGGCACGGTCAGCCGGTTCGCCACCGCCAGCGCCTCGTCGGCCAGCCGGCCCGCCTGCCGGACATAGCGCAGCTCGGCCGGGCTCTTCACGAGCCGGAGCAGACGGATCAGGTCGCTCGCATCCTCGGTGCGGCAGAAGCCCGCGAGCGCGGCGTCCACCATCTGCCCGCGCTGGGCGGTGAGTCCATAGGCGTGATACTCCACGCCCAGCCGCTTGCCGCGGCAGCGGTAGCTCTCGAGCATGTCGCGGAGATCTTCGCCGGGATTGGCGCCCTGGCGGTCGCGCCAGATGCGGATGTCCTTGATCACGGAGGTGATGCGGGCCTGGCGCAGGTCGGCCGATCGCGTGCAGAGAGCAAACTTCCCGTCGGCGCCCAGGTACATGCCCTGGAACATGCTGTAGCCGCTCGTGTCGTAGCCGGTGAGGTAGTACATGCTCTCCTGCCGGAATATGAGCAGGCCGTCGAGGCCTCGCCCGGCCATCGCCCGGCAGGCGCGCCGCCGTCGCGCGGCCAGCTCTTCCTTCGAGAAGTGCAATGCCATGGAGCCTCCGATCAGGGGGTGGTGGCGGCGCCTCGTCCACGAAGCAGTGCGCTCGCGCCCAGCACCACCGTGGTCACGCCGATGAGAAACGAGCTGACGGCGGCGATGGTGGGGTCGACCTCGAGGGTGAGGCTGTTCCAGATGCGCACGGTGAGCGTCTGCACCTCGACGCCGGAGAGAAAGAGGGGGATGAGCAGCTCGTCGAACGAGGTGAGGAAGGCGAAGAGCGCGGCCGAGAGAAGGCCGGGCAGGATCAGGGGCAAGGTGATGCGCCGAAGCGCGGTGAGCCGGCTCGCGCCCAGGCTCAGCGCGGCCTGCTCGAGGCGTAGGTCGAAGCCTTGCAGCGCCGCGGCCATGATGATCACGACCACGGGCAGCGCGAGCACGGTGTGGCCGAGGGCCATGGCGAGGATGCTCCCGGTGGCCTTGAGCCGCACGAAGAAGAAGTAGAGGCCGATGGCCGTGATGATGGTGGGCACGATGGTGGGTGAAAGCATGACGGCGTAGATAGCGCCCTTGCCGCGGAAGCGTCCGCGCACGAGGGCCAACGCGGCGAGGAGGCCGAGCGTGGTGGCGAACACCATGGTCAGCAAGGCGACCTGGGTGCTGACCCAGATGGCCTGACGCCAGCTCGACGTACCGAGGAAGCGCTGGTACCAGCGGAGCGACAGGTACGGCGGGGGAAAGCTCAGGTAATCCGCACCGCTGAAGGACACGATCACGATGATCAGCACGGGGGCGATCAGGAACAAGAGCACGGCGCCGGCCAGCGCCATGACCGCCCCGGATCCCGGCCCTCCCCGCTGCCCTTCGTCACCCATCGCGCACGCTCCGCCCAGAGTCCTTCAATGCCGCCCCTCGAAGATGCGGTCCAGCCGGACGATGCGGTTGTAGCCGGCGAAGCCCGCCAGGGTCAACGCGAGAAGAACCACGGCCAGCGCGGAGGCAAACGACCAGTTGAGGGTGATCTCCACCTCGCGCTCGATGAGCATGGCGATCATCATGTCGCCCGGGCCGCCCATGAGGGCGGGCGTGATGAAGAAGCCCAGGCTCAGGATGAAGACGAGCAGCGTGCCGCCGGCGATGCCGGGCAGCGAGAGGGGCAGGAACACGCGCCGGAAGGCCTGAAGCCGGCTCGCGCCCAGGCTGTGCGCGGCGCGGACCAGTTGCGGATCGATGCTGCGCATCACGCTATATACGGTCAGCACCATGTAGGGCAGCAGCACGTAGCCCATGCCGATCACCACGCCGCCTTGGTTGTAGAGGAGGAGCAGCGGCTTGTCGGTGAGGCCGAGGGCCATCAGGTACTGGTTCACGATGCCGTTCCTCCCGAGGAGGACCATCCACGCATAGGTGCGCACGATGATGCTGGTGAAGAAGGGCAGCACGACGATGATCATGAGGAGCTGGGCAGTCCGCGGGCGTCGGGTGGCGAGCATGTAGGCGAGCGGGTAGCCGAGGGCGAGGCAGACGATGGTCACCAGCGCCGAGACCTTGAAGGTGGCCAGGAGCACCTGGAGATAGACGGTCACCCGGAAGATCTGACGATACATGTCGAGCGTGTAGCCGGCCTTGTAGACGCTGCGGTTGACGATGCCGAGGAGCGGATAGGCGAAGAGCACCGCCAGTACCAGGACGGCAGGCAGGAGCATCAGGAGGTGACGCTGCGCCTCCCGCCGCTCCTCGGTTGCCTTCATGCGGAAGCGCGGGGAAAGAGGCGCGTGTCCTCCGGTGACCACGCGAGAGCAACCGCCGCTCCGGTGACGGGAGGCCGCAGCCCGACGCGGTTCGCCACCTTGATGATGACGGCGCCGTCGGGGCCGAGTCCCACGCGGTAGCGGGTGAAGTCGCCTACGTAGATCGCCTCCTCGACCAGCCCTTTGCAGGCGTTGGCGCCTGAACCCAAGGCGGTGGCGCCGGCATCCTCGGCCGGCACCAGCTTTTCCGGGCGCACCGCGGCGGTGACGGACTGCCCGGCCTGGAGCGGCGCCGCGGCGACACCGGCGAACTCGAGGCCGCCCGCGGCGCGGCAACGCCAGCGTCCATCACCTTCGGCGGAGACGGCCACCGCGTCGAGGAAGTTGGACTCGCCGAGGAAGTCCGCCACGAAGCGCGAGGCCGGCCGGTCGTAGAGCTCGGCGGGGCTGCCCTCCTGCTCGATCCGCCCGCCCTGCATCACGGCCACGCGGTCGGACATAGTCAGCGCCTCTTCCTGGTCGTGGGTGACGTAGAGCACCGTCACGTGCAGGTGCTGCTGGATGTGCTTCAGCTCGAGCTGCATGTGGACGCGAAGCTTCTTGTCCAGCGCGCCCAGCGGCTCGTCCATGAGGAGCACGCGCGGCCGGAAGACGAGGGCGCGAGCCAGGGCCACCCGCTGCTGCTCGCCGCCCGAGAGCTGGCGCGGGAGGCGGCGCTCGTAGCCGGTGAGCCGCACCAGCTCCAGCGCTTCCCCGACGCGATGGAGAGTCTCGAGGCGCGACATCTTCCGGATCTGGAGCGGGAAGGCCACGTTGTCGAACACCGTCAGGTGCGGGAACACCGCGTAGCTCTGGAAGACCATCCCGAGATCACGCTTCTGCGGAGGCAGGGCGGCCATGGGCTGGCCGTCCACGAACACTTCGCCGCTGGTGGGATAGGCGAAGCCCGCCACCATCATGAGGGTGGTGGTCTTGCCGGAGCCGCTCGGGCCCAGGAAAGTGAAGAAGGATCCGGGGGCGATGGTGACGGAGATGTCGCGCACCGCCGCCACCGACCCGAAGGTCTTGGTCAGTTCGTGGAGTCGAACCTCGGCGCCGCCGTCTATCCCTTCTGAAGGAGCCACTGCGACCAGCGCTCGCTGATCATGGGGCGATTGTCCGCCCACCACTTGCCGTTCTGGACGAAGGCCTTCTGCCGGTTCTCGGGGCTGGACGGCAGCCGCGCCGCGAGATCGGCCGGGATACTCTTGAATGCCTGGCGATTGGTGGGCCCGTATGGGATGAGCTTCGCGTGGGCCGCCTGGATCTCCGGCTGACAGGCGAAGTCGACGAAGCGCTGGGCGTTCTCGGCATTCTTGGCGCCTTTCATGACCGCCCAGTACTGCGACTGGAGCATCGCCTCGTTCCACTCGATGGCGAGAGGCGCGCCCTTCTCCGCCACGGACTGGAGCCGGCCGTTCCAGATGCTGCCCAGCACCACTTCCTTGTCGGCCAGCATCTGGGCGGAGAGCGCGCCCGTGTCCCAGAACTTTCGGATGGCCGGACGCACGCGATCGAGGGCCTTGAAGGCCCGGTTGACGTCGATGGGATAGAGCTTGTCCTTGGGGACGCCGTCGGCCAGCAATGCGAACTCGAGGTCGACCGCGCCCGAGGCGATGTCGGCGAGCATGCGCGGGCCGGCGAATTTCTTGATGTCCCAGAACTCCGCCCAGCTCCTCGGCTGCTTGCCCGTGGGGAAGGTCTGGTTGTTGTAGCCGAGCACCGACGAGAAGTAGATGTCGCCGATCATGTCGTCGCGGCGGACGGCCGGGTCCATGTCGTCGGGGTTGGCCAGCTTCCACGCCTTGTAGTTGATCTTGTCGAAGGCGCCCTTCTGGCTCAGCAAGATGGACCCGAGCTCGCCCGCATCCATCACGTCCACCTCCATGCTGCCCGCCTCGTGCATGGCGAGAACCTTGCCGAGGGTGGCGGGCACCTTCACCACCTCGATGCCGGTGGCCTTCGTGAAGGGCTCGAAGATCACCTTCACATTGGCTTCCTCGTACGATCCGCCGATCGTGCGGATGATGACCTTGCCCGCCGCGCTGGACCGGCGAGTCCAGATGAACGGGGCGGCGGCGGCCAAACCCGCTCCCGCCACGAAGGTCCGGCGAGAGATTCGGTTCGTGCGCTCTATCATGGTCTTGCCTCCTGCGCCCGGTGGGTGCCCGGCGCGCTCAACCTTCGTGCCTCACGGTCGCGGCGTCGGGATCGTGGTGGGAGGTCACAGGTAACACGCGCGCATTTCAGCTGTCAAGCGGGGCGCCGCGTGTCGACCCAGTCCTGGAAGCGCTTCCAGTGGACGACCAGCGACATGACGGGTAGCCGCCACGCGTGAAGGGGGACGGGCGTGATGGGCGTCACCGGCCAGCCCACCTGGGCGGGCGAGGCGCCGAGCGCGCGATCCGCGAGCATCCTGCCCATCACCGTCGCCATGGCCACGCCGCGCCCGTTGTAGCCGAGCCCAATAAGCACACCGGGACTCGGCTCGTGCATGTGCGGCAGATGATCGGCGGTGAGAGCCACGCGGCCGCTCCAGCGATGCTCCCACTCCGGTGTGCCGATCTGCGGGAAGACGCGCGCCGCCACCGACTCGAGCCGCGCGAAAAGGGCGGGATCGCCGGTGTCGTTGAGGGGCCCGCGCCCGCCCATGAGGAGGCGCCCTTCCGGATCGAGTCGGAAGTAGAAGAGAATGCGGCGCAGGTCCGACACCGCCTGGCCTCCGGGCAGTACCTGCCGCCTCACCGCCTCCGGCAATGGGCGCGTGGCCACCTGATAGCTCTGCACGGGCAGAATCGTGCGCCTGAGTCCCGGCCAGAGATCGTCGGTGTAGGCATTGGTCGCGAGGATCACCTTGGCCGCGGTCACCGACCCTTTGGGCGCGACGGCGCGCCAGTGCCCTTCGTGCGTCTCGAGTTGAGTCACCACGGAGCGGTGAATGGCCGCGCCCACCTTCTTGGCCGCCCGCGCGAGACCGCGCACGTAGCTCAGGGGCTGGAGGACGCCGGCCCGTTTGTCGAGCAGGCCGCCCACGTAGCAGGTGGTGCCGGTCAGCTCCGCCACGCGGTCCTTGTCGAGCATCTCGACGGGAGCGGCGCGGCGCTGCCACTCGGCGGTGCGCCGGCGCAGGGTCTCGAGCCCGGCGGCGTGCGGGGCCGCGCTGATCCAGCCGGACTGATGCGCGTGACAGGAGATCTTGTGGCGCGCGATCAGCTCGAAGACGAATTCGGCCGCGGCCCCCGAGTTCTGCCACATCCGGCGCCCCATGGCCGAGCCGAACTTGCGCTCGAGCTCATCGGGATCGTCCTTGACGCCCGGAATGACCTGGCCGCCATTACGCCCCGAGCCACCCCAGCCGGGCTCCGCCGCGTCGAGCACCACGACGTCGGCGCCACGCTCGGCCAGATGCAACGCCGCCGACAAGCCGGTATAGCCGGCCCCCACTATCACCACGTCGGCACGGCGATCCCCCTCGAGGGGACGGGTCACGGGTAGGGGCTCGGCGGCGGGGGTCCAGGCCGAAACGGGTGGATCAGACGACGCGGGTAGGTGCCGCATGGTCACCTCGTGAGTTGGCGAATACTAGCGCATGCCCTCCCCGGCGTCCACCGGGGATATGGCGAGGATACGCCATTTGGCGTAACGGCTGACAGTAGGGGCAATCGTAACTTGACTACGCGAGCGCCTTGACGCAATGTTCCGCAGGTAGTGGTTACTGGCCGGCCCGCTAGGGACGGGAGATGCAGCGCATAAACAGGCGAGAGCTCGGAAATGTCCTCGATTGCCTCCGGACGATTTACGCGGCGCTCGATCTCGAGGCGTTTCCGCGTCAGGTCGTGGCGGGGCTACGCCGGGTTGTGTCCGCGCCCTTTGGCTCCTACAACGAGATCGATCGCGGAGCGACGCGAATCCGCTATGTGGTGGAGCCGGTGGAGGCGACGGTGCCGCATCTCGAGCTGGCCGTCCGCGAGTATCAGCACGAGCAGCCCGTCGTAGCGAACTACCTGCGCACCGGCGACGGCTCCCCGAAGAAGCTCTCCGACTTCCTGTCCATCCAGAAACTCCACCGCCTCGGCATCTACAACGAGAACTATCGGCGCACGGGTGTCGAGTATCAGATGACCTTCATGGTCAAGAGCCTTCAGCGGCCGGCCGCGCCCACCATCGCTATCGCGCTGGACCGCGGCCGCCGAGAGATGGATTTCTCCGAGCTCAGGCGTACCGCTCCCCCCGCCGGGGGCGCGCCGGAGACGCGCCGGCGCGAGATCATCGTCATGCGTCCAAGCGGCCGGCATCTCATCTCTCCCCGGGCCGCCTACTGGTTCGATCACTACTTCGCCAATGGCCCGCGGCACGGTGAGTTGCTCCCGGCAGAGATCGATGGCTGGATGAGGCGACAGACGATGCGAGTAGGGCGCGGCCGGTCGCTCGCGGAGCCCCCCGTCCCCCTGGTGGTCGAGGGCGACGACACGCGCCTGATCATCCGGCTGGTCCCGGACGCGCCGAACGATCTCCTGATCCTCGAGGAGGAACGCACCAAGGTCGACTACGCGGCGCTCATGCGGCTCGGGCTCACGCCGCGCGAGGCCGAAGTGCTCCACTGGGTGGGGGAAGGCAAGACGAATCCGGAGATCGGGGCGATTCTGCGAACGCGGCCCCGCACCGTGGCCAAGCATCTGGAGAAGATCTTCGCCAAGCTCAGCGTGGAGACGCGCGGGGCCGCCGCCGTCCGCGCCCGCTCTCTCGTCTAGCGAAAGCGCGGTATCACGTTCTCGCCGAAGCGGCGCATCGACTCCATGACCTGCGCGTGCGGGAGATCGCCGCAGGTCATCTGGCAGAGCACATGGTGCGCGCCCGCGTCGCGCAGCTCGGCCACCTCGTCGGCCACGCGCTGGGCGGTGCCGCAGAGCGCGGCCGTCTCGAGCGAGTATCGGACGCCGTCCTCATGAGAGACCTGCGGATCGTTCCAGGGATTGATGCGCGACGGCTCCACCCGATAGTCGGCGGGATTGTGAGTGGACCGGGCGTGGACCATGTGCCGCCGCGTCTCGAAGAGCGCCGCCCCCAGCTCGTCTTCGGCCTGGGCCTGGCTCTCCGCGACATAGGCAAAGCGCCAGACTGCCGCTTCCTCGCGCCGTTGCTGTCTGGTCGCGGCGCCCAGGCCGCTTTCGGCGAGGCCCGCCTCGTAGAGGTCCATGCGCTCGCGAACGCGCGCGAGGGGAATGCGCGCCGTCATCATGGGCGCGCCCAGGCGGCCGCACTCGCGCACCGAGCCGGCGGACGAGGCGGCGCGCCAGATCGGCGGATGCGGCCGCTGCCGGGGCCGCGGGCGGAGCTCGGGCAGGCTGAGCTGATAGAACTTCCCCTGGTGGACCAGCGGCTCCCCCGTCCACGCGCGGAGCATCACCTCGAGCGTTTCTTCCATCCGCTCGCGGCTGTCGTCGCTCCGGAGGCCGTAGCCGACGAACTCGTACTCGTTGTAGTTGGTCCCGTGGCCCACCCCGACGTCGAGGCGGCCGTCGGACAGGTTGTCGAGAAGCGCGAGCTCGGTGGCGAGACGGATCGGATGACGCAGAGCGAGCTGAATCACCGCAAAGCCGATGCGAATCTGCTGCGTCCGCGCCGCCACCACGCTGGCGAAGGGAATGGGATCGCAGTAGACGCTCTCACCCGTGAAGTTGTGCTCGGTGAGCCAGAGGCCGTCGAAGCCGCTGGTCTCGGCGAAGCAGGCCTCCGTCACCAGGTCGCGAATGGCCGTGTAGTCGCCTTCCGGTGACGGCGAGTGTCCCAGGGTCAGCCAGCCGAATCGCATAGGGGGGCGATCAGCGCGTGAGGTTGAGGGAGCGGCCAGTGTCCGTGGCGAAGCGCTCCAGCGCCGCCGCGTCCATCTCCGCGCGCGGCCTCAGGATGAGGCGATCCACACCGACCGCCGCATACGCGTCTTGCAGAGCCTTGTCCGGAATGTCGAAGCCGGGTGGTGTGATGCTGATCTCGAGCTTGCCCAGCGCGGCCGGCCGCTCGGACTTCCGCCCTGCCTCGCCCAGCGCCGCCACGCTCTTGCGCGTCTCCTCGACGTCCATGCCGAAGCCGTACCAGCCGTGACCCTGGGTCACGGCCCGACGATAGGCCGGTGGCGTCCGGCCGCCAACCACGATAGGGATTGGCGTCTGCACCGGCCGCGGCATGGCCTGCACCCCGTCGAAGGACACGTACTTGCCGTGATGGGCAGGCTTGGTCTGTGTCCACACGGCGCGCATGGCCGCGAGATAGTCGTCGGCCACGCGCCCGCGCTCGCTGAATGACGCACCCGAGGCCCGCATCTCGGGCTCGCACCAGCCGACTCCGAGCCCGAAGACGAGCCGGCCATTCGAGAGCACGTCGAGCGAGGCAAGCTGCTTGGCGAGCACCACGGCCTGGCGCTGGGGCAGGATGATCACTCCGGTGGCGAGGCGGATGCGCGAGGTATGCGCGGCCAGAAAGGTGAGCGAGACGATGGGATCGAGGAGGCGCATGTCCGGCGCCATGGGCCGCCCGGGCAGAGGCGGGTCGGGGAGCACGATGTGATCGGCCGTCCACAGCGACTCGAAGCCCGCCGCCTCGGCCGCCCGCGCGA
>WNGQ01007851.1_pt1 | contig 10225 bp, 10 predicted proteins | sample 5407661 | NCBI WGS metagenome assembly WNGQ01 (sample SAMN13153382, study PRJNA577476) | soil metagenome | isolation source: 60 cm soil or saprolite under Garry oak tree replicate 2 | place: USA:California | collected 2016-06-15 | reverse complement strand
GCCGTCGTCGCAGCCCAGCCAGCGTCCTGGCACCCCGCAGCCCAGCCGCCGTCCTGGCACCCCGCAGGCCACCCCGGCCCGCACGGATGCCGTCGGCCCGGACGGCACCGGCCCGGCGGCGTTCGGGCTGTGCACCGCCTACGCCCACGCGAAGGCGCATGGCACGGCATCTCAGAAGGCGATGGCGTTCCGCAACCTGGCGGCGGTAGCCGGCGGCGCGGCCAAGATCGCCGCCTACTGCGCGGCGGTGCCCCACCCGGGCGGCTCGCCGTCCAGCCAGTCGGCCTCGGCCCCGGCCCACCCGGCCGGCCGGCCCGCCTCACACCCCGCCGGGAAGCCATCGTCGCGGCCCACCCCGCACCCGACCGGCCGGCCCTCCTCCGCGCCCGCCACGCGCTAGACCCAGCCGGTTAGCCCCCTGGGATCCGCCTCGCGCCGGGACGGGCGGCGCGAGGCGGCATGGCGCGGCGGGCTGCTCATCCCACCTCCAGGCAGCCCGCCGCGGCATCGCGGAACAGGGGCGACCCGCATGTCCAGCCCGTCGCCCACGCCCCGTTGGTGTTCCGGATCCACGCCTTCGCGCCTCGGTCCTGTTCGTGACCGCCGCAGACGCGTGGGGCAGGCATGGGAGGCCGGCGGATAGCGACGATGTTCTCCGGGATCACCAGGCCAGGCAGGTTCGGCCAGGCTGGCCGTGACAAGCGCCCGGCGGGGCTCTGGCTCAGGCGATGCAGGCGCCTGGGCGCTGTCGCTGGGAGGCGGGGTGTAACAGTTACCCGGTCCCCGGCGCTTGTCCTGCTATAGCCCAAGTTCCTTTAAGAGCGGAGGCATCGAGTGTCTCTTGTTTCCCGGCGTGTTACCGATTGGGAGGCGCGGGTCATCGAGCAAAGGAGGGCGTCTATGAAGGTGCGAGTTCTTTTCGGCGTCGTGCTTGCGCTCGCGCTTGCCGGGATCGCCGGTGGGCCTTCGGCTGCGGCGGGCGCCTCGACGGCTTCGCCTGGGGCCGATCCGGGTGTGGGGAACGTACCGCAGGGGACGCAGACCGACGCGGCGTACGCGCAGAGCGTCCAGGGCTTTGGCGTCACGAACGTCGATGCGACGACGCAGCGGGTTAGCTGCTATCGACCCGAGGTCGACGCGAGTGCGTTCAACGATGGGCCGAACGATGGCTACACGGGCGTGTCGGCTTGTCCGGGCGCGACCACGGGTGAGGACACGGGCGCCGCGGGGCCGTACCCGACGCAGGCTGGGAGCAACCCGGGCTATCCCGCGGCTGCGCCGCAGCTGGTCAAGGACCATTCCGAGTCGGACATTCGTGTCGATCCGACTAATCCGCTGCATCTGATCGGCTCGGTCAAGTGGTTCGTCAGCGCCGAGGGTTACAACCACCTGACCGGCTTCTACGAGTCGTTCGATGGTGGCACGACGTGGCCGGTGCAGGGTCACGTACCGGGGTACGAAGGTTGGACCGACAACACCGACCCGGTCGGCGCGTTCGACGGCTTCGGCAACTATTACCAGCTCCACCTTCCGTACCAGTTCTTCTATAACGCGGACGGGAGCCACAACTTCACCGTCGGCAAGTCGCAGGAGCCGAATCCCGTGCAGCCGGCCGAGGTGATCTCCGTCTCGGTGCGGCCGCACGGGGCCACGAACGCGACCGGCTGGAGGACGACCGCCGACGGCCACCCGGACTTCATCGCCACCTATGACAGCGTCGGCGGCGAGCCGGACAAGCAGTGGATCACGATCGACACGAATCCGGCCAGCCCGCACTACAACCGGGTCTACGCGATGTGGGTCGTCTTCCACGGGCCGTTCACGCCGACCCCGTTCGTCTCCTATGCGGACGCGCGGGCCGACGGGACGCATACCGCCTGGTCGGCGCCGATCCCACTGCCGACGCCGCCGCACACCCCGCAGGGCGCGACGTACCTGTTGCCGCACGTCGACCCGGGCGGCGTCGTGTACACGACGATCACGAACGAGGACCCGGCACACCAGTCCTTCGCGACGACGATCTCCGTCGACCGCTCCACCGACGGTGGTAAGACGTGGTCGGTCGTGAGCACGCCGGTGAACAACGCGGCGCTGCCGCCGTTGATCTACCCGAACACGACCTTCCGTGACGGGATCACGGACACGTTCGCTGTCGGGAATCACCTCGACGCGCAGGGCCGCTATCCGCTCTACATCGCGTACGAGGACCACAGCGCCGGCATCGGGAACGTCCTGCTCACGGCCTCCTACGACGGCGGCGCGACTTGGACGACGCCGATCCAGGTCAACGACAACGCGAGCCCGGTGGACGAGTTTCAGCCGAACCTGGCAGTCGCGGACGACGGTACGGTCAGCGTCAACTTCTACGACCGCCGCCTCGCCTGCCCGGCCGCCGGCACCGCCGAGGCCGCGGCGGCCGGAATCGCGCTCGACCGTGCGGCCCAGAACCCGGACTACACCGGGCCGGTGCCGCCGTACGGGGCGTCCAACTACTGCGTCAACGCCAGCATCCAGTTCTACACGCCGACGCTGGCGCCGCTCGGCCACAACGTGCGGCTGACACAGCACACGTGGGACCCGCAGCTGAACGCACCGCATACCGGTAGCCCGGCCGGCGAAGGAACCTTCATCGGCGACTACTTCGGCAACATCACGGACGGGACGACCGACGTCTCGACGTTCGTCAGCACCTACAACGACGGCTCGAATCCGGGCCACTATCAGCAGCAAGTGGTCGCCAAGGTCGCGATCCCCTGACGCTGAGCACCCGCCGGCTCCGGGGGGAGCGCCGCTCCCCCCCGGGTCGGCATGGAGGCGCCGCGATCGTCATCGAGACTCCAGCTCCGCTGCAGGTGTTCGTGCCCGCGGCGCTGCTGCGGTGTGCGTCGGCCGTTCTCGGGCCGATCGAAACTCGCGCCCCGGAGCGGCTGTCGCGGGCAGGTCGGGAGCGTGGCTCAGGTCGTCGACGAGCTGGGCGCCGCGGGCGGTCCACGATCCGGGGAAGATCATGGCGGACCTGGCGGCGGCGGTGGCGCTGGGCGGCGACCGCCTGGCCGATATCGCAGTGCTGCGGGAGCAGCCGTGGCGACTGACGATCCGCGATTTCCTGGCACACTGGGGCCAGACCCGGCGGACCGGAACGGTCAATGCGCTCATCCGGAGTGATCTGGCCGACAAGGGCCTTACGACGCGCCCGCCGTTCACGGAAGGACGCGTCGAAGACGAGATCGAGATCATTCCGGTCGATACGACATCCTGAAACCTTGAGACCCTCCCGGGAGGGAGAGAGCCAAGACACGGAGGACGTTGCTGAGCAGGTATCCGCGGCAATGAGCTGACTCGGCGTCCGTCGCAGCCCCAGTCTGTAAAGAGCACGACGCATAACGAACCCCTACCCACATGTGCGCGAGCCTGATAGCCGCGCATAATGCGGCGATCTGCGTCCGGATAGTTCCTCGTTCCGTTTGGCAATCCTGCCGCTCGTAATCGGCAGGGAGTGTAAGGAGGATTTTCTAATCTGGCCCAATCTGGCCGTAACTTCATGTAACTCCTCGATTGGCGGACTGGGATTTCGGCGAGGCCGGCAGGTTGCAGGTGTGCCGCGCGGCCACTGTTCTCAGGTGGCGCCTAAGCTGTCAGCCTGATCCCCGGTTGCTCCGTCATCGGGATCAGCCGCTTCGGCCCTGGCGAAGACGAACAGCCCGACGGTGGCATGCGGGTTCCGGTCACTTGCTTGAGTATCAGCCGGATCCACAGGGTGTAGCCGGACGATGTCAGACGAGGCGGGACGTGGAATCTGAACAGGCGATATGCGGCCTGATGTGGCTCGGCCTGGCTAGGTGACACAGGCTCGGTGATGATGGCCGTTGCCAGCCATTTAGGCTCCCAGCGGGGCTGCCTCTGTGCGGACGACGGTCCCACCGCCGCGGTGGTCATCAGGCGCCGCCCGTGCTCATGCTGGTGTGGTGAGCGTGCTGACCCCGGCCGAGGTCCTGATTGCCGCGCGGCGGCTCGCGGGAGCGCGGCCGCACCTGGCTGCCGTGGCTGGGATCGTGCATCGCGAAGATCTGTGGCAGCTGTGCCGCGATGAGCTCACCGGAGTCGACGTCTGTATCGATGGCTGGGATATCCGGGGCCGCTGGTTCGGCGTGGTGGTCGGAGCCATGCCGCGGCTGGGTGAGTTGCGGCGCGGCGAGACGATCCCCTGGCGGGTGATCGCGGCCCAGATCGCGCCGCGCGACCGCCGCGGCTCGCGCTGACCAGATGCAACCCGGCGCTGACCGGCGGTGCACCAGTCCAATGCTCTCCTGCGCAGAGTTAGGCTCTGGCGGCTCAGCCGCGTTCGGTCGGTTTTCGGCGGCACTACCGAGATCCAGAAGGAAATCATCGCCCGAAACCTCGGCCTGTAGGCCTGACCTGGGCCTCTACGAAGCCTGTGCTCCCGATTTCTGACACGATGTTGACCGAAAGTTAGAACTGGCCCTCGGAGCCGAGCGCCAGGGCGGAGACAGTTGTCACCCGCCAGCCGGCGACGGACGCCTCACACCAGAACAGGCTGCGCAGCTCTTGTTCGATGATCCCCGGGCGACGGTCAATTTCGAGGCTCGGGATGAAGCCGAGGCGCGGTCTGCCGTCGAGGAATTCGCCCGACTCTTCGAGAAGGCGCCGGGAGTATTCAAGGACGCTCTTGATGGCGCCCGAGCGGGCGCGGAAACGCTCTCTCACGATCGGCTCCAGGGACTCGCCGAAATCATCCAGAACGCTGACGACACGGCTGCCTCGTACGTCGAATTCCGGGTACGCGACGGGCACCTCGTTGCGGTACATGTTGGCCGCCTCGTTACCCTGTCCGACGTCCTCCCGCTGGCGACGCCCTGGCTGTCGAACAAAACCGACGATGTGCTCGCCACCGGTCGATTCGGGATCGGATTGATGACGTTGCGGGCGCTATCCGACGTCCTCGATGTTCACAGCGGTCCATACCACATCCGCCTCGGCGAGCCCACCATTTCGGGCATCGATATCGGGACTCTCCCGCATTCACTGCCTGAGCCGACGGCGACGGTACTGTGCCTCCCGCTGCGGGAGGCTCTCGATGCCGACGAGCTGGCGGACTGGCTGGGCCGATGGGACGACAGCGCCCTCCTCTTCCTGCGCCACGTCAAGCGCGTTGCCGTTCTCGATGCCGACGGCGCGGCGATCCGCACTCTGACGCTCACCTGGTCCGAGGACGAATCGGCCACCTGCCTCGTCGATGGGCAGGTATTGGCCGTACAACGCCGGCATGCCCGGGCGCCCGATGGTCGAGCGTGGCTCGTGCACTCCGCCGAGGCGCCGACCCCGCAGGACGTCAGCCGCGTGCGGAAGGCATCGGCTGCGACTGTCCTCCTCGGACTGGCGCTTCCGCTTCACCCGGAGGACAACGGCGTTATCTATGCGGGGCTGCCGTTGGCCGAGACGAGCGTGCCCCTGCGGGTCAACGCTCAGTTCGACCCCGTGACAAGCCGAACGGGACTGGCGCCGACTCGGTGGAACAGCGCGATGCTGCCGCTGCTTGCCGATCTCTGGGTCGAGGTGGTCGAGGATCTCTTCCTCGAGATGCCCGTCGTAGCGTGGGACGTCGTACCGCTCTCCGGTGAGGCGGATGGCCGTCCGGGACCGGTGTCGGTCGTGGAGCAGTTGGAGCGTTTGCTTCTCGACCGGGCCCGTACCGAGCTGGTCGCGCGAGCGGCCATCGCCGTCGAGGGCACCAGGCTGATGCTCACTGAGCTGGCCGTCGAGGAGCCCGCGCTCGAGAACGTGCTCGGGCCTTCGGACGTAGCCGCTCGCCTGCCTTGGCGCTGCTCTGCCCATGTCGGCGCGCGATACCGGCGGGCGCTGGCGATCGGTCCTCGACGACTGGCGCTCGGCCGGCGCGCTTCTGCCGGAACCCGTCACCGTCGAGGCAGCCCTTGTGCTGCTCAACGACGTGTCCCGCACTCCCGGGGCCACGATCCGGCTGACGGCCGTGGCACTTGGCGTCGGCCTCGCCGATCGGCTGCTGCGATTCCCGTGCGTCATGACCGCCGACGGCGCCCGTGCCGTTCCGCCCACGGCCGGAGCGCTCCAGGTTCTCCTCCTCGCGCCGTCGGCGCTGGCCGAGCAGCTCGGAGTGGGCGTCCGACTCGCCGCGGACCATCTCGCCCAGAGCGAGGCCGCCCAAACGGTGCTGACGTGATTGCGCCAAATCGGAGCGATCATCGACGATCCAGGTAACGAGGAGGTGGTGCGACGCCTCGCGGCTGCGGGCAGGGTAGCGCTCATGGTGATCGCAGTCGCGCTGTTCGGCAGCAAGGCCATAAGCGAACGTGCGTTCCGGCTCCTTCGCTGGTTCGGCAACCGTCCCGAACCGCCGACCCCGAACTGACCGGGTGATAACCCGCTGTATCACCCGGCCAGTGTCGGCGCCCGGCGCTACCATCCGGGCCATGTCTAGCTGTGGTGCGTGCTCGCGGACAGTGTTCCCGCGGCGCGCCGTTACGGTTCACTGCTGATCGCCTGATCGTGACGCCAGGCCTGCCTCGTAGGCCGCGATGACGAGCTGGACCCGGTCGCGGGCGCCGAGCTTGGCGAGCAGGCGGGCGACGTGCGCCTTGGCGGTCGCCGTGCTGATCACCAGGCGGGCGGCGATCTCGGCGTTGGACATGCCCTGCCCGACCAGGGTCAGCACCTCGCGTTCGCGTCCGGTGACGCCGGGCAGCGCCGACGGTCGAGGTGCCGGCCGGGGACGGCCGCAAACTCCCCGATCAGCCTGCGGGTGACGCTGGGGGCGATGAGCGCGTCCCCGGCGGCGACCACGCGGATCGCGGTGAGGATGTCCTCCAGGACCATGTCCTTGACCAGGAACCCGCTGGCGCCGGCCCGCAGCGCGCCGTAGACATAGTCGTCATCGTCGAAGGTGGTCAGGATGATCACGCGCGTCGCGTCCTCGCCCGCCGTGATCATACGGGTGGCCTCGATGCCGTCCATGCCAGGCATCCGGATGTCCATCAGCACCACGTCCGGCCGGATGTCCCCGGCCAGCCGGACCGCCTCGTCGCCGGTGGCGGCCTCCCCGGCGACGTCGATGCCGGGGGTGTCGGCGATGAGCACGCGCAGTCCGGCCCGGACCAGCGGCTGGTCGTCCGCGAGCACGACACGGATGGCCATCAGGCCGCGGGTACCGGCAGCCGTGCGGTCACCCGGAAGCCGCGGCCGGGCCGCGGTCCCGCGGTGAGCTGGCCGCCGAGCAGGGTGGCGCGCTCGCTCATGCCGGCGATGCCGTACCCGGGGAGCGCCATGGCGCCGCCCCGGCCGTCGTCGGTCACCTCGATGCGCAGCTCCGCGTCGCGGTGGTCGATGAGTACCCGGCAGTGATCGGCGGCCGCGTGCCGGACCACGTTGGCGACCGCCTCCTGGATGATGCGGAAGGCGGACAGGTCGACCTCGGGGGGAAGCCGCCCGGCCTGCCCGCGCCGCTGGACGTCGACACGGACGCCCGCGTCCGCCGTGACGGCGGCCAGCCGGCCGAGGTCGGCCAGGCCCGGCGCCGGGTCCAGCGGTGCTCCGTCGCCGGATTCGGCCCGGCGCAGGGCGCCGAGCATCCGCCGCAGCCCGGCCAGGGTCTCGCGGCTGGCGGCCTCGATCGCGGTCAGCGCGTCCCGTGCCTCGGCGGGCTGGGTGTCGATGACCCGGCTGCCCATCCCGGCCTGGATCGCGATGACCCCGATGCTGTGCGCGACCATGTCGTGCAGCTCGCGGGCGATCCGCAGCCGTTCGGCGGTGGCCGCCTGCGCCTGGGCCTGGGCCCGCACCGTCTCGGCGTGGAGGTGGGTTTGCCTGATCAGGTAGCCCGCCAGCCAGGCGACGACGGTGGTCAGGGCAACGGATACCATCTGCGAGACGGCGAGCGGGCTGGCAGGCCGCACGGTGAGCTGGAAGAACAGGAAGGAGCCGCCCTCGATCCGGTAGACCACCACGCCGATCGTCAGCACCGCCGCGGCCACGGAGACCCGGCGCGGCCGGGTGGCCGCGATGAAGGAAATGGTGAGCCCGGTCAGCAGCAACGGCAGCAGCAACGAGATCAGCTGGATCCGCATGCCGGGCATCGCCTGCAGGGCGGTCGAGCCGGCCAGCAGCACGGCGAGCGCCAGCAGCGGCCTGCGGCGCAGCAGGGCGGCCGACAGCGCGACCACGCCGGTCAGCGGCAGCAGGGCCCACCAGTTCATGGGCCGATGGTAACCAGCCTGTCCCGCCCGGGGGTATTAGCCCGCGGGCGTACTCCCGCGGGCTACCGTCACGGCCGGCAGTGTGCTCTGCGGCCCGATGCGGCGCGGGCCCTGCCTGCGGCACCGTTGGCGGGGTGACGCAGACTGACGATGCCCTGATCCGGATCAGCGACGTGACGAAACACTACGCGGGCGGCGGGCCGCCCGCCCTGGACCGGGTGAGCCTGGCGGTGGCGGCGGGCGAGGCGGTGGCGGTGATGGGGCCCTCGGGCAGCGGGAAGTCCACGCTGCTGAACCTGATCGCCGGACTGGACCGGCCCACCAGCGGACGTGTCACCGTGGCCGGGCAGCGGATCGATGCCCTCGGCGAGACCGGGGCCGCCAGGTTCCGGCGCGGGCAGGTCGGAATGATCTTCCAGTTCTTCAACCTGCTTGATGACCTGACCGTGCTCGACAACGTGCTGCTGCCCGCGCAGCTGGCCGGGATGCGCCGGGCGAGGGCCCGGGCCAAGGCGGCCGAGCTGCTGGCCGCGCTGCGGATCGACCAGCACGCCGGCGCCTACCCGGCCCGGCTGTCTGGCGGGGAACAGCAGCGGGTGGCGATCGCGCGCGCCCTGATGAACCGGCCGGCGCTGCTGCTGGCCGACGAGCCGACCGGAGCGGTGGACACCGCCGCCGGCGAACAGATCGGCGAGCTGCTGTTGGACCTCAACTCCTCCGGGCAGACCCTGGTGCTGGTTACCCACAGTCCCGCCCTGGCCGAGCGTTACGCCAGGCGTGTCATCACGCTGGTCGACGGCCGGATCACCGGTGATACCCGCCGCGAGCCAGCCGGCGGCTCCCCGGCGCGGGCGCGGTCATGAGGGTTATGCGGCCGGCCCCGGTGGCCGCTGCCGTGGCAGGCGGGCTTGCCCGCCGCCGGGTGCAGACGGCCGTGATCACCCTGGTGCTGCTGATAGCCACCACCGCCTGCGTGCTGGCAGTGGCGCTCGTCGCGGATTCCAATGGGCCGTTCGACAGGGCGTTCGCCGTCCAGCGCGGCGCGCACCTGGCGGTGACCGTCGACGCCGCCAGGACCACGGCGGCCCAGCTGGCCGCCGCCACCCGGCTGCCGCAGGTCACCGCCGCGGCCGGGCCGTTCGCCGAGGTGGCCGTCCGGGCCTCCGTGTCCGGCGGCCCCCGCGGCGGTGAGCCGATACCGTTCACCGAGACGCTGGCCGGGCGCGCCTCGCCGGGCGGGCCGGTCGACGACATCACGCTGCAGTCGGGTCACTGGCCGCGGCAGCCCGGCCAGATCGTCCTGGGCAGCACCTGGCCAGGCGGCCCCCAGTTCATCCCGCTCGGCGCCACGGTCACCGTGGCCGGCGTGCCGGGAACGCCGACGCTCACCGTGGTCGGCTTCGCCACCTCGGTCACCCACTCCGCGGACGGCTGGGTGCTGCCCGCCGAGATCGCCAGGCTGCGCGCGCCAGGAACCCCGCCCGGCGCCGAGATGCTGTACCGGTTCCGATCCGCAGCCACCGCCTGGCAGGTCAGCGCCGACGCCGCCGCTGTGCGCGCAGCGCTTCCGGCCGGCGCGGTGACCGGTGCGCAGTCGTACCTGGACGTCAGGGCCGCGGAGGCTTCGGACATAGCACCGTTCGTGCCCTTCGTGGTGGCCTTCGGCGTCATCGGCATCGTGCTGTCCGCGCTGATCGTGGCCAACGTGGTCAGCAGCGCGGTCACCGCGGGTTACCGCCGGATCGGCATCCTGAAGAGCATCGGCTTCACCCCCGGCCAGGTGGCGGCCGCCTACGCCGGCCAGGCCCTGGCGCCCGCCGCCGCCGGATGCCTTGCCGGAGCCCTGCTCGGCAGCCTGCTGGCCACCCGGCTGGTGCTGGCCAAGGCCGCGACGGCGTACGGGGTCGGCGCGCTGGGCGGCGTGCCGACCTGGGTGGACATCACCGCGCCGGCGGCGCTGTGCGCGCTGACCGGGATCG
>WNGQ01024850.1_pt1 | contig 10227 bp, 10 predicted proteins | sample 5407661 | NCBI WGS metagenome assembly WNGQ01 (sample SAMN13153382, study PRJNA577476) | soil metagenome | isolation source: 60 cm soil or saprolite under Garry oak tree replicate 2 | place: USA:California | collected 2016-06-15 | reverse complement strand
CCAAGAAACAAGGTGTCAAACGACGCAAACCCTAAGCTGATTATTTTAATCGCTGTTCTGAAGTACTGGCAGTCCGTGGGGATTAGTATGCCTCCATAGTGTCGCGGTCTTCAGGGTGTTCCACGTCTGCGGTGCACCAAAACAGAATCTGCTGTGCTGTTGATGGGCATTGTTTAGTGGAGGCTCTCTCCCTCCCCGCGTCGATAGCTCCGAAGAAATTTATCAAAAGGGTGTTTCGCCTCCACAAACTCTCGGAAGCTTAGTCTTTCCTCGTTCCTGATGTACTGCTTATTCGCAATCTGACGCTGAAGCTCTACCCGTTGCCACCTACTGCCCCCAGCCCTGCGCCACTGAACCCGGGCCACCCGTTTCGCCGCCTTTCCGCAGGCTGTCTAATTTCTGAAAGGGACAACCACTCATGGCAGGAACATCCCAGCAATATTGGGTTCGGGGGTTGTGTATGCTGCATCGGGTGGAGAATGGTTCGTTTGATTGCGAGTGGTGGTCATTGGCGAGGATAAGGGAGACATTCGGATAATCTTAGCGGGGATGAGTCGGCTTCTTTGCGAGGAAGTTCTGTGCCAAATGCAGTCCAGCGTTCATAACCGATTCTGATGGGCGATTGCGACAATAGGCAAGGATTTGGGCGGTTTGCTGTTCACTGGGAATGCTGGTCAGGTCGTAATAAAAATCATTTTCGGCGTTCATATTCAAACCCGAGATAAAGCCCTCGATCCAGGTCAATACCGCTGCCGTATCGTTCGGGTTCGTCCCAGCCGTTACTCTTGCAGTTAGAATGGCGCAGCGTTGAGCACCAATTCCCGAGACAGCCTGTTGTTGGTCTTGCGCGTTGACCAGAAAGCATTGGAAACCTATTGCAACCAACACCATCAATCCCCGCAACAAGTTTACAGGCAAGGCCACTTTATTAGCCTCCGATCCAGCTATTAGCCCGCGATCCAGTAATAGCCCACTCCCGAGAAGTAGAGGGCTGGGGGTAATGGGGGTGATGGTCATGGCGGTGGACTAAAACCGAGCCGCCATCGGAAGGTCAAGGGGAGGGTGACGCACATTCCTCGGGTTGGCTGGGGAACTTTGGCTGCACGGCATTATTGCCACTTCACTGGGCGGCAAATCCGTTTGAGTCTCCTCTCAACCGCTACCCAGTCTCAGAGCCCGACTGGCCGAAGCCGATTTTCTGACCGATGGGACTACGCTGACTCGTCTCCAGCCCTTCACGACGGGGCTGGCGGTTCCTTCCTTGGGGACTGGGGCTCGGCAGCGACTGAGCCCCTTTTCTTTTCTCAGGCGTGGGAACTTTCGGCGTCCTGGAAGATTGGATGGGCAAGTAGGGCGGCAACCCCCCATCCCCCCGTCCCCCCCATTGCCGTCCTAGCCTGAGACCCTGGTTGTTCGTATGCAGCCAGGGTCTTTGCTTTTCTGACCGCTGAGACTAGGCTGAACCGTTCTCCAGCCCTTCACGACGGGGGCTGGGGGTTTCTTCTCCCTTCTTTGGACTGGGGCTCGGCAGCGACTGAGCCCCTCTTCTTTTCTCGGGCAAGTGGAATCGCGGCCAGAACGCCCACCTCGCCCGCCAGAGTCGTCGTCCTGGGCCATTTCTGAGGGCCTGGGACGGCATTTGGCGGAGGTTTGCGGCGGGGGAGAACTGTCGAACACCTAACGCTCCGCTCACCGCAACCCAACCGACACCTTTGGCCCACCCCCCGACATATTTTAAACGGTTCCTGCACAACTTGAATCATGGCTAGCGCGATGCCAGCAACAGGAAACCGGTATTTCCGGAATTACCCGCTAACCGGACATATCGCAGACATGGCCCAAACGACGCGAATGACCCTAACCGGTCATTCGGCCAACCGCCGAAGAGTCGATCGGGCTTCGTCTACAATCTCACGCACGATGTCGCCAGCCGACCGCACCTTCGACACGAGGCCGACGCTCTGTCCGGCCCATACCGACAGCGCATCAATGTCACCTTCGGCATCGGCGCCGGGCGTGTAGGATTGATAGCGAACGATCGGCCCGCTCGATCGCGAGGTGGCGATCACCTCGCCCTCTCCGGGGCGCCTGCCGGTTGGGGGACGCCCTGCTGCTTCCCAGGCATCGACTGTTTGATTCCTTAGCGTGCGATGGGGCGCATTTGGCCAGCGGACGTCGAACAGATTCTCCAGGAAAACCGTGTCGTTCTCGCTGGCCTGCAATAGACGTTCGCGATATCGGGCGTGGATGGTGGCTTCGTGGCTTGCAAGGAAGCGAGTTCCAATCCAGGCGCCTGCGGCACCGAGCGCCAAAGCCGCTGCAAGACCGCGCCCATCCGCTATGCCGCCAGCGGCAACCACAGGCGCCGGCGAAACGGCATCCACCACAGCAGGTACGAGCGGCATTGTCGCTACCGTCCCCCGGACATGGCCGCCCGCCTCCCAGCCCTGGGCAACGACGATATCGACGCCGCAGTTCACGGCTCGCTTGGCGTCAGCTACGGAACCAACGGTATGCAGTACAATTGCTCCACTTGCCTTCGCGCGCGGTACAAGCGAAGAGGGATCACGCCAGAAGAAGGAAATGACAGGAACGCCCTCGTCGAGGCAGGCCGCCAAACGCTCTTCCTGGGGAAACTCCAGGTTCAGGTTGACGCCGAACGGCCGCGAGGTCAAAGCACGCGTTTCGCGAACCTGCCGCCGCACGGTATCGATGTCCGCACGCCAGGGCACTAGCATGCCAAGTCCACCTGCATTGCTTACGGCGGACGCTAGAGCGGGCCCGACCGCACCAGCCATGGGAGCCTGAATGATCGGGAATTCAATCCCGAGGCGCTCGCAAAGGGCCGTCTTCATCTGGTGCACTCCTGACCGAGGGGTGTTCAGAGGCGAAAACCTCTGTCTGCACCATTCAGCATGTCAATCCTATTCGGCCCGTCGAATTCCGCTGGCAATGGCTAAGCGGAAGTGTCGTAGATAGCGCGCGAGGGCCGGGTTTGACCCATTGCGGAAGTGCCGCTCCGGTCATTCGATCACCTCGTCGGCGCGGGCGGTGACAAGTACTCGCGAACCTTGGCCAAGAGCTGACGCGGGCTAAACGGCTTGCTGAAGTAAGCATCGCAACCCGCGGCGCGGGCCTTTTCGTCATCCCCGCTCAAGGCATATGACGTGATGACGATGATGGGGATGGCACGGAGCGCGGGATCCGCCTTGATTCGGCGAGTAGCCTCATAGCCGTCGAGCAACGGCAGCTGGATGTCCATCAGGATGAGATCGGGCCTTTGCGCGGCGGCAGCAGCAACCCCTGCCACGCCGTCCTCGGCTTCGATGACTTCGAAATCTGCGCTCGTGAGCAAATCTCGCAGGATTTGCCGGTTGTCCTCCTGATCCTCGATCACCAGGATGCGCTTGGCCATCACTGCCCCGTTTGCGCTTCGACCCGCACCGGCAGCGTGAAATAGAATGTCGATCCCTTGCCCGGAGCGGATTCGACCCAGAGCCGCCCGCCGTGCATCTCGATGATGCGCTTGGCGATCGACAGGCCGAGACCGGTCCCGCCCTTCTTGCGCGTGATCGAGCTGTCGGCCTGCTGGAACTCTTCGAAGATCTTGGCCTGATCGGCCATGGCAATGCCGGGCCCCGTATCGCATACCGCGACCGTGAACGCCCCGTTCGTTGCCGATGCCCTGATCGCTACCTCACCCTTGTCGGTGAACTTGATGGCGTTGCCGACCAGATTGAGCAGGACCTGGGAGAGCCGCCGTCCGTCCCCGCGACCGGTCGGCAGGTCCGGCGCGACCTCGGCCGTGAAGGCCAATCGCTTCTCGGCGGCAAGCGGCTCGACCGCGGACACGACCCCGTGCACCACGTCGCTCAGCGAGTAGTAGTCGAGCGAGAGCGTGAGCTGGCCCGCCTCGATCTTGGAGAGGTCGAGCACGTCGTTGATCAGCCCGAGCAGATGGCGCCCGTTGCTCTGCAGGCGCTCCAGCACGGTCCGCATTTTCTCGGAGGGCTCGCCATAAATGTTGTCGAGCATTAATTCGGCATAGCCGAGGATAGCGTTGAGCGGCGTGCGCAGTTCGTGGCTCATATTAGCGAGGAACTGCGACTTGTGCTTGCTCGCGATCTCGAGCTCCTGACTCTTCTCCTCGATCTCGCGAAACAGCCGCGCGTTCTGGATCGCGAGCACCGAGTGAGCTGCGAATGTTTGCAGAAGCTGAATTGTGTCTTTGGGAAAACTGCCCGTTTGCTTGCGCCGGATCACGAGCGCTCCGACGACGCGGTCTGGGTCGAGTAGCGGCACGACGAGGCGCGCTCGAAATGCGGCCCGCATCGCGATCTCTCGAACGGGGCTTGGCGGCTCGTCCCGGATATCGGCGATCTCCTGCGGTTGCTTATCCCGGGTCGCTTGGCGGATCACATCGGAAGCGCCGAGCTCCTGGTCCCTAATCGCCGCAATCAGCTCTTCGCTCAAGCCATAAGTGGCCCGCACCCGAAATGTCTGGTCCAGTTCGTCGAAAACGTAGATCGCGCCAGCCTCTGTGCTCGAAAGCTGCACCGCCTTGGCCACGATCGTGGACAGGACGGTTTCAAGGTCCAGTGTCGAGTTGACCGCCTGTGTGACTTCGCCGAGCGCCCGCAGCTCTTCAACGGAGCGTGCGAACTCTTCGGTCCGCGCCTGCACCTCATCGAACAAACGTACATTCTCGATGGCGATAACCGCCTGGTCGGCGAAAGTCTCGACCAGCTCGATCTGTTTCGGCGTGAAGTTCCCCGGCTTAAAGCGCTGGAAGGCCATGATACCAATCAGATTGCCTTCCCGCAGCAGCGGCACACCCAGGGCAGCCCGAAAGCCCATCATCGATTGCGCATCGGCGCGCGCCCATTCCGGATCTCGCAGCACATCCGGTATGTGAACGGTCCGCCCCTCGATCGCCGTGCGCCCGAAGATCGACCCGCGGGTCGGCGTACCGGGGTAGCGTTCACTGTGCGTGCGCCACTCAGGCTTGTAGCCGAACGTCGCCGCCAGTTGGTAGCTGTCGCCGTCACGGCGACGAATCACGCCGATATCGGCTGCACACAATCGCGCTGCGGTTTCGATCAGGGTGTCGAGCACGGGCTGCAGATCGATGCGCTCCTGCACCTCGTTGAACAGGCGAACATTCTCGATCGCGATCACCGCCTGATCGGCGAAGGTCGTGATCAGCTCGATCTGCTTATCGGTGAATGGCGCGACTGTTCGCCGCCCCAGTGTCAGAACGCCGATCGGATTTCCTTCGCGCAGCAGAGGCACCCCGCATAAGGTGCGGTATCCGGCTCGTTTCTGCGGCTCGAAGTAGGCGTATTCCGGGTCGTCCAGGACATCAGGCACCTGCACGGTTCTGCGCTCCAACAACGCCCGCCCGACCACGCTGCCGCGTTCCGGCTGCAAGCGAATTGTCTTGTTGAACTCGACCCAATCGGGCGGGTATCCGTAATTCGTGGCATGATAGAAGCCGCCCGTGTCGTCCTGTCGTAGAAGCCGCCCGTGTCGTCCTGTCGTGTGAATGCGGCCATATCCGCCCCGCACAGGCGGGCGGCCGATTCGGTCAAGGTATCGAGCACCGTCTGCAAATCGAAGGTTGATCGACTGATGACCTTGAGCACGTCGGCGGTCGCCGTCTGCTGCTGCAGTGATTCGCGCAGCTCGTTCAGCAGCCGGGCGTTCTCGATCGCGATCACGGCTTGACTCGCGAAACTCGTAACCAGCGCGATCTGCGTGTCGGTGAACGGCCGAACCTCCCGGCGGTAGATGGAGAGCACGCCGACCACCTCGTTCTGCTTGAGCATCGGCACGAAAATCACCGTCCTGATGCCGCCGAGTTCGACCGCGGTAACCGCCAACGGCTCGCGATCGAGGTAGGACTGCTCCGCACTCAAGTCGGCGATGTGGACCGTCTGCCGGGTCCTGACGACGCGAGCAATGGTCACTTCCGGGCCTGGGCGGAACACAGCTCCGCGCCGCCGCTCCGCCGCGAATGCCGCTGGCCTCGCACCGTGGAGCGCAACGAGGCGGATGGCGTCTCCTTCGCAGAGCCACAGAGTCCCGTAGCTGGCCTCGCAAAGGCGCGTCGCGTTCGCGAGGATGGTCTCGAACACGGGCTCGAGGTTACTTGGCGAACTGCTGATAATGCCAAGGACTTGGTAGGTCGCTGTCTCCCGCTCCAGTGCCTCGCTCAGCTCGCGGGTGAGCAGCGCGATCTTCGTTTTGTCACTGGTCTGGGGAGCCGGCTTAGTCGCGTTGCGGCGCGGCGATTTTACCGTTCTGTGTCGCTTCGTTTTCTGGCGGCTCATTCGATTTATTGCCACCTGATCCCCCGAACTCCAGGAGGGTCGGCCGACCAGTATGGCCGGTCACTATCGGAACGACGGCGGTCCGATGCGCAGTAGCTCCTCCGCGGCCGCAAGAATGGCTGCAAGTCGGCGTTCGATGCGGCCCTGCTCCGGAGGGGCCATGGCGGTACCCTCTGGGCGGATACCCTACACCAAGCAGCGGTAAGGGTGGATTGAGCTTTACCGTTGTCGGCCGCAGGTACACCTGCCGATGCCTTCTTTAGGGTGCCATCGCGGGGCACCGGATGACCGCCCGTGGCACATCTCGCCGATTCGCTGCGGTGCATGGTTTGACCGCAGTCGGAGGCTAAGCGGACCTGTCGCGGACATCGCAGAATCGACGCAATTGACCCAAAGGCGAAGTCAGAACCCTGGGGCGGGCGGCCTGGCTGCAATGACTTGGTCTCCGTTCCGGCTCAGCCAGTTAATGCAGAGGCATCGTAGACCAGCCGTGCCGTCGCGATGTCCTCCACCGCAATTCCGACAGACTTGAACACCGTAGTCGCGGAACTGTGAGGGACCTTCAGTCCAGCAAACACCTCTCCTGCCTCGGCAAAGATCGGGGCCTTGGACAAGATCACATCGCCCGCTTCCTTGAGGACGGCTTCGCGAGAGTCGACTATCAGAGTGTTGTGCATGGTGACGTCGTCGAGTTCCCGCCATATTGGGCGGGGAGAGCCGACCGCGTTGACGTGGGCACCCTGTTTTAGCCACTCGCCCTTTAAGAACGGCTCCAAAGAATTTGTCGCCGTCACGATCACGTCCGCGCCCCGCACGGCAGCCTCGAGCTCCATGGCCTTTGCACCATACAGCGCGGCGAAGCGCTGCGCGCGATCCGGTGTCCGGCTCCATACCCTCACTTCCTCGAATTGGCACACATGGCGAAGAGCCTGCAAATGTGCCTGCGCCTGAACCCCACTCCCCAACAACGCCAGTACCCTGCTGTTATTGGGAGCGAGGTATTTTGTCACCGCTGCTGAAACGGCGGCGGTTCGCATCTCAGTGATGAGACGCCCATCCAAGAACGCTAATGGCTGCCCCGTTTCCGGCTCAAAGAGCATGATCATTGCCAGATGTGTCGGCACCTGGGAACCGGCATTCTTCGGAAAGAAGCACACGAGCTTGGCGCCCATCCCGTCCTCAGCCACTGCAGGCATGATGCCTAGAAATCGCTTCCCCTCCTCGATGGTGAGCATGTTGCGTACCGGCTGGATCACCCGACCGGCAGAGAATGCCGACAGCGCTTTCTCCATCGCAGGTATGAGCTGCTCGTACTTCAAAACCTTGGCAATGTCGGCCTCGGACAGTGTGAGGATCATCGGACAAAGCTCCTATTACGGCCAAAGGTACTTCCCGGCTGTTTAAGCGGTTCTCATCGGGACCTCCTCATTATCCTATCAATTTTCCGCAAAGAATGACGGAAGATCATGTCCGAGTCTGGCACATCTCGGAAGAGTTGATCCGCCGTGGAAATGTCCGCTTACTGGTGGAAAGCGGACGCCCTTCGGAGCGAAAGCGGACGAATAAGCGAAGAGGTATGCGGTCCGAGCAGGACAACGCAGGCGAATCCAGCCAATCACTGGACGGGATTGGCTCTGATAATGGAATATTATCCGAGGTAATTTCTTTACCAGGGTCGCCGGCCATACTGGCGCCCACGAATAATCGCTTTGTGCCCGCCCTACATCACGTAGATGCGGTTCGGCAATTCGTCTCCTGTATCGGTCGGCGGAGCGTGGGTAGCCAGCACCGCTCCGCAGCATTCGATGGCGGCGATGAACCCTTGCGCGATCCGCCCATCGCGCATATGCGCCGTCAATGCATCGACGGCTGATTGCCACTCGCGATTGCCCACCTTCGCGGCGATGCCTTCATCGGCGATGATGCGCGCGTAACGCTCGGCGAGCGCAACGAAGATCAGCACACCGGTTCGATTGCGGGTCAGCGTGAGACCTCGCGCGAAAAACTGCTCGATCGCGGCACGATGGGCCCGCGCTCGGCGCACTGCACGCGGCACCAAGGCCATGCGCAGCGGCGGCCAGGACAGGACCAGTACGGCCAAGGCGAAAACCACGATTTGAACCAGAAAAATCCGCTGCACGCTCCACTGCGTCAGCACGATCATCGGCCATGGCGAGAGTAGCGCCAGAAGCGCTGCCCAGAGCACGGGCACGTAGAAATACTCCGAAGCCGACCGCATCAGAACGCAGACGATCTGGCCGGATGTGTGCTCTTCGGCGGACCGGATTGCGGCGGCAATCGCCGCACGATCTTCGTGGCTGATCGGCATCACCAGCTTCCCGACGCTCCCCCTCCCCCAGAAGAGCCGCCGCCCCCTGCGAATCCGCCGCCGGAAGAGCCGCCGCTCCAGCCCGATCCGGACGAGCCGCCCCAGGGCGAGCCGCCAGAGGGAATGAAGATCGGCGGGCCGCCACCGTGGATCCAGCGGTTCGGGCCTCCGCGCGCATGCCCCATCATGAATCGAAGGATGAAGATCACCAGGGCAAGGAAGATCAGGGGCGCAAGTTGATCAACCACAGTGTACCGCTCGTCGGTGCGAATCCTCGCTCGCGGCTGCCATTCCGCGGCATCGGTCGTCAGGACGGAGATGATCCCGTCGAGGCCGCGCTCGATCCCGCCGGCATAATCATTGGCCTTGAAGCGGGGGACGATGGCGCCAGTGATGATGATGTTCGACAATGCGTCCGTGAGCGTGCCCTCAAGGCCATAGCCGACTTCGATACGGACCTTGCGTTCCTTGGGCGCGACGAGCAGCAACAACCCGTTGTTCTTCTTCAATTCCCCGAGCTTCCAGTGCCGGAAGAGCTCGTTGGCGAATGTCTCGACGTCGCTTCCTTGCAGTGAATTTACCGTAGCCACGACCAGCTGAATCCCCGACTTGTCCTCGAGCTCCTTCAGCTTGCCTTCGATCGCGCTGCGGTTCGGCGCCGGGATGACATTGGCCTGATCGACCACGCGGCCCGTGAGCGCCGGCAGATCGAGAGCTTGGGCAAGACCGACCAGCAAAGCGATTGCGAGAAGGGCGGCGCAGCCCAGCCGTCGCGAACCATTCGCACGCGCAGAGAGGAAGCGAGGCTGAAGCGCCATTGGCGGACTAGAGTCGCTGGGTCAGAACTTCACTTGAGGGGGCGAGTGTGCGCTCTCGGCCGCGGTAAACTCTGCCATGGGTTTGCTGCCGGAGAAGACCGTCTTGGCCCAGAGGAGAGTCGGAAACGTCCGCAGCGCGGTGTTGTAGGACCGCACGGCCTCGATGTAGTCCCGCCGCGACACCGCAATGCGGTTCTCGGTTCCTTCGAGCTGCGACTGCAGCGCCAGGAAATTGGCATTCGATTTCAGATCCGGGTAGTTCTCAGTGATCGCGAGCAACCGGCCGAGTGCACCGGACAACTGATTCTGCGCGTCCTGGAATTGCTTGAGCTTGTCGGGATCGGTGAGCTGGGACGCATCGACCTTTACCTGGGTGGCCTTGGCGCGGGCTTCGACCACCGAGGTGAGCACGTCCTTCTCCTGCTTCGCATAGCCCTGCACGCTGGCGACCAGGTTGGGAATGAGGTCGGCGCGGCGCTGGTACTGGTTCTGGACGTCGCCCCAGCGGGCTTTGGCCTGCTCCTCGAGTGTCGGGATTGTGTTGTAGCCGCAACCGGCGACCAAAAGGCCTGTCAAGACCACGGCAAAAAGCGCATGCAGAGATGATTTATTGACCATCGGATATTCCCTTGGGTGGAAGAGGCTCGTTTAATGCGCCCTTAAAGATCCATGTCGCACGTCCCCTGTATGGTGAGATGCTAATACCAACTGCATTCGTGCGTGAGCTGGAGCTAGCTACTGCCACAAA
>WNGQ01012517.1_pt1 | contig 10227 bp, 13 predicted proteins | sample 5407661 | NCBI WGS metagenome assembly WNGQ01 (sample SAMN13153382, study PRJNA577476) | soil metagenome | isolation source: 60 cm soil or saprolite under Garry oak tree replicate 2 | place: USA:California | collected 2016-06-15 | reverse complement strand
GGTATTGTCAACTTAATTTTCAGGGTTGAGATTCGTTAGGCAGCCGATTGAAAACCACCTACCTCTGCCCAGACTGTAAAGCGCTGCCTCATTTCCTCGCGGTAGCGCTGGGCTCTCAAGAGATGCCGTCGAGGTCGAAAATGGGAGGAAATGGGGCTAAATGCCGAAAGAAACCGCTGGGCTTGGCCTGGCGATTTGAACCCTCGCATGGTCCGCTCCCGCTGCCGGGTAGGCTGGTGTGAGTTCTCGGCACGATTATTGAGGCCTTTGTGCTGCCGATGCTCCACCCCTGGCAAGATTTCCCGTTTGGCGGCTTCGTAACTCGCTAGCTTGTCAGTGACGATCACCCGCGGGACGTACTGCCAGTCTTTGAGCAGCTTGCGGAAGAACTTCTGGGCCGCCTTCTTGTCACGTGACGCTGCACGAGGACCTTGAGGACCGTCCCATGCTGATCCACTGCTCGCCAAGCATAGTGGACCTGGCCATGGATGGTGAGAAACACCTCATCCAGATACCACTTGTCCCCGGGCTGAGGGTGGCAGGGGTGCAGTGCATTGGCATACCTCTGACCAAACTTCAGACACCACTTGCGAACCGTTTCGTAGGTCAGTTTGACGCCTCGCTCGGCCATGATCTCTTCGATGTCGCGGTAGACAGCCAGACACAATGACTAATAATCTCAGGAGGGAAGCGATGACCCTTGTAGAGGGAAGGAGAAGGCGTCGTTTCCATACTCCTATTATGCCATACTTTTAACCATTCGTATCGGTTGCCATTAAGTTGACAATACCCTCGTGGGCGCGATGCGTTCATCTTCGCGAATCGCGGCGAGCGCTTCGGCATGACCGACCACGGTATCCTGTTCGTTCCAGTGCACGCGCATATCCCCGCATTTCCCAGATCACCCGTAACATTCCCATGGCAGTTCCTCCTTCTTCATCTCAGTCTGTGTTGCTAGCCAATGGTGGCGATCAGAGCATGAGGCCGGCACTTTCGACTTCCTAGACTTGCTTCTTTACGCAAAAAACACCCATGCAATAGTGAGCGTACTGACCTGGGGATGAAAAAGTCAACCCTTAAACTAACTATTTTGCGCACTGTCAGAGAGAGGGAACAGGAGATCGGGTCGGGTTTTACTGGGTAGTTTACACTAGATGATGTGTTCCATTACAATTGGTTGCCTGGAGAAATCATACATAGTCCTCAAGTTGAACTTCCTTATGCAAGTGGTGCCGAACGCGCCTTTAGAGGAGGTCGGCTGCTTCGAGGCCAATCACAAGTAGCCAGACATCAAAGGCGAAGTGTGGCTGAAGTCATTTTCCATGTCCTTTCTCTTGTCCATCAACACATGTTGGTGGCGCCGTAAATGCAAATGAAACGGGCAAGAAAGAGCGGGGCAGTATTGTCTCAGGAGTGGATGTGGCATACTTGATACTCTTTTGCATGTATTGTATCTCCTGACTGAGCAGTCTTCCTTATATAATTTGCGCACTCGTGAGAAAAAAGCTGTCGCGCGCTTTATCTCCAGCAGGATAGTTCATTTCTGCCGGCATGACCAGCACCCAATGGGCACCATACCACTATGCATAGGGATGAAAGGAAATCTTGCCGTGAGTGTCACGCTCAGAAAGCAATTGACGTACACTCTCACCATCTTTGATTTCCTGTTGCAGACTTCGGAGTTGCGGTGTGTTAGGGTCTTCATCCAAGAGGTACGCTCGCGCTTTGTAACGAAGCGCTGGTTCATGTGACGTGAGCAGTTTCTCAAGGATCGCGTTCATCGGTTTCTCTCTGATTCCATGCTATTCCACCTTGCCTGTTGATTGTATCACCCTTTATCCGGCGAAAATATCAAGTATGCTTCTCGCATGCAATGAAAAAAAACTGCACATCGGGTTAGTTCATAAATCTTGCGTCCCTTAGTTTCCATTTACATGGAAATCATTCAGTACTCTTCTACGGATTTTTTGACATGAGAGAGAAATCGCTTCATTAAGTGTATTGAGACCATCGAAGATCATGTAGGACTCTCCAAGAATTGAATATGGTTACTAGAACCGGCATTCCCCGTTTAACGCTATAGTACATTCGACGCGGTACATAAGCTGCCAACATGTAAGCCTCTGGTGAGACTGTCACAGGAATAAGGATGAGGGTATGTATCTGCAAACCATGCTGGAACTTTCACACATGACCGATAATATCAGATTTGAATGGATGATGTGTGACCTCTTGTCCAGTTACAAATATAAAGGACTTGACCCACAAAGCCCTGGCATGAAAGACAATGGCAAGGATGCTCTCTATTATGACGCTACCGATGCGGTTGTGTTTGCGTTCAGCATAGAAAAGAAGAAAAGAACTGGAAATCGAAGTTCTATAAAGACCTTGAGAGCGCGAAAAGCCATAATCTCCATTTCACCACCTTTATTTTCTGTAGTACCCAACGAATACCAGCTACTGAGCGGGATAAGATCAAAGAAGAATTAGTTGCGCAGGAAATTACCGTTGATTTCTTTGATGCTGGTCGCATTAAAGTACTATTGGATACTCACTACAAAAAGATACGGCAGATCTACCTGGGTATTCAAGATAACACCATCATACGAAGAAAAATCAGAAATGTCCTATTTGATCCAGATAACGAGGTTGAAATGCCAGGTCGATTTAAGATGTTCAACGTCGCCGCCCCCACGGATATGATTGGCCTTTTTATCCTTATCAAAGATGAAGACCTGACCGCAATATGTGAAACAGAAGATGAGCTTACTACTTTCAACACAGCCTTAAGTGTACTGATGTATTATCGTAGATTAGCTGCTGCCATTGATACACATATTTTTGAAACGCTCATGAATGACTATCAGATCAAGCTAAATATGCCAGCCTACTATCAAAAAGTTCTTGAATACTGCAATGCACGATTACGCGGTGAGGATAGGGATAAAGTTGAAAATTATGTAACGGCAGCTGGTTATATGGGACCAACAAATGATTTCTGTGAGGAACTCTACGAACGGCTGCTGGGTAATCAGGAACTGAGAGCATTGTTGGAAAAGCTAGAGACAGTTCACCAACAGTGCATGGAAGTTAGGGATAGCATTCTCGCGTTTCCAGGGTTTCGGTTTGAAAATTGACGCACTTTCTTTTCCACATTCTGTCGTTTCGATTGCATCCGTTTGCTACTCCTTGTGCTTGCACTTCCTGACACACTATTCTATCTTATAGCTCTGTCTGGCTTCTGGGGATATTATAGATGAGCCTCTCCTCGATTATCAAAACCTATCCTGCCAAATTATTGATCACCCCTACCTCGTCACCGAGCGCGATTTCGCCTTTGACAGCGAAACCGAGGATGAGTCCTGTCGTCACGAATAGTGCCATGTCATCAATTACCTTTGGAGCAAGTGACGCACCTAACGCGAAGATCATGCGTTTTTCAATGTGTGTGATGACGAACGGAGCAGCACTTTCGAGGGGAACGCGTTCCTCGAGCTGAGCAATGAGACGGTATGTGATACCTGCCGTCGTTAACGCCTCGTCGATGTGGTAGCATGTTTCTTCGTCATGGTCAGGACGAAGGTAGACAATTAGGAGAGTTGGTGGGTGCTCACTCATGAGTTGTTGTCTTCCTGTGATCACGTGCTTCCTCTAGGAATGCATCGAGCGCTACCTCAAGCTCATCTTTGATGTAATACATATCAAAGAGCTTGCCCTTCTGCATATTGAGCCACATGGTTTGTGCTCGTGTGAGCGGACGTGATAACGCGAATACGAGATGATGCTCTCTCCTCTTTACATGCTGGGCAATACCTTGTTGTACTATCTCAAAAGCGGCTTGATCCTCCAGATCATGGTGCAGGTGCTCTTGCGGATCGACATCTAGAGCATTCTTGTCATCGGGTTGATCAGCGAATACTAGAATGAGAAAACGAGACGTGAAATGCTTGACGATATCCTGAAAGGTGATATTGAGGGCACTATCGAGTGTAGGAGCCGTCTTCATTACGCCGATCTCTGGTATGGTCACTTCATACTGCCATGTGCCTGTGTGGCGTATGTTCAGTGTATAGGTCTTCTCTTCCATTGTCTGTTCCTCTCAAATGGTTTGATGTGAACATACTTCTCAAAGAGGAGCGTTTCACAAAACCCTATGAGCATCTTCGTACTTGTAGAACACGTGATCTTGGCTCATCAGTATCAACATACATGAGCAGGATCATTGCAGGTCGAACATTGAGATCTCGCTCATCCAAGATTCTGCTCCTGTTCGTGTACAAAAGAGGCGGTGGTAGTTTCTGGTTCGCTCCCGTTGTCTTTCCCTGGCTCATCAAGCTTCTATTCATGTGAAAGCTCACTCATGTGTGAAGAACTCTCTGACGCAGCTTTTGGACTCTCCTGCCTCATGTGTCTCTGTAAGGATTGTTCTAATAGATCCTTCAGTCGAGGAAATTCCCTGGGTGGTTGGTTCGTTGGTATTGAAACGAATGAAGTTGGCTGCTCGTGAGTTGATGGCTGTGTCAGTGTCGGCAAATCGTGGAAGCGGGTTGAATCTGGTTGAAAACAGACATCCAAATCAGCACGAGGGCCATTACGGTGTTTGGCAATATGAATGGTGACAATCTTGGGAGCCGTAGTGGATCCTGGTATATCTAAATCGGTAGGAGCGAGGAAGAGCACCAGATCGGCATCGTTTTCCAGCGATCCATCTCGCAGGTCTGAGAGCTGGAATTTCTTCATCGGACGGCTCTCGAAGGCGCGTGAGAGTTGCGCAAGGGCGAGCACGGGAATATTGAGTTCACGTGCGAGTGCCTTGAGGCTGCGGCTGATCTCCCCGATCTCCTGAACGCGATTTTCGTGCCGCTTGTCATTAATACTGGAGAGCATCAGATGCACATAATCCACGATGAGGAGATCGACACCACAGTGCTCGACGAGGAGGTGAGCCTTGTCACGCAGCTGAGCAGTGGAAAGGTTGGCTGTGTCATCGATCCACAATTTGGCCTCTCTCAAGCTCGCGCTTGCTTCTCCAAGTTGTGTTCGATCATCGTTATCCAGTTCGAGCGAGCGCAGTAATCGCTGATTGAGGTGTGCTTCCATCGAGAGCAAGCGCTCGATCACCTGCTTTTTGGGTGCTTCCAGGCTGAACAGGCCAACAGAGCGATGCTCCTTAAGAAGGACGTGCAGCGCAATGCTCAACGCGAAACTCGTTTTCCCGATCGAGGGAGGGCCAGCGATAATAATCAGGTCTGATCGTTGTAACCCCCCCGTTATCGTATCCAGGTCAGCAAAGCCTGTTGGTAGACCACTGATAGTCATGTGTTGTTTTCGCCGTGTGTCAAGATCGGCGAGATACGTCTCCAGGTCTGTTTGAAGAGGATTCACATGCGGTAGAGGGGTTTGCATTGATGAAAGCAGCTGCTTCGTTACGAACATCATTTGTTCAAGCATGCCAATAAGTTGCCTGAGATCATCATTGTCATAGTTCATCGTGCGAGTATGGAGTCCTTCTCCAATCTGCATAAGCAGACGGTGAAGCAATGCCTGCTTGAGGAGAGATACCTGGTCCTCTATGGACATCGTCATGCTTTCTGCCTGTTGCTTCAGCATCATCAGGTACGCTTCGCCTCCTATCTGCTCCAGTTCATGATCTGAGAGCAGGATTCTCACGGCATGGATGCTATCGAGAGCAGACGAGCCAGGTATCGCCTGGAGCGCCTCATAGATCAGGCGATGGTGATCTTCGGAGAAATCTTCCGGTTTCAAAAGAGTGTGAACGATAGTCCCTTGTTCCGGATAGAGCAGAAGACTTCCCAAGAGAGCAGCCTCTGCATGCTTGATATCTTCCGGCGTTGTTGGGTAGGGTACCGACATGCTCAGGTTCCCCTCTTCGGCGCTTGCTTATAAGGGCGAAAATCCTTCACGTGTTCAAAAATGACAGTCGTGACAAGGTGTGAATCGGTCAATCGTGAGCGGAGTCGTTCATCAAGTTCCTGGAACTCTTTTGGAACTGCGGTAATGATCGTCGGAAGTGCGAAAGTGGTACGATACTCGAGCAATTGCAGTAATTTTTCATTGGACCATGCCGAGGGCTGTTGAGCTCCAAGATCATCGAGGACCAACAGTTCCACCTCGCGTACCCAGGCATAGAGCCGCGTGTATTGCTCAGGTACAACCAGGGCCGCTCGCAAGGTGTCAAGGAGGTCAGGGGCGGTGGTGAAGAAGACTGCTATTCCATTCTCAAGACACTGATTCGCAATAGCAGCAGCGAGATGTGTCTTTCCGCAGCCACAAGGACCCACGAGTAAGAGCCATCCTTGCGGATGGAGGGCGTATGCTAAACTGATCCGAACGGCTTTTTGCACTCCAGGAATGCGATGATCGAACGTTTTGAAGGTGCAATCGCGAAACGCATCGATATCCGCTGCTTGACGGAGTTGTTGCTGGCGCAAGATTTTTTGCCGATCTTCCAGACAGGAACACAAGATGCTTTTCCCAAAGGAAGGATCATCATAAGGGACATCAATTCTCAGCCGTTCTGCGCCTTTACAGATCGGACAGACGCGATCAGGAGCGTATATGATCTGCTTTCCTTCGCTTTCGTCTTCTTCAGAACGCAATCGAATCTGTCCATGAGAGGAAGAAGTTTGTTGACTCATACTATGTCTCTTCATCCCTCAGTTCCATTAGAACGCTTCCAGAGGAGTGAGCACGCATGATTACGCTTATCTTGATCCTGGCTTTACGCAATGATTGCTGGCCATCCTACATGAAAATAGATGTACTGGAATTGGATAATGCATGAGGTGTAATCGCGATGCATCATCTCACATTTCTTCTACAATGGCCTATCTCGAATAAGAAGTCATACAGCCTATTCTCTACAACAACTCATAGTGAAAGAAAACCCTTTGGCGTCAGCAACATGGGAATATTCTGAAAGGAAAGACTACACCCAAGAATACACCTATCTTTTCATACGATCATTGAAGCGCTACACAGATGTCGTATGACGACCATTTGGCACTTCTTCAATCAACTCTCCTGGCTGAACCCCTAAAGCTCTTGCCAGCTTGCCAAGCGTCTCTGTGGTTGTAACATAGTACGGATCTTTGAACATTCGCTTGATGGTGTTATAGGCGATATCAGCATCACGCTGGAGTTTGCCCATACTTATCCCTTTCTCTTTCGCGACTTCTTTCACACGCAAACGTACAGTCATCAACTACTACTTTCATATGTACTGCTCAGAATTGTAACAGGTTTTATGTGCTGACAACACTAGCCAGCCACCATCCCCACTTGTACATACTCTACATAAAAGTGGGGGCCATAGACGTCATTCATCAGGTTATTTGGTTGAGCGTAAGCATCCTTTCACAATGCATAACTTATCTCGTTCCACCAAGAAAAGAAAAGGTGCTTGAAAAGACTTCATTCCTCTGTTACCTCCCTATTGAAGGAGCGAGTTCCGTAAAGGTGAACATAAGTATACAAGAGTTTGCATATTTTTTGAATAGTGCATAGCAATTCGTTCTCTAATAATAGCGCGTTCTACTACACTGATTGCATGGATGATAGTGTAAATTCTCCGCGTATTCCTGGATATGCTTCTGTGAAAGAAGCTGCTGAAATGCTAGGCCTCTCACCGAGGACCGTGTACGACTATATCGAAGAGGGGCGTCTGCCGAGTGCTCGGTTAGCTGATGTGATTGCGATTCCAATAGAAGAGATCAGGAAATTCAAGCCTGAACCTTCTGGCCGTCCACGTAAAAATACACCACTCTGGCATATCTCTTCGGGCGACAACACGCAGTTCATGTCTCTCATCTCGGTGCAATTGCATGCTGGCCAACGCGATGTATTATTGCAAAAATTGGAAGAGATCAGGAAAAAGAGACAGCACCTCTTTCCTGGAACAGTGATGCGTTATATTGCAGCGAGCAAAGATTCTGTTGAGCGAGTGTTTCTTCTTCTCGTGTGGCGAGGAACCGTCATACCAGACGAAACGGCACGTGAAGAAGCACTCGAAGAGTTCCGGCGCTCACTAGATGACGTGTTAGATTGGAGTAGTGCTCAGTACGAATTTGGACAGGTTCTGATGCACACGTAAATTTTTGTTATCCTAACAGGAGAGAAAACTAGTGGCCTGTCAAACTTCATGTTCCGACCATTGGTAATCCGAAAGAACTCGCTACTCGCATTGCTGCCATTGCGCAACTGATTCGTGGTACTATCAGCAGAGCCTTTCAAAGTCATGCTTACTTATCATGACGTGTTTGGAAGAAAACATGCTAGCATCTATGACTATCATTCCCATATGGATGGATGAGCAGAGGTCACTTACCAGATATTGAAGATGATATCCATGAGCTTGACCAGCAGTCACCAGGAGTGAAGCAGTCAAAGCAGTTTTACTAGAGAGAAGGCAAGATATAGCAGCCATGATAGCGCTCATTTCAGCGATCCGAGTCATATGTTACCGAGAAGGTTCTCTTCTCGGTATCTCCCTTTTATCCTCATGCTGTTCATTCCGGTAGAAACCCATAAGGATAGTGTTGGTGGTTGCAAGCTGAGGCTGCCGGATCGAACCCCGTAATGTGGCCAGCGAAGTCATAATGCAGCTCTGTCCACGCCCGGATAGCAGGGAGATTTGAGCCGAAGGTGTCAGGAACGATGTCCTCGGGGTTGCCAACGAAGATGACCCGATCCCTTAGCCGTGGAAAGCGCTCGATTGTTGCCCGTTCGTTCACTCTCACTTGCCCACATCGTGATCATGAAAGTGTGGGCGCCATGGATCCGAAGCACGAATGAAAGGTTGCATCATAGCACGCTCAGCCTGTACAGTGTGCATCAAATCATGTGCCGCCCATTCATGCACCAACTCGTTTAATGTGACTGTCCCAAGCTCACTCTGCTGGGAAGTACGGATCAAGTCTTCAATCGTCACCTGATCAAACTCGATGAGATTGACCTTACACAGCCTAGCAAACTCCTTGGCTAGCTGCTCTGGGTTCTGCGTCGTGTAATATGTTCCCTGTGTATCTGGATCAAAGGCAACAAAATTTTTCCCAGACAACAATGCTTGCACGCGTACTGGAAAGACCCAGCGCTCGGCATCAAGTAAATGGCACAGGCAATCCATAGTTGACCATTCACCCGGTGTTGGAGTACGGGCTAGCACTTCAAGAGGCACGTTTTCAGTCAGGCTCGACCAACGCGCTGCTGTTGTCGAGAGGATAGCCCTCGCCATTTCAAGCTGGTTACCCACATTGTATCTCCTCTGTTTTTTATGAAATGATTCACCATGATACGCTCTTTGAATAGCTGGCATTCCTCCCTTCTTGCCTTCGCAGATGCCAGAACAGAATGAGAATTCCATCGTAAGTCCGGAATCAGAGCCGATTCCATCCTATCTCCGAAAAAAGTGTGTGCTCAAAGCCGCTTCTCAAGGAGAGTCACTCTTCTTCCTTTTTTCGGGGTTACGCTGGAAACTCCTCACGTTTTTCGGTGTTGGCGTGGAATATTTCGGTGTTTCCCAAGGGCCTTTTGCCCGTTCGCGCTCATTTCATTTTGGTTTTCTGGTGGAATGCTCAGGAATCAGTGCACTGATTCCGTCAGTTTCATGGTATACTTGACCTGTGTCCTCTCACGAGCAGAAGTGTTAGCTATGAAGAACAAATCTATGACGGCAGAGAAAGAAACGGGCTCACCAGATAAAGCACCCCGTGGGCACGCTCAGAAAAAGACCTTTTGCAGAATTTGTGAGGTGCACTGCGGTCTGCGTGTCGATTTCGATGCCGAAGGCGCGATCACATCTCTTCGGCCAGATCATGAACATCCTGTCAGCCAGGGATATGTCTGTGCGAAAGGGACACGTTTTCTTGAGGTGGCGAACCATCCCAAACGCCTCATGCACCCATTGGTGCGTCAACCAGATGGGACGTATCAGCAGGTTTCCTGGAAAGAGGCGCTGGATTACTTCAAAGAGCGGATTCGTCCCATTTTGAAAACCGCTGGCCCACATGCGATTGCGCTGTATCTCGGGACACCGGCGATTCATAACATCCTCGGCGGGCTCGCTTATATTGGACTCGCGCGCGCCCTCGGGACCAGGAACTTGTATTCAGCGGGGAGCCAGGACAATGATAGCAAGATGGTGGCTTCTCGCCTGGTCCATGGGAATGAATGGATAGGGCCGATTATGGACCTGGAACATGCAGACTT
>WNGQ01007844.1_pt1 | contig 10227 bp, 10 predicted proteins | sample 5407661 | NCBI WGS metagenome assembly WNGQ01 (sample SAMN13153382, study PRJNA577476) | soil metagenome | isolation source: 60 cm soil or saprolite under Garry oak tree replicate 2 | place: USA:California | collected 2016-06-15 | reverse complement strand
GTGACGGCCGCCTCGGCCTTCGCATGGGCGGCCGCCGGCGGGTTCGGAGCGGTCGTCTGTGCAATCGGCCCGGGCATCGTCGGCACGGCCTCGAGGCTTGGTCACGGCGGCCTCGCGGCCGCGGACGCCGCGAACGCGGCCGCGGCGCTCGGCGGCGCCGCGGTGCTCGCCGTCCGCGTCTCGAGCGGAGACGAGCGGCAGCGCCACCGGGGCGTTTCGCACCACACACGCGCCGTCGCCGAGCTCTGTCTCGGCGAGGTCGTAATGGCCTGGCCTGCAGGCCTCGAGGCTCCCGATTGGCTCGTCGGCCGGCGCGAGGTCGATGTCGCGGAATGGCGCGAGGCGTGCGAGGGCCTCCCGCTCGAGCACATGGGCCGCGGTCCGGATGACGATCCGTGGTTCTTCGCCTCGGCGTTCGCCGCCGGCAAGGTCGCGCGGACCCTGGTCGGGTGAGCGGTGGAGGTCCGGTCGAAACGATTGGCGGCATGAAGCCGGACGAGTCGCGGCGGGTCTTCGAGGGGAGGCGGATCAGCGTCGACGTCGAGCGCTGGGGCGACCACGAGCGGGAGATCGTCCGCCATCCCGGCGCGGTCGCAATCGTCGCCGTCGACCGCGAGCGGCAAGTGACGCTCGTCCGACAGCTTCGCGAGCCGGCGCGCGAGCACTTGCTGGAGCTCCCGGCCGGAACGCGCGAGCCGGGCGAAGACCCGCTCGCGACAGCGAAGCGGGAGCTCGTGGAGGAGGCGGGGCTGGGCGGCGGCCAGTGGCGACTGGCGGCGACCTTCTTCTCGACCCCAGGTTTCTGCGACGAGCTGGTCCGCGTCTACATCGCCGAGGGAGTCGAGGAGACGCAGCGCGCGCCGCAGGAGGACGAAGAGATCGAGCTCGTCCGCGTGCCCGTCGCGGAACTCGGCTCCTTGCTCCCGCAGATCGAAGACGCCAAGACGCTTGCGGGGCTGCTTCTCTACCTGCGCGAGAGGTAGGGTTCGCCGGCATGAAAATCGGCGTGGCCAGGGAAATCAAGTCGGACGAGTACCGCGTCGCGCTGACGCCGGCCGGGGCTCGCGAGCTCGGCCAGCGCGGCCATGCGGTGCTCGTCGAGAACGGCGCGGGGGAGGGGAGCTCGTTCTCCGACGACGCCTACCAAGCAGTGGGCGCCCGGGTCGTGACGGTGGACGAGGTCTGGGAGGCGAGCGAGCTGCTGCTCAAGGTGAAGGAGCCCGTCGAGCAGGAGTACCGCCGCCTGCGAGAGGGCCTCGTGCTCTTCACCTACCTCCACATCGCTGCCGACGAGCCGCTGACGCGGGCACTCGTCGAAAGCGGGATCACGGCCGTCGCGTACGAAACGGTCGAGACCGACGACAGGGCGTTGCCGCTGCTCGCCCCGATGAGCGAGATCGCCGGCCGCCTCGCGGCTCAGGCCGGCGCGTACTTCCTCGAGAAGCCGCTCGGCGGGCGGGGACTTTTGCTCGGCGGCGTGGCCGGAGTCGCGCCGGGCAAGGTCGTCGTCATCGGCGGAGGCATGGTCGGATACAACGCCGCGGTGATCGCCCTCGGCCTCGGCGCCAACGTGACCATCCTCGAGCGCTCGGTCGACCGGATGCGGCACCTCGAGGAAATCCTTTCCGGCCGCGTCAGCCTGCTGATGTCGTCGAGCCTGCAGATCGAAGAATCGGTCGCGGAGGCCGACGTCGTCATCGGCGCCGTGCTGATCCCCGGCGCGGTCGCGCCGAAGCTGATCACCCGCGCGATGGTCGCCGAGATGAAGGACGGCAGCGTGCTCTGCGACGTCGCGATCGACCAGGGCGGCTGCGCGGAGACGTCGCGGCCGACGACCCACAGCGATCCGGTGTACGTCGTCGAAGGCGTTACGCACTACTGCGTCGCGAACATGCCCGGCGCCGTGCCGATCACCTCGACCAAGGCGCTGACGAACGTGACCCTGCCGTACGCCGAGGCAATCGCCGACCACGGCCTCCGCGAAGCCGTCGCCCGCGACCCCGCGCTGGCCCGTGGCGTCAACGTCCTCGAGGGAAAGATCACCTACGGGGCGGTCGCCGAGGCCCACGGCCTCGACTACTCGCCGCTCGACGACGTCCTACCACTGGCTCCCGTTTGACCAGTACCCGCACCCCCGCCCTTAATTGGGTGGGGCGCCGCCCCCCACCCACGAAAACGACGATATCGCCGACAAGCGCACCTGTGGGTGCCTCAGGTGAGCCGATTTCGTGACGTTTGCTGGGAGGACGGGAACGGAGCGGCGTTACGAACTGCGCGGCTCGGCGTTCTTTTTCTTCGGGCTGATCTTGACGACCAGCCACGTGATCCCGGCTGCGAGTGCGATCACGCAGACGATGAACACCGCCAGGCCGATCAGTCCCAGGGCAGTTGCCATGACCGACCTAGAATAGCCGCGTGTCGCGCGCCTGCGTGATCGTGCTCGACGCCGTCGGCGCAGGAGCCCTGCCCGATGCGAGCGACTATGGAGATGAGGGCTCGGACACGCTCGGAAACGTGGCCAAGGCCGTGGGCGGGTTGGACCTGCCCAATCTCGAGGCCCTGGGTCTTGGCAACATCGAGCCTCTAGAGGGTTGCCCGCCTCAGCCGGGCGCTCCGGCGGTTGCCGGCCGGCTCGTCGAGCGCTCGCGGGGCAAGGACACCACCACCGGCCACTGGGAGATGATGGGCGTCGTCACGCCGCAGCCCATGCCGACCTACCCACATGGGTTCCCCCACGACGTTATCGATCCGTTCATGCACCGGACTGGGCGCGGGGTGCTGGGGAACAAGGCGGCGTCCGGAACGGAGATCATCCAGGAGCTGGGCGAGGAGCATCAGCGCACCGGCAAGTGGATCGTCTACACGTCGGCGGATTCGGTCTTCCAGATCGCCGCACACGAGGACACGATCCCGCTCGAGGAACTGTACGAGGGAAGCCGGGCGGCGCGTGAGATCCTCACCGGCAAGCACGCGGTCGGACGCGTGATCGCGAGGCCGTTCACCGGCGAGCCGGGCAACTACGAGCGCACTTCGAACCGGCACGATTTCTCGCTCGAGCCGAAGCGTCCCAACTACCTGACCCTCGTCCGCGAAGCCGGTAACAAGGTGCACGGGGTCGGGAAGATCTCGGACATCTTCGCGGGCCAGGACATCGACGAGTCTCGTCCCACGAAGTCGAACGTCGAAGGAATCAAGCAGACCGAGGCGCTGCTCCAAGAGCTGGACGCCGGCTTGATCTTCGTCAATCTCGTCGAGACCGACATGCTCTGGGGGCACCGCAACGATCCGGTCAACTTCCACCGCTGCCTGCAGGACTTCGACCGGCGGCTGCCCGACCTGCTCGAGGCGATGCGGCCCGGCGATCTCCTGATCCTCACTTCCGACCACGGCTGCGATCCGACGACCCCTTCGACCGACCACTCTCGTGAATACGCGCTGCTGCTCGTCTACGTGGCAGGCAAGAACGCGGCCGGACGCATCCATGAGGGCGAATTCTCGGACGTCGGCGCCACGGTGAACCGCTGGCTGGGCGGCAAGGCGCCGGGCCGCGGTATTCCCGGCCAGGCGATTCTCGAGCCTTGAAGCTCAACGATTCCCAGCTCGTTCGCCGTGAGTACGAGAACGAGCAAGGACTGACGACGCGCCGCGGATTGTGGGCGAACACGGATGGGACCGATCCGTGGGAGGTTGCATTCGACGCTGTGAAGGAGGTCGGGCCGCGACGCGTTCTCGAGGTCGGCGCGGGCCCAGGCGAATTCGCCGAACGGCTTGTCCGTGACCTGGGTGCCGAGGTGATCGCCGTCGATCTTTCTCCGCGCATGGTCGAGCTGGCCCGCGACCGCGGAGTCGACGCTCGCCTCGGCGACGTACAGGAACTCGAGTTTGAAGACGGGTCGTTCGACTGCGCCGTGGCCGCCTGGATGCTCTACCACGTCCCTGATCTCGACCGTGGCCTCGGCCAGCTCTCCCGCGTGCTTCGGCCAGGCGGGAGGCTCGTTGCGACCACGAACAGTGAGAACAACCTCACCGAGCTCTGGTCGCTGCTGGGGCCCGGCGCCAAGTTCGATCTGGAATTCACCTGCGAGAACGCCGGCGGCCTTCTTGCAAGGCATTTTCAGCACGTGCACCGGCGCGAAGCGGTCGGCACGGTCACGATCCCGACACGTGAAGACGCGTACCGTTACGTCTCGGCAACGATCAGCCGAGGTAGGCTCGCCGACCGATTGCCCGAGGAAGGGTGGCCCCTCCGCGCGACCCGCACCAACTGCGTCTTCGTGGCCGACAAGACCGCAGCATGATTCGGGTTCCCGAGCTGATCGAGCGCAAGCGCGACGGCGGGGAGCTCTCCGCCGAAGAGTTGGCCGAGCTCATGCTTGGCTACGCCGAGGGCTTGATCCCGGACTACCAGCTGGCAGCCTTCTGCATGGCTGTGTTCTTCCGCGGCCTGACGAGTGCCGAGACCTACGCGATGACCGACGCGCTCATTCGCACCGGCGAGACCGTCGACCTGCACGGCGCCCTCGGCCGCAAGGTCGTCGACAAGCACTCGACCGGGGGCGTCGGAGACAAAACCTCGATCGCCGTCGGTCCGATTGTGGCCGCCTGCGGGGTGCCCTTCGGGAAGATGAGCGGCCGCGGGCTGGGGCATACGGGCGGGACGCTCGACAAGCTCGAGTCGATCCCCGGTTTCCGGGTCGAGCTGACGACCCAGGAGTTCATCGACCAGGTGCGCTCGGTTGGGCTCGCGATCGTCGGAGCGACCGCCAACCTCGTCCCGGCCGACAAGAAGCTCTACGCGCTTCGGGACGTGACTGCCACCGTCGACAACTACTCCCTGATCGCGGCGAGCATCATGTCCAAGAAGATCGCCGGGGGCGCCGACGCGATCGTTCTCGACGTCAAGGTCGGAGACGGCGCCTTCATGAAGGCGCGCGCCGATGCGGAACGCCTTGCGGACGTCATGATCGATCTCGGCCGGCGCGCCGGCCGCGAGGTGGTCGCCGTGATCAGCGACATGGACGAGCCGCTCGGACACGCCGTCGGAAACGCGCTCGAGATCCGCGAGGCGATGGCGACGTTGCGCGGCGATGGCCCGCCGGACTTCGTGCAGCTCGTCGTCGAGGCTTCCACGCAGCTGCTGACGCTCTCGGACCTCGGAGTGTCTCGGGACGAGGCACGGGGTCGGGTCGATCAGGCGATCGCCGACGGGTCGGCGCTGGCGGCCTACGAGCGCTGGATCACGGCCCAAGGGGGCAACCCGGACGAGGCAGCGCTGCCGAGCGCGCCGGTCGTCCGGGAGGTGGTCGCTCCGCGGGCGGGCCACGTCCGGTCACTCGGGGCCGTTCAGGTCGGCAACGCCGCATTGCACCTCGGAGCGGGGCGCCGCGACAAGGACGACGAGATCGATCACGCCGTCGGCGTCCTCTGTCTCAAGAAGCACGGCGACACGATCGCGTCCGGAGACACGCTTGCCGAGATCCATGCTCGCGACGAGTCGAGCGCCGCGGCCGCGGCCGACGAGGTCCTGGCAGCCTACGAGGTCGCAGACGAGGCTCCGCGGGAACGCAACGTGATCCTCGATGTGATCACGGCCTAAGCGGCCGGGCCTGGACCGGGCCGGCGCTTAGGCGGCCCGGATGTCCGGCGCTACGCTGCCGACGCGATGCCCGAGCTGCCCGAAGTCGAGACGGTACGGACGAGCCTCGAACCGAGGCTGGTCGGTCGCAGGTTCGACGATGTCGAGATCCTCGACTCCCGGCTGACGCGGCCCATCGATCCCGCAGAGGTGGCTGCGGAACTCACGGGCGAGCGCGTCGCGGCGGTCGACCGGCGCGGCAAGTATTTGATTATCCGGTTCGAGAGCGGTCTGGTTCTCCTGATTCACCTCCGGATGACTGGATCTCTTGCGCACTCGCGAAATGGGGCTTCGGCGAACTCCCATGTACGAGCCGTTGTCAGACTAGACGACGGCTCGGACGTTGCATACCGGGATGTTCGCCGGTTCGGAACGTGGCTTGTCCTGCGCGCGGACGAGCTCGACTCGTACCTGGCGGCGCGCCTCGGGCTCGAGCCGCTCGAGCGCGGATTTTCCGCGTCCAAGCTGGCGGAACGGCTCGAGGGGCGGCGGGCCCCGATCAAGGCCGCTCTCCTCGATCAGCGAAACCTCGCCGGCGTCGGGAACATCTACGCCGACGAGGCGCTTTGGCGAGCGCGAATCGATCCGAGGCGGAGCGCCGGCGAGCTCGATGTGCCCGAGATCCGCGCGCTCCACCGCGGCATCCGTCGTTCGCTCGAGGCCGGGATCGCGCGCCAGGGAGCGACTCTCCGCGACTATCGGACGCCCGACGGGGCTGCGGGGGGAATGCAGCACGAGTTCAAGGTGTACGGACGCGGCGGCGAGCCGTGCCCGCGCTGCAGGGCGCCGATCGAGAAGACGAGAGTCGGCGGGCGCGGGACCTGGTTCTGCCCGAGCTGCCAGCGCTGAACAACTACGAGGACTACGCGGCCAGCTGTTCGTCGAGCCAGCCGCTCTTGTCCAGCCGCCAGAGCTCGGTATAGCCGCCGATCGGCTTGCCGTCGATGAGGATCTGAGGCACCGTCCAGCCGCCGGTCAGCTCGAGGAGCTTCTGCCGGAAATGGGGGTCGTCGTCGAGGTTGATCTCCTCGTATTCGATTCCCTTGCCATCGAGCAGCGCTTTTGCGCGGACGCAATAGCCGCACCAGGCTGTCGTATACATCTGAACGCGTGCCATCCCGCTTCCAAAACGGTGAAAACCGGCTGGGGATTCCCGACCCATCCTGTCCCTACACTTGACTGCACGGTGGCCGGGCGGACTTACAAGACGGAGGCTGTCGTTCTGCGCTCCTTCCGGCTCGGCGAAGCGGACCGCGTGCTCCATCTCTACACACTCGACCGAGGTCGCGTCGGGGCGGTTGCGAAGGGCATCCGTCGGACGAAGTCCCGCTTCGGCGCGAGGCTGGAACCGTTGAGCCACGTCGAGTTGCTCCTGCATCAGGGCTCCGGCGAGCTGCAGACGGTCACGGGCGTCGATCTGATCGAGTCACACCACGCGGCACGCGAGAATCCGTATCTGCTGAACGTTGGGCTCGTCGGGCTCGAAGCGATGCTCCGCCTCTTCACCGAGCAAGAAGCGAATGCGCGCGCCTTCCGCGCTCTGACGCGATTCCTCGAGCTTCTCGACGAGTGGGCGCCGGCAACGAAGCGGTCCGCTCGGGCCGCGCTCGACCCGCTCGCGCTCTCGTTCCAGCTGAAGCTCCTGTGGCTCTCTGGCTACTTGCCGCACGTGACGAGCTGCGCTGAGTGTGGGGTGGAGCAGGGTCTGGTCGGCTACTCGCCGCGAGCGGGCGGCGCGGTCTGTGCGACCTGCCGCGACGAGACGACGCTCACGCTCGCGCCCGAGGGGCTGACCGGGATCGAGGCGCTGCTGCGCCGGCCGCTCGCCGAGGCGGGGGAGGCGGGTCTCAGCGCGCGGGCAACGCGGGACGCGCTGGCGGTTGTCAACTCGTCACACGAGTTTCACGGCGGCTTCCGGCTGCGGACGCTCGCGGGCTGACGAACGGCGCTCGGCGCTCTTCCGCGGCTCTGATAACGGCACAGCCAACCTCCTCCCCGCGTCGAGCCTACTGAGAAAAAGCGCGCGGATGGGGAACGCATCTGTGCCGAAACCGTGACTTTTTTACGGGCGCCAAACCCGTCGCGCCAGATGCGACACTCCGGAGACCGTGAACTACCAGGAGATGATCATCGCGCTCGAGCGCTACTGGGCCGATTACGGCTGCGTGCTGATGCAGCCGTACCACACGGAGCTCGCCGCCGGCACGATGAATCCGAATACGTTTCTCCGCTGCCTCGGGCCCAAGCCGTGGAACGTCGCCTACGTCGAGCCGGTGATCCGGCCACTGGACGGCCGTTACGGGGAGAACCCCTTCCGGTTCCAGCACTACTTCCAGTACCAGGTCGTGCTGAAACCGGCTCCGGAGAACGTCCTCGACCTCTACTGGTCCTCACTGGAGGCGCTCGGCATCGACCTCCGCCGGCACGACATGCGCCTGGTCGAGGACGACTGGGAGCAGCCGACGCTCGGCGCCTGGGGCCTCGGCTGGGAAGTCTGGTGCGACGGGATGGAGATCACGCAGTGGACCTACTTCCAGCAGCTCGGAGGCTTCGACGTCGAGCTCGTTCCCGCCGAGATGACCTACGGGCTCGAGCGGCTGGCGATGTTCCTCCAGGGCAAGCGGACCGCGTTCGAGCTCGAATGGGCTCCCGGAGTGACCTGGGGTGACGTCTACCTCGAAGCCGAGCGTGAGTGGTCGCGGTACAACTTCGAGGAGGCCCCGGTCGACGTGCTCACGCGCCGCTTCGGCGAGTACGAGGCGGAGTGCCGGCACCTGCTGGAGAGTGGGCTGCCGATTCCGGCCTACGACCAGGTGCTCAAGTGCTCGCACACGTTCAACCTGCTCGACGCGCGCGGCGCGCTCTCGGTCACAGAGCGGGCGGCCTACATCGGCCGCGTCCGTAAGCTCGCGCGCGGCGTTGCCGAGGCTTACCTCGGAATGCAAGAAGAAGATGCCGTCGCTGCTGCTTGAGATCGGCTGCGAGGAGCTCCCGGCCGGCGCTTGCCGCGAGGCTGAGGCGCAGCTGCCCGAGCTCGCGCGTGCGCACATCGGGACCGCGCCGTCCCAGCTCTTCGTCGGGCCGCGGCGGCTTGCGTTCCTGATCGACGACCTGCCGGAGCAGACTGCCGACGTGTGGGTCAAAGGCCCGCCGGAGAACCTGCGTGACCGAGCCGCGGCCGGCTTCGCGAAGAAACACGGGGTCGCGGTCGACGAGCTCGAGTTGCGCGACGGCTTCCTCGGCGTCACCGTTCCGGGCCGCGAGCTCCGCGAGGTCCTGCCCGAGCAGATCGACCGGATCGTTCGCGGCTTCTCGTTTACGAAGTCGATGCGCTGGGACGAAAGCGGGATCCGCTTCGCGCGCCCGGTGCGCTGGATGCTGGCAAAACTCGACGCGGAGACGATCGTGGGGGAGACGTCGTACGGCCACCGCTTCACTCACGGCACGGTCGAGATTCCCACCGCGGCGGCGTACGCCGATGCGCTGCGCGCCGCCGACGTCGAGCCGGTAGCCGACGAGCGCCGGCGCCTGATCGTCGAAGGGCTGGAAGCAATCGGCGGCTGGAGCGACCCCGGCGGCAAGCTCGCCGAGGTCGTCCATCTGGTGGAGAAGCCGATGGTGCTCGAGGGCCACTTCGACGAGCGCTTTCTCCAGCTGCCGGAGCGTGTGATCGTGACGACGATGCAGTCGCACCAGCGCTACTTCCCGATCGAGGGCAACCGGTTCGCCCTCGTCGCGAACGGCGGCGACCCCGATGTCGTCGCCCCAGGGCACACACAGGTCCTCGAGGCTCGGCTGGAAGACGCCTCGTTCACGTTCGAGCGCGACGTTGCGGCGGGGATCGACGCTCTGGCCGAGCGGCTCGCCGCGATCACCTTCTTCGCCGGCGCCGGCTCGTTCGCCGAAAAGGCCGAGCGGGTCGCGAAGCTCGTGGAGCGCCTCGGCGGGGGCGACGCCTCGCTCGAAGCGGCGAGGCTGGCCAAGGCTGACCAGGCCTCCGAGCTTGTGCGCGAGTTCCCCGAGCTCGAGGGTTACATCGGCGCCGAGTACGCCCGGCTCGCGGGCTATCCGGACGCGGTCACGAAGGCGATCGAGGAGCAGTACCTCCCCGACGCCTCCGGGGGCCTGCTCCCTCAGACCGAGCCCGGGAAAGTGCTCGCAGCCGCAGACAAGCTGGACACCCTGCGCGTCGCCTTCGAGCTCGGCCACAAGCCGTCAGGCTCGCGCGACCCGTACGGGCTTCGGCGCGCCGCAATCGGGCTCGTCCGGCTCGCGCTCGAGGGCGGGCTCACGATCGACCGCGAGCTCCTGCCCGAAGAGCTGCGGGAGTTCGTGGAGGAGCGCCTGGAGTCGCTGCTCGACGTCCCGGTCGAGTACGTGCGCGCGGCGCGCGCGTCGAATGTCCCCGATCTGGGTGGGGTTGCCCGGCGGGCGGGAGAGCTCTATCGCGAGCGCGAGTCGCCCGAGTTCGAGGGCGTCTACACCGCCTACGACCGCGCTCACCGCCTCGCGGGCAAGGCGCAGGAGGAGGCCGCAGCGCAGCTCGACCGAGGCCTGCTCGTCGAAGACGCCGAGAGAGAGCTCGCGGAAAC
>WNGQ01007842.1_pt1 | contig 10228 bp, 8 predicted proteins | sample 5407661 | NCBI WGS metagenome assembly WNGQ01 (sample SAMN13153382, study PRJNA577476) | soil metagenome | isolation source: 60 cm soil or saprolite under Garry oak tree replicate 2 | place: USA:California | collected 2016-06-15 | reverse complement strand
CATTCTGGAGGGCCTCGTCTGCGGCCTGGGCTAGTGGCTCGAACCTCGGGTCCAGGCAGATTGTGACTGAAGTGTCAGTTACATAACCGTCGACATGGACCCCAAAGTCCACCTTGACTAGCGAAGCAGCTGGTATTGTTAGGGTGTCGCCGGGAGGCGAGGTGTAGTGTGCCGCAACCTCGTTAATACCTACATTGACCGGAAACGCGGGCTTCCCGCCGAAGTCCCTGATTCTCTGCTCTAGTCCCTCACAGATCTGGAGGGCTGGCTTGCCGTACTTGACAACACCTGGGACCTCTTTCCGTAGCCTAGCTACGATGTCACCCGATTTCTTGAACGAGTCAACTGCTTGAGAGTCGAACAACTATGCTCAGCTGTTTAGTCTGAGAATCCTCTGATTAGTTCATCTCCTTGCAGTTAAACTATGACTTACTGAAATCATGCTTCCACATCTCTTGCGCTAGATCGCCATCCTTCTTGAACAGATGTACATGAGCCCTCGCTCCTTCTCTGCGCTTTCTATGCTCTCGCAGAAACATGGTCACTTTCTCGACTAGGATGTCTTTCAGGTTTCCAGTTAGCATCCGTCCGTTTTTGTATTCAGATCGGATTTCTTCTATCCGTTTGTCGTTGGGTTCGAAGAACATGTAGAGCCACTGGAAAGGAACGTCGATGTCGGGATTCCCGCCGAGCTTGCGGTGCTCTTCTACTGATGCTTGTCCTCCTGAGAAGGCGTGTCGGTAGATCTTGTTGCGGACGGTCTTGTCGTCATCGTTGAGATAGATGGCGGTTTCAGGTTTCGACGTGCTCATCTTGTCCTGGATTCCGGTTAGGGCCGGGAGGAATTTGCTGTGGATGGCCGCTGCTTTATGGTACCCGAGAGGTTCTGCGATGTCTCGTTGTATTCTCCAGTAGGGGTCTTGGTCGATGGCTGAGGGTATGAGGCAGCGCTTCTTCTCGAAGAGGGTGGGAAGAATCTGGATCGCTGGATAGAAGCTGAAGCCGATGTTTGTTTCGCCAGTGAAGCCGAATACTGATTTGGCTGTGCTGTAGTTGACTCGGCGGGCGATCTTGAGGATCATTGGATAGGTGTGGCCGACGAACTCTGTGTCTTGGAGGATGAAGGTCTTCTCCGGGTCGAAGCCCACGGCAGCAATCTCTAGGATATTGTCTTCTGCCCAGCGCTGTGTCTCTGCATAGGAGAGGTTTCTTCTCTCTTCAAGAAATTTCTCGTCGTCGGTTATCTGGATGTAGACGTTTGCTTGGAACTTGTCCTGTAGCCACTTGGTGAAGTAGAAGATACCTATGTGACCGACGTGCATTGGTCCGCTAGGCCCTCGACCGGTGTAGAGGAAGAGTCCCTTGCCTTTTGCATAGTCCTCCAGAACGAGGTTCAGATCTCGGTGGGAGAAGAAGATCTGACGCCTGACTAGGTATGCGGCATCTCCTAGGATTCCTTCTAGCCGCGTTGCAAGGGGTCCCGATATTGGCTGTGTTCCAAAGTCGCGGATCAGCCGTTCATAGTCGACCTCGCCAGTGACCTCCCACGGGGTCACGACGAATTTCTTGTCAACCATTACTCACACGCCTCTGACATGGGGCTATGTTCAAGATAGCGCGGACACTTCTACTTCGAATGCTGCAGCCGGAAGATTCAGTCCCCAGGATTTGATGACTCTTGGATTTAGCTCTCCGATGATTCCAACCTCTGTTCCATCTGATATTATCGCTCCACACCTTCCAGATAGGAAACTGGGATGCTCCGTCTCGTTGATCTGGAATGATCGACCCTTGTTCTCTGCCAGTGCATCAAAGGAAGAGCGAATTTCGGTGAATCCAGCGCTTGCGTGGATGGTAACCGCGGCTAGTTTCCGGGTTTCTTGGATTGGATGGATCTGATCTTCTCCGCGACTGATGCATGGTCCAATTTCGAAGATTCTCTGAGGATAGTCAACATGTGTATTATGTGAGAGAGTCTCCATAAGGCTCGGCAGTAGCCCATTTCTTAGCACTGTATGTGTAGTCATTCTTGGGTTCAAGAGCTCAACAAGCTTTCCATCACTTGACTGCACTTTGTTTGAAACAACTACTGGCGATGTTAACGCGTAAGTCAGAACCTCTTGGAAACCTAATCCGACCATGATCTCAGCAACACTCTCGGTCTCGTCTGTCTCTTTAGCAAGGTTACCCACAGTCCAGATCCTGGGCCACTCAGGCTTCAACTTGTTAATGTCCATAGCAATTGCGATGTCTTCAATGATGTCCACAGAGTGCATAATGTCAGTTCGATAGCCGGGAATCTCCAATTGAATATTATCGCCCGTTGCTCTTCGGACCCCATATCCTGCTCGTTCAGCAAATCGCGAAGCCTCCTTCAAGGTAAGCAGCGTTCCCAGAAGCCTGTTGATGTAGGACATGCGAAGGCTTGTTTGTGTTGGGCTCAGGTCCGGACTGACGACTCTGCGTGGAGAGCCGTAATGGTAGGTTTCGACGCAGCTGTAGATTTTTCCTCCTCTCTCTGCAAGAGTTGAAACCACAATTTTCAGAGTATTATGAACAGTCTCAGAATTCGTCCCGGTAACTTCGACGAGAATATTATTCGTCTCTGTAGTAATCCTTCCGAGATCGTTAGAATTGATCACAGGGGGTAGCGAGAGGACATTGTCTGCGCCATCGACGAGTATGGGCCATGTTTCAAACTGGGAGATTATCTCTCCATATTCCGATCCCTTCGGGTGGCTCTCAACTATGTCTCGCAGACTCTGCTTCTCCTCCGACCCTAAGGGAGCGAAGGTGATTATGTCCGGATTAGCGACTGTGTACGAGAGTGGAGATTGTATCAGGTCGGCTTGGTAGAATCCTATTGAAGCTCTCTTCCTCTTCCTCCCGTAGGTCTGGTCAAGTTTTTCCTGAAGATTGATCCAGCTCTTCAAAGCCTCATCGGTAGGCCGCAGACTCCTGACGATCGCGGTCGAGATGAAGGGACGAATCGGCTTGACGCTCTTGTCGATAACAACCTTCAGATTCGACCTCCCCGCAACCCGTATCTCTCTTGTTCGACCGACTCCTAGGTAGGCTCTCAACGCCCTAGCGATTCCTTCGACAGCCCAAATGTCTGGACGGTTGCTGTCCTTGACCTCGATGGCGACGGCGTCCTCCTCAAGCGATTCCACATCTCCTTTGACGAAGGCGAAGATCTCGTTGAGACCCTCTTTGTCCCGTGGCACAGTCTTGCCAAGGAGACCTTCAAGATCGATGAGCGAGAATTGTACGCTTGGCGTCTCTAGCCCACCATCTGCTCTCTAATCCATTCAAGGTCCGAAGTGAACAGTTGACGAATGTCCTGGATTCTCCGGCTCATCATATACAGCCGGTCAATCCCGAGACCCCATGCTAGGACAGGAACCTTCACGCCAAGTGGCTCTGTGACTTCCGGCCGGAAGATTCCGCTTCCTCCAAACTCCATCCAGCCAAAGCCCTCCCGGTACGCCTGCAACTCGACGCTCGGCTCTGTGAACGGAAAGTAGTCAGGCTTGAACCGCACTTTGTCTGCTCCCGCCACTTCCTTGGCGAACATCTCTAGGATGCCTAGAAGATTCCGCAAGTTCAGACTAGGATCGAGAACGATGCCCTCGGCCTGGTTGAATTCTGTGAGGTGGGTCTTGTCCAGCATGTCTGGGCGGAAGCATCTGGCGATGGCGAAGTATTTTCCAGGGATCTGAAGGTCCTTCGACAACATGGTTCGGACGCTTAATGCTGTTCCGTGGCTTCGCAGGATGAGTTTCGACGCTTCGTCTCTGGAAAACTTGTAGCGCCATCCAGTCGATCCTGTCTTCCAGCCGTTCTCATGAGTCTGCGCGACTCTATCGACCAAGCTACCATATTCTTCAAGGCTGGCTCTTGACGGGTCCTTGAGATAGTAGAGATCGTGAATCTCACGCGCAGGATGATCCTGGGGCATGTAGAGGCAGTCACAGTTGATGAACGCGGTCTCAACCAAGGGACCAACCGCCTCTCTGAATCCCAGGGCGACAAGCTTCCTCTTCACCATCCTCAAGAACCGCAAGTAGGGATGATACTTTCCAGGGAAGGTCCGCGGGACAGCAGACGATACGTTGTAGCTTCGAAGCTTGACCTTCTCCCACTCACCGGAGACAATCATGTCGCCAGTTAGGGAGCTCACTTCCGGCTGGGCTGCAGTGCTCGTCCCAATGCTCCGTCCGGCTTCGGTAATCTCGACTTCACGATCATTCCTAGCCTGCGACTCGACAAGGTTCCTCTTGGTAAGCCGCAGAGCAACTTCTTTCAAAACCGGGGAAAGTTCCTCGAGAATCAGAATGTCATTCTTCAAGCGGGCGAGGATTTCTTCGTCATCACCAATCGGTGCCTCACTCCCCGCGGCAATCACAAGGTCTGATCCTGATTTCTCGATGGTCCCCCATTTCTTCCGGCTAATCCATCCAGTAGCTATCGAGCCGTACTTTTCAGCCAACTTTGCATTTTGAAGAGCCTCTTTCAAGCTCAAGCGTCCGCCGCGATTCTTGACTTCCAGAAAGATTATTCGCTCGGGGAGTCCCGCTCGGGCGAAGGTTCGTCCTTCATCCGTTAGACTGAGCTCGGTTTTCTTCTCAACCTTCTCATTGACGAGCTGGTTCTGGGAGAGATTCAGAACGGCGCGCGCGACCGCAGAATCCGCCAGACCGGCTTTCTTCGCTAGGTCTTCGATAGGGGCTTTTCCACCAGAATCGATGAGGGTTCTAAGAACTCTGGCCTCGTTCTGGCTAATCTCTACCAAGAAAGCAGGGTCTCCAAGCTACAGTTTTGCTGGGGTTCCGATTCCGAGCTATATTTGATTTGAAAAATTTCGGCCATTATTCGAATAGAGAGTGAGAGCGCGTTCCAAGAAACGCCTAATTGCCTGTTCATCCGTTGTCTGTTTCGATCAAATGAGACTTCGGAGAATTGCCTTCGTCTTCGCAGTTGTGCTTCTGCTAGCGCCCGTCTCTATCCCGGCGATCCGATTCGATACCAACGTGTCGCCTCCCTGCGCGCGAGCAGGAGGTCCATGTCCGCTGCCGGCGGACTCACCGATGGGCATCCCTGTCTTCTGGTCACTTACGGCCTACTATTTTGGAGTGGGCGCCTACATTACTCCTAATGGATACGGGTTCATAGGTTTCCCATTGCTCTTTCTCATGTTGCTTGCAACAGCAGGGGTTTTCATCCTCCTCGTACGCTGGAAAGACCGCTTACCAGAAACTTCTGAAACGCCTGATTCAGCTTAGATCTGAAGATCGTCGGAACCACGGCCGGTATTATGTACAGAATGAGCCATGTAAATGGAACAGCGGTAAGAAAAGATAGAGCGACCTGCGCCGAATTGTGATATCCCAACTTTACTCTTGTACTTCCAACAATCAAGCCGACAACTACGACCAGAACGAAAGGAACGGCTCCAAGACCGTACAAGATGGCGACCGAAGGGCCAGCTATGCCCCAGGTATGAACGCTCACTTTCGTCAATTATTTTGTGATAACGGTTGCGAGCGTTGTATTGCAGACATAGGCAAACATGAGCCCGTTGAATATGAAGGGCGCACCAAGTGATCTCAATGTCACGTATCCGAGAGTGTATGAGGTGATCGCTATCGCGAAGAGTGCGGGTCTATCATCCCTGTTCTCAACATTCGCATCCTTTTTCGAGATTCGGACATACCGTAGAAGAGAGATACCCTGAATTATAGACGCAAAGATGACAGAGATGATCAGGTAGAACCACGCGCTTCAAGTCGAGAACGATAGCGCTAGGAAAACGTAGAAAGAGAATAGAGGAGGCATGAATGCAATAGAGATTGCTCGCCAAATCCTGCTTCGAATCTGGATTTCCAAGACTCTCACCCTTCGTTAAGCTGGTGCCGGGCAGACAGTGGTGGACCTAAAGAAAGCCCTCTAGTCCATCGTCTTTCACAATGACTTCACCATCCGTTTCACTGTTTCAAGTTTGAACCTTGGATCTTCATCATTAGGAAAATAGGGGTAGACTACTGGAAGTGCTACTCCCGCCTGCCTGAAGGACTTCACGTATTGAACTAGTTCATCGCTCCGAGGATTGGCCAAGCTTACTCTCAGTAGTTCTTTGGGCACGTCAACATCACCACTCTTCCATCCTTCGTTCTCCTTGAATGTCGAAATCGCTTCCGCGGTCCCGTCTTGCACGAACATCTCGTGGTACTGAGGCGTAGAGTCGTAGTTCAGAAACTCCTCCAACATCAGCCTCTGAGCTGATTCAAGACCTTGCGATGAATAGAAGATCTTCAAATAGCATGCAAAGTCAATTCCCTCGACCCTCGCGACCCTAGCCGCCTCTACTAGTTTGGAAGCATGCTGGGGAGAGCAGAAATTCAGGAGTAGACCGTTCGCCTTGCTGGCGGCACGTTTGGCGATTCCCAGTTTGAGAGCTGCAATGTAGATTTCTGGAGGCTTGACTCCTTGAGGAAATCCTCCAAACACTTTCTTTAGGTCCTCAAGTCGTTGGAGCATGGCACTTACAGTCTTGCCTGGCTGGGGGCCTGGGGACCCTGTTCCCACTCCTAGGACGAGGCGGTTGGAGGAGAGAGCTTGAAGTGTCTGGACCCTACGGGTCAGTAGCTGTGGATCATGTTCCAGCAATCGTATGACCCCGCTTCCCGAGTGGACCCTTTTCGTCAGAGCGAGAATTGACGATGCAATTTCTAGGGATTCATAGCCGATTCGCATGTCGGGAACAAAGATGCGTGAAACCCTGTCACTCAGTTCCAGTACGACGGCTGTCTCTCTGATTTCCTGGGGTGAGAATACTCCGGGTCGGAGGGCGAACCCTATCCTTTCTAGTCTCACGATCGATTGAGGACGCCACACGAGACAATAAACTGTTTTGGAAAGTCAAAGAGCTGTGCGCCTGGTCACGATATGTAGCGTTGTGACCGGACTTGCGCTGGCTAGGTTGAATTTCTCTATTATTCCAGTTATGCGGCTCTAGTCCAGTAAGAGTCGATGAATAAGAATACGCTTGGTCCCTTGGCGGTCGTTCTGATAGGTGTAACCGCGTTCGGGACCATGCTCGCATTCTCTGAGCAACCAACCGCCTGCCCGTGCGATAGTTCTTCAAGTCCAAATCCTTGGCATCCATGTTTGCAGAATCCCTGCCCCTTCCAGACATTGACGATGAGCTCTTACCAGATCAACAACCCAACTAACGTTACACTGAACCTAATGAATCCTGGTAACGTTGCCGTCGCACTCATTGCGTACTACGTCAAGGACTCTTCAGGCAACCAATATGCAAATGGCAATTGGTCGGGACCAAGCATAGCTCCGGGCGCAGGTATCTCTATCAACATACTCATAGACGGAACAGCGTTCACATTCCATGCAGGAATGTACTATACGGTGGAGATCGTAACTTTGCATCGTTATTTCACGTTCACAATCTCCTAGCGTCAGTAAGAATATAGAATTCTATACGCGGATTGCTCCCGTTCACCCGCTCTTTCTGTAACCACGATTTGCTCTCGTTGAGCCTTGAAGGTCTAAGTTCGGGTAATCGCAAATCGTTCTTTGTCGAAGGGCTGTCTCACGCGGCTACCTACAAAGAAGGCAGGCCTAGAGATTCAGGCAAAGGTCTGCAACAAATGCGGACAGCTCGTACTTACCTATCGCCAATCCATGAGCTGCATAGTCTGCGGTGGACCGCTGAAACCGGTCAAAAGCTGACACTGACGCAAACAACAACAGTCGCCTCATTGGTCCAAGCAGTAGGTCTAGAATCTGATTCGTGAAGAACTGGAATAAGAGAATTCTCAGTGTCTCAAGGCTGCTTGGATTGAGACAGTCAGCTGCCCATCAGACTCAATAGCATCCAGCAGGTGAACGTAGGCCGGAATCGGGTTGTGACTTCTATGAAGGTACGAAAAGTGGATCCCGCTGACTTCGCCGCTAAGGGCTGTATATGCTTGAGCCGCGATATGGATTCCTCCTCCAAACGGGTTACGAGTGAGAGTCTGAATCACTTTTTCGGGGACCGGGATATCGAACTTTCGACTGACGAATTGCAGATTCTTCAACCCTGATGGAATAGATACCTGTACGAAGATTGGCACCTTGAGGCCTTTGGAGCGAAGCCTGTCAACGTGTTCTAGCACACGGTCATCGTCGAACGCCGTATTCGTTACAACATAGTCCGCTCCAGCATCTACCTTGCGTAGTGTCCGAGAAGTCTCTCGTTCCTGATCCTCAGCATACTGGTTGGTTACAGCCCCGATGCAGGGGCGCTGACCGTCGAAGACCGATAGGACCCCTCGAATCAGATCCTCTGTTTTTCTGAAATCATAATCCTCGATCCGGTGTCCGGGATAGGGATCCCCATAGACCACTAGGAAATTGTCCAGACCCCTCTTGAAGAGCGAAGGAACCAAGGCAAGGTCTGAGCGACGAAAATCTCTGCATGTCAGCGAGGGCACAGCCTCAGCACCAGTCTTCCTGACTATGACTGCTGAAGCAAGACTCCTTGTCTGAGGCGTAACTCTGAAACCTTCGGGATAGCTGGGATCATCTTCGCCATTCCTCAAAGCCGGAATGGTGATCGCGTCAACGCGGCCCTGCAAAATGGGCAGATGAGCCGGTATGACTCGGTTCGGGATTAGCTCAACGGTCACGATGGGGTGATCGGCGGCAGCATCCGAGAGTCTCAGCGTGAAGCCTCCCTTGCGAGCTCTGAACCCTTGACAGTGCTGATGAGTTTCGCGAGAGTCACATCCCAGGTCCTGGTTCTCAATCCGCAGTCTGGGTTGGCCCAGATTTTCGCCGGATCACCTACGATCTTCGCCGCGTAGAGTAGTCGGTCTCGCACGAGTTCTGGCGATTCTAAGATATTTCGTCCGGCTTCCTTCCCTGAGCCGGGTGGGACGTGTCCGGAAAAGTCGTGAACGTGGACGACTCCGACGCCAAACTCGCCGTCATAACCGTTCTGGATGAAGTACTCTAGGTCCCGGTATCCTTCCCGATGTTTAGCGTCAACCCCTAGACTTGTGCTGTCTCTGTTGGCGAATTCTAGTGCGAGGTGGGTGCACTTGTCGAGTTTTGGAGCGTATTGTGCGAGTACTTTGTATCCTATCTCGGAGGGATAGCATGTGTGGTCGCTGAATTTGCAGTTGAATCCTCGAACTGTTTCGTTCCAGCCCTCGACAAACAGGTCCATGTCCGCGGGCTCAGGGTGCGTAGTGATGGCTGGCTCATCGATCTGGATCCACTCAGCCCCGGCATCGACTAGGTCGCGGATCTCCGGCCTGATCACCTGTTGAACGGAGTCAAGTAGGAATTCTCTCTTCGCCTCCTGCTTCTGCTTCTTGAGACTCAGGCTGGTTCGTCCGCCGGAGTAGTGGCCGCTGAAGGACCAGTCGACTAGTGTGTAGGGTCCGGTGATCGGGACCTTCACTTGTCCATTCGCGTTCTTCTTGACATCGAGGAATTCTTGGAGATAGATCCGGTGCCTACGGTGAATCTTGGACTCGGCGACTGCCTTGTTGAAGTACTTGTAATCGAACGACTGGACATGACCGAGGACTCTCATTCCCTCGACGCCCCGGATCACGTGTTCGTACATCTCGACGCGTTGTTGCTCTCCTCCAACGCCGACATTGTCGAGACCGGTCTGCTCGAAAAGCCTCAATCCGTAAATTGTGGAAAGCTCTAGGAGCTCTCTAACGCGACTGTTCTGCTCCTGTGCGGCCAGAAGCTGCTTGGCGCGGTCTTGAAAGTCCGGAATACCTAGTCGCTGCGCCCATTCTTCAGCCTCCACTAGGTCCTTGCTCGAGAGCGGCTGGGTCAATCCTTTCGTCCGCCATCGCGGCTTTGCCAGGCTTCCGATCTCTTGAACCGGATACAACTTTGTCATCTATCGCCTCTCCTCAAACAGCCTGGTAGCCTCGGCGAGCGCTCGTGCCTTGACATCTGCGACCTTTCTAGGCACGAATTTGAGGTCGGAGTTTGGAACGAGAACAACGTCTCCGCCGACGATGTGTTTCGATACGCGTGTCGCGGTTTCAGCGATCCATTTTGGATTCTCCGCGTTTGACTCGCGTCCGTCTATGATGCCTAGGGCGAGCTTCTTCGTCGTCTCGATCTTCAATTTGGAATAGTCTGTCTCGAACAGGTCAATTCCTATTGTGTCGACTGGGAGTTTCAGAAGATC
>WNGQ01007840.1_pt1 | contig 10229 bp, 10 predicted proteins | sample 5407661 | NCBI WGS metagenome assembly WNGQ01 (sample SAMN13153382, study PRJNA577476) | soil metagenome | isolation source: 60 cm soil or saprolite under Garry oak tree replicate 2 | place: USA:California | collected 2016-06-15 | reverse complement strand
GGAGGAATCCATGTCCGACGACGAACGCGCGATCCGGAGCGCCATTCAGGAATGGATGGACGCCAGCAAAGCCGGCGATACAGGCTCGGTGCTGAGACTGATGGCCGACGATGTCCTCTTCATGGTTCCGGGCCGGGAGCCGTTCGGCAAAGAGGCCTTCGCAACGGCTTCCCAGGACCTGAAGGATTTGCTCATGGAAGGTAGAGCCGACATTCGGGAGGTCACAGTCCTGGGCGATTGGGCTTGGACGCGCGTTCATCTGGCGGTCACCATCACTCCGCCTAATGGAAGGTCGATACAGCGCCAGGGTTACACCATGTCGATATGGCGCAAACAGCCCAGCGGTTGGGTGATCTACCGCGACGCGAATCTGCTGGCGCCGGAATAATTCTTCCTTCCCCCTTTGCGTGCCCGCCGAAGCCGGGAGGGGGAAGGTGTCCGCCGAGCGCAATGCGCGAAGGCGGACGGAAGGGGGTTACGTCCTCGCGATATCGCGCCCGGGTTCGGCCGCGGCCTTGGCCTCTTCGGCGGCGCGCTGTTTCTCGATAAACCGCACGGCCCAGATGGAAATCTCGTAGAGCCCGACCAGCGGGAAGGCGAGGCTCAACTGGCTGAACACGTCGGGCGGCGTCACGACCGCGGCCACCGCAAAGACGCCCACGATGGCATAGCGCCGCGCTTTCTTGAGGCCCGCGCTGGTCACGATTCCCACCCGCCCGAGCAAGGTCAGCAGCACCGGCAATTCGAAGCAGAAACCGAAGGCGAAGATGAGCGTCATCACGAAGCTCAAATATTCGCTGACGCGCGCTTCCAATTCGATCGGCAGGCTACCCGTCCCAGTGGGCACTTCGAAGGAGAGGAAGAACCGGATCGCGTAAGGCATCATGATGTAATAGACGAAGGCCGCGCCGACCAGGAACATCGCCGGTGTCGCCAGCAGGAACGGCAGAAAGGCCTTGCGCTCGGTGCGATAAAGCCCCGGCGCGATGAACAGCCAGATCTGAGCCGCCATATAGGGAAAGGCGAGGCAGATGGCGCCGAACATCCCGACCTTCACATAGGTGAAGAAGGTCTCGTACAGCGCGGTGAAGATCATGTGCCGCCCTGGCTGGCCGCCTTTGGCGAATGCGTCGGCGAGCGGCTGCACCAGGAAGCCGTAGATATTCTTGGCGAAGAAAAAACTGATGATGAAGGCCACAAGGAACGCGATCAGCGATTTGACGAGGCGCGAGCGCAATTCGACCAGATGCTCGAGCAACGGCGCTTTGCTCGACTCGAGTTCGGCTTCTTCCTCGGACGTAGCCATGGACTAGAGCTCGGTATTGAGGAAAGAGAAAATCATCCCGCGTTCCGGATCGGCGATTCCAACTTAGCCTCTTCCTGAACCACCGGCGATGACACGGGCGTTTCCGGCGCGGGCACCGCTTTGGGCTCGTCCAATTTCGGCGGCGCGGCGCCGACGTCCTCGACCTGGCCGCTGCTGTCAAACGGTTTAGCGGGAAGATCGGTTATCCCGAACGACTCATAATCAATATCGGTCATGGGCGTGTTTTTGAGCCGGTTCACTTCGTTTCGCAATTCGTCGAGCTCGGCCTGGCGCGCCATGTCGTCGAAGCTGCGGCGGAATTGATCGGCCATGGCGCGCGCGCGCCCCGCCCATTGGCCGGCCGCGCGCATCAGCTTGGGCAGGTCCTTGGGACCAACGACCACCAGCGCAACGATCATGATGACGAAAAGCTCGCTCCAGGCGATGTCGAACATTTTGGTCTCTCATTGTCATGGCCCGCCCACCGCAGCTTGGGGCGAACGAGTGCTATGACCGCCTGGATGGCCCCGTTTTGAGGACCATGACACCGGGCTCCAGATCAGCCCCGTTTGACCTCTTCGGTCTTCTTGGCATCGACCGACTCGTGATTGTCGGCGATTGGCCTTGTTTCGTTGGGATCCTTCAGACCTTCCTTGAAATTGCGGATGCCATGAGCGAAATCGCCCATGAGTCCCGAAATCTTGCCGCGGCCTCCGAAGAGGAGCGCCACGACCATGATCAGGATCAGCCAGTGCCAAATGCTAAAACTGCCCATAGGCTCTTTCTCCTTGTTAGGGCCATGATACCGCGCGGGCCGCTCGGCTTGCGCGTTTTTCTTTGCCCAACCCTAATTTTTCGCGCTCTGTTTAGCCTGATCGTTTAAGCCCGACAAATCGTGTCGCGGCAAGGATAAACAAAGGCGTCTCTCGGCTCTGCGGCAAGCCGCACCTCCGCCCCCGGCGCGAGGGCCATGTGCAGCGGCGCCGCCGCCCGGACAATGGCCGGCGCCTCAAGCCCTTCGGGAAGGACGTGAGGCAGAAACGCCGCTTCGACTTCGAGCTGGCCGGCATAGGGCCTGACCGCCAGCACGCGCGCGAGAGCGCCCGTTTCCGCCACCCGCACCGAAGCTGGCCGGTATATTACCTCCGCCCACTCCCCTTCCGCCACCGATTTCGCGGCCGTCTGACCGAAAGGTGAAGCAACCCAACCGTTTATCACTCTAGCGTGAAACACGTTGGCACCGCCGAACAAAGCCGCGGCCTGCGGGTTCTTCGGCTCACTGTAGATTTCGCTGGGCGTGCCCTCCTGGATGATCCTGCCGGCCTGCATCAGCGCCACGCGGGTTCCCACTCGCATCGCTTCGTCGGCATCATGCGTCACCATGACGACCGCGGCGCCCGCTTCGCGCAGGCGTTTGAGCGTCGTGCTCCGCACCTCATCGCGCAAACCCGCGTCCAGGCCCGAAAATGGCTCATCCATCAGCACCACGTCGGGCTTGGGCGCAAGCATGCGAGCGAGCGCCACGCGCTGTTGCTCGCCGCCCGAAAGGGTGTGGGGAAATGCATGTTTGAGCGGTGTCATGCCGACGCGGGCAAGCTCTTCCTCGGCCCGCGCCTCGCGTTCGGCGCGGGGCAGCCCGGCCAAGCCGAAAGCCACATTGGCCTTGGCGGAAAGATGCGGAAACAAGGCATAGTCCTGGAACATCAGGCCGACCCGGCGAGTCTCGGCAGGTTCATGGCGACCCTCGCCTTCAACCAGCCTGCCGCCGACGAAAACGAGCCCCGAATCGGGGCGTTCGAGCCCAGCTGCTATCCGAAGAGTCGTCGATTTGCCGCAGCCCGAGGGTCCCAACAGGCACACAACCTCGCCGCGCCTGACATCCAGCGTGAGCCCGTCCAACGCGACGCGCGCCCCGAATCTGCGCGTGAGTGCACGCAGGCTGAGCCCGTCCACGGGTTCGGCAAATGGGCGGGATGGGGTGCTCAGAAGGCGGCCTTTGCGAATGCGTCTCGGGTGCTAGCTAGTTAGGCGCAATACCCCCAAACAGCAAGCCAACGGGCGGGCGGCCGGGGATGAGGTTATTCTAAATCGGATTCCTGAATCCGGTAATGTTGTGCCGCAGCTAGGATGGAGAATAGCAAGCGTTATCAATGGCTTGACGACATGACTTTGTGAGGTTTTGTAAGGTACGGCCTGCAGCCAATGCCGGCTTTTTGCGGTACTATGCCTTCCAAGGGGGGCCAATATGGTTAGGGACGGTGATGTTGACCCGATTCTATCCTGGCGATCCCTGTCCGGAATGCGCCCACCCCCTTGAAAGGATTGGACGTTCTATTTGGACATTGTTCTTGCGGCGGCCCTATTTGAGGTGCGCGAGCTGTAAGCTGGTCTTGAGAAAGTAGCCCAGGGAACCAAACGCCGCTATTGGCGTCCGCTTGGCTGCCTCAAATCACCGCGGTTTGCGATTTCCTGCCGAATGCTTCGGCAAGATCGCTAAGACGCTTGTTGACGGTTTCCGCAAGAAGCGCCCGTTTGGCCGAGGGAACCTCGAGCACGAGCGCATCCTTGCTGAGAACAAGGTTCATCTCCGGCAATTCGCCCTCGAGCGCACCCGAGAGGCCAAAGCCAAGCCGCTCTGCCAGACCGATCTGCTGCGCCATGACGGCTCCTTCCGCGCCCAGCAATCCGCCCACCCCGGTCTCCTCGGGAAAATCTCCGTCGCCGGCATAGCGATAATAGACGGCCGTGGCCATCAATGCCCGTTCATGATGGTCCGCTGCGCCATAGGCGCCACGCAGCACCTGTGTGAAAGCGCCCATGGCGCGGTCATCGGGATGGCGTCGCCAGCCGATATCCGCGAACTGGCAGGCCGCCTCGCGGATGCGGCGTTCGCGCGGCGTCTCTTTGGGAAACAGCGGCGTCATCCAGCGGAACAATTCCCCCGCGTGACCAGGGGTGCGGGACTCGCGCGCGTTGATGTCGCGCGCGAATTCCAGAAGCGGGTCCTTCGCGATTTCCTCGGGTTTGAGTTTTCTCTGCAGCACGCCCTCGCGCAAACCATAGGCGGAGACGACGATCTCCTTCAGGCCGAAGACCTCGATCATCTGCTCAAGCACCAGCGTCCCATAAGGCATTGCCTCGACACGGCGCTTGGGTACGGAACGCATCTTCTCCAGCGATTTGCGCGAAAGCCCCGATACCACGCGGCACAGCTTCAGCGCGCGGCCGGCGGGCATCACGTAATGGTGCAGCACGTGCAAGGGGTAGTTCTGCTGCTCCATGTCGACATGGGCGAGCGCACGCCATATGCCCCCCACCGCGTAAAGCGCACGGCCCTTCAAGGCCTTTGCGAATTCGACCCGCTCGAGGCCCTTCTCCACCACGTTGCGCGCTTTGTTGAGGCTGCCGCCGGCAGCGTCCATCAATCTGAGCGGCCCGAACGGAAGCGTTGCGGCCGCTCCGGTCTTGCCGTCTTTTACGGTCACCATGTCGAGACTGCCGCCACCAAGATCGGCGATCAGCCCATCGGCATCGGGAATTCCCGCCAGGGTTCCTTCGGCCGCGATGCGCGCTTCTTCCTCGCCCGAGAGGATGCGGATGGGCCGTCCCAGCGCTTTCTCCGCACGGCGGATGAAATCGCGGCCATTGGCGGCATCGCGCGCAGCCGATGTCGCCACGGCGCCCACATCGATGACGCCATGGCCATCACAGAGCGCCCGGTACCGCGCCAGGGTATCGAGCGCAGATGCCATGCCGCTCTCGTCGAGCTGGCCACTCGACACCATGTTGCGCCCGATCGCGCAGATCGCTTTCTCGTTGTGAAGCGGGGCCGCGTGGCGCCACGGCCCCTCATAGATCACCAGACGCACCGAGTTCGAGCCGATATCGACCACGCCGATGGGCTGATAGCGGCTCTCGTTCAGGACATTTGGGCGGGGCTGAAGATCGGCGAGACCCAATGGAAACCCTTGCGCTTAGGCGCCGCGAATCGCAGCCGTGACATTGGGCGGAGTATTCACTTTCAGCGCGCGCCCGCGACCCGAAAGCGAAGGATTGGTCATGAAATAGGTGTGGGCGGAGAATGCGGTTGGCCGGTCGAAGGCGGCATCGCGCGTATAGGAGCCGTCGGCGCGCAGGAACCAGCTCTGCGCCTGATCCTTCAAATTCGCCACCATGATTTGCGACATCACCTGCTGATGCACGGTCGGATTGTCGATCGGCACCATGGCCTCGACCCGGCGATCGAGATTGCGGGTCATCCAATCCGCCGAGCTGATATAGACCTTGGCTTTGGGCGAAGGGAGCCCGAAGCCGGCGCCGAAACAGACGATGCGGGAATGTTCGAGAAAGCGGCCGACGATGCTCTTGACCTGGATATTCTCGGACAGCCCCGCAACCCCGGGGCGAAGACAGCAGATACCGCGGACCACGAGCTCGATCTTCACGCCTGCCTGACTTGCCGAATAGAGCGCGTCGATCACGCGCGCATCGACCAGCGCATTGAGCTTGGCCCAGATCGCCGCCGGACGTCCCGCTCGCGCGTGCTCGATCTCCGCTTCGATGCCCTCCATCAGCTGATGGCGCATGCTGAGCGGCGAGATGGCGATTTTTTCCATATGAGAAGGCTCGGCGTAGCCGGTGATGTAATTGAAGAATTGCGCGGCATCGCGGCCCAGCGCGGGATCGGCGGAGAAGAGCGACAGATCGGTGTAAACTTTCGCCGTCACCGGATGGTAGTTGCCGGTGCCGAAATGGACATAGGTCCGCAATCGCCCGCTCTCGCGGCGCACCACCAGACTGACTTTGGCGTGGGTCTTCAGCTCGATGAAGCCGTAGACCACATGGGCGCCGGCGCGTTCCAGATCGCGCGCCCATTTGATATTGGCCGCTTCGTCGAAGCGCGCTTTCAACTCCACCAGCGCCGTCACCGACTTGCCGGCCTCGGCGGCTTCAACCAAAGCGCGCACGATGGGACTGTCCTTGCTCGTGCGGTAGAGCGTCTGCTTGATCGCCACCACATCGGGGTCGGCGGCCGCCTCGCGCAGGAATTGCACCACCACATCGAAGCTCTCGAACGGATGATGGACGATAAGGTCCTTGGCCTGGATCGCGGCGAAACAATCGCCGCCATGATCGCGGATGCGTTCGGGGAAGCGCGACGTGAAGGGCTCGAACTGGAGATCGGGCCGCTCGTCGAGAATGAGCTGCTTGGTTTCATCCAGGCCGAGAATCCCGTCGACCACAAAGGGCTCGCGCCCGTCCATGTTGAGCTGATCGGCAATGAAGCGCCTAAGATCAGGCGGCATGGACGCGCTGCACTTCAGGCGAATGACCTGGCCGCGGCGCCGGCGTTTCAGCATGGTTTCGTAGAGTCGAACCAGATCTTCAGCTTCCTCGGCCACTTCGAGGTCGCTGTCGCGCAGGATGCGGAACGAACCGCTCGCGAGCACCGAGTGGCCCGGGAAAAGTCGGTCGAGATACATCCCGATGAGGTTTTCCAAGGTGATGAAACGCGCCTTGCCGCTGCGATCGGGCAGCCGCACGAAACGCTGCAATTGCGAGGGCACGGGCAGCAGCGCGGTCATGGCCTTGCCGTCGGCGCGGCGCGTGAGTCTCAGCGCCATGACGAAGCCCAGATTGGGAATAAACGGGAAAGGATGCGCGGGATCGATCGCAAGCGGTGTCAGGATCGGCAGGATCTGCTGATGGAATTCCTCATCCAGCCAGAGGCGGTCCTCGGGCACGAGTTGTCCCAGCTCGATCACCACGATGCCGACATTGGCGAGCGCCGCGCGCAATTCGAGCCAGGTCTTCTGCTGATCGGCGATCAGCTCACCCGCCATCTGATCGACCCGCGAAAGCTGTTGCGCCGGCGTCAGTCCATCGTCGGAAAGGGTAGCGATCCCGGCATTGACCATGCCCTTCAGGCCTGCCACCCGCACCATGTAGAATTCATCGAGGTTGGAGGCGGAAATCGAAAGGAAGCGCAGCCGCTCCAGCAGCGGATGGCGCAGATTCTGCGCTTCCTCCAGAACGCGGCGGTTGAAGGCGAGCCAGGAAAGTTCGCGGTTGATGAAGCGGCCAGGCGAGTTCGGGCTCACGCCCGGGATCAGCGCGGCGGCAGCGCTGGGCTCGACCGCCAGCATCTCCAGCGGCTCTTGTCCCGAGCCGACTTCTTTGAGGATGGTAGGCCTATTCATCCGCGACGTTCTTTCTTGCTCCCTGAGTGTAAAGAATAATTCCTAACCTGTCATGGCGGCAGGGGATAACCCTTGCCTCACAGCATGCCGCGGTTTCGATGAAGGAAATGCGAATATGAAGGTTTAGCTTAGCTTCGGCTCCCTGGCTCCATTTCGGCTTCGATCAATTCCACGACCAGCCTGTCCGTGACGGGGCGTTTTTCAGCGAGCGCCTTCTTGTCGGCGCGTGCGACAAAAGCCGCGACGGCCTCGGGCGTGCGTTCGACATGGGTGACGATTCGCTTGACCACCCCTTCGGTCACTTCGAGCTGACGATCGGCGAAGTGCTTGGTCACCAACGCGCAAAGCAATTTGTCGTCCGGCACCCACATCGCAAAGGCGATCAGAGATCGAAAACGCGATTTCAAATCGCGAACCACGACCGGCCAGTCGGAGGGCGGCGCGCGCCCGGTCAAAAGCAGCGCTCCGGCGGGCCGTTCCAGAAGCGCGAGCAGAGCCCGATCCCGGTCCTCGCGAGGCTCATCGCGATCGACATCTTCGATCACGATCGCGCACCCCGTCCGGGACGCAACGGCGGAGACCATTTCCGGCGCGAGATCGCGGGCCGGCAGGACTTGCGCGTCTGTCATGCTTCGCCAGATGGCGGCCAAATGAGTCTTGCCGCAGCTTGGCGGCCCATAAATTGCGGCAGCGGTGGTGGGCCAATCGGGCCAGCGCCTGATGAACTGAACCGCCTGTTCGTTGCACGGCGCGAGGATAAAATCTTCACGCCCGAGCGCGGGCTCGACCCCGAATGGGAAAACCAGTTGCCTGCGCATTTCAGGCTCGACGGCCGTACTCGATCCAAACAGCGCGCATCGCCTTGAGCCAAACAGCACAATAGGCAAACCCCGAAGCCAGGGCGACGACGCCGACCACATAGGCATCGGCCGGGGAAATCGCCCCGAGCGGGAACGCGAAGGCCAGCGAAGCCAGATGCGACCCGATGTAGAACATCTGCAAAGCCGTACAGAGCTTGCCAAGCAATATCGGCTTAACTCGGATCGGGGCCCGCAACGCGACGGCGATGGCAAGACCCGAGAGAATGAGCACGTCGCGGGCGATGACAATGGCGGCAACCCATACCGGAACATCGGCCAACAGCGCCAAGGTCACAAAGGCAGCCAGCATCAAGGCTTTGTCGGCCATCGGGTCGAGCACGCGCCCGAGCGGACTATCCAAGCCGAAACGCTTGGCCAGAAATCCGTCCGCCGCGTCCGACAAGCCGGCCACGGCAAACAATCCGAAGGCCGCGTTGAAATGGCCCGCCACAAGCAATCCGGCGGTGGTTGGCGCCGCGGCGAGGCGCAACGTCGTCAAGAGATTGGGCAGATGGCGCAGCATCATGGTCATTGCGAATTGGCGGCCGTGGCGCCGGCGATCTGCAAGCTGAACTGGCCGTTATTGTTGCTGAGTTGCAGGTTCTGCTGCGCCAGAGCGTCCCTAAGCTGCTCCTGCCGACCTGAATAGGTGACGTTGATCTCCGCTTCGTGGAGCGCAAGGCCGACAACTTCCAACCCGGTGACCGCCCGGATGGAGCCGAGCCCGTCACGGATCTTGGCCCAGTCATCGAGCGAGTCGAATGAGACATCGGCGGTCAGCCGCGCGCGCGTCGCAAAGTCGACCGAGGCGCGCGTCTTCCAGATTTCGGCGGCCCTTTCCGCGATCACTTCGGCAAGCGCCGGAAAGGTGGATTGGGCATAGGCGAAGGAAGAAGCTGCGCGCCCCGTTGCCGAGATCTGCACCATCTGCACGGTCTTGGCATCCTCGCTGGCACTGGCAACAATCACCGCACCGACATTGTGGCGCCGCGCCAAGGGCCCCAGGCTCGCCCAATCGAGCTGTCCGAGGTCGGGCCGCGACAACAAAGCCGCATCCTCGGGTGCCGCGTTCAAAGGCAACACGAAGGGAACCAAGCCTTGCTGCAAAGCGGGCTCGCTCCACGCCATGGCCCAGGGGCTCATGGGATCGAAGCCCGGCTTGCCCGCGATCACCGGGATCACCAATGCCGGGCGCGAGCGCGTATCCGTATAGGCGATGTTGGACTGACGAAGCGCCGCGCGAACCGCAACAGGGTTGAAGTGGAAAATCACCTCCGCGAGGTAGCGCGTGGTGCTGCGCCTTTCGCCCGCGACCTCGAAGCTCCGGATCAAGCGCAGAAGCGCGTTGTCATCGAGCTGAGGCTGTTTGGCCCACATGGACGCTGCGGTAAGCCGCCGGTACAGTTTTGTCCAGGCAGCCGGCCGTCCCTGAGTCATGGCAATGTCGCGCGCGGTCGTCGCCGATTCCGCGCTCGCGTCGACCTTGATCCCACTGACCGTGAAAAGATCAGGCGCAGGTGCCGCCATGGCAGGGGTGCCGACAGCAAGAGCGGCCAACAGAACCAAAAGCCAAAAGCGGGACATGATTCTCCTCAACCTCGAATATAGGGACAGGTTTTGACAGACGGAAGACTACAGCTGCGTTCGTAAACCCCTCCTCTCTCATAGCGGGATCTCCAGCGCCTTTCGCGCCCGCGATAGAAACAACGCGGCAAGGGCCCGTTTGTCATCCGCGCCCAAGAAATTTCGCAGCGAATTGCGCCCAAATTGGGTCTTCTCAGGCGAAAAACGCAGCCTAGTGTGGCGAATCCGAAATTCGCGATTCCTGGAGCAGCACCCCGAACGAATTTCGGATTCAAAGCC
>WNGQ01011247.1_pt1 | contig 10230 bp, 8 predicted proteins | sample 5407661 | NCBI WGS metagenome assembly WNGQ01 (sample SAMN13153382, study PRJNA577476) | soil metagenome | isolation source: 60 cm soil or saprolite under Garry oak tree replicate 2 | place: USA:California | collected 2016-06-15 | reverse complement strand
CGGCCTATATTGCCACCCTCCGTCGCAGGGGGCTGTAGCTCAGCTGGTTAGAGTGCCGGTCTGTCACACCGGAGGTCGCGGGTTCGAGCCCCGTCAGCCCCGCCTGAACCCGCCTCGCGGGACGACGCACCCGGCCCCGCCTGCTACGGCAGGCGGGGCTTTCGTCTTTTTCAGGAGGGGATTGACCTCGAGCTACCATGTTCCGGTCCTGGCCGATGCCGTGCGCGACTGGACCACGGTCGGTCGCCGCATCGTCGATGCGACTGTCGGCGGTGGCGGTCACGCGGCGCTGTTCCGCGAGCTCGGCGCCGAGGTGCTTGCCGTGGATCGCGATCCCGAGGCGATCGCTGCGGCGCGCGCCCGCCTCGGCGACACCGGGATCCGCTACTCGAGCGGCCCCTTCGGCTCGGCCAAGGTGCTGGGCACGATCGAGACGTTCCGCCCCGACCGGATCTTCCTCGATCTCGGCGTCTCGTCCCACCAGCTCGATACCGATGCCCGGGGGTTTACCTTTCGTCCCGGGGCGCCGCTCGACATGCGAATGGCCGCGGGACACGGCGTGACGGCCGCGGACATCCTGAACACCTGGCCCGAACCGCGGCTGGCCGGCGCGTTCGCCGAGCTCGCGGACGAGCCGCGCGCGCGCCGCCTGGCACGGGTCATCGTGAAACGGCGTGCCACGGCGCCGTTCGCGACGAGCGACGATTTCGTGAACGCGATCCGCGAGACCCGCGGCCCGCGGTCGGGCCCGTCCGACTTCGCGCGGCTGTTCCAGGCGCTGCGGATCGTCGTGAATCAGGAGCTCGAGCAGCTCGAGCTCGCGCTGCCGGCGCTCCGGGCCACGCTCGTGCCCGGCGGTCGCATGGCCGTGATCACCTACCACTCGGGCGAGGATCGCATCGTGAAGCGCGCGTTCCGCGACTGGAGTCGGTCGTGCGTCTGCCCGCCACGTCAGCCCGTCTGCACTTGCCGCGGGCGCCCGCTGGGCCTCCTCCTCACGCGGAAGCCGGTCCGTCCCGGTCCCGCCGAGCTGCGCGACAACTCCCGGGCACGCTCGGCACAGTTCCGCGCCTTCGAAGTGACGGGAGGCGGGGGTAACGGAGGGGACGATGGCTAAGGGCCGGCACTGGGTCGCGCTGTGGCTGGTCGCTTTTCTCGTGACCACGTGGGTGGTGTATGCCCGCCAGACGGCCGCCATCCAGGCGGCCCGCGAGCTCGCCGATCTGCGGGCCCGCCGCGCCAACCTGGACGGGCACCGCGCCGATCTCGAGCGCCGCATCCGCGCCGCGGAGAGCCGCGCGGTGCTCGTTCCCCGCGCACAGGCGCGGCTCGGTCTGCACCTCCCGAGCGACAGCGAGATCGTCCTGATCCCTGCTCCGAGCGGGTCGCACTAGCGAATGGCCCGGCCCGCAGTCCGCATCCAGGTGGTGGAATTCGGCGTGCTCGCCGGCCTGGCCTTGTTGGTGGGACGCGCGGCCCAGGTGCAGATCCTCCACGGTCGTCGCTGGGCGGAGGAAGCGCAGGCGCAGCGCACCGAGCGAATCGTTCTACCGGCGCGGCGCGGCACCCTGTATGACCGCCACGGCACGCCGCTCGCCGTCACGCAGGAGACCTACCATGTGGGCATCGCCCCCAACGAGCTCCGCGACCCGGTCGCGGACGGCGCGCTCATCAGCCGGCGGCTCGGGCTTGCGGCACCTACCTGGCAGCAGTCCCTGCGCCGGCGCTACGCCTACTTCGCGGGGCCCTACAGCGCACTCGAAGTACAGTCGCTCCGGAGTGTGCGGGGGGTGCATCTCGAATCGGTGCCCAACCGCTTCTATCCCGATCCCTCCGTGCGAATACGAGTCGCCGGCGCGCGTGATCGCCCCGCCCGTGTCCGGGCTCGACGTCGTGCTGACGCTGGACGCGGAGCTGCAGGAGATCGCGCAGCGCGCCCTGGACGACGCGCTGCGACGCATGGATGCGGACGCGGGGGACGTCGTGATGCTCGATCCCAGGACCGGCGAGGTGCTGGCCCTCGCCTCGCGCCAGCGGGACGGCAGCGCGCGCCCGAGCGCGTTCACCGACACGTTCGAGCCTGGCTCCCTGGCGAAGATCTTCGCCGCCGCGACGTTGCTGTCGCTGCGCCGTGTGTCGCCTACGGACCACGTGTCGGGCGAAGGCGGGAAGTGGCGGGTGCTCGGCCGGACGATTACCGACGACGACCCGCAGCCCTCGCTCACGCTGGCCGACGCGATCCGCGTTTCGAGCAATATCGCCATCGCGAAGTTCGCGGCGCGGCTCAGTCCAGAGGAGCAGTATGCGACGCTGCGGGACTTCGGGTTCGGGGCGTTCACGGGGATCGAGTTTCCCGCGGAAGCCACGGGGCGCCTGCGGCCGCCGTCCGAATGGACCCGTCCCAGCGCGGCGAGCCTCGCCATGGGGTACGAGCTGTCGGTCACGCCGATCCAGGTCGCGATGGCCTACGGGGCTCTGGCGAACGACGGCTTGCTGCTCCAGCCCACGCTGATCCGCGAGGTGCGGAGCGCGGGTGGCGGCGTGCGCTACCGGCATCGCCTGGAGCCGGTGCGACGCGTCGTCTCCCCCGAGGTTGCGGTGGCGTTGCGGAATCTGCTGCGGGGCGTCGTGGAGCGCGGCACCGGAACCGAGGCGGCGCTCACCAACTTTCCCGTAGCGGCGAAGACCGGGACCGCGCGCCGCGTCGTGAACGGCCGTTACGCGGCGGGTGAATACACGGCCTCGTTTGCCGCCCTGTTCCCCGCCGACCAGCCGCAGCTGGTGTTGGTCGTGAAAATCGACAACCCCCACAAGGGGAGCTACTTCGCTGCTCAGACCGCCGCGCCGGTGACGCGCTCGATGCTCGAGCAGGCGCTCGCGGCCCGCACCGTGGCGCTCGACCGCGCCCGGCTCTCTACGGCCGCGCCGCGCGCCGCGGCCGTACCCGCCGAAGACGACGGGGGCCTGGTGCCCTATGTGGTCCCGTGGCCCTATCAACCCGACAGCGCCGACGTCGGGCCGCGTCGCCCCGTGCCCGACGTGGCCGGCGTCGGTATGCGGGAGGCGGTGCGCACGCTGCACCGGCGCGGGTTCCGCGTGTCGCTCCGGGGTTGGGGTGTCGCGGAGCACACCTGGCCGGCGGCGGGTGACAGCGCATCCGCCGGCTCGATCGTCACGCTATTCGCCGACCCCTACGCGGCCGCGCGGGTCCGGCGCGGCGGTGCGGCGGCTCCCCGCCGCGGCGCGCGGCGATGAACAAGCTTCAGGGAATCGCGGCGGCGCTGGAGCGGGCGCAGCTGCTGGTCGAAATGCCCGACCTGCACACCTGGCCCGAGATCACCGGTCTCACGGCCGACAGCCGAAAAGTGGAGCGCGGAATGCTGTATTGCGCCGTGCACGGGTCCGTGCGCGACGGGCACGAGTTCGTCATGGCCGCGCGCGAGCGTGGTGCGGCCGCAGCGCTGGTGGAGCGAGAGCAGCCGGTGGATGTGCCGCAGATCCTGATCCGCGACGGTCGGCGCGCCGCCGCCGTCGCTGCGGAAGCGTGGTACGATCGCCCCGCCGCGAAGCTCGATCTGGTCGGCGTCACGGGGACGAACGGCAAAACGACGTCGGTCACACTGCTCCGCCACGTGCTGTCGGCGCTCGAGCCGACAGGCTCGATCGGCACACTGGGCGCGTTCGATCCGGCGGGCGACGCCGTGCCGAGCGAGGCGGGCAACCTCACGACGCCCGGGCCGATCGATCTCCAGGCGACGCTCGCGGCGCTGGTCGAGCGCGGCGCGCGCGCCGCAGCGATGGAGGTCTCTTCCCACAGCCTCGATCAGGGGCGGGTGGAGGGACTCGTGTTCCGCGCGGCCCTCTTCACCAACCTCACGCGCGATCACCTGGACTACCACAAGACCCTCGAAGACTACTTCCACGCCAAGGCGAAGCTGGTGCAGTACCTCGCGCCGGACGGGCTCGAGGTGGTGAACGCCGACGATCCCGCGTGGCAGCGCCTGCGGCGCGAGCACCGCCGCGTGACGTTCGGGGAGCGCGGGGGCGAAGTGACGGCGCGGCGCGTCGCGCTGGACGCCGCCGGCGCGCGCTTCGAGCTGGTCACCCCCACCGGCCAGGCGGAGGTCCGGCTCCCGTTGCTCGGCCGCTTCAACGTGGCCAACGCTCTGGGCGTGGCGGCGTGCACCTGGGGGCTGGGCGTCCCGGTCGACACCGTCGCCGAGTGCCTGACGCACGCGCCGCAAGTCCCCGGTCGGATGGAGCGGATCGCCGAGCGGCCGTGCACCGTGCTGCGCGATTATGCCCATACGCCCGACGCGCTCGAGCGGGCGCTCGAGACGCTGCGCCCCCTCACCACCGGGCGGCTCATCGTGGTGTTCGGCGCAGGTGGCGATCGCGACCGCGGCAAGCGTGCCCCGATGGGCACGGTGTCCGTGCGCCTCGCGGACTTCGCGATCGTCACGTCGGACAATCCGCGCACCGAGGACGCGGAGAAGATCCTCGACGACGTGGAGGTCGGAATGCGGGCCAAGCCGCACGCCCGAGAGGTTGATCGCCGCCGTGCCATCGCCCGCGCCTTCGAGCTGGCGCGGCCGGGAGACACAATTCTCCTCGCAGGGAAAGGGCACGAGACCTACCAGGTCATCGGGACGGACAAGCAGCCGTTCGACGAACGGGTGATCGTGCGGGAATTGGGGGCGTCGTGAAAAGAACAATGCGGAATGGGGAATGCGGAATTCGGAATGTCAGGGGAAGCAACGCTCAGCGAGCGACCCTCCATTTCAATTCCGCATTTCGCATTCCGCATTCCGCATTCGGGGTGGGGCGGTGACCGCCTGGGATTCGGCGTCGGTCGCGAGAGCCCTGAGCGTGTCGGGGCCCCGAGGACTGCGCTTCACCACGGTGAGCACCGACACGCGCGACCTGACGCCCGGCACCCTATTCGTCGCCCTCAAGGGCGATCGGTTCGACGCCCACACGTTTCTCGCTCAGGCGAGGGCCAAGGGAGCCGCTGCCGCTGTGGTGCGCGCCGGCACGCCTCCCGTGGACGGATTGCCGTATTTCGAGGTCGCCGACACGCTGGCCGCGCTCGGTCTCTTGGCGCGCGCCCGGCGCCGGTTGCTCGCACCCGGGAGCCCGGTCGTGGCGGTCACCGGCTCGAGCGGGAAGACCAGCACCAAAGAGATGATCCGCGCGGTGCTGGCCACCACCTATCGGGTGCATGCGACGAGCGGCAACCTGAACAACCTCGTGGGTGTGCCGCTTACCATCCTCGCCGCACCCGACGGCGTCGAGGCGCTGGTAGTGGAAGCGGGCGCGAGCGTGCCGGGCGAGATTCCCCGGTTGCGCGACGTGATCGAGCCCACGATCGCCGTGATCACGAACGTCGGCTACGCGCACGTGGAGGGCTTCGGCTCACTCGCCGGGGTGATGCAGGAGAAGCTCGCCCTGGTCGAGGGCGTGCGGGTGGCGGTGGTCGGGACCGACCCACCCGAGCTCGCGGGCGAGGCACGGCGCCGCGCGCCGACCGTGGTGGCCGGCACCGGCGCGGGCGCGCAAGTGCGTCCCGACGCCGCCGAGCTCGACGAGGAGGGCCATCCCCACGTCACGTGGCGCGGGCAGACCGTCACGCTGCCCGTGGTGGGGTTTCACCAGATCGAAAACGCGATGCTGGCGCTCGCGGTGGGGCGGGAAGCGGGCGCCGACCCGGCACGTGCGGTCGCGGCCCTCGCCGGGGTGCGGCTCCCGGCCGGGCGGGGGGCCGTCCTCTCGCTCGGTGGTCTGACGGTGATCGACGACACGTACAACGCGAACCCCGGCTCGCTCCGCTGGGCGTTGCAGTTCGCGCACTGGCTCGCCGACCGCGGGCGGCGGCCGCTCGCGGTGGTGGTGGGCTCGATGTTGGAGCTCGGGTCGGAGAGTGCCAGATTGCATGCGGCCGCCGCCGCGGAGGTCGTGGGGCTCCGGCCAACGCTCGTGGCGGCGGTGGGCGAGTTCGTGCCGGCGTTCGAGCCGCACCGGGCGGTGCTGGGAGAGCGGCTGATCACGGCCCCCGACGCGGACGCGCTCGGCCCGCGGCTGAAGACGGCGCTCTCGGGCAACGAGATCGTCCTGCTCAAGGCGTCGCGTGGAGTGGCGCTCGAGCGGGTGCTGCGGCACCTGAACTGAGGATCGCACGTGCTCTATCACTTGCTCGCGCCGCTGGCGAAGCAGCACATCGTGTTCAACCTGTTCAACTATCTCACGTTTCGCGCGGCGGGCGCGGTCGTGACGGCGCTGCTGCTCGCGTTCCTGTTGGGTCCGGCCATCATCCGCCGGCTGCGCGAGCGCAACGTGGGACAGGTGATCCGCGCCGAGGGACCGGCGAGTCACCACACGAAGCGCGGTACACCGACCATGGGCGGTCTGATCATCATCCTCGCGACGGTGGTGCCGACACTGCTGTGGGCGCGGCTCGACAGCCGGTACGTCGTGGTCGCCCTCGTCGCCATGTTGTGGGCGGGAGCGATCGGGTTCCTCGACGATTACCTGAAGATCGTGCGCGGCAAGTCCCAGGGGTTGGTCGCGCGATGGAAGCTCATCGGCCAGGTCACGTTCGGCCTGGCGCTCGGCGTCGCCCTGATCCTGTGGCCCCTCGCCCCCGACCTCGCGGCCACGTCCACCCAGCTGCCGCTGTTCAAGTACTTCCTGCTGGTCCTCCCGGCGCCGTTGTACCTGCTGTTCGTCACGGTCGTCGTGACGGGCACCTCGAACGCCGTGAATCTCACCGACGGACTGGATGGCCTCGCGGCCGGCCTGACGGCGATCCTCGCAGGCACCTTCGCGGCGTTCGCGTACGTGTTCGGCCGATTCGATTGGACGCGCTATCTGCTGGTGTACTTCCTCCCCGGCTCCCAGGAGCTGACGATCTTCTGCGGCGCGCTCGCCGGCGCGGCGCTCGGCTTCCTGTGGTTCAACGCCCACCCCGCGCAGGTCTTCATGGGCGACACCGGCTCGCTCGCGATCGGCGGCGCGCTGGGCGCCGTGGCCATCATGCTGAAGGCCGAGTTCCTGTTGCTGATTGCCGGGGGGGTGTTCGCGGCGGAAGCCGTGTCGGTCATGCTGCAGGTGTGGGTGTACCGCTGGCGCAAGCGACGCAACGGCAAGGAGTACGCGGACGCCCACAAGGTGTTTCGCATGGCGCCGCTGCACCATCACTTCGAGAAGCTGGGTTGGGCCGAGCCGCAGGTCGTGACCCGGTTCTACATCCTGGGCGTCATGTGCGCGGCGATCGCGCTCGCCACGCTGAAGGTGCGATGATACCCGAGGCGTGGCGCGGGGAAGGCGGCGTGGCGGTCATCGGACTGGGGAAGAGCGGGGTCGCGGCCACGCGGCTGCTGGCGCGGGAAGGGGTGCGCGTGTACGCGAGCGACGCGTCGGACCATCCCTACGGGGGCGATGCGCTCGAGGGGCTGCGAACGCTGTCCGGTGTGACCTTGGACGTCGGGCGGCACGACCTGACGCGGATCCGTGCCGCCGCGGCGGTGATCGTCTCTCCGGGGGTACCGCCGGAGGCGCCGCCGCTCGCCGCGGCGCGCGCGGCTCGCGTCCCGATCCTGTCCGAGATCGACCTCGGTTTCCGGGCGCTGGCGGGATCGGGGACGCGCTGCATCGCGATCACGGGGACGAACGGCAAGACGACCACTACGGCGCTGGTGGCGCACCTGTTGCACGCCGCGGGGCTCCGCGCGGAAGCAGCCGGGAACATCGGTCGTCCGCTCGCGGACATCGCCTTGCAACACGACCGCTACCAGTGGCTCGCGGTGGAGGTCTCGTCGTTTCAGCTCCACGACAGCCCCCACTTCGCGCCGGAGGTCGGCATTCTCACGAACCTCGCCCCCGACCACCTCGATCGCTACGCCAGTGTGGAGGCCTACTACGCGGACAAGCGGTTCCTCTTTCAAAACGCGGGGCCGGCGCATGTCTGGGTGTTGAACGGGGATGAGCCGGCGGTGCTCGAGCTGGCGGCGGGGGCGCCGGGCCGGCGCATGCTGTTCTCGCTGCGACGCCCCGCGGACGGGTGGTACGACGCGGCGACGCGTCGCCTCCACCTGGGGCGTGAGCCGCTGCTCGCACGTGCGGAACTCGCACTGCTGGGCGACCACAACGTCGCCAATGCCCTCGCCGCCGCGCTCGCGGCGCGGGAGGCCGGTGTCACCCCGGCCGTCCTCGGCGATGGGCTGCGCTCGTTTCGCGCGCTGCCCCACCGGCTCGAGCCGGTGCGCGAGGTTCGTGGCGTCCGCTGGATCAACGACTCGAAGGCCACGAACATCGCGTCGACCGTGGTCGCCGTGGAAGCGATGGATCGGCCGTTCGTGCTGCTGCTCGGGGGCCGGCACAAGGGGGAGCCCTACACCCGGTTGGCGCCGCTGCTCACGAGCCGGTGCCGGCTGGTGATCGCGTACGGCGAGTCCGGCGAGCTGATCGAGCGCGATCTCAGCGGCCACGTGCCGCTCGAGCGCGGGACGACGTTCGAGGACGTGGTCGCACGCGCGCGCCGGGCGGCGCGCCCGGGCGATGCGGTCCTCCTGTCCCCCGCGTGCTCGAGCTACGACATGTTCAAGAATTACGAGGAACGGGGCGCCATCTTCCGGAAGCTCGTGGAGCAGATGTGAGAGACACGCGCTGGGAGACCCGGCTGCTGACGCTCGTCGCCGCGATCCTCGTCGTGTTCGGGCTGACGGCCGTGTACGGGGCTTCGAGTCTCCTGACGATCTCGGGTGGGCAGGTGGGCTCGAGCTTCGCGCTCAAGCAGGCGCTCGGCGCGGCGGTGGGGGGAATCGTCGCGGCGCTGTTGTCGCGTTCGGATTACCGCAAGTGGCAGGGGGCCGCGTGGCCGGTGCTCGCGGTCGTCGCGGTGCTGCTGGTCCTCCCGCTGCTCCCCTTCACCTACGCAATCGCCCCCAGCATCAACGGCGCCCGCCGCTGGGCGAACCTCGGGTTCGTGACGGTGCAGCCCTCCGAGCTCGCCAAGTTCGCGGTCGTGGTCTGGACGGCGATGCTCGCGGCCAAGAAGGGCGAGCGCATCCGCACCTTCCAGTACGGCCTGCTGCCCTTCATCGTCGTGCTCGCGCCCCTGGTCGCCTTGATCTTTTTCGAGCCGAATCTCTCGATGGCCCTGCTGGTCGGGCTGCTTGCAGGGGTCGTCCTGTTCACCGCCGGGGCGCGCATCGGCCACTTCCTTGCGGTTGCCGTCGTCGCGACGCCCATCCTGTTCGGCGCGGTGGCAAGCGCTCAATACCGCCTCGCGCGCGTCGTCACCTTCCTGAACCCCGGGAGCGCGCCCTCGGAGGCGACGTGGCAGGTGCACCAATCCCTGGTCGGGATGGGAGCGGGGCGCCTGTTCGGCGTCGGGTTGGGGCAGGGGCAGCAGAAGCTCGGCTATCTACCCTACGCCTATTCAGACTTCATCTTCTCGACGATCGGCGAGGAGTGGGGCTTTCTCGGCGTGCTCGCCATCATGGTGCTGTTCGGCACGTTCGCGTGGCTGGGCTTCCGCATCGCGAAGTCGGCGGGTGACCCGTTCGGCCGGCTGCTCGCCGTGGGACTGACGGGGATGATCGGGATCACCGCCGTGCTTCACATCGGCGTGACCCTCGCGCTCCTGCCTGCCACGGGCATCACGCTGCCATTTATCTCGTATGGGCGCTCGAGCCTGTTCGTCGCTCTCGTCGCGACGGGAGTGTTGGTGAGCGTGGGCCGGGGTCGGAGAGTGCAATAATGCGGAATGTGGAATGCGGAATGCGGAGTGAACCCAATGCGGAGTGCGGAATGCGGAATGCGGAATGGCAGCGCGAGTTTCGTTTCGCGATTCGACCCTCCCTTGACACTCCGCATTCCGCATTCCGAATTCCGCATTCGGCGTGCCGATGAAGGTCCTCCTCGCGGGAGGTGGAACAGGCGGCCATCTCATGCCCGCACTCGCCCTGGCCCAGGCCCTGCGAGACGCAGGAAAGGGGATCGAGCCCGTGCTCGTAGGCGCCGAGCGTGGGATCGAAGCGGAAGTGTTGCCCCGTTATCCCTTCCGCCATCACCTGCTGCCGATGGAGCCAATCTATCGGCGCACGTGGTGGAAAAACCTGAGCTGGCTGCTGATCGTGGGACGGGCGTGGCGCGCTGTCGGGCGCGTCCTCGAGGCCGAGCGGCCGATTGTCGTCGTGGGGACCGGGGGCTACGCGGCGGGTCCTGTGG
>WNGQ01007839.1_pt1 | contig 10230 bp, 8 predicted proteins | sample 5407661 | NCBI WGS metagenome assembly WNGQ01 (sample SAMN13153382, study PRJNA577476) | soil metagenome | isolation source: 60 cm soil or saprolite under Garry oak tree replicate 2 | place: USA:California | collected 2016-06-15 | reverse complement strand
GTGTGCACGAAGAAGTGATCGCTAAGTCGATACTGAGTCCTCAGGGTAAGACGATTGAGGAGTGAGTCGTTCAAATCCCGCCTGGCTTGATTAACGTTGTGCACGGTCAGAACAATTTTCTTACCCAACACCTTGTAATACAGCATCAGCAGGGTTCGGTCGAAGAATTCAAACCTGTTGTTCCAAAGGATGTGAAGGATCTTGGCCTCGGCTCGCGTTGCATAACGGATGAGTCGCGCATAGTAGCTCAATAATCTCGATATCTTCTTTGTGAAGGTAATCTCCTCCCTCTGATTCCCTCGCAGATTAAGAAAGTGCAGCCCTGGGCTGGAATGCATTTCTGGACTGTCCACTTCGTCGCTGCCGACGACATCCAGGCGTACACCTCTTGCCACCAGCGCCATTGCCATGCCAAATGCGTATGGCCTGTCCTGGCAACCAGTGAGTAATCCAATTTCGATGTCCGCTGGAGTTCTTGAAACCGGACCACCTGGTGCTTCAACGTCCTTGACTGGGCTCTTACTAGTGGCAAAACTCGTTGTCATCGCGCACTCACCCGCTCCTCCGCAGGTGTGCCAGTCTTCCAAAACACTTCTATGGCTCTTTCCGAGCAATGCTCGATTTCCGACACAAATGCCTGGGCGTCGACCCATTCTTCTAGTGCCAAACCCCGCTCACAATCAGCCGCGTAGTTGAACTTTCCATTGGCCGCCAACCGTTCCAATAACTTCACGCATTCCAGTCCTTCCGGCCTGAATTCCGGCAGATTGACCTCAAATGAAAGAAACGGCACAGGGCGCTTTAAGCCTCGCAAAACGCTCGCCTCGTAACCCTCAACATCAATTTTGACGAAAAAGGGGGAGCCATGTGCGACGATTAGTTGTTCGAGTGTGGTGGTTTCGACATTTCTGTGTCGCGCAAAATCCAGACTACCCTGGGTACCTCCGAACCTCGTCCTATCGCCCCTCAAGTGTTCAACCCATTTCTGACTGAGCGTGTTCAAGGCGGATCCGGGTTCATCTATCCACATGGTTTCGGTTGCAATTCTGTCGCTTACGGCTTTGCCAATGATGATGACTGGCCTCGGCCTAAGTCTGAACCTAAGGAACTTCTCTCTCAGAATCTCTTGATTGTGCTGATCGGGCTCCACTGCGATGACGCGTGCCCCTAATCGCAGATAGGCGTCGGTCTTGGTTCCATTGTTTGCCCCAATGTCAAAGATCAGGTCAGCCTGGCGGAATCCTTGGAGGAGACTACGATAGAAATCAACTTCTCTCCGTCGGGCCCTAATCAGCCGCTTATCAGCGATCCTCCAATAGAACTCATACACGAATGACGCTCTCAGCCTGTTATGGAGGCCGACTCGCCGGAGTACTCCCTGTATGCACTCCTTAGGTGTCTGCATGCTTGCTCCTCATTTGGCTCTCGGACCCGGGAATCTCAATGCTAAGCGTCGCGTGAAATGGGGGCAACCCATCCGATACGGACACACAACCCGACGGCTCGACCTAGCCTCAGTCTATCAAAGCGCTATTTGTCTCCCCAGGCTTTCCCTGCATCAGCAAGGACTGCTATGGAGTTCGGACTTGGAGAGTTCCTAGCGGGACTGACCTTAACTGTTGAAACATTGACCCTGGATGCTGAAGGCACAGACACTATCGCCCAGACGAAGCAAATCCACACAGGACTCAACATCTTGAAGGACGCTTCTGTAAAATTGTAGACGACTGCGGCCACTAAATAGGCCAGACGAATGCAGTTTGCCCCCGGGTCTTGGTAGATCGCGCGACGGATCTTCTTGTATCCGGCCAGTATGGCTAACGCTAGAAGCGCCACTCCCACCCACCCCAGGTTTACAAGAACCTCGATATAGCCGTCGTGAGACTGGTTCACATACTGTCCGCTGAGCCTCTGGATTGTCGTTAACCTCTCTCCGAGCCAGAAGCTCTCGTAGCCTGCTCCGAACAACCGATTCACTGGCTGCCCGAGGACGATAGACCAGATTTCGGCCCGCCCCGTCAAATCCGGATTTCTTCCTAACTGCTCGACGAGTCCGGCCAGGTTGAAGAATGCAGCGCTGGCTGCAAGCGACACGGCCCCCACCGCGAGGAGGTGTACCATCAGCGGTTTCCTAGCCAACGGGAATGAACTAATCGCCACGATTAACGCGCCACCCAAAATAAAACAGGACGTAGAAGTCGCGGAATTGGCTGCATGTAAAAGATATACCACCATGGTTAGCATTATTCCGGTGGCCGTTAGTGCTCGAGTCCTGCTCTTTCCTTTGCTGCTGCGGAACGCGCGGATTCCGCGCCACAACGTATGCAGTCCTATGAGCATGCAAATCAAACCGAGTGTATTCTTATTCGTGGTGATGCCAGTCCAACGCATCGCACCGCTCCATCCTTCATAACTCCGTCCAAGTTCGGGGTAGTACCTAATAAACAGGATGGAAATCGGGACGATCAAAAAGCCCACTCGAGTAATGAGGCGGTCGAACGCTGCGGAAGGATCAATATCAGTTGTAACGATTAGGACCATTCCAAGGTCCCCCACAAGCTTCATCCATCGCTTGAACCCCACGTCTGGGTACTCAGACCAGAGCAGACTAAGGGCGCAATAAGATATGAACAACAATATCGGTGCATTCCCTCTCAGAACCTCCCCAATTTTCTTGGGCCGATTGATAAGCACTGATAACGCGAGAATTAGGAGCACTAAGAAGATGTTGCGTTCGAAAGGATTCCCTTCGAGAAACTGGTCCGCCCCCGACATTTGTGTCGGCGATTGCAACCAGGCGGATGGAGCCCGGGAGCCAGCGATAAACAGCCATGCCACTGGAATCCAAAGTGCCTTGGAAGTTCGAACGGTCGGGTCGCGATTCAGAAGGAACAGGCATACGATTCCCGCGGCAAACACGATACTCGCGAGTCCCGGGTTCACTCACTGCCTCCCACGAAGGCTGGCCAGAGTCGATCTAGCTTCATCTCGAACAAGGAGCCGAGAGCCCTTCGGCACCACCATTTGGCGAGGAACGTCGTATAATCTTTGCCAGCTGATACGATCCAGTCTATCGATGAACTTACTGTCTATAAGACTATGCAAATATAGCTCGGTAGAACCAATCCAGTGCAGACGATTTTCGCCTCGCCCAATCCACTACCTCGACGCTGATCATGGTAAAAGCGAACCCAGCAACGAACGACACTACCAAGACTGTGGCTCCACGATTGATATGGGTTAGAGCTCGGTGGAGCAGCTGCAGAATTGCGATCTGCGAGATATATCCAAAGAGTGAATACTTGCCCAGAACAAGAACATGACGTCGCACCCTTCCGGGTTCTCCGCCCTTCGCACCCGGGATGTAAATAAGCATGACTGTCAAGCACACTCCGGCGACTCTGAGGGGAAACGGGACGTCCCAAATTGTGATCGCTCCTAGGTAAGCGCAGTAAGCAAGAGCGATAACATATTTATAATTAACTAATGTATTTATATTCGTATCAGAAGTATACCCAACAACTACTCCGAGTAAACCGATCGTAAGCAGTTCCAGGTTTGTGCTGTGAATGCCGTATAGATCCAAAAGGAGGATACAAAGCAGGAATAAGCCGCAGACGACATGGAAAGTATATTTAAAAAATTTGCATTCGAACAACAAAAGGGCCGAGACCATGAGCAAATAGCCAATAGGCACCAAGATCGTAAAGGCGGCAACCTTGCCGATTCCATAGACGTAAACGTTGCCGCTGAGGAATATGGCTTCCAGGTCGGCGAGCGATGAACGCTCGAAGAGCAAAGTCGTGATGGAGGAATCCGGAAACAGAAGGCTAATCAGCACATTCAGTAAAACAAATATCCCTAATAACTTTAGCCCTCTCAGAAATAGTCGTTTGGGAAGTTTAGGATTACCGAGTCCATATTTATGTAAATGTATGTATGAGATCAAAAATCCGGTGACGAAGATAAATGAGGGAGTTAGGAATCGTAGGTATTTGTAGATTTCACCCTGTGGTGCATAAAAATAGTTCAGCCAATGGTAAAGCACCATGAATAGAACAAGTGCTCCTTTGATGAAATCAAACGCAGGAATGCGATTGGTTGTACCGCCCTGTTGAACGGTCACCTGGCTTCCGGCGGCGGCGGATACTGCCATCATCTGGACCAAGACCCCGAATCCTCAAACATCGCGTTACTCGCGACTGGGTGGGTTCGCTCGACTTCCATCCAGCAACGCCCTTGAGCCACTCTCGATGCGATCATCTTGCGTCTATGAAAAGCCGATGCAGTAACTCCAGGGAGAGAAGCCGGTGAATTTCACTAGTATAGTTTAGGCCTCCCTTGATATGGCCATTCACGACGGCTTCGACTCTGTGCGGTTCCAGGTACGGCCTGGAAAGTGTTCGCCGGTCGAGGAGCATTTCTCGCACGTAAGCCGAGAGGGCGTCCCTGTACCAAACGCGATAATGACACAGCTTGTGCCTGCCAAGGAAAAGGCGTTCCAGTCGCAACGGCGAAAAAAAGTGGTCAATCCTTGAAACCCTCTGGGGCATTCCATAGTCGTACGCGTACTCTGCCTTGAACGAGAACTCGAGAAGACTCCTCGAGATCATCGCAAAAGGATTCCCGGAGATTCCGCCGACTCCCCGATCGCTTGGAATTCGGCCAAGCGCTTCATTGCCATCTCGGATCAGTCGGAGCCGCACATCGTTGTCCCCGGAATCCGTGTCCGGCGCCCGGAAGACCGCCTGTACGAAATCGTTGTCGAGGAAGGGAGAGCGCACCGTGAGTTGGGTCTGTTCGAGCGAGAGAACTCCATGATGTTGCCAGGGAGATTGCCGAAAAGCGGCGAATGTGACGGGGTGCTCTTTGATCAGCGCGTCATAGGTTGAGCGGGCTTGGTGGACATAAGATAGCAGCTCTGGACGGATTACACCCGCCGTGGGCTCGGCTGGCTTAAACATTCGCGCATGACGAATCAGTTCACTCCCATAGGTTCCCACAAGCTTCACCGGCGCGATTTCGCGAGCCTTCTCGCTGACGAACAGGTCGGACGAACGGCTCACGTCGACGCACGCGTCTGTGAGATAAAGGCTCCGTTCGGCGTAGCGCGGGAAGCGCGACAAGAATTCCTCTCCCACCGTAATCACCGAATGGGGCTGCTGACAGACTTTGGCCACTCGCCTCGCCACAACGACGTCATGACACTCGCGAAACGTCCCTCCAAACGTGTAGCTAGGGAGCGATCCAGGCAGAGCTCTCTGCCACGCCATGATCATCCGCGTGTCGAGCCCACCTGTAAGGGAAATCCCCATGGGGCTTTCCCCGCTGAAGTAACGAGGGAGATTTCGAGAGAAAGCCTCTTGGAGCCCATGGTAGTAAGCTTGCGAATCCAGGGTACTTTGCTGCTCCCATTCTCGCGGCGCAAAGTATGTGCTTCTCTTCTCGATTGAGCCTGCTCGAAAAGTCCACGCTGAACCACCCGGCAACACTTGGATGCCTCTGAAAAGGGTTCGGTTCTCCAGCACACACCCGCAGGCGACAAACTCTCCCAAGCCCTTCGGGTCGGTGGTGCGGAGTTCGGGGCACACTCTAAGAATCGCTTTGGCCTCCGCAGCAAAGTAGAAAGCATTTTTTGCCTCATGGTAGTAGAGGCGCTGCATCCCATAGCGATCGTTAAACAGAGCCGCCGTCCCGTGCGAGCGATCGGCTACCAGACCCTGAAACCGGCCATTTAGGCTCTTGGGGAAGCTGGGATCCTCTTCGTAGAGATGAACCAGATAAGCGGGGCCGTTCCCCGCGCATTCGTGCCCTCTCTCCTTGAGGAATTGAATCGTCCCCGGCTCTGGATATTCTTCTCCTGAGAAGATGAGAACGACGTCATCACGTTTATTGCGGATGGGCATGCCGTCTGAGAAAGAATTCTCTCGCGCGGCCCAGCCGCAATACACCCCCAAGGACTCATCGATCCACGTACCCGTTACGTAGAAGGATTCGTGGCGGAGGGTTTCAACCATCTGATGAAGTCGCGCCTCCGCCCAAGCGCGAGGCATTCTAGTGATAAGCCCGACTATCCCCGGCACACTTCCCCCATTAGGTGGCTTCTGCTGATGACTGCGAACTGCGGCTGTGCCAGGCTCTCCGTAGCTCGCGGAGCTTGACGGTAACTGATTCGGGCAGGCGGTCAACGAACCTGTGGTGCATCCCTAGGCGGAAGGCAGCCCGACCGATGAGGGTCAACGGAACATAGTAGCGAGGCAGATCGACGCGTTGGAACCCGTTGACTTCTTTGAAGTGGCTCAGGCTGTCCCCCTGCTTTTTGCCATAGGAAAAGCGCTCGTACACGAGATAAGGAATCCCCTGATCGGCGCAGTACCGGACAGCTGCCGCAATCAGTGCATTGGTGGGAGCCTTGTCTTTGTGACGAACCATCGAGAGGATATGCACCAGGCATGCCTGCGTCCGAGTTTCGTCGGTTACCAGTTTGACGAAACCGATCATACTGTCTCCGAGAAACGCCCCAATGTACGTACTTCGATCGAGAAACGTTGACGCGTAAGCGCGCGCACCCTCGAGGTTCATTCCATAGTAGGGAAAGCGCTTTCCTTGACGTACGGGGCACTCATTATAGATCTCAACGATTCCCTTAAAGAGCAAATCGCCGACTGGCACTTCTCGAATGACGACGCCCTTCTTTTCGGCTTGTCGGGCCCGGTTGCGAGGGAACGAATTGATTTGCCGCGTCCACCAGTGCTCGAACGTGGATACCGGCAGCACGGCCAAGTTGTCCCACTCGATTGGGTACGCGTATTTCGGAGAGGTTTCAGGCAATCTCTGGAGGAATGTGAATAGGTCGATTCGCGTTCCGCATTTCCGCAGTCCGTCGACCACCGCCTCTGGATCGTCCGGAAAAGTGTATTTGTCTCCGTCCAACCGGGCGATCCGGACAAATCGTCCCTCTACTTTGATATCCCTGCCGCAAACTTTCATGCAAGGCCTCCCCGGCCACAGCTACATCCGGGGCCGCCCAAAAACAGCCTCTCCCTCAACCTAGAGCAAGACAGTTGTGAATTGCGACACACCTTGTTGCCTGACGCTATCATTCTTCGTATGGCCTCCCATTGCGCCATATGTTCTGAAATTTCGTAAATCCACCCTTGTACACACAATTTTCAACTCTTGGAAGGTCACCAACTCAATGGAGTCCGCCCTATTCGCGCTCCCCATCATCGACCAGACTTAGTTCGCGCTTGTGGATGATCCTAGCCGGGACTCCAACTGCCGTGGCACCGTCGGGGACGTCTGTGAGGACCACGGCGTTGGCGCCAATCCTTGCGTTGTTTCCCACTCTAATGCTTCCGAGAACCTTCGCTCCAGCTCCGATCCTGACGTTGTTTCCGATAATCGGAGCAGTTTTTTCATCCCAGCGGATGCCGATTGTGACCTCTTGGTCGATCCGGACATTTTCGCCAATTACGCAGCGGTAGTCGAGCACGACACCAAGCCCGTTATGGCCGAAATGAATGTTTTTTCTTCCTATCTGAGTCTTGTAAGGAATGAAGCAACAGAACCCAAACCTCAGGAACTGCTGGATCAGGTAAGGAAGTACAGGAATTCTCCAGCGATACAGAGTATTCGCCGCCCGGTAAATGTAGTAAGGAAGATTTGATTTAATGATCATCGTGATGCGGGCGCTAGTGGAATGCCTGCCCTCTGGTAACGGGGAGCCGAGGGGCAAAAAATTCCTTCAGCCGCTGCATTTGTTCCTTCCCTCGAAACGCAGCAAATTCGGCGGACACGGACCTTGGGCGCCGAGTAATCAGCGCAAAGTAGTACCCGCTCAGCGTCATCAGCCCGCCCACAACGTAAGGCCGTTTGCTCATCTGATAGAGGCACCGAAAGAGTTGCCATGTCGGATGACTCCCCAGGCGGTAATCGCTCTGGCCCCATTTGAACTTAAGTTTCAGGCCTTTGTTCATGGCCGTATTCATCGTTCGATGATGAACGCAAATTCTCTCGGGAAACGTTCTAGTTTGCCACCCATTCATCCGAGCAGTGACGACGGCAACCAAGTCGACCCCTCCGCCTTTTAATGGAGTATAACCTCCGATCATTTCAAAACATTGGCGGCGGAAGAGCTGGCAGCCGCCCCAGACATTGTCGGTGCTGGTGAATCGGTAATCGTACTGGTAAGTTCCTTCCCGGAAAGGAGCTCCCACAACGCCCAGTCGCGGATCCTCCGTGAATCTTGCAACCAGCATTTGAAAGTGGTCGGCCTCAAAGGACACATCAGCGTCAAGGTTCCCGAGGACATCGAAAGCCATCCCCTTCAACCGGTCGTAACCAGCATTGAAGGCGTACGCCTTTCCTGCGAAGTGGCGCTCCATGCGCTCTGGCATTCGCAGCAATTCAATCCATGGATGTTCAGCCACATACTTGCCCACGATGTCGTCGGTGCCGTCTGTCGAGCCGTCGCTTACGATCAGCCATTTTATAGGCCGTACTGTTTGTGCCACCACAGACTTGATGGTCAATTCAATATAATCTGCCTCATTTCGCGCCGGGGTGATCAAGACATAGGATGGGAACGTCGTCATATTCATTCTCGGCGTCTAGTAGCTAGTGGCGTGATTGCAGTGAACTTCGCATCCCGAAACCGCTTCGAGCTCTTTGCTTACCCAGTATCTCCCCAGGATCTCTTTCTAGTCGCGGCGGGCGCCTACATTCTCCGCGGTCATGCCAGACCCTAAACTGTGCAAGACTTCTTCCACCACCCGGTTTTGATGTTCAGCCTGGAGCTGAGGAAACATCGGCAGGGAAACGATTTCGGCGGCGATTCTTTCCGTTATCGGGAAATCTCCGCGTTGGTATCCCAGGTTTTCATAAGCCTTCTGTAGATGCAAGGGGACAGGATAGTGTATTCCCGTGCCGATCTGCGCTTCTCCCAACCCCTTCTGCAGCGCTTCGCGGTTCTGAACACGAATGACGTAGAGGTGGTAAACCGCCCGCGCCCATTCCGGACAATGAGGCTTGATTACTCCCTCGATTGCCGAAAGCATCTCATCATATCGCTGGGCAGCCTCCTGCCGCCTTCGGTTCCATTCGTTGAGGTGGCCAAGTTTCACGGTGAGAATGCCGGCCTGGATTGAATCCAAGCGGCCGTTATAGCCTTCCATTGCATGGTAATACTTCTTCGCTTGACCATGGTCGCGCAGCATCCGACATTTCTGCGCGAGCACTTCATCATTAGTTGTGACCGCTCCTGCTTCACCGCATGCACCCAAGTTTTTGCCGGGATAGAAACTGAATGCCGCCGCCCTTCCCATCGAACCGGCCATCCGCCAGCAGTTCTCCCTCTTTGAGAAATATTGCGCACCATGGGCCTGGCAGGCATCCTCAATGAGAATCAGTTTGTATTGCTCGGCTAATTCCAGCAGTTGGTCCATGTCAGCCATCTGCCCATAGAGATGGACGGGGATGATGGCCGTAACTTGTTTACCGCTTTTATTTTCGATCACCAGACCAAGCCGTCCATCGATCGTGCAAGAGTTCTCCAAGTATTCGCGGACTTTCGCAGCATCCATGTTGTAAGTGCGTTCATCGATGTCCACGAATCTCGGTTCTGCGCCTGCCTGTGATATTGCTTCTGTAGTGGCTATGAAGGTGTGCGCTACAGTAATGACGATATCGCCCGCTTTTACGCCCGCGGCGGTCAATGCGAACCTCAGGGCATCCGTTCCACTGCCTACACCCACGGAGTGCTTCGTGCCGCAGAACTCCGCGAAGGCGCGCTCGAATTCCTCGACCATCGAACCACCGATAAAACTGGCGGTATGGAGGGCGTGCTTGAAGACTTGAGTGAGTTCCTGCTCAATCTCGATGTGAGGACTAACAAGGTCAAGGAACGGAATGCTGCTCTTACCTTTCACTTTTCATCTCCCGGGACAGCGAACTCTTTGGGACTGATATACCTCTTCACGCGCGCAGGGTTTCCCGCGACGATGGCATTAGCAGGGACGTCCTTCGTAACAACGCTCCCAGCACCGACGATGGCGTTTTCCCCGATAATGAGATTGGAGAGGACCGTGGCTCCCGAACCGATTGAGGCGCCCTTTTTTACGATCGTCTGCTCGACCTTCCAATCCCTCTCGGTCTGCACCTGCCCGCCGGCCGCAGTTGCCCGCGGGTACGAATCGTTGATGAAAGTGACGCTGTGTCCGACGAATACGT
>WNGQ01014934.1_pt1 | contig 10231 bp, 8 predicted proteins | sample 5407661 | NCBI WGS metagenome assembly WNGQ01 (sample SAMN13153382, study PRJNA577476) | soil metagenome | isolation source: 60 cm soil or saprolite under Garry oak tree replicate 2 | place: USA:California | collected 2016-06-15 | reverse complement strand
CGGCGTGGCCACCAGGCTTTGCTCGAACTTACCACTTGGGCTGAGCGTGGGTATGATTTGGCCATCACGCCCGACGGCCCCCGAGGTCCCTGTTATGTCGTCCAGGACGGCGTGATGTCCCTCGCCCAACTTACCGGTCTGCCTATCGTGCCGGTTTCCTATCATCTGAGTTGGAAAATCCGCCCGCAGAGTTGGGATCGATTTCAAATCCCGCTGCCGTTTTCGCGCTGTGAAATGGTTCTGGAAAAGCCGGTGCGTGTCCCACGCGAGGCCTCGGAAGCGGAACGTGAAAGTTTGCGCCAACAGTTGGAGCGGACCCTGAGAGAAATGTCTCAGGATTGAACAGGTTGAATTCAAGAAAAAAGCTGAAAAGCTTGGCCTTTTTTAGCTTTTCAGCATTTTAGCTTTTTAGCTTTTTGTTGCTCTATCAATTGCGTTCCATCCCAAAACCGGTACGGTGGCTCTCATACCGGCGCATCACGGATTTGACATATTCCCTGGTTCCGGGAAAACCGATCTGCTCGATGAACGCGGCGCTGTTGGTCGCCGCCGCGCCACTGGTCCATCTCAGGACGTTTCCGCGACCGGCATTGTAATCGGCCAACGCGTAGGGCACGGGATTGTCGGTCTGGGCGTAACGTTTCAACAACTTTTTCAGGTACCAGGCGCCTGCCAGCGCATTGGTGCCGGGATCCAGGCAGCGTTCGTGCTCGAAGCCCTCGATGTGTTCGGCGTCAGCCCACTCGCGCGCTGCGTCCTCCTGCAATTGCATCAGACCGAGTTCGCCCGCGCGCCCGCGGGCCAACGGATTGAACCGGCTCTCACGCCAAACGATCGCTTTGATGAGCGCAGGGGCCACGCCGTAACGGCGGGCGGCGGCGCGAATCGGCCCATCCTGACTCTGTTCGAGCCGGCCCTGCCACCACCAATAGGCCGCTGCTCCGCCGATGACCAGCAGCACCAAAACCAAACGCGTTCGACTCCAGTTCATGGTGTCTTTTTTAACGGGCGCCTGATAGTTTTAAACACCATTGAGCCGATAAACTTGAACCGGCATATGGTGCAGTTTATCGCGATTTCAAACGATAGCAGACAACAGAATCATGGCAGGACAGAATCATAAGCCGCAAAGGAGCAAGCCACACCAAGCCAGCGCCCCGCGATGCCCGGGACTAGGAGGCTATCGGCAGACCCAGCATAAATGATTTTGCCCTGCCATGATTCTGTCATTTACTCATACGAACAATGATTGCTCGCGTGACTCTGGAACTGGCCTTGCGCAAGGAGTTCGATTACTTGATTCCGCCCGATTTGTCCGAGCAAATTGATGTCGGCAGCCGCGTCCAGGTCCCCTTTGGCCCGCGCAAAGTGCTGGGCTGCGTGACCGCTCTGGCCGAGGAGTCGGCACACGCCAAGCTCAAGCCCATTCTCAAAGTGATCGGCGCTCAGACGCTGGTGACGCCCAAAATTCTGAAACTCGCCCGCTGGATCGGCGAGTATTATTGCTGCGCGCCTGAGACCGCCTTGAAATCTGTTCTGCCTGAGGCGGTGCGGCAGGAACAGGCCGGTTGGCGCGAACGTTTGTGGGTGCGGGCGTTGCCGTTCGCTGGTGAGTTGCCCAAACTCTCCAAACGCCAAAAGGAACTCTGGCAGATCATCGAGGAACGCCGTGAGCTGCCGCTCAAGGAACTGCTCGAACTCGCTGAGACTACGGCGGGCACGATCCGCCGCTTGGAGGACAAGGGACTGGTCGCTATCGCCCCGCAAATTTCCGAGCGCGACCCCTACGCCCGCGAGCACATCCTGCCCAATCAACCGCTGCCGCTCAACGACGCGCAGGCCAAGGCGCTAGCAGCGATCATCACCGCGATGGAAGGCGTGAGTGAGCAAGCGACCGCCCTCTCCCTGGCCCTCTCCCATCGGATGGGAGAGGGGAGGGGAGAGGGTGGGCAAGACGGCACGACGGGCCTTGAGAACCTCCCACTCACACGTTCACCTGCTCACGCACCCACGGTTTTCCTCCTCCACGGCGTCACCGGCAGCGGCAAGACCGAAGTCTATCTCCAAGCCATCGCTCGCGCCCTGGAGTTGGGCAAAGGGGCAATTGTGTTGGTCCCGGAAATCTCGCTTACGCCGCAGACGGTCGAGCGGTTCAAGGCCCGGTTCACCTCCGGCCGGCTCCAAACCCTGGTTGCCGTGTTGCACAGCCACCTGTCCGCAGGCGAGCGCCACGACGAATGGCACAAAATCCGCCAGGGCCGCGCCCGCATTGTGATCGGGGCGCGTTCGGCAATCTTTTCGCCGGTCGAACCGCTTGGCCTGATCATCGTGGACGAGGAGCACGAGCACACTTACAAGCAGGAAGAAGCGCCCCGCTACCATGCCAGAGACGTCGCCATCGTCCGTGGCCAAATGGAAGGCGCCACGGTGGTGCTCGGCTCGGCCACTCCCTCGATGGAAAGTTTTTACAACTGCAGCAGGGACAAGTACAAACTGCTGCAATTGCTGGAGCGCGCCGATGACAAGAAAATGCCGGTCGTGCGCATCGTGGACATGCGCCAGACCCTGCGCCCAGGAAGCCCAATCCCGATCTTCTCTCCGCAGCTCAAGGAGGCCATCGCTCAACGCCTCGAACGAAGCGAGCAAGTCATTTTGTTCCTGAACCGGCGCGGCTATTCCACCGCTTTGCAATGTCCCCTCTGTGGCTACGTCGCCGGCTGCCCCAACTGCAGCCTCTCGCTGACCTACCATCGCCAGGACCAGAAACTCTGCTGCCACGTCTGCGCGCATACTGAACCTGTGCCGGCGGTTTGTCCCAACCCCAAGTGCCGCAACCCGCAAATCCGTTACTCCGGCCTCGGCACGCAGAAAGTCGAGGCCACCCTGGCTAAACTCTTCCCGCACGCGCGCATCAAGCGCATGGACTCCGACGCACTCCAGCGCAAGAACGACTTCCGGCGCATCCTGGGCGATTTCCGCGCCGGCAAAATTGATATTCTGGTCGGCACACAAATGATCGCCAAGGGCTTGCACTTTCCCAACGTTACGCTGGTGGGGATTATTTACGCCGACCTCGCGTTACACCAGCCGGATTTCGCCGGCCGCGGCGAAGTCGAAGGCGAGGTGTTCGTGCAGGCCTTCACTCCGTTCCATCCCGCTATCCAGTACGCGCGCCGGCACGACTTCACCGGCTTTTACGAACAGGAACTCGAATTCCGGCAGCAACTGAAGTACCCGCCCTACAGCCGCATCGCATTGCTGACTTTGAAAGGGCGCAACGAGGACAAAGTGCAATTCTCCGCCAACCACCTCCAGCGCGAGTTGGAGAAGGCAACCAGCGACATCAAAGATTTGATCCTGGCCGGCCCCGCGCCCGCCCCTCTGTTGCGGGCCGAAACCTACTACCGTTACCAGATCATGTTGCGCGCACAGCGGATGAGTGCCCTGAGCCGGCGTTTGGCTCAGGTCACCCAATCATTGGCGCTGCCCGAGGATGTTTCGCTGTCAGTGGATATTGATCCGGTGAATTTGGCGTGAGTCACGCGAGGCGCGAGGCGTGAAACGTGAGCCGTGAAACGTGATGCGTGAAACGTGATTAAGCCTGGCTGTTCTTCACGCATCACGGTTCACGATGTCACGTATCAACGTTGTAACGAACCCGCTTTCACCGCCGCCCCTCTCACCATCTCCGCCACCAATTCCTGGCTCGTCCACTTGTTCCCCTCAAAAATTTTCTGCACCCGGCCCGAAGCGTCCACCACTACCGTGCGCAGGTTGTGGTTGAGCGCCCCTTGATCCCGCCAGAACATCTGGCCAAACTGCTCGGAGATGGCGCTGATGCCGATCAGGTCGCCGGTGAGAAAACTCCAATGCCGCGCGTTCGCCCCGAACCGTTGCGAGTAGGGCTTCAGAATGACCGGCGTGTCAAAATCCGGGTCGAACGAAATCGTCAGCAAGTGCCAATTGGTCGGCCCGTTTGGCAGGTTGAGAAGCTTCTCCTGCGCCTCGGCAAAGTTGCTGGACATCCGCGGGCAGAAGTTGGGCAAGGGACAGCGTGTGAAGATGAATGTAATCGCCAGGGCCTGCCCGCTGAATTGCTTGGTGCTCACAGCCTGCCCCAGTTCGTTGGTGAATCGGTATTCCGGCAAAGGATCCCCAACTTGCAAGGGCGCGACGTCGCGCACAAAACGGAATGTGCCGCGCGACGGCAACTCCGTCGGCGCCGGCGGAGCCAGTTTACGGACCTGATCGATCCAGACCTCAGAACTGGTGACGGTCATCCGAAACGACACCGCGTCACCTGCTTTCAAGCCCGTCAGCTCCTTCGGCTCTTTGGCTTCGAAGGGCATGGTCATCGCCGGCATGTAATTGGGGATTTCCTCATGCCGGATGTCCACGGTCTTGCCGTCGGGCTTGAGTTTCTTAATGACGCCTTTGACCTGAAAAACCTGCTGGGTAATGCCCTCAAGGATTATGCCTGTTGCCGCCACGTTGGTTTCTGACGCTCCTTGGCAAGGGGTCGCAGCCAGCGCAGCCAGCGCCGGAAGCAAAAGCAAACGAACCATAAGACCTCAAGTTGCCTCAGCCGTGATGGGTTTGGCAAGCCAGGCAAGTGAATGAATCGGCGTCTCGGAAGCCACCGAAGCGGAGAAACTGCGTGCTAACGGGCCTTGAATCGGCTAAGTCAATGGCGTGCTCGATACCCGCGCAATCCACAATCTGGCTTTGATAGGCTTCATGGGCACAGGAAAATCCTCCGTGGGCCGGCTCGTGGCGGACGTTTTGCATTTTACTTTTCTGGACACCGACAACGTCATCGAGGCCCGGGCGGGCAAGACCATCAGCGAGATTTTCGAGCAGCAGGGCGAAGCCGCCTTTCGGGAGTGGGAGCGGCGGATTACCGAAGAGTTGACCCGGCGAAAAAAAACCGTGATCGCCACTGGAGGCGGTCTGCCGGCCAGCGATGCGAACCTGGCCAGCCTCAAAACCCATTCGCTGGTGGTTTGTCTTTGGGCCGGGCCGGAGAGAATCTGGGAGCGCGTCCGGGGCCTGACCCTCCGGCCATTGTTGAACGGACCCGACCCGCTGGCAAAAATCCGCGACTTGCTCGCAGTTCGCGAGCCCTATTATCGGCAGGCCGACGTGCTGGTGAATACGGAGTTGCGGTCGGTTCGTCAAGTTGCGCAGCAGGTCATTCACCAGTATCACATGGCGCAAGCGGTGCACCGATGAAACAGGCCCTCAAAGCACGCGCGCGGGCGCTTGGGTTTGACGATTGCCGGGTGACCGCGGCGATGCCGCCTGAGTACGCCGCGCAGTTCAAGCAGTGGCTGGCGAAGCGGGAGCATGGTGAAATGGGCTATCTCGAACGCACGGCCGCCAAGCGTGTCGATCCGCAGCAGGTTTTGCCCGGAGCCCGGAGCATCATCACGCTGGCGGTGAGCTATGCCGGGGAGCGTCGAGTGTCGGGTGTTGAGTGCGTCCCGCAAACGCGCCGGGTTGACGGCCGGCCAGGCGCGACACCCAACCCGCAACGGTCTGGGGTTGTGGCTCGCTACGCGCGCTACCGCGATTATCACGAGGTCCTTGGCGAGCGTTTGACGCAGCTTACTCAATTCGTCAATCAACTGGGCGGCGAAGGCGCGCGGTCCCTCTGGTATGTTGATACCGGACCGTTGTTGGAACGCGATTTCGCTCAGCGGGCAGGTTTAGGCTTTATCGGCAAGCACACCAATCTCATTAGCCGCCGCCTTGGCAACTGGATTTTCCTGGCTGAGATAATCACCACGCTCGAGCTTGCACCGGACCAGCCGGAGACAAACCGTTGCGGCACTTGCGCGCGGTGCATTGCAGCTTGCCCGACCGCTGCGATCAAAGCGCCTTTCCAACTTGATGCCCGCCGCTGCATTTCATACCTGACAATCGAGCTCAAAGGCCCGATCCCGGTCGAGTTGCGCCCGGCGATCCACGATCGGATTTACGGATGTGATGATTGTCTGGCGGTGTGTCCGTGGAACCGGTTCGCCCGCGAAGGAGAGCTCATGAAGAGGCACGCGCGCCCCGACCTGGCGATGCCGGAGTTGCTGGAGTTGCTGGCCATGGACGAGACAGGATTCAAGCGCCGTTTCGCCGGCACCCCGATGCTGCGCACCAAACGGCGCGGGCTGCTGCGAAATGTCTGTGTGGCCCTGGGGAACGTGGCAGACGACGACGCCTTGCCTGCTCTGCACAGAGCGGCAAACGACCCGGAGCCGCTTATAGCTGAGCACGCCAGGTGGGCCGTTGAACGGATTGGCTTTCGAACCGAACACGCCTGCGTTAAGGCGGACTGAGAATGATTACTACCGTAATCGGAAGAATTTGCTGGCAGGCCAAGTCGTTGATGACGAAGCACTGCCCGTTCAGGATTGTAATTACATTAGTCACCTCAAGAACAAGGGCTGCGCCACGCGTAGCGAGCTGCGGTCAAGGCATTCAAGCCACTTCGCTGCTTCTCGCCAAGTGGTTGAAGCGGATTACTGGTCTTGGGGGATTTCTTTGAGTTCTTGTTCCGTGAATGGCAAAGCGCGGCTCTTGATTTGCTGGCGGATAGCCAGGACCTGCTGCGGTTTGACTGGGACCGAATTGCTCCCAAAGGCTTTCCGCACATAACAAAGCAGCGCTGCGAGGTTGTTGGCTTTTTCCAGCTCACCCCCCGCCATTTGGTCGCCAATAGGGATCATGGTGAAGCCGGAGTTCAAGACTTGTCCCTTAACTTCGATCGTGCCGGTCAGGCCCTTGGAAACAATGCGGATTAACCGGCCGGCGCCGGGAGCAGTGACCCACTCCGAACCAAGCAACGGGGGGCAGCCGTTGAGCGAATTTCCCATGCCGTTCTCCATGTGGCAGACCGCACAGTTCTGTTTGAACAGCCCCGCTCCTCTTTGGAAAAAGTCGTCCTGCCCAGCCTGGCTGGACCACAGCTCTTGCACCTCCAGAAGGGACGAATAGGGCATGTACACATGGCGACTGAACCAGCCGCGGTGTTGGTCGAAGTAGAGCATGAGCCAATAAAGCGAGATGAACAGCACCACGATTAGCCAAACCGGCGCTGCGGTGAGTTTCATTCGCGGTTCGGAAGCGGTCAATGTCATAAAAGATAATTGGCTTTGCCGTTTCCTAGAGTGGACGGCCAAGTGGGCCGCACTCCGATTACTTCTCGGGCACAGCCATCAAATCACCAGCCGTCCACGGCTGAGTGCGATTGCCGATTTCCGCTTTGACGGCTTTGACCTGTTCAGCAGAAATGGGTGAAGCTTTGTTGCCCCAACTCGAACGAATATAAGTGAGGACCGCGGCCAAATCTTCGTCCGATAGAGCAGCGCCCATGGCGGGCATGGCGAGGTTCCAAGCCTGGCCGCCCACTTGAACCGGGCCGGCCAGTCCAGCCAGCGGAATTCGAGTCATGCGATTGGGACTGCCCAGCACCCACTCGGAACCAACGAACGGTGGCGCCTGGTTCGGCTTGCCCATGCCATCGTTATTATGACAGAGGCCACAGACGGTTTCATAAACCGCTTTGCCTCGCGCCAGATCCGGGCCCTCACGCGGCGGTTGATATCTTTCCACCTCCGAAATCGTGGCGTAGGGCGTATAAACCTGGGGATTGAACCACCCACCGTGGAGATCGAAATAGACCATGCCCCAGTAGAACAAGACAAACAGCAGAATGAACGACCAAACTGGCGCCGGCGCGCGACCGGCCTGAGGTCCGCCTCCAGCCGCCGCCGCGCTGGCGCGCTCTGGCGCGCCGCGGGCCGGAGTCAACGCCACGGGTTGCGTCGGCTGAGCATTCATAGCAGGTCAGAAATGCCGGCCGAAATTGAAGATTGAAAATCACTCATTTACGCGCAGGGCTTGTGGAATTGACGGCCCCGAAAGCTTTCGGGGCAGGGAGGTTGGTTGCCGCCGGGGCGTTGGTCTCCGGGACCGCGGGCACGGTCATGGGTGTTTCGAATAACGGGGCGTCAGCCCGCAAACTTATCAGATAAGCTGCAAGCGCTTTGGCTTCCTGCGTCGGAACGATCTCGTAGCCGTTGCCGGGAGCCAATCCGGGTGGCAGATCCAGAGCGTCGGGCGACCTGGCGCGTTCAATTCTGCGCTTCTCGAACAAGAAACGATAAGGCGGCATCGCCGAACCTGTTACTTCCAGTCGCGGAGCGTACAAGTGACGCAAATGCCGGTTGGCATCCGGCTGCCGCAGACCGACGTTGGCCAGGTCCGGCCCGATGCGTTGCGAGCCGAGCATCACCGGGTAATCGAACAGGAAATCCTCCGCCACAGTGCGGCGCTTGCCCCACCCACGCGCCAGGTCAGGGCCGGCAGGCACAATCCAAAGCTCGGCTCTGGAACCGCTCGCCTTCAGCGCTTCATAAACGGTATCGGCTACTTCCCTTCTGGCGCCTTGGAGGACTGTTTGGGGAAGCTTGGCCATCAAGTGCTTTGCGTCGGTGTCCGTCAAACCTGGCTTAACGTTGAGCAGCGCGGCAACCAGCGCCGCCTGGTTCGTCCCTGTCTCGGCCAGCACAACATCGCACAGCGTAGCGGTTTGGCCGACCTGCTGGCTGTGGCAATAGGCGCAGCCGTTGGCGCGATAGACCTCAATACCTCTGCGGGCCAATCCCGGACGGGCCACCGGGTAGGTTACGCCTGCGCCGAGCGTGTTGGTCTGTTGCAAGTGCCCTATCTGCATCTGGGGCGTCAGCACCAGACCGAACCACGAGCTGGCCAGCGCGAAAAAGGCGGCCAGAAAAATCAGCGGGCCGTAGTTCATAGCTTTGCCCCCTCCGACTCAAAGAGGCCTGCTGTGGCCGCAGCATAGGCGGCCGTCGCGCGAGCGCGGGAGAACCGAGCGACTAGTCCGGCCAAATTGGCAAGAAAGCAAATGTGGCCCAGGGCGATCAACACATCACCCAGGGTGCTGACTCGCAGGAAAGGCAGCGTCGCCTTTACGACCTCCGTGAAGGGGATGGTCGCATTTTGCAGCTCGAGTCCCTGGACGATGCCGCCGATGGCCAACGGAACAACCGTGAGCAGGAGTCCCAACAGCGCCAGCCAGAAATGAGCTCGGATGAATTTGGGCGACGGAAACTCAATTCCCACTAGTCGCGGCACGATATAATACATCGCGCCAAACATGACCATGGCAAAGAAGCCATAGGAACCGAGCTGGACTCTGGCAGGGATGAACCAGGTGAAATCGGTCACCTGGCTGTGATGGAGCGGCGCGCCAAGTGCATTCATCAAACCCGCCACTATGAAGGCGATTACGCCAGTGCCGATGAATTGCAGGATGGCAGCGTCGGAGCGTGGAGCGTCAGAGCGTCGGAGCGTCGTACCCACGCTCCCACGCTCCCACGCTCCCACGCTCCCACGCTCCCCCCGCAAGGTGCCGTAGATGTTCAGGGCCACCGTCACGATTGGAATGATAGTCAGGACCGAGGCCACTGTGCTCAGAGCAGGCATCCAGGCCGGCAGCGGGGCGCTGTTGGGAATACCGCACCAACTGCCAAACAGGATCAACGTCCAGAAAGCGAACAGCGCCAGGTAACCGCTGTGCAACTCGCGCTCGGTCAGCTTAGGCAGGAAATAAAACACCGCAGCGACACCGACCAATCCGAGCCAGACTACCTGCAGGTTGCCGGAGTACCACCACGCGATCACAGATTGCGCGACCCCCCGGACCGGGAACATCACGAGCAGCAGTTCCGCAGTTGAATATATCCACGGAAACCAGAACAGCGCCGCCAGAAGGAACCACTGGGAAGCGAAAAGCGCTCTCTGCCGCCGCTGATGAAATGTGAGCACGCTGCCGAGGCCAATCATCAGGTAACCCAGGAACAGGACCAGCGCGGCATAACGGGGCATTTCCAGGTTTTCGAAGCCCGTGCTGTCGCCCGCCAGGATTCCGAACACGCCAGCCGACACGCCCGCGTTCCAGAGAATGGCCCCGACAGTGACGAGCCAGCGCTGCGCAAGGGCGGTGCCGCCCAGGCGCGTGAACAACCAGAGTGCCACTCCCAGCCCCGCCTGCAGACAAAACCCGTAAAGCAGCGAATTATTGCATGCAGGCCGAACCCGCCCGTAAGTCAGCCACGCGCAATCGGCCAGGAAATTGGGTGAATGAAACTTGAGTGAGGCAATGAGGCTGAAAGCTGAGCCGAGCACCAGCCATACCGCGGCGCTGACAAAG
>WNGQ01009795.1_pt1 | contig 10231 bp, 5 predicted proteins | sample 5407661 | NCBI WGS metagenome assembly WNGQ01 (sample SAMN13153382, study PRJNA577476) | soil metagenome | isolation source: 60 cm soil or saprolite under Garry oak tree replicate 2 | place: USA:California | collected 2016-06-15 | reverse complement strand
GGCAAGCAGGACGGGTTCCGGCGCCGTTACCGCGACGTGGACATCCTGCTCGTGGACGACATCCAGTTCCTTGAGAACAAGGAAGGAACCCAGGAGGAGTTCTTCCACACCTTCAACACGCTGCACAACGCCAGCAAGCAGATCGTGATATCCAGCGACCGCGCGCCCAAGCGGCTTGTCACTCTCGAGGACAGGCTGCGCAGCCGGTTCGAGTGGGGGCTGCTGACCGACGTCCAGCCTCCTGAGCTTGAGACACGCATCGCCATCCTGCGCAAGAAGGCGGTGCAGGAAGGACTGAACGCGCCCCCCGAAGTTCTGGAGTACATCGCCAGCCGGATCTCGACCAACATCCGCGAACTCGAGGGCGCGCTCATCAGGGTGACCGCCTTCGCCAGCCTCAACCGTCAGTCCGTGGACCTGCAGTTGGCCGAGATCGTGCTCAAGGATCTCATCCCCGAGGCTCAGGGCCCCGAAATCACGGCGACCACCATCATGGGACAGACCGCCTCCTACTTCGGGCTCACGATCGACGACCTGTGCGGCACATCCCGGTCCCGGGTCCTCGTGACCGCCCGGCAGATCGCGATGTACCTATGCCGCGAGCTGACCGACATGTCCCTGCCCAAGATCGGCCAGCAATTCGGCGGTCGTGACCACACCACGGTCATGCACGCGGACAGGAAGATCCGGTCGCTCATGGCCGAGCGGCGGTCGATCTACAACCAGGTCACCGAGCTCACCAACCGGATCAAGCAGCAGGCACGGTCTGGGTGATGACGGCAAGGGCAGCGGCCGTCGGGGCGCGTGACGGTATACAACTGCATCAACCGCGTCACAATCGGTACACACAGGCTGGGGATAAGCCTGTGGATTATGTCTGGACGAACGGGGGAAAACATGTGGCCGCGCCGCGCCTCCCGTTCGGTCGTGCACAGCGGGCGGGGTTCGGCCACTGGCGGCCGCACACCACCTGTGGATTAAAATGCCGTGCTGACCAGCGCAGACAGTCACTATCCCCAGTTTCCACCGGCCCTACGACTATGACGATTCTTATTTCTATCCAGCAGTCAAAAGAAAACCCCGCGCGCCGCCAGGGCCCCGGCGGGCCCGCTTCATGCGCTCCTGCGCGGGCCAACGCAGGTTCTACCCAGGGGTGCCTGATGACACACACCGCAACAGGAGGCGGCTCCAAGTGAGGTTCCGGGTTGAACGCGACGTCCTCGCCGATGCCGTGGCATGGGCCGCGCGCACGCTGCCGTCCCGTCCCTCCGTCCCGGTGCTGGCCGGGATCCGGCTGGAGGCCGGGGACGTCCTGAATGTTTCCAGCTTCGACTACGAGGTCTCCGCTGAGGTGAGCCTGCCGGTGAGCACGCAGGAACCTGGCACGGTGCTGGTGTCGGGCCGCCTGCTCGCCGAGATCACCCGGAGCCTGCCCGATCGTCCGGTGGAAATCACCGCCGAAGGATCGAAGGTCATCTTGACCTGCGGCAGTGCGACCTTCACCCTGCTCACCATGCCGGTCGAGGATTACCCCACGCTGCCCGAAATGCCCCCGCCCACCGGCTCCGTGGGCAGCGACATCTTCGCCGCCGCCGTCACCCAGGTGGCCGTGGCCGCGGGCCGTGATGACACGCTGCCGGTGCTCACGGGCGTCCGGGTCGAAATCGACGGGGACATCATCACCCTGGCCGCCACCGACAGGTACCGGCTGGCGGTCAGGGAACTGCGCTGGAATCCGGGCCAGAAGGGGCTGAGCGCGGCCGCGCTCGTGCCCGCCCGCACCCTGGCCGACACCGCCCGGTCGCTGACGTCAGGCGCCGAAGTGTCGATCGCGCTTGGCCTGCACGGCCGCGCCGGAGCGGACACGACGGCCGCCGACTCGATGATCGGGTTCGAGGGGGGTGGCCGCCGCACCACCACCCGCCTGCTCGACGGCGAATTCCCGAAGTTCAGGTCCCTGCTGCCCGACAAGGTCAACGCGGTGGCGGAACTGCCCACGGCCGCGTTCACCGAGTCGGTGAAGCGCGTGGCGCTCGTCGCCGAGCGCAGCACGCCGGTGCGGCTGGCGTTCTCCGCGGGCCAGCTCGTCCTTGAGGCGGGTACCGGTGACGAAGCTCAGGCCGTCGAGTCGCTTGAAGCGTCATTCGACGGTGACGACATCCAGATCGCGTTCAACCCGCAATACCTGCTCGACGGGCTCACCGCGATCGACTCTGACACCGCGCGGATGTCGTTCACGATACCGACCAAGCCGGCTGTGATCACCGGGAAGCCCACCGGGGATGATCCGGCCCCGCCTGACTACAGATACCTCCTGATGCCGATCAGGCTCTCCGGATAGGTGGTCGTGCGACGGTAGCCTCCTATCGTGCACGTCTCCCGGATGGCGCTCACCGACTTCCGCTCATACCTGGCCGTTGACCTCGAGCTCGATCCCGGCGTGACGGGGTTCATCGGCCCGAACGGCCACGGTAAGACCAACCTCATCGAGGCACTGGGATACGCCGCGACCCTGGGCAGCCACCGCGCTGCCACTGACGCACCGCTGGTGCGCCGCGGTGCGGAGCGAGCGATCCTACGTGTCCAGGTCGACTCGGCCGCCGCGCGCACGCTGGTCGAGCTTGAGATCAATCCGGGCCGGGCCAACCGGGCGAAGATCAACAGAACGGCGGTGCGGCAGCCGCGGCACATCATCGGAGCGCTGCGCACGGTGCTGTTCGCGCCGGAGGATGTCGCCCTGGTCAAGGGTGATCCTGGAGAGCGCAGGCGATTCCTTGACGAACTGCTCGTCGTCCGATCACCGCGGTTCTCGGCCGTCCGTGCCGACTACGAGCGGGTCGTCAGACAACGGACCGCGCTGCTGAAGTCGGCGGGCATGCGCGGCAACGTCCGTGCCGGGCTCGCGCGGGGTAACCAGGCGGCGGCCGGCTTGCTGGCCACGCTGGACACCTGGGATGAGCACCTCGCCCGTACCGGCGCGGAACTGCTCGCGGGTCGGCTGGATCTCGTGGCCGAGCTGCGTCCCTTGGTGGCCGCGGCCTACGTCAAGCTCGCGGACGACAAGACCGACGCATCCCTGCGGTACCGCCAGTCGTTTGCCGACGCGGAGCCGCCGGCGGACAGGGAAGCACTGGCCGCGGCCCTGCGCGACGCGCTGATCCGGTCCCGGCCAGCCGAGCTTGACCGTGGCGTGTGCCTGACCGGGCCGCACCGGGACGAGCTTGAGCTCAGCATCGGCGAGCTGCCCGCCCGCGGATATGCGAGCCACGGTGAGTCGTGGTCGCTCGCCCTCGCGCTCCGGCTGGCCAGCTACGAGCTGTTGCGCGGCGACGGCGAGGATCCTGTGCTGCTGCTCGACGACGTGTTCGCCGAGGTTGATCCCGGCCGCCGGGACAGGCTCGCGGAGCTCGCCCTGACGACCGAACAGGCCCTGGTGACGGCGGCGGCCGCGGCCGACGTGCCCGGCACACTGGCCGGCGCGAGGTTCACGATCTGCGATGGAGCGGTGGAACGTGCCAGATGACGCGCTGCAGCGGGCCCGGCGCGCGCTCGCTGAGGCGAAGGCCGACGCGGCCGCGAAGGGGGCACGGCCGGTGCGGCCCGCAGACGCGGCGACGCCCGGGGGGCCAGCAGATGCCGATGATGCCGAACGGCCGCGCCGCGTGTCACGCCAGCGCAGGCCAGATCCGCAGCCACTTGGTGCGGCCATCGACGGCCTGCTATCCAGCCAGGGATGGCGGCGCCGCGCCGCGGTCGGCGGTGCGTTCGGGCGATGGGCGGAGATCGTCGGAGCCGACCTGGCCGCGCACGCGCGCCCGGACAGTTTCGCCGACGGTGAGCTCGTCGTGATCGCCGACTCCACGGCATGGGCGACCCAGCTGCGCCTGCTCGCTGGCGAACTCGTCCGCCGGCTGAATGCCGAACTCGGTGACGGGACGGTCAAGCGCGTCAGGGTCCGCGGGCCGGCCGGGGACGCCGGGCCCGGCCGGGGCGGCTGGCGGGTGCGCGGCGGGCGCGGCCCGCGTGACACGTACGGGTAGTGCACTGACAGGCGCAGCGGCAGAAACTCGTGCGCCAGAGCACCACCCGGTGGTACCGGTGGGGCCCACGAGGCCTATGGGGCATCCTGCGGGCCCCCGGCGCGGCTATGCCACGATGCGAGCCATGCGGCCCCCATCCGCGCCTCCCCTCGGTAATTTCGGTCGGCCCGTAGGGGGGTTCACCCAGTCGGCGTTCGGCGCTGAAATGTGCGGATGAGGCGCGCCAAGGGTCAACTCACAGTCCATTCCTGGCTCAGTGAGCGAGGTCTGCCAGGTAAGATAGAGCTTGCGCCCCCGGAAATGCGACCCGCCGCGAGCATGGCTCGCGCGCGGTCGCGCGCGAGCCGGGGAGCGAGCAACTGGGCAGGGGGTCACGCGGCCCCGTCCTCGGCAGGAGGAGTCCCGGCAGGAGGAGTTTCCACTTGTCCTATGACGCACGCTCGATCACGGTCCTCGAAGGGCTTGAAGCGGTTCGCAAGCGGCCCGGTATGTACATCGGCTCGACCGGGGAACGCGGCCTTCACCACCTGGTGTACGAGGTTGTGGACAACTCTGTCGATGAGGCCCTGGCGGGCTTCTGCGACACCATCGATGCCACGCTGCTCGCTGACGGCGGTGTGCGAGTCGCCGACGACGGCCGCGGCATCCCTGTCGACGACCATCCGGTCGAGAAGCGCCCGGCCGTCGAGGTGGTACTGACCACGCTGCACGCGGGCGGAAAATTCGACGGCAAGTCCTACGCCGTATCCGGTGGGTTGCACGGCGTCGGCGTCTCCGTGGTGAACGCCCTGTCGCAGCGGCTGGAAGTGGAGGTCCGCAGGGACGGTTACGTCTGGCGTCAGTCATACAGCCGGGGCCAGCCGACCAGCCCGCTGGTGAAGGGGGAGCCAGCCGAGGACACCGGGACGACGATCACGTTCTGGCCGGACGAATCGGTATTCGAGACCACGGCGTGGAACTTCGAGACCCTGTCCAGGCGGATGCAGGAGATGGCCTTCCTGAACCGCGGCCTGGCGATCACCCTGACCGACGAGCGGCCCGATCACATCAACGGCGAGCCGCGCGCGGTCACCTACCGGTATGACGGCGGTATCGCCGATTTCGTCCGCTACCTGAACGCAACCAAAGAGCCGGTGCACGGCTCGGTGATCGAGTTCTCCGAGGAGGGCGACGGCATCGCGGTCGAGATAGCGATGCAGTGGACCACCAGTTACTCGGAGTCGGTGCACACGTTCGCCAACACGATCAACACCGCCGAGGGTGGCACGCACGAGGAGGGCTTCCGCGCCGCGCTCACCTCCATCCTCAACCGGTACGCGCGGGAACAGAAACTGCTGCGCGAGAAGGACGAGAACCTCAGCGGCGAGGACGTCCGCGAGGGCCTCACCGCGATTGTTTCGATCAAGCTGGCCGAGCCGCAGTTCGAGGGCCAGACCAAGACCAAGCTCGGCAACACCGAAGCCAAGTCGTATGTGCAGCGGGTCTGCAACGAGCACCTGCGGGACTGGCTGGACCGCAATCCCGGCGAGGCCAAGGAGGTGGTCAACAAGGCCACCCAGGCCGCCCGGGCGAGGATCGCCGCCCGGCAGGCGCGCGATCTGACCCGCCGCAAGAGCCTGCTCGAGTCCACCTCGCTGCCGGGCAAGCTGGCCGACTGCCAGTCGACCGACCCGGCACGATGCGAGATCTATGTGGTCGAGGGAGACTCGGCCGGCGGTTCGGCGAAGAACGGGCGGGACCCGAACTTCCAGGCGATCCTGCCGATCCGAGGCAAGATCCTTAACGTCGAGAAGGCGCGCATCGACCGGGTGCTGCGGAACAACGAAGTGCAAGCGATGATCACCGCACTCGGCACCGGGATCCACGACGAATTCGACATCACTCGGCTGCGTTACCACAAGATCATCCTCATGGCCGACGCCGACGTGGACGGGCAGCACATCCGGACCCTGCTGCTGACCCTCCTGTTCCGGTTCATGAAACCGCTGATCGAGGCCGGCCACGTGTACCTCGCGCAGCCACCCCTCTACAAGATCAAATGGGAGGGGCGCGGCGTCGATCCCGAGTACACCTACTCCGACCGGGAGCGCGACACGGTGATCGAGGCGGGGATCGCGGCCGGGCGCAAGCGCCCGCGCGAGGGCGTCCAGCGGTTCAAGGGTCTCGGCGAGATGAACGCCAACGAGCTGTGGGAGACCACGATGAACCCGGCCCGGCGGGTGCTGCTGCAGGTGACGCTGGACGACGCGGCACAGGCGGACGAGCTTTTCAGCGTGCTCATGGGCGAGGACGTGGAGGCGCGGCGGGCGTTCATCCAGCGCAACGCCAAGGATGTCAGGTTCCTCGACATCTGAGGAGTGCAGGGTGGATCTTGGCCGCGGTCAGCGGCAGGCCAGGCGATCCCGCCGGATCTCCGCAGCGGCGGCCGTGGCACGGCGCGCGGCAGCCGTTTGGGAACGGTTTGAGGGTTTGATGTTGAACGTGAGGAAGGACAGCACGTGACGGACGTGAATACGCCGGAGGCGCCCGCGCCTGAGGGCGGCCGGAGCGAGCCGGTCGACATCCAGATCGAGATGCAGCGCAGCTATCTCGACTACGCGATGTCCGTCATCGTCGGCCGGGCCCTGCCCGATGTCAGGGACGGGCTCAAACCGGTGCACACCCGGGTGCTCTGGGCCATGTACGACGGGGGCTACCGGCCCGATCGCGGCTACTTCAAGTGCGCCCGCGTGGTCGGCGACGTCATGGGGAGCTACCACCCGCACGGCGACTCGGCGATCTACGACACGCTCGTCCGGCTGGCCCAGCCGTGGTCGATGCGGTATCCCCTGGTCGACGGCAACGGCAACTTCGGGTCGCCGGGCAACGACCCGGCCGCGGCGATGCGCTACACCGAGTGCCGCCTCGCGCCGCTCGCCATGGAGATGCTCCGCGACATTGACAAGGAGACCGTCGACCGCAGGCCGAACTACGACGGGCGTTCCTCCGAGCCGGTGGTGCTGCCGGCCCGGTTCCCGAATCTGCTCGTCAACGGCTCGTCCGGGATCGCGGTCGGCATGGCGACCAACATCCCGCCGCACAACCTGCGCGAGGTGGCCGCGGGTGTGCACTGGTATCTCGATCATTTCGACGAGATCGCCGAAGGAACGGTCGGTAACGACGCGCTGGTCGATGCCCTGATCGAGCGGATCAAGGGACCGGATTTCCCCACGCACGGCCTGATCGTCGGCCGGCGCGGAATCGAGGAGGCGTACCGGACCGGGCGCGGCTCCATCACGATGCGGGCGGTCATCGAGGTCGACGAGGACGCCAAGGGTCGCGCCGCCCTCATCGTCACCGAGCTCCCCTACCAGGTGAACCCGGACAACCTCGCGCTGAAGATCGCTGAGCTGGTGCGCGACGGGCGGGTCACGGGCATCGCCGACGTGCGGGACGAGACCAGCGGCCGGACCGGCCAGCGCCTGGTCATCGTGCTGAAACGGGACGCGGTCGCCAAGGTCGTGCTGAACAACCTGTACAAGCACACGCAGTTGCAGGAGACGTTCGGCGCCAACATGCTCGCGCTGGTTGACGGAGTCCCGCGGACCCTGCGACTCGACCAGTTCGTCGGCTACTGGGTAGCGCACCAGATCGACGTCGTGGTGCGCCGCACCCGCTATCTGCTGCGCAGGGCCGAGGAGCGGGCGCACATTCTGCGTGCGCTGCTGAAGGCGATCGACCGGATCGACGAGGTCATCGCGCTCATCCGGGCGAGCGCGTCGGCGGCCGAGGCGCAGCAGGGCCTGATAGATCTGCTGGAGATCGACGAGGTCCAGGCGGGCGCCATCCTGGATATGCAGCTGCGCAAGCTTGCGGCGCTGGAACGCCAGGCGCTGACGGATGAGTACGACCAGAAAATGGCCGAGATCGCCGACTGCAACGACATCCTGGCCTCGCCGCCGCGCCAGCGGCGGATCGTCGGCGACGAGCTCAATGAGATCGTCGACAGGTACGGCGACGATCGTCGCACGAAGATCATTCCGTACGACGGCGACATGTCCGTGGAGGACCTGATCGCCGAGGAGGATGTCGTCGTCACCATCACCCGCGGCGGCTACGCCAAGCGGACCAAGGCCGACCTCTACCGCGCCCAGCGCAGAGGCGGCAAGGGCGTGCGCGGCGCGCAGTTGCGCCAGGACGACATCGTGGAGCACTTCTTCGTCACCACGACGCACCACTGGATCCTGTTTTTCACCAACAAGGGCCGCGTGTACCGGGCGAAGGCGTACGAGCTGCCGGAGACCGCCCGCGACGCCCGCGGGCAGCACGTCGCCAACATGCTCGCGTTCCAGCCCGACGAGCACATCGCCGAGGTGCTCGACCTGCGCGACTACGAGATCGCGCCGTATCTGGTGCTGGCGACCCGTGGCGGCCTGGTCAAGAAGTCGCGGCTGACCGAGTTCGACTCACCCCGCTCGGGCGGGATCATCGCGATCAACCTCCGCGATGACGACGAGGTGATATCCGCCCGGCTGGTGCACCCGGACGACGACCTGCTCCTGGTCAGCCGGAGTGCGCAGGCGATCAGGTTCCATGCCGACGACGATGCGCTTCGGCCCATGGGGCGTGCCACGACGGGCGTCATCGGGATGCGGTTTGTTGACGGCGACGAGCTCCTGGGTATGCATGTGGTGCGCGAGGGTGAGGAGGTACTAGTCGCGACCGGAGGAGGCTACGCGAAGCGGACGCCCGCAAACCAGTATCCTGTGCAGAACCGGGGCGGAAAGGGCGTACTCACCGCAAAGATCGTTAACGCCCGTGGTGGGCTTGTTGGCGCTCTGATGGTCCGGCCGGAGGACGAGGTATTCGCGATCACATCGGCGGGAGGGGTCATCCGCACCAGTGCGGGCGAGGTCAAGCGATCGGGCCGCCAGACAATGGGGGTCCGCTTGATGAACCTGGCCTCGGGTGACAGCGTAGAACGCGGAATCCCTGGTGGACGTCAACGGTGATGTCGCTGGTGCCAATGGCGAGCCCGCCGGTGCCGACGGTCCGCCCGCCGGTGCCGGCGGTCCGTCGGCTGCTGCCGGCGGTCCGCCCGCCGGATAAGTGATCGACGGATCCCGGCCACCGACGATTGCCGCGGTGCGGAGGGAGACTAACCGGGTGACTACCCCGGAGAACGGCCGCCAGGCTCCGGGCCAGGTGTCCGGTCGTGGCGGTGCCAGGCCGGATGGTGCCGGTCGTGAGGCCGGTCGCGATGGTGCCGGTCGCGATGGTGCCGGTCGCGATGGTGCCGGTCGCGACGGCGCCGGTCGCGACGGTTCCGCTGGCAGGAGCAAGCGGAGCCGCAGCGGCGGCCCGGTGCGCGACGCCAACGGGCGGTTTGTCAAGGCGAGCCAGCCCGCTGGGGCGCGCGCCGTCGCGGCAGCCGGCGATGTGACCACTCCAGGCAAGGTGACGGCGAAGGTGGACAGGCGGGAAGATCCTGGCCCAGGCACGACGAGCGATTCCCGGCCATCGAGCGATTCCCGGCCATCGAAGGAACCCCAAGAGCGGCCGGATCGGCCGGATCGGTCGGCTTGGTCGGCTTGGTCGGCTCGGCCGGCGGATTCCCTATCGAGCGCGACGACATCGACCGCGCCGACCGGACCTCCGCCGCTTCCCGCCGATCTCGGGCGGTTGCCGGCGCCGTCCGATCCGGTTGCGGAGCGCAACGATGCGCTGGCTCCGACGCGCAGTCAGGGTAATGTTCCGGAGCGCATCCAGGACGCGGCGCTCCCACCCGGCCACGACACGATACGGCGGCAGAACGAAGCCGACGTAGTGAATTCCCCGCGGTCTGGGGATATGTCCGGGAGGGCAGGTGCTGGCCAGTCAGCTCCCACACCCCTCCAGGAGAGGGAAGGCGACTTCGCCCCTCCCTGGCCCGGAGACCCGGAGGAGGTCAGCGTGAAGCGCCACGCACAGCCGTCGCAGTGGCGGCCGGATTCGCCTGGACCCGATGATGCGCTTGACGCGGGACCGGTGGTTCCGCTGCCGGCCGACATCGTCGCGCCTCCGCCGCGTGGGGCGCGATCGCCTGCCTCCAACTCGCCTCTCCCTACGCCTCCGGGTGCGCCCGGCCCGCTCTCCGGTCCGCCCAGCCCGCCGCCCGGTCCGCCCAGCCCGCCGCCCGGTCCGCCTAGCCCGCCGCCCGGTCCGCCTGCCGG
>WNGQ01007836.1_pt1 | contig 10231 bp, 8 predicted proteins | sample 5407661 | NCBI WGS metagenome assembly WNGQ01 (sample SAMN13153382, study PRJNA577476) | soil metagenome | isolation source: 60 cm soil or saprolite under Garry oak tree replicate 2 | place: USA:California | collected 2016-06-15 | reverse complement strand
GTTGCGCACCGTCGACCAGAACTGCGGGTAGTCGAGGATGGTGCGGTAGGAATCGAGCGACAGGCGGCTCAGCGCGGCCCAGGACGGAGCGCTGTAGAATTTCTGCAGCGACGACCACACCAGCACCAGGAACGGCAGCAGCACGATGATGACGAAGTAGAGGATGAACAGCGCGGCGGTGAAATGGCGCCAGCTGCCGAGATCGATGGTGCGGGGACGGAAGCCCTTGCCGGTGACAGTCGAATATTTGGCGCCCTGATAGGCCAGCCGCGATTGCAGATAGATGCCGACCGAGGTGATGAGCAACAGCGTGATCGCATAGGCGGCGGCGAGCCCGACCTGGCTCGGATACTGGTGGATCGCCTGGTAGATCGACGAGGTGTAGACCTGGATGCCGACCGGCAGGCCGAGCAGCGCCGGCACTTCGAAGGATTCGCGCGCGCGCACGAACAGGATCAGCAGCGATCCGGCCGCGGCCGGCCAGGCGAGCTTGAAGGTGATCAGCCGCGCGACCTGGAGCACCGACGCGCCGCTCATCATCGCCGATTCCTCGAGCGAAGGGTCCATGGAGCGGAAGCCCGCGGTCATGAGCAGGAACGCCATCGGCGAGTAGTGCAGCCCGTCGACCCAGATCATCCCCGCCATGGTGTAGACGTTGATGAAGACGGTGTCGGTATTGAACAGCGTTTGCAGCATCAGGTTGAGGATGCCGATCTTGGGGCTCCCGAGCATGATCCACGACACCGTGAACAGGATGCCGGGGATCACCAGCGGGATGATCGAGAGCGCGAAGAACAGCTTCTTGAACGGCGTATTGGTGCGCTCGTTCATCCAGGCGAGGCCGGTGCCGAGGCAGAGCGAGAGCAGCGCGGTCCCGGCCGCGTATTCAACGGAGGTGAGGAACAGCCGAAAAGTCTCGGCGCTGAAATAGGCGGTGCGGAAATTCTCCAGCGTGAACTCGGCCGGCCGCAACGCGGTCTGCGGGGTGAGGAAGCTCTGCCACAACAGGAAAACGAGCGGCACCAGCGAGAGCCAGGCCACCAGGGCGACCGGGACGCCGATCAGGATCCATTTCGAATCGAGCCGCCACCGGGGCGCGAGCTCCGCGTCCCGCATGCGAGCAAGGCGGCCGACGGCTTCGGTCATGGTCGCGTGGGGCTTGCGCGCCCCGCCCTCCTGGAATCAGCCCCGTTCGCCCGTGGCGGCATGCGCACCATGCGTTCCGTGATCGTGGTCATGGTGATCGTGGTCATGGTGGTGATGGTGGTCGTCATGATGGTGATGATGACCATGACCATGATCGTGATCATGGTCGTGATGATGGATGCGTTGCGCCGGGCGGCCGCCGCGCGGGTCCTCGCTGAACACCAGCGACTTGATCGTCACCGGCACCGTGTAGGCGGGCATGCGGATGCGGCCGAGGTCGATATAGTCGAAATCCCGCAACATCACGCCGTCGATCGCCAGGATTTCGCTCTCGACCAGGAGCTCCTCGCGCAGGATGGCGCCGAGCGTCTGGGCGATGTCGCCGTCGAGCATGATGTAGACCGGCTTGCGGCGTTCGATCGTATTGGCGAGGCCGTGGCGGATCCCTTCGGCAAAGGCCGAGATGCGCTCGTAGGAGGGCGCTCCCTGCCAGCGCAGCGCCAGCGCGACCTCGCCCTCGCCCTCGATCAGATCGAAGGAGGTGAAGTGGCTGCGAATGGCCTTCGCCAGCACGCTCGGCTCGATGATCTCCTCGCACACATAAGGCGGCTGCAACACCTGCAGGTTCCGCCGCGGCAACAGCTCGCCTGGCTTGCTGATATAGCTGGTATTGCCGCTGAGCTGGACGCTGTATTCGGACGCCCCGAGCGCGGTCGCGCGGATGCATTCGCCGGCCGCCAGCATCGGCCATGGCAGCGCGCCGGCGTCGACGCGGGCGCGGATCGCCCGCCCGAGGCGGCGCCCCAGGTCGCCGAAGTCGCGCTGCTCGCGGCCATAGACGTATTCGCCGACACCGCCCGAGAACATGATGCCGTCGATGCGGCCGAAATCGAGGATCGGATCGGTGAGATAGAGGTGCTCGATCGCGTGCGGCATCGGCCGCTGCCTGAGCGCCGCGACCAGCGCATCGGCCATGCTGGCGGCGACTTTGTCGAGATCGGCGAGCTCGATGACGTCGCCCTTGTTCCAGTGAAAGCCCGCCTGGCGGGCGTGATATTTGCCGGCGGGATCGAGGCGAACGATCTGGCCATTGTCCTCGACCACCTGCAGCCGGCCGCCGACGTGAACGGCCGCGGTCGCGATCACATGGCCTTTCTCGACCACGGCGAGCTTGGTGGTGCCGCCGCCGATGTCGATGTTGAGGATGCGCTTGTCCTCGTCGTGGGAGACCCGCGAGGCGCCCGAGCCATAGGCCGCCAGCATCGACTCCATGTGATGGCCGGCGGTGGCGCAGACGAACTCGCCGCCCTGCTCGGAGAGGATGCGGGCAATGCCTTCGGCATTCTCGCGCCGCAGCGCCTCGCCGGTGAGGATCACGGCGCCGGTATCGATCTTGTCGGGATGCAGGCCCGCGGCCTCGTAGGCGTCGTCGATGATCTTGCCGAGGCCGGCATCGTCGATGCGCTCCTCGCTCTGGTAGGGGGTGAGCGCCACCGGCGACTGGTAGAGCGTCTCGCGCGAGACCACGTAGTAGCGGCTGGTGAGGTCCTCGCCATAGCGGCGCAGGTTGATGCGCGAGAAGATCACCTGGGTGCCGGCCGAGCCGATATCGATGCCGACGCTCACCAGCGTCACATGGTCCTGCATCCAGATCGGATTCTGTTCCAGCGGACCATCGTCGTCGAACTCGAAGTGGTCGTGGTCATGGTCGGTGAGACCCTCGTGGTCATGCACGATGTTCTCGCCATAGAGATGGTCGGCCAAGCTGTGGCTGGGCTTGTCGTTTTTGTCCTCGGCATCGGCCATGGAAGACTTCAACTCCTCAACGGGTCAGCGCGGCGCCCGGCCAACGGCCTGGCACCTCTCGCGGCCTGCCGAATGACCCATTCGACCTGCCGGCGCGGCTTGGGCGGAAGCGGACGGATTGGCGGCTAGGTAGAGGGGAGCTCGCCAAACCGCAAGTCCTTTCAAGGGGATCGCCTCGAACTCAGGGCCGTTCGCGACACCCGGTTTCCACCCCGGACGGGCCTCGTTTCCTCGCCTGCTTCTATCCGGACACCTCTATAGGGCACGCCCGGTCCGGGTCAAAGTCCCACGCTTGCGTCACCGCGACACCCTCGGAGCCGTGCCGATGCTGAGCCGGGGCGTCCGGTCGGCCCGCAGCGGCGGTGCGCGTCGCGAGGGAAACGGCCGCTTCGGGTTTTGGTTCATTGACAGGGGTGGGCCGCAGGGTAGTTTGAGGCGACGATCAGGATGGCGATGTGCCAGGCGCTTGCAAAGGATTGGACCCCACCGTGCAAGAGAAACACACACCCCCAGAGATGACCGCCGACGCCTACCTCGCCCGGCTGGCCGAGCGCGGCATCGACTATGTGTTCGCCAATGCGGGAACCGATTTCGCCCCGATCGTGGAGTCGCTCGCGCGCAATACCAGCGCGAAGGCGAAGTTTCCGCGCTTCGTCACGGTTCCGCACGAGAACGTCGCCATGGCCATGGCGCACGGCTACTACCGCACCTGCGGCAAGCCGGCCGCGGTCATGGTTCATGTCACGGTCGGCACCGCCAACGCCATCTGCGGCCTCATGAACGCGGCGCGCGACGGGGTGCCGGTGCTGCTCGCCGCCGGGCGCACGCCGATCACCGAGACCGGCCATGTCGCCTCGCGCAACCGCTCGATCCATTGGGGCCAGGAGGCTTTCGACCAGGGCGGCATGGTGCGTGAATTCGTGAAATGGGACTACGAGCTGCGCGCCGGCCAGCCGGTCGAGGCGGTGGTCGACCGCGCGCTCGACATCGCCATGAGCGAGCCGCGCGGGCCGGTCTACCTCACGCTGCCGCGCGAGGTCCTGGCCAATCCGGCCGCGCACGCGCGCCGCGACACGGTGCGCCCGCTCGGCGCGGTCGCGCCCGAGCCCGCGCGCGGGGCGATCGAGGAGGCGGCCGCGCTCATCGCCAAGGCCGAATTCCCGCTGATCGTGACCTCGAGCCTGGGGCGCGATCCCGAGGCGGTCGACGAGCTTGCCGCGCTGGCGCAGGAGTTTGCGCTGCCGGTGGTGCAGAGCGAGGCCCGCGACTTCAATCTGTCGACCGACCACGCCATGAATATCGGCTTCGAGCCCGGCCAGTGGCTCTCCAAGGCCGATGTGATCCTGGTCATCGACAGCATCGTGCCCTGGATCCCGCGCATGCATAGTCCGCGCCCGGACGCCAAGGTCATCCATATTTCCGCCGATCCGCTGGCGAGCCGCTTCCCCTTCCGCGAGATCGAGACCGACCTCCTCATCACCGGCGCGCCTCGGGCGGCGCTCAGGCTCCTGCGCGAATGCCTCGCGGGGTCGGCGAGAGCCAAGAACGGCGCCGCCGACGGCCGCCGCAAGACCATCGCCGCAGCGCGCGAGGAGATGGCGGCGAAGAAGAAGAAGCTGATCGAGACCGTCAAGGACCAGACCCCGGTCCATCCGGCCTGGCTCGCCCATTGCATCAATCAGGTCAAATCCGAGGACGCGATCATCATCAGCGAGCTCGGGGTCCCGGTCCCGTTCCTGCACCTGACCAAGCCGCGGTCCTACATGGGAGGCTTGCTGTCCGGCGGGCTCGGCTTCGGCATGGGCGCCGGCCTCGGCGCCAAGCTCGCGGCGCCCGAGCGCGAGGTCATTGTCACGGTCGGCGACGGCTCCTACATGTTCGGCAATCCGCTGCCCTATCACTATGTCGGCCGCGCCGAGAACCTCTCGACGCTGACCATCATCACCAACAACATGATGTGGGGGGCAGTGCGCCAGGCGACACTCGACGTCTATCCCGAAGGCACCGCCGCCAAGGCCAATGCGATGCCGCTCACCGAGCTCAAGCCCCCGCCCGACTACGAGAAGGTGATCGAGACCTGCGGCGGGTATGGGGAAAAGGTGGAGTCCCCGGCCAAGGTGCTCTCCGCGCTCGAGCGCGGGCTCGACGCCGTGCGCTCCGGCACCCCGGCGACGCTCAATGTGATGTGCCAGGGAAGGCGGTAGGTTCGCGCCTCACCGTTTCGGCGGATTGCCCATGTCGTCGTCGATGAAGTTGCGCATTTCCGGTGTGGCCACCATCAACGCGGGTCACGTCAGGGGGCGACCGCGGCGCAAGTGCCGTCGGCCGCGTTGCCGCAAGGCTTGAAGCGAACGGTATCGGTCGCCGACCCGTCCTTGAAGATCACCCGCACCGTGACCTCTCTTGCGGTGCCGAGGGCGAGCGACACGAACGGCGGGTATTTCGCGGCGTCGAGAGCCTGGGGCTGGGCGGGATCGCAAGGCGGCAACGGGAACGTTCGATCGAGGGCGTCGGAATTGACCGAGTAGCGGATCTCGGAGAGCCCGCAGCGATAGGCAAGGAGAATCGTGAAGTAAATGAACTGGCGCCCGGAATAATTCCGAAACGCGAGCCAGTTCGCCTTGATCAGGGGCAGGATTTGTTTTTCCTGACCGGTCAGCCCCTGCGCCCCGGGCGCACTTGCTCCGAGCGCCAACAGGACCAGAACCGTCGCGAATGTTCTTTTCATCCGATCTTCCAGGGATGATCGACCCAACGAGCATCAGGATGCGCCGCTGAGCCACGACACCTCCTCATGGGGCAACCCGAACGGAATACCCGATTATTGTGAAAGCGGATAGGGACAGTGCTTTAGTTCGGCCATCGGGCTATTGCGGGGACGAGATGTGTATTGTACCATGCTTCTATACACATAGCCAGCGGAACGTAGCCAGCGGAACGCCGATGCGCACCAATATCGAGATCGATGACGCGCTCATGGCAGAAGCCCAGAAAGCGTCCGGACACGCAACCAAGAAGCAGACGGTAGAACAGGCGCTCCGTTTGATGATCAGACTGCGACGGCAGCACGAGGTCGACGCGGCTTTCGGCAAATACCGCTGGCGTGGCAACCTTGCTCGGAGCCGCAAAGGGCGAGGGGCCGGGTGATCGTTGTCGACAGCAGCGTCTGGATCGACTTCCTCAATGGCCGGAATGCGCCCCATGTCCGGCGACTACGCGCGCTCCTCGGCACGGACGAGATCATCCTCGGGGACCTGATGCTCTGCGAGGTGCTGCAGAACCTTGACGGCGAGCGCGCGGCTCGAGAGGTCGAGGCTCTCCTGCGCCGCTTCGAAATTGCGCCCATGGCCGGCGACGCGATTGCCGTCGCGGCGGCGCGCAATTTCCGTTCCTTGCGTAGACGCGGGTTCACCGTCCGCAAGACCATCGATCTGCTGATCGGCACTTGGTGCATCGAGAACCGCAGGCCACTGCTCCACAACGATAGCGATTTCCATCCGATGGCGCGCCATCTGGGGCTGATCGAGCTACCGGTGACGGCGTGAGGTCGGAAGCGTTGTACTCCGGGCCTCACCGCTTCGGCGGATTGCGCATGTAGTCGTTGATGAAGCTGCGCATCTCGGGCGTCGCCACCATCATGGCGCGGACCTGGTTGCTCATGTCGGGCCCGGTCGGGTAGTCGGGCGCGAACTCGATCGTCTTCAGCGCTTCGGCGGCGAATTCCTTGTCGTTGTTGAGGCGCTCGATCGCGATCCGCAGCGCATCGTAGGCGGCGCGCGGCGCTCCGGGCGCCAGCACGATCAGCCGCTGCAGGGTGGAATTGATCTCGTGCAGGGTCTTGTAGGCTTCCCAGTATGGCCCTGACGGCATGGTGCCTTTGACCTTCTTGTGGAGCTGCGGGAATGTCGGGATCGACAACCCCTCCATCTGCTTCTCGGGCGGCGGCGTGTCACCGGTATAGATCGAATCGTACCAGACCGGGATCGCCACCCCGGTCTTCACCAGCTGCGGCTCGACCACGGCGCGGTAGCTCGGCGGCGATTCCGAGAACATGTTGATCTCGCCCCGTTGCAAAGCGAGCCGCGCCGGCGGGCTCGAACGGTAGCCGGTGACGTATTGGTAGGGCACGCCGAGCAGATCGAGGCCGAGCCGCATCCGCAGGTCCTTCGACGTGTCCGCGCTCAATCCGCCGGCGATCAGTCCCTTGGCCTTGATGATGTCGGCTGGCTCCTTCATTCCCGGAGGAATATCCGTGCGCATGAAATGGACCGTGGTGCCGGGCTGGTAGGCGACGAACTCGTAGGCCTTGAAATCCACCCGCCAGCGCTCGGGCTCGCTGACATAGATCCAGGACGTGCCGCTGAGATAGCCGATATAGGTGCCGTCCTTGGGCGCGATCTCGCCGAGATACTGGGCTCCGATCACGCCGCCGGCGCCGTCCATGTTTTGCACGATGATGCTCGGCTGACCGTCGATGTGCTTGACAAGGTATTTGGCGAACAGGCGGCCTTCGATGTCGGTCGGACCGCCGGCCGCGAAGTTGATCAGCAGCGTGAGCCGCTTGCCCTTGTAATAGGGATCCTCGGCCTGGACCTGGGTTAAGCCGGCCATCAAGCAGATGGCGGCGAAGAACCCCGCGATGGCGGCTGGTCGGCGGATCGAACCCATGGGAAGCCTCCAATCTCGCGCGGGACTTTAGCGACAATAGCCGCCGGCTTGGCCGGTCGACAAGGCGGCGAGATGGCGCGGACTGTGGCGAACCAAGCCGTTAGAGTCACAACACTCGGGCATGTCATGGCGTCATGCATGCGCTCCAGATGGTATCGGCGACTTTCTTGCATGCGTCCCTGTCCTGCAAGGCGTTAAGACCAAGCGCGATGAGGTCGCTGGCCGAGGCGGCGGCGTCCAATTGCCCCAACACAAGCTGCGCCTTGCGCTCAAGCCCCGCGTCATCGAGCGGCCGCGCCGGATCGCCGAGAGCGGCGGTGATGCGTTTGCGCAAAACTTGCCCGCCCGCGCTGACCTCGAGCTCCGCGGGCCAGCAGGCGGGAAACCCTTGGAGCAGATTTTCATCGGCGACGATCTCCACCTTGTCGGCGAACGCCTGGACGGCCGCATCCCCCATGACCTCGCGGCGCTCGATGTCGTAGAGGCGCTCGCGGCGGCAGGCGGCGAGGCCGAGCTGGAACGCGGCGCTGACCAGGGTCGACGACCGCGATCCGGCTTCCGCCTTGATCCCGATCATGCGGGCATAGGGCGGAGGAACGCGGACCCTCGCTTGCGTGACCGCAGCGGCCGAAAGCCCCTCGTCGAGGAGCGTCATCAGCGCCTCGATCGCCGCGATCGCCTGCTTGGCGGAGCAGAACGGCTTGAGGCTCATCTCGGCATAGACGCTGGCCGCGCCCAGGCGCTCCGTCAGAGCGCCGATATCGACCTGCAGACCCTGGGCATCGCGCAGCCACGGCCCATCGAGCAAGTCGGGATCACCGCCGATGCCGTGACGCGCGGCCGCCGCAGCGCGCACGCCGGCCGCAACGGCAAGCGTCAGCACCAACCAGCGCCCGGGAATCCGGCCCTGGAATCGGCCCGCCCGGCCGGCCATCAGCATGAAGGCGAGCGAAAGCGCATGGGCGGTCTGCTCCTCGCCGAGCCGCCACATGCGGGCGGCGACGGCCGCGGCGCCGATCGGCGCGGTGAGATAGGTCGGCCAGATGCCGCGGTAGAGATTGCGGGGACCATCCACCGCGGTCCCGAGGCGGGTCATCAGCTCGATGCCGATCCAGATCGCGCTCGCCACCCGCTCCGGGTCGAAATCATCGGCGTCACGCGCGAGCGACAGCGCCGCCGGAACCGCGACCGAGCTTGGCGTGGTGCAGGAAGGGAGGTGGATATCGTCGATCTCCGTGTGCCGGATCATCGCCGCCTGGAGGCCGATCGCATCGGCAAGCTCGGGCCGCGGAAAGACCGGTCGCAAGCTTCGACCTTCGGCCGTTCGGCTGCCCGCGACCGCCGCCAGGAACGTGTCGGCCAGGTGCCGCCGCTGCCTGGCGCGGTCGGCAGCCGAGAGCGAGGCCGCCGATGCGCCGCAAACGAAACTCGCCCACTCGCGGATCACGCTCATGGACTGCGCGGCGCCGGCGAGAGGTGAATGAGGTCCGAGCCGGTCGCAGTGATGGCGATCATGGCCGAGGTCAAGGCGCCGCCGCTTGCCGGATCGTAGGCGCCGACATGCAAGGCATAGACCTCGCCCGGCGCCAGCGCGTGGCGGCTGTCGCGCTTGAGCTCGCCGCCTTCGTCGAGCGACAGGCCGATGCGCTGCCCGACGCATCCGCTCAGCACGGGGTGCAGCGGATACGGCGCGAGCTCCGCAATTGCCTGCGCATGAAGCGCGCTCGCGGCCATCCCTGGTCGGGCGGCTCGCAGCACCGCCGCAAGGCCCGCCTGCGCCCGCTGCTGCACGTCGGTGGCGCGCTCGGCGGCGCTCACGAACATCTCCGCCCAGTAGCCCATGTGCTTCACGGCGATGTAGCCGACGAGCGGATCGGACTTTGGCTCGAACGATCCGCGGAAGGGCGCGAGCGTGCGGCCACGGTCGAAGCTCGCCAGCGTGCGCACGTCCTGCGCCGCCATCAGGCGCGCAGTCCGCTCGGCTTCGAGCGCCGCCGCTTCGACGCCCATGCCGCCTCGCCACGCTCCCACGAACGCGGCGGCGGCCGCCTGCACGACTTTGGAGGCCTCGCGAATCTGGGAGAGCTCTCGCGGCCGCATCGCGCGAACACCCGCAACCGCGGCATCCTGCTCCTGCAGCCGGAACCGGTCGCCGAGGCTGCGCACGATCGATTGAAACAAGGTCGGCCGCATCAGGTCGAAGCCGACCGTGCCGATGTCGATTGGTTGATCCGCGCTCAAGCGGGCGAGCCAGGGGTCGAACGCGCTCTCCCAGTTCCATCCCGATACCAGGTCGGGGATCCAGGTCATCAGTTTCATCGCCGGAACGTCGCGCGAGCTCATCGAGGCGAGCAGCCGCGCCTCGCCCTGGCGCGGCAGCAAGGCCATTCCCCATCGCAATCGGGGAACGAAATTGCTGAAAAAAGCGAGCGCCGAATGCTCGCTGGCGTCGCCATAGATGAACATGGCCTTGAGACCTTGCGCGTCCATCAGGCGGTGAAGGGCTGCGATGCGAAGCTCGAATTCATCGCCCGGCAGGCGATCCTGGTCCCAGCCGTAGGAGCCGATCATGATCGACGGCTGAACGGTGCGCATCGTCCGCCTCACGCCG
>WNGQ01007834.1_pt1 | contig 10233 bp, 7 predicted proteins | sample 5407661 | NCBI WGS metagenome assembly WNGQ01 (sample SAMN13153382, study PRJNA577476) | soil metagenome | isolation source: 60 cm soil or saprolite under Garry oak tree replicate 2 | place: USA:California | collected 2016-06-15 | reverse complement strand
GTATGGACAAGCCGCCATGCAGGCCTTGCAGCCGATGCAGATCGATTTGTCAAAATCTACGATGCCGTCTGCACGCTTGAACATCGCGGCCGTTGGGCACGCGGTCACACACGGCGCATGCGCGCACTGGTTGCAGCGTGTCACCTGATGTGCGCGACGGACTTGCGGAAACACGCCGACATCAACGTGCTTGACGTACGTGCGCGTGACGCCGATGGGAACGACGTTTTCAGACTTGCACGCAGTCGTGCAGGCATGACAACCGATGCAGCGAGTATGGTCTATGACCTTGGCCCACTGCACGCGATCAGTTCGAGCTGATAGTTGCTCGATCATTTACTGATTCGTAAGAACTGCCGTTAGGGATGCCGGCGAACCGCAGGCACGGATGCCTGCGCTCCCGGCTGCGCTCCATCGACGGGCCGAAATATAGCACGCCCAGCCATGAAGCGTGCAAAGCGTTAGCCACCGCGCTGATTAGAGACGGATTTTAAAGGTAGAACCAAGAGCGTTAATATCACCAGGGTGCGAATGACCATCATTCTGCCGCACGTAATAAATCTCAAGCGTTGAGTGTTTGTTCACCTTCTTCGCGACTCCCAGGTAAAAGCGATTACGAATCCACGCTGAAGCGACAGAATCATAAAACACTTCATCGGCCACAAAGCCGTGCAAATTATGCAAGGGTAAGGCGTGTTCGATCTGCATTCGATTGCGATATTGAACAAAATTCGGCGACGGTGAATGAAAGTGAAACTCGACCCGGTTGCGATCGCTGACGACGAAGCTTCTGATCGGAAACTTAGGCGTAGCTTCCAGTGTGATGCGGTGTTCAGTGCTGTGATTGATGCTGGTCGGTTGGGAAGCGACGTATAGATACGAAGGAAGCAGCGTTAGGTATCTTCCGCACCTCACCAATATTCCAGCCCCAACCCGCTCGTTCACGGGCCGACTGACGTTCCTTCCGAAGCGCACGACTCCAAGCAACACTAAATCAATCTTGTCGCTGATAGGTACCGCAAGCTGAAGCTCACTCCAAACCTGATTGTCCGCGCGAGTGGCCGGCGATGATTGGGCTTGCGCCAGAGCATTGGCAACGCAGAAGGGGGAAAACGCCAACATCAGCGTGATTGCCAGAGCTTCATTAAATCGCCGGAGGATGAACGTAAAAGGCAAGGAAGATGTCTATTCTACAATGGCGCAAACGTTTTCGGGCAAGCATCTATAGCATAACCCAAAGAGCGAACGGTAGGGATGGGACATCAATACGGACACGAATAATCTGAAAAATTCATCTTAATGCCAGTAGAAATGGCAGATCCGGTCGCGCCTTCTCGGTTCCGAATCAAAAGCGTTGACGGTCGTTTGCCTGAGCCGCTATTATGATTCCGGTCCCGGCGCTGGCGCCCAACCTGGATCTTTCCGGTTTCTTGTCCCTAAACCTCGTAAGCTTTTTTAAAGAACCCTAATTGAATTCCGCTGGTATTACTATGCCTATGAAGATCGATGACCTCCTGGTAACGGCGACGGCCCATTTCGCCTCGGACTTACATCTGAAAGTCAGCTCGTTTCCGGTGATGCGGATCGGCGGCGAGTTGTACCCGATTGCGGAAGCGCCGCGACTCTCGCCCGAGGACACGCTCGACATGGCGTTTTCGATGATGTCGAATCGGCAGAAGCAGAAATTGAAAGACAACTCGGAAGTCGACATCGCCTACAGCGTCAAAGGGCTGGGCCGATTTCGCGCGAACATTTTTCAGCAGCGCGGCAGCGTCAGCATCGTGCTGCGCGTAATTCCCGATCAGAGCAAGAACAGCATGCAGCTTAGCCTGCCGCCGGTAATCGACCGCATCGCCGACGAGCGTCGCGGGTTGATTCTGGTGACCGGCGCGACCGGATCGGGAAAGTCGACGACGCTCGCGGCGATGATCGATCGAATCAACTCGACGCGCTCGGGTCACATCGTCACCATCGAGGACCCAATCGAGTTTCTGCATCACGACAAGAAGGCCTTCGTGACGCAGCGCGAGGTTGACGTCGACACGCGCTCATTCGCGGAGGCACTGCGCGGCGCGCTGCGTCAGGATCCTGACGTGATTCTCGTCGGAGAAATGCGCGATCTCGAAACGATTCAGACGGCATTGACGGCGGCCGAGACCGGACACCTGGTGCTCTCGACGCTGCATACACTGGATGCCACCGAAACGATTACGCGCGTCGTTTCGTCATTCCCGTCCCATCAACAGAAGTCGGTGCGGATTCAGTTGTCCGGGATTTTGAAAGCGGTAATCTCGATGCGTCTGATGCGCGCGGTGAAAGGATCGGGCCGCGTGCCCGCGGTTGAGGTGATGGTTTCGACTGCCCTGATCCGCGACTACATTATCAACGAAGAAAAGACTTCATTGATTCGTGAAGCCATCGCGAACGGCGCTTCGCAATACTCGATGCAGACTTTCGATCAGTCACTCTTCCACTTATTGCAATCGCGCCAGATCACTTTGGAAGAAGCGATTCGCAACGCTACGAATCCGGATGAATTCAAGATGCGAGTGTCAGGCATTCTCTCTACGGAACAGGCAATCGGCATGGAAAGCGTCCCACAAAATGAAGGCTCCGGATCGTATCAGGAATTCGAGTCGACGATCGTCAAGCTGTGAAGAAAGACAGCCACAAAAAGGCGCAAAAGGCACAAGAATAAGATTAGAGGTTCGAAGGCCCAAGTAACTTATCCCACTTCTGTGCTTTTTGCGCCTTTTCGTGGCTTCAATTCTGCTTCTTCGCCTCCTGCCAAAGCTCTTCCAACTCTTCCAGAGTGGTCTCGTCAAACTTGCGGTTTCGTTCGCGCAGCATCGTTTCGATGTAGCGGAAACGCCGCCGAAACTTTCGGTTACTTAGTTTCAGCGCCGCTTCCGGTTCTACATTCAATTGGCGCGCGATATTTGTAATTACGAATAGCAGATCTCCGATCTCTTCGCGGACGCGCGTGTGATTTACTTCGTCGTCGGACTGTTGGTGATGCTCGATCGCTTCGCGCAATTCCTGGACCTCTTCTTCCAGCTTCTCGAAAATGTCTTCGAGGCGCTTCCAGTCAAAACCAACGCGGGCGACTTTGGTTGAGATTTGATGAGCCTCCATCAACGCTGGCGCCTTGGTCGAAACGCCATCGAGTATAGAAGCGCCTTCGGTTTCTCCCACGCCTTTGCCGGCGGCGCGTTTCTCTTCGGCTTTAATCGCTTCCCAGTTGCGCAGCACCTCGGCGGAGTCGCTAGCTTGCGCCTCGCCGAACACATGCGGATGTCTTCGCACCATCTTGGCGTGCACTTCATCGATTACGTCGTCGATATGGAACTCGCCGCGTTCCTTCGCGACGCGCGCGAAGAAGGTAATTTGGAAGAGTAAATCGCCCAGTTCCTCACGCAATGCGGCGGGCCGTCCCTCGCGTGCTTCTTCGAGCGCATCGAAGGCTTCATACGCTTCTTCGAGCAGCATCGGCGCCAGCGTGGCGTAGGTTTGCTCGCGGTCCCACGGACAGCCGCCGGGCGAACGCAGACGATCCATCAATTCGACGAGGTCATTGAATGTTGCTGACATGATGCCGTAGAGGATACCGTTTCCGAAACCGGGAGCGGTAGCGACCGGCCTGGGTACGCAGTCGTCTCGACTGCTTGTGCATGCGTCCGTGCTGAGGCTAAGCAGTCGGGACGACTGCGTACCCAGAATCCGGTCGCTACCGCTCGCGGTTCTGACACGGCTTTTGCCAGCGCACGAATCGCAGTGCTAACATCGCAGCACTAAGTTTTCAGAACTTCAAAAGGGCAGTAAATACGTGAGGGGTAGATTCCGCCTTTCACCTAGGGAACCGAAATGGACGATCAGCAATCCACCTTTAAAGTAGTTGACCGCCGCCCCTTTAATCCGGATGGGACACCGCGCGAACTTTCGCCCGAGGAGAAGGAAGAGACTGAGCGCGTGGCCGAATCGCTAAAGGTGCCGCCGGCGGAGAACGCTGAGCGTCAGGAGCCCACGCGATCCGCGCCAGCGCCAGAGACAACAACTCGCCGCGAGACCACAACTCCTCCTCAGCGCTCCGAAACGCGACCACGCGCCGACGGCGATCCTTTGGACGATCCGGCGAGCTTTCTCAGCTTGATCATGTCGCTGGCTTCGAATGCCGCCGCGAGTTTGGGAATGATGCCTCATCCGGTGACCGGCGAGACGGGAGTCGATCTAAGGACTGCGAAACACTGGATCGATGTGCTGGGGATGCTGGAGGAAAAAACGCACGGCAACCTTGATCAGCAGGAAGCACAAGCGCTGGAAGGTCTGCTTGCGGACTTGCGAATGCAGTACGTCTCGTTTACTAACTCGCCGGCGCCTCCACCATCGAAGTTTAGCGCGAGTGATATCACCGGCGGTAAGTAGCGGGTTACAGAACCGCGAGCGGTAGCGACCGGCCGTTCGTAGAATGAGAAGCTAATTAATGATAAGGCCGGTCGCTACCGCTCGCGGTTCTGTAACTGGTCTAAATGAAACTGACCTTCCTCGGCACCGGCACATCGACTGGCGTGCCTTCGATCGCCTGCGACTGCGAGACCTGCACCTCTGACGATCCGCGGGACAAGCGTCTGCGCGTCTCTGTACTGATCGAACACGCCGGGCAAACCGTGATTGTCGATACCTCGACTGACTTTCGCCAACAAGCTTTGCGTTATGGATTGAAGCATCTCGACGCCGTGCTGGTCACGCACTGTCACGCCGATCACATCTTTGGGCTCGACGACATTCGGCCGCTCAACTTTCGCCATGGCGCGTTGGGTCTCTACGCAAATGAACGCGCCTGGATCGACATTCGGCGCATCTTCAGTTACGTCTTTGAGCCCACGCATTTTGGCGGTGGCCTACCACAGATTGTTCCCCACACCGTCGTTACGGGCGCGCCGTTTTGCCTCGGCCGCGATCTGCAAATCACACCCCTGGAAGTTATCCACGGACGTCTGCCGGTAATCGCTTACCGCTTCAATGATTTTGCTTACGCGACGGATCTGAGTGAGATTCCACCCGCTACGATTGAAAGCTTGCGTGATTTGAAAGTACTGGTGCTCGATTGTTTGCGTATTCGCCCGCATGCAACGCATCTGTGGCTGGAACGCGCGCTGGAATACGTCGAAGAATTGAAGCCCAAACGAACCTACTTCACGCACATCGCGCATGAGGTGAAGCACGAGCGCGATTCAAAACTGCTGCCCGATGGCGTTGAGTGGGGTTATGACGGACTTGTTGTCAACGATGAATGACCGCTGGAAAAATCATTTTCCATTTGTCATTTATCATTTGACATCTTTCATCTGTCAGGTAGCGAACTCCAAATGGCAAATGGAAAATGGAAAATGGAAAGTGAAGTCAGTCTAAGCGCTTAACGAAATGCGACTCTTTCATGGCACAGATAACGCCGACATTGCCAGACCGACCGTGTTAACACTCGGCGTGTTCGACGGCCTTCATCTGGGCCATCAGCTTATTATGCAAACGGTCGTCGAACGTGCACACTCGATCGGCGCTGTCCCAACCGTGATTACGTTCGAGCCGCATCCGCGTGCAGTCTTGCATCCGGAATCGGCGCCGCCCCTCCTGCAGACATTCGATCAGAAAATCGAAGCTCTGGGCGTGCTGGGAATCGAACAAACGATCGTCATTCATTTCGACAAAGCTTTCGCCCAGATTCGCGCCGAAGATTTCCTGCGCGACGTGCTCGTCGATCGTCTGCACGCCAGGGAAGTCTATCTTGGCCGCGGCTTTGCTTTCGGTCATAATCGCGAAGGGAACATCGAACTTCTACGAAGCGTCAGCAAGCATCTCGGATTTTTTGCTGACGAAGTTCCTGAGGTGCGTCTTCGGGGAAGACGCGTCAGTTCTACTCGCATCCGCGAGTTGCTCAATCAAGGTCGAGTGAATCTCGCCCGACGCATGCTGGGCCGGCCTTATGGCGTTGAAGGCCGAGTCGTTCGCGGCGCTGAACGCGGCGTAAAACTTGGCTTTCCGACGGCGAATCTTCATCCGCGCAATCGTGTGATCCCGCTCAACGGCGTGTATGTCACCGCAACTTTGCTTGCAGGAGAGTGGCGGCGCAGCGTTACCAACATCGGCAGGCGACCCACTTTTGAAGCCCAAGCGGAAACTTCGGTTGAAACCTTCGTGATGAATTGGTCCGGCGATCTTTATGGCGATGTAGTGCGCGTGCGATTCCTGTATCGTTTGCGTGACGAAAAGAAGTTCAGCTCGATTGAGGAGTTGAAATCGCAGATTGAAAGTGATGTGACTCGCGCCCAGGAATACTTCCAACACCTCGCGGTCAAGAACAGCCTGTCCATTGTCTGATTTATCCACAGAATACACAGATTTCACAGATTCAAAGAGACTGCTGAGAAGTGAGGATGATCCGAGGTTGGCTGTGTTCGGCTCAGTTCGTTATTCCTTAATCTGTGAAATCTGCGTAATCTGTGGATGTGTTTCGTCGGATCGAGAAAAGAGAGAGCAGCCCCGCGCGAATTCGATGGCGATGGGGAATTGGCGTCGCCATCGTCATGATGCTCATAGCGCTGTACCCGCAAATATATTTTGCGCTCCGTCGCGGCCATCAATGGAATGGCGCTAATGCTATTAGCCATCCCGACGAAGTCGCTTACTCGGCTTACGTTGCTTCGCTGATTCGCGGAAATCCGCGCCGGTACGATCCGTTCACCCATCGCGGAGCGCAGAACGAAGCATCAGCGCCGGAATCACTCTTTTCCATTCAGTTCATTCCTCCTTACGCGATAGCCCTGCCGGCATCTTGGTTGCGGCTTCGCGCTTCGACCGTATTCATTATTCTTCCGGCGCTTTGCGCTCTCGCGTCGTCGTTCGCGATTTTCTGGTTTGTCTGGTTGCTTACGCACGATGATCGATTCAGCGCCGCGTCTGTTCCGATCATGCTGGGGTTGGGAACATTAGTAACCGGACAAGGAATCGTCCGACACCTGCTGAATCTGCCTTACTTAATTCCACTCTGGATTTCGAATGCCGTCGCGTCGACTTCGTTGTACCACTTGCCATTTCTTCGCCTCTATCAACCTGCGGTTGCGTTCCCGCTCTTCTTTGTGTTTTGCGCTCTGGTTTGGATTGCCTTGACACGAGCTAATCAACGACAAATCGTGGTGGCGGCGATGTGCGCCGGACTGGTGTTGGCATTGCTGATCTTTTCTTACTTCTATTTGTGGACCGCGGCCGTGGCGTGGTTGGGAAGCCTTTGTGTGATATGGCTGATTTTTCGAAGCTCAGAACGCAAGCAAACAATCATTGTTTTCGGCATCATTCTGATTTTCGCCGTGGTGACGTTGGTTCCTTATCTACGGACGCTTTCGCATCGCGCGATGACCGTTGATGCCGCACAAGCGTTGATGCTGACTCATCGACCTGATCCGTTTAGATTTCCCGAGATCCTTGCGGTATTTGTGCTTGCATCACTTGGTATCGTTGCGGGGCGAGGAAATCTCGGCGGGCGCGACCGGGTCTCGCTGGTCGCCGGCGCGTTTGCCCTAACCGTGTTCGTCGTTTTCAATCAACAGGTTCTGACCGGCAGGTCTCTGCAACCGATACACTACGAGTGGTTCATTGGTAACTATTGCGCCCTGATGGGAGCGGTCCTGACGGTCGGCCACTGGTGTCGTGGTGAAGGGCGCTGGCATTTGGCGAACAAGAAGCTGGCGACCATTGCTGTCATCACGCTGTTATGGGCCTTCGCCGAGGTTTGGCTGGCAGCAGGCGTGAGTTTCGATTACAACCGCGCGATCGATGAAGGTAAGCCGGTCGCGGATCGGCTGGCCCAACTAGAGGCCGGCGAACTAACCCATCCTTCGATGTCAGCCGTTTTGGTCTCAGACCTCAGAGTGGCGGATCGTTTTCCAACCGATGCGCCGCAACCGGTTTTATGGTCGCCACACATGCTCATTTTTCCCGGAGTCAGCGAGCTTGAAAATCGCGAGCGCTTTTTGCGGCAGCTTTATTATCTTGGCTATGATGAAAAGAAATTCTGGGCAGCACTGGACCAGGCAGACTGGAATTTCCTCGCGGGAATGTTTCCCTATAATCGGTTGAGCCCGGCAGTTGGCGGCGCCCAATCGCCAATCACGCCTGAAGAATTCCGCGCGCAGGTTGCTGCGTATCTCGATTACGTCAAAACGTTCAATCGCGATCGCGCCGCTTCACCTTCACTGTCGTATTTGATAGTTCGCGCGGACCGCGAACCTGATTACACGAATCTTAATCGCTGGTTCCAACGAGACAATGGAGAAAGAATCGGAGGCTTTGTTTTGTATCGAGTGAGATTGCGATAAGAGTCAGAACCGCCTGCGGTAGCGGGCGGTTGACGTTTGATGTTACTGACTGACAATGATTGAAGGTTAACCGCCCGCTACCGCAGGCGGTTCTGACCATTTACTTCTCGCCATTAGCGGAGGGCAGCTTCATCTGATCGCGAAACAGATTCAGCAACAGCAGCGTGCCGATGCCGCCGCCGTCGCCCGCACCGCCTCCTGACGCGAGCACATCCGGAGTGATACGCACGCCTTTCTCGCCGATGACTTTCAGCGTTTCAATTACCGCGACGCCTTGCGCGCCGAGCGCGTTTACTTGTTCGCGATAAGCAACGCCCTGCGCTTCGCCCATCAGACGAACTTTCTCAGCCTCGGCCTTACCGGTTTGCAGAATATAATGAGCTTCGCCCTCGCCTTCAGCCTTGCGCTGTTCGGCGCGTTTGCCGGCGATCTCGACGCCCACGGTTGCTCCCATCAAGTCTTTCTGATTGTCGGCCTGTGATTTCGTTCGCTCGAGTTGAATGCGCTTCTCTTCGGCCTCGCGCTGGGCGTTATACATGTTCTGGCGCTGCTCGGCGAGAATCTTTTCAGTCTGCGTCTTCATCAACTCTTCGGGAAGATGTATGTGACAAATCAAAACATTGACCACGTCGACGTGATACTTCAACAAATGCGCGCGCACGCGAGCTTCGGCGCGTTCTTGTTCTTCATGCCGATTTTGCAGATAAGCCATGGCCGAAGACTCTGAAGCCTGGTTGCGGAAAATTGAATCGATCAGCGGATGCATGACGTTTTGAATCAGACGATCGATGCCGCCAATCTTCGCGACCATGAACGGCGCGTCCTCAGGCTTCACGCGAAAGACCACGCGCACTTCCAACTGCATCGTGAAACCATCTTTTGAGATCACTTCGAAAGGATTGAAGGTGTTGACGACTTCGCCCGACGTCCACTCAACTGTCTGGTTGGTGGTCGGAATTACAATCGGGGTAATCGCCAGCGTGTTGACATAGTAACGTCCCGGGCCAACCACGGTTTCCTGGATCCCGCGATAACCTTCGGGCACCACGTAGGCTTCATGGGCGCCCTCGTCGAGCCGCCGATCAGCCGGGTCGCCGCTCATCAGTTCAGTCTTGATTTCTTCGGCGTCAGCCTGGTCCAGATGCTTCGCCGACTGGGCCGCCTGTTCCTTCTCTTCGCGCTCCATGCGCTCGCGTACTTTGGCGGCCATCTGGCGGCGAATGTCATCGGAAGGATCTTTGCCGGTGTTCGAGACAATCACCGCGACTTCGCCCGGCTTGATCTCCTTCGCCGTTTCGAGAATTACTTTAAAAAGCAGAGGATTGATGTAATAAGTGCCGGGCAACAGAATGTCCTTTTGCGGACCGCGCTGGCCTTTGCCATCGATGAACTCATGGCCATCCTGAAAGTTGTCATGGCCCGCCACGGACTCAGCGACGTAATCTCCGGGATTCAGCGGCGCACCGTCCAGAGCCTCGACCAGACCGATCTGGTTTTCGCTGATCACGGTGGCGTCATAGAGTCTGACCGTAAACAAACCGGGTTTGGCTTCCGTGCCGCCTTCGAGCGGAACGGACTGTGACAAGATGCGATACGTACCCGGAGTGAGGATGTCCACTTGTGGACCACGTTGACCGCCCGAGGAAACAAACAGCTCGGCGTTCTGAAAACTTAGATGGCCTTCTATGGCTTTCGCGAGCAGGCGACCGGCGTCAAGCGGCGCGCCGTCGGCCGCTGTAACGATGCCAACCTTGCCCTGCGGAATGACGGTGGTCTTCCCAACTGAAACACGAAAGAGATACGGATGGATGGGCCAAAGACCCGGCGGCAGGGTGCGGAGTTGAATGCCTTTGACCCCACCCTG